>Ga0114967_10000779_pt1 | contig 27041 bp, 18 predicted proteins | sample M_130628_MF_Meta_FD_92639 | JGI IMG/M metagenome (GOLD analysis project Ga0114967, IMG submission 92639) | Freshwater microbial communities from Lake Montjoie, Canada to study carbon cycling - M_130628_MF_MetaG | ecosystem: Environmental > Aquatic > Freshwater > Lake | place: Lake Montjoie...
CACCGATGACAGTTGCTGAAGTAATTTACTATTCAGGAGTTCATCCATACACTTTAAAACCAATCAACACAGTAAAAACGAAGGAGGAAAAGTTGAATCAAAATCGTTTTTTCTTTTGGTACAAACGTGAGAACAGAGATTGGATTAAAAATCGTTTGCAAAAAGCAAATCGTCCTGATTTGGCTGAGAAATTATTGGGCGATGTGAAACCGAAATCGAGTCATGTGCCTAAATGGCTGGAGGAGAAGAGGAAGAAGGGATAGACTAATATAAAATTTAAGATAAAAAAATAGCCATTTCTTGCGAGATGGCTATTTTTTTGTTGTAGCAGTGTAGATTATCTAATTTTTTATTTTACTGAAAGGTTTCACTATTCCCTTCGTTTTTTTGTAGTCCATTACTTTCTATAACAATGTCGTTCGAATAAGAATAATGTCCCGAATATTTTTGAAAAATAATCAATATGGAATTGCCCACGTACAAAAGCGCACACAAAATGGATGGTAGTTAATGGAAAAATAGTGTTTTTATGGAAAGATGGAGAAAAGGAAAAAGTGTAATTTTAAGGCTCAATTACAATCCTTGGATTGTAGTTATTATTTTTTGCTTTACAATTTCCCAGGTAATGGTTTTATCAAAGACAATTGGGTTCGGTTGAATTTCTGCATCATCAAAATAAGTTAAGCTACGCATTACGTGAAAAGTAGTTTGATGTGGATACTTTTCTGCGTAAAAAGAAAACAAATCATCAATTGAATAGTGTTGCAAAAGGAAAAATAAATCATAGAAATCTTTTTTGCTCCCTCGACCTGTTACAGCATCTAATTTCATCGCAGCAATATCTTCAACGGCAGCCATTCGAATGTTTTCGATTACAACAAATGGTCTGATAAATGGATAATGAAATTTGATGAAATCAACTTTAACTTGATTAATTGTTGAAATGAGCGTTTGTGGAAGTTGATTATTTACTTCAATTTGATAATCATTCAATAAAGATGATAAAACTTCATTTGAGGAAAAATCAGCCGTTGAAAACATATCCAAATCAATGGATTCTCGGTTTCCTAGCTGCAATGCTAAAGCCGTTCCACCAACTAATACAAAAGAATTCAAATATTCTTTTTGCATCAAAGATCTTAATAATTCCAGTGTGTTTGGTTCGACAGTTTGAAGTTGTAACATCTGAATTTTGTTTTAGGAATACAAAAATAGGCAGAACAAAAACTCAACGTTCTTTCGTCTAAATTTTTTATTTCGACGACGATGGATTTTAATTTTTCAACGCCATAATAACTTTTTATAGCCCTAAAGTCATCTATCGTTCCTCTTGTTAGCACGCGTTCTGTGATAAATAGTGAGTGAGCATGAGAATCAATCTCTTCAAAATTCACATCCCAAAAAAGCGATTTGGTTAAACTATCTTTTACATCTATAAGCATTATTCAAAAGTATGACAAATTTTTTGATTAATAAAAAAATGTTTTAAGAGCAATTTTAAGTCAAAGATTAATCTCAGGTTCTATTTAGTTAAAAAAAGAAATAAGCAATTTTTATTTTAACTAATATATTAGCTATTTTACACATTATTTTGTATTTTTGGCAAATATTTTAGCCCTAATGAATCCATATTCTTTAAATAAATATCCTTCTGACGTGTTGCTTGAGCTTGCTCAAAAGGCTAAGAAATTGAGAAAAGGCAAAAAAATGTCTCAGGCGGATTTGGCGAAAAGGGCGAATTTATCCTTGGGAAGTTTGAAACGCTTTGAGCAAACAGGACAAATTTCCTTGGAATCTTTATTGAAAATTTCTTTTATTTTGGGGCGTTTAGAAGAGTTTGATTCGCTTTTTAAGCGGAATGAAATGGAAGAAATCGAGAAATTATTTAAGGAAGATATTTAGAGAGCATAAATGAAAGTTGATAAGGTAAAAGTTTCATTGGATTTTGGTACTTCACAAATTGAAGTCGGCACTTTGCGTGCGCAAAATCAGCAAAATTATTTTCGCTTTTCGCCTTCTTTTTTAGAATTAAATTTAGATATTTCGCCTTTCAAATTACCCAAATCGAGCGAGATTTTACTTTGTCCAAGAGATCCTTTTGATGGATTATTCGGTGTGTTCAACGATTCCATTCCAGACGGCTGGGGGCGATTGTTGCTGGACAGAAAATTAATCGAATTGGGCAAAAACCCGAAAGAAATCAGTACGCTTGACAGGCTTTCGTTTTTGGGAAAAAATGCAATGGGAGCGATTATTTATGAGCCAATTACTGAGACTTCGAATCATCAAATTTCTAGAATTGATTTGGATTTAATTGCCAAAGAATCTGCATTGATTTTGAATGAAGGAAGCGCTCATTTTTTGGATGAATTGTATCATTTGGGCGGAAATTCTGTTGGCGCAAGACCTAAAATTGTAGTCAATTTAGATCCTATTTCGAAAGAATTTCACTTGAATGAAACTGAAAATAGTACCCCTTGGATTGTTAAATTTCCAGCGTTAAACGATTACCAAGATATTGCCAAAATAGAATACGCTTATTCCCTCATGGCGAAGCATTGCGGCATAGAAATGAGCGATTCTCAATTATTTGTCAGTGCCAGTGGAAAGTCATTTTTTGGCACCAAACGCTTTGATTTTGATGGATTAAAACGATTGCATTTACATTCAGCTTGTGGCTTATTACATGATAATTTCCGATTTAGCACGCTGGATTATGGTCATGTGATGGATGCTGCCAATAAACTGGAAAATAACATTTTGGCTTGCGAAAAGGTATTTCGTTTAGCGGTTTTCAATGTTTATGCTTTGAATATGGACGATCACAGCAAAAACATCGCTTTTTTGATGGATGAAAATGGTATTTGGAAATTAGCACCAGCTTTTGACTTGACATTTTCGCCCTCTCCAGGCAGTTTTCAAAGTTTATCTGTTGCCAATTCATATCAAAAAGTAGCTGATTCTGATTTGAAAAGACTCGGAAAACTTTTCGGCATTAAAAATTGTGAGAGAATCATTGAAGAAGTAAAATCTACTTTGACAAATTGGAATGAATTTGCTGCTGATTTAGAAATAAATAGTAAGATTCAAAAGCTTGTTTATAAATCTATACAGGAAAAAATAAAACATTAATTTAAAGAAAATCCTTATGCAAGACAAAATAACTTTTCAATTTGTAAGCGAACCTTCGGACGTTAATTTTGGCGGCAAAGTGCACGGTGGCGCTGTGATGAAATGGATTGACCAAGCGGCTTACGCATGCGCTTCCACATGGGCGGAAGGCTATTGCGTCACAGTTTATGTTGGTGGAATTCGATTTTACCAGCCGATTCAAATCGGAAATTTGGTCAAGATTCAAGCGCGGGTAATTTATACTGGCTCTTCGAGTATTCACATTGCTGTAGATGTTTTTTCTAGAAAAATTTCTGAAGCGAAATTCGTGAAAACGACGCATTGTGTAATCGTTTTTGTTTCTGTGGATGAGGAAGGAAAACCACGACCAACGAAGAAATTTACACCAGATACTGACCGCGAAAAGCACATGGAACAATATGCGAAAAGATTGATGCAATTGCGCCAAGACATTGAAGCTGAAATGTCGCCTTTTTTGAAGGATTATATGTGATTTAGAGCGAAATATATCGAATTATCGAAACATCAAAATTGATAGGAAATTTTCCATCCGCGATTCGATAAAACATCGTGCGTAGTCACTAATTCTCTGGCATCGCATATTTTATTGGTGATTTGAGAAATCAACAGGTGATTATTTTTTTCGATTTTTGCCTGTAAATCGTATGGAAATTTCAATGCTGCTTTTTCATTTTCACTTTCCAATTGAATCAAATAATAGCGCAACAAATTGATGGATTCATTGGTGCTTAATTCTAAATCTTTGGCGTTAATAGAACTGAAAAAATGAATCGATTTTTTGGCCCTTGTGAGTAAAACATTCAGCCTTTTAGATCCATTTTTTTGATTTAAAGGTCCGAATCGTTTATGAAATTCTCCGATTTCATTTTTGGCATAACCAAAACTAATTATTAAAGTGTCGCATTCATCGCCTTGAACTTGCTCCAAAGCTCGGAAAAATCCTTTTCCTTGCTCCGTATTTTGATTGATTTTTTGCTGCGTTGTAGCTGAAAGTTCTTTCCAAATACAGTCAAGTTGTTGTTCTGAAAAAGCAACAATCCCCAGCGCTTCTTTGCCATCAATTGATTTTTCTATCAATGCTGCAGCGGCTTTCGCTTCTTCCACATTTTGGCGGTCAACGAAACGCCCATTTTCAATGAAATATAAATGCAAAGGATTTTTATTTTCTGTTGCCGACGGATACGCAATCAATTCATTTTGATAGAAATACTGATTTGAAAATGAAATTAATGCAGGATGATTGCTTCTGTAATGATGTTTCAAAGTCGTTTTTGGATAATAATAATTGGCTTGATGCAACAAATCTACACCAGTGATTGCACTTGCAAAATAATTGCTTGGCGACATTTGTTGTTCATCACCTGCAATGATTGCTCTTTCAGCTCTTTGGAGAGACCCCAGTGCATTTGAAAGTGGAATTTGGCTTGCTTCGTCAAAAATTACCCAATCAAAAAGTGATTTTTCCATCGGAAAAGTGACTGCAACTTGAGTTGGTGTGCTCAACCAAATGGGTGTCAAAACTTCAATCCAAACTCTCGCTTCACTGTTCAATAATTCTCTAATTGTTTTGTGCTGTTTGGATTTAGCAAACTCTTTGACCAAAATTGATTTACCGATTTTTAACTTCGATTTCAACGCTTTTTCTTCAGTTTTTAATTTTCCACTTGTGGTTCTCAAAACAGCGTTCATTTGTTGAAATTTTTCAGATTGTTGATGGTAAATTTCTTTGCCAAATGAGCACATTTCATCCTGTTCTGATTGAATGATTTTTTCTATTTTATCCCGCAAACTTTTACCGTCAAATTTTGCCAATTCTGGCCATTTGGATTCAAAATTAACCCAATGACTTTTAAGCATTATTTCAGCAATATTTTGAGGGGATTTTGAGTTCGAAATTAAATTGTAAATATCTGCATTAAATTTAATTAGCGTATTTTTTTGTAAAATTATTTCTTCAATGTTGAGATCTAAATCAGTTAAATTTTCAATTGTGATTTTTTCTAAATCGCAATTGAAAAGTGTTTTCATGTTTTGGTAAAAACTTTGCAATTCATTCGATGCTAAAATCGCTTCTTTTCTTTTACCTTCAGTCACGAGGAAAGCTTGATTTATTTCATTTAATTTTTCCTTTTCAAGTTGTTTTATGATGTAACTAATACTTTCAATTTCCAAGGCAGGTCTTTCAATCCCAAAATTTAATAATGCTTCATTTATGTTTCGCATTTCCTCCGAAATCGACAAATATTTCAACCAATTTTCGATGGCAATTTGTGGAACAATTTCTTTGTTTTTGAGCCAAGTTTTAATTTGTTTTTCTGCTTTTCTTTTGCTCCACCACGAGCGACCTAAATGAATTTTCCACGATTCAATTTGACTCGCATTGGGCTTTTCGTTCCAATTATTTTCTTCTGAACTAATTTGAGCGAATTCTGCTTCTTTTGTAATCCATTTATTTTTTAATTTTTCAAATTTATTTTGGTCTTTTTGGGATGAAAAAACCGCTGCATATTTTTTATAAGATTCATTTTCAATAATTTGAAATCTTGGAATTTGTCTAATAATTTGGATTAATTCTCCTATTGTTTCAATTTCAAATTTCTGTGAAAATTTCTCAAATTGTATTTTTAATTGTCGAATTTCTTGGTCTAAATGTGAATATTCACGCAATGCATTTTGACTTAAAAAATTAAGCTTTTCAAAACCGCCCCAAGCAGAATAAAGCTGTTCAATCGCCGATTTTTGTTCAAGCCAAGTTGTTATTTCAGGCACAGCTGAAGAATAGGTAATATTCTCTAATTCATGATTTTGTAACAGATTTTTGAATTCCTCCAAACTTACGCCTCCGATGAGGTTTTTAGACAACATTTTATCAATTGTAAGTTGAAGTTGTGCCAATAATTGCTCTGAAAGCTGCAGATTTTTGGGTTGTTTTTCGGTTTTAATTTCTAATTTATCCCAAGTATTTTTCAATTTTAGGATAAAATCATGCGATTTAACTTGTCCTTGAGAGATGAAAGTAAAATCATCCAAATTAAATTGATTCAGTTTTTTAACTAAAACCTCCAAAGCAGCTTTTTTTTCGGAGACAACCAAATTCATATTTCCTGCAAAAAGTAGTTTAGCCAAGAGATTTGTCAAAACTTGAGATTTTCCTGTTCCCGGAGGGCCTTGTATGACGAGATTTCCAGTTTTTATTTTTTCGAAAACCTGCAATTGATCTTTGTCAACGGAAACCAAATTGTAACCTGTGAGTGCTTTTATTTTCGTTTGATTATCAAAGTCTTCTCCTAAGATTTCTTTGACCAAATGATTTTGTTCTTGATTTCCTAGCGCTTCTAAATCCTTTACAATTTGGTATCTGTGGTGGTGAAAATTCCCTAGAAAATTATATTTTTCAATGGTGAATTCAAATTCATTTTTTTGTAAATACTGATGAATAAATTCTAGATTTTCTGCTAAGTTTTCCGCCTCCTTTAATTCCAATGTTAGGTTGTAACTTCTTTGCAGTTCATTGACAATAAATGGATTGATAAAATAATTTTCTAGATCAATATTGAAAATAACCGTTTGATTTATTTTGTTGATTTTAAATGTGATTGGGATAAGAAATAGGGGTGAAGTAACTTTTTTCCCCTTGTAATCCCAAGTCAAACCATTTAGCGCAATGCACAATGAATCCGTATCTGAATTGCGTTTATTTTGAACTGCAACTTTGAGGATTTGGCTCAAAGTATTTTCTAGCGCAAATTCAATTTTTTCCGACAGTTCGTCATTTATTTTAAAAACATCTTTTTTAGAAATATCTAGATTTACCAATACATCAGACGAAGGAATTTCCGTCAAGCCGAAGATAAATTCTTCCAATAGATATTTTTGGTCTTCCTTCAATTTAAGTTTTTTATTCCCAAAAAACGGATATTTTTCCTGTTGATTTTCCCGATTCTAGCAAATCATGTGCAGCAGCTATTTCTGTGACGTTGAATTTGCCACCAACTTGTGGTTTTAAAATCCCTTGTTTTGTAAGTTCTACAACCGCTTTCAAACATTGTGTGAGCACTTCGGGTTTGTTATCAGCAACCTTTAGCATATTTACGCCTAAAACGTTTTTGGAGCGCATCATCAGTCCGATTGGAATAATGAGTCCCATTTTTCTCACAAAGTTGAGTGAAGATAAAATTCCCCATTTTTTGCCAGATCTTTCTGAGCCACCAAAAAGAATGACTTTCCCTCCAGAGCCGATTAAACTCCAATCTTTTTTGAAAGTTGAACCAGCGACAGGATTGAAAGTGACATCCAATCTTTCATTTTTCAAATGCGAAAGAACAGCTGTTTTGTAATCTAATTTATTGTAGTTGATGACAACATCTGCGCCCAATTCTTTGACTAAACTTTCTTTGCTGTCATTTCCGATTTTGGCGTAAACAAATGCTTTTTTCCATTTGCACAATTGAATCAAAGCTGTTCCAACTCCGCCTGCTGCTGCATGAATCAACACTTTGTCTCCTGGGTGAATAGGTGAGAGGTAAACCGCCATGTAATATGCAGTTACGAATTGTGTGGAAAGCGCCAAAGCTTCGTCTGCGGGCATATTTTCAATCAACGAAATAGCGGATTCTTGTGTGACTGCTTTTTTAGAATAACCACCAAATCGGGTGAAACCAACGACTCTTTTTCCCAATAATTCAGGAGCAACATCTTCACCGATTTCTTGGATCATGCCGACAACTTCATAACCCAAAACTGCCGGAAGTGGTGGCGCTTCTTTGTATAAATTATTTCGCGCCATAACATCGGCATAATTTAAACCAAATGCTTCAACATCAATAAGAACCTCATTGGATTTCGGTTTATTAATGTGAATTGTTTTTTCTTCGAAAGCATTTTCAGCTTTTCCATATGCTTTTAAAACAATTCCTTTGGTCTCAATTTTTTCCATTTTTTCCTTCGATGATGATGACAATTTCTCCTTTGGGCGGATTTGCTTCGTAGTATTTTTGAACTTCTTGTGCTTCGCCTCTTTTAAATTCTTCGTAAATTTTGGATATTTCGCGCACCACACAAACTTTTCTCGTTGGTTCGAAGAAAGTCACTATTTGTCCCAAGCATTTCACCAATCGGTGGGGAGATTCGTAAAGTACAATTGTTCTCTCTTCCAAAGCCAATTCCTGAAGTTTGGTTTGTCTTCCTTTTTTGTGCGGCAAAAATCCTTCGAAACAAAATCTGTCGCAAGGAAAACCGCTGCCAACCAACGCAGGAATTAAAGCCGTTGGTCCGGGCAAACAAGAAACGCTTATTCCGGCATCAACACAAGCGCGAACTAACAAAAACCCTGGGTCAGAAATGGCAGGAGTTCCGGCATCTGAAACCAAAACAGTCATTGTATTTTCTTTGATTTTATCGATTACAAAGTCCAATGTTCTGTGCTCATTGTGGGCATGAAATGGATAAACTGGTTTGTGAATTTCGAAATGATTCAATAATTTTTTGGTCACTCTGGTATCTTCGGCATAGATGCAATCTGCTTCTTTCAGCATGCGGATTGCTCTGAGCGTTATGTCTTCTAAATTTCCAACGGGTGTTGGTACAAGTACTAAACTGGACATATTTTTAACGTGTGAGAACAACATAATCTAACAAAACGGTTTTTAGAAACTCCATTTTTTTCTGCGGTGTTTCTGGTAAACCGATGATTTCTGCTGTTTTGTGAGCCAACTCAATGGTAAAAATTTTGGTTTCTTCGTTGGGATATTTTTCAACTCTTTGAATCGTATTTTTAATCAACATCACATCTTCATCAGTAAATCGCAATACATTTAGATAAGTTGGTTCGTGGTTTTTATTATCCTTGATGGCTAAAATGTTTCTCAAATTATATTGTTGACTGTTTTTTTTATTTATAACGACTGTATTAGCCATGGCATCTCCCAATCTTTGCCCTCTTTCTGAAGTACTTGAAAAAATAATTGCCAAAAAACCGAAACCAAACCACATGTCTACGACTCTGAAAATCCAGCGGGTAAAATACTCTCTGAAACCTGCATTTTCTCCAGATAAACTTACCACTCTAATTCCCATGGAATATTTCCCAAGACTTTGTCCATGTGTCAGATATTCAACGATTGGACTGTAAAAAATAAAGGGAATTCTAATCAATAAAAGATAGATAAAACTTCCTGTTTCTGGTTTCCAAGAGACCATGGAAGCGTCAAACAGGAAAGTAAAAATCAAAAAATAAATGAAAAATGCAAATAAATCAATGATTGAAGCAACGACACGAATGCCTGTGGAGGCGATTTCGTATTCAATTTTAACATGTTGACCTGTCGTAAATTCAATTGACTTCATGAAATATCATTTGCAGAAGGCTAAGGTACATTTTTTAGGTTAAAAAAAAGAAAGGGAATTGACAATCGGTCAAAATTATCAATTCCCGTAATATTATTGTACAACGATTTGCTTGGCAATTAAGCCAAATTGAGTTTGAATTTTGACAATATACATTCCACCGCTCAAGGTTGCAATGTCTATTTGCGTTTGATTTTCATTCACTGATTTTTCGATCAAAAGTTGACCAGCCAAATTATAGATTGAAATTGTTTCAATTTGATTGTCATTATTCGCTTGAATATTCAAAATATCATTCGCCGGATTTGGCGCGATTGATACACTTTGACTCAATAAATAATCTTCAATTCCTGCAGAACTTGTGAGGCAGAATTGTGTAGTGTTTGTAGATCCAAAATTGGCATTTGCAGCTGTCAATTCAGCTAAAACAGTTCCGTTGGAATTGGTTATTGTGTAACTTCCAGACGGATTATTGGTGCTTGACAAACCATCGCCATACGAATCCATAATTTTAAAATTGTAGCAAGCTGCAGATAAGCAAAAAGTTGAACTTACAGGTGTTGTTATTCCTGCAGTGCCATCAGCATAACCCGCACTAGAATAAAGCACTGTATTCGATAAATCTAAAACTTCCCAACTAATTTCGGAACCATATTGATCAAGATTTAAATTCAAATCGATCATTTCTCCATTTATCACATTGATAAAGTTTGAGGTCAATGAATTATTTGATGAACCAATATCTGCAGCGCCATTTGAAGTTGTAATATTCGCTGAAAATGTGTGGCTACCCGAAGTCAATGTTTGTGATGGTAAATTAATGACAGCATTCGCAAATTGCGCTAAATTTCCAGTCCAATTGTAAGTTTGATTTGTGTTTCCATCATATCCATAAGCAATTGTTGCGCTTGTCAATGCAGTAGAACCTGCGTTGAAAATGGAGATTTGTGGAGTAACCAATCCGCCACAAATCGTACCCGAAATTCCAACTGGATTTTGAATTCCACCATCGATAGTAAGTCCTGGTCCTGCTGGATCAACACCATCAATAAAGACAGCGCCAGAGCTACTTGGATCTAACCAATCTTTCAAACGTGTTGCTGGAGTCGTTCCCAAATCCCAACCAGTTCCAAAACGACCGTAAATGTCATATTGATTGTTATCTACCGTGCCGCTGCAAGCTGACGCGCCACCAGATAAAACGCCAATTGTTCTGTGATTTTGGTCAAAAAGTGGTGAACCTGATGAACCTGGTTCAGTTACACCAAAATCCCAATCTGCAATATTCCAAACATTGGTATTTGCATTTCCGTTAAAGGCTGTAACTTGTTGTGTTGGCGCATTATTTTCTCTGCTGATTTTCTTAATATCAGCGTCTGGATGATGAATTCCTGTTGCTTGTGTTACAGTTAAAGCGTCAGAATGGTCCCAGCCATTGTAATAAATTCCCCATGCAGGATCCGGCGCAGTGGTTAGTTCAACTAGAATGAAATCTGAACTTGAATTATTTGCTTTTAACGTACAACCAGTTCTTGTTAAGTTTGTTGGGCCGTTATTCGTTGCTTGGTTTGTCGCCGCACAAATCGCATTGGCAGCAGTTCTTTCCCAACGGAATCTAAAAACCCAAGCAGCAGTATTTGAGACTCCGCAATGGTTTGCGGTTATGTAGTAAGGAATAATTGTTCCCGAAGTATTGTTGACCAATGAACCTGAACATATTCCGCCACCGCTGACAACACAAGCAGCAGCGTTTCTTTGATTTTCCCATCCAATTCCTAATGGACAGTTGACATCAATATTACAATCACCAGCTGTTCCTAGGCCTTTTTCCATGAAAAGGTCTAGATTTTTGTATCCATGAACGACAGTTCCAAGATTTAAAATCGATTTTCCGACAACCGCTTTAGGCTCTACCAATTCTATGATTGCTCTTTGATCATAAACCAATTCAGTGCCTATTATTTTGTTTACATTATTATTCAAACTTGTATAAGCGCCTGAAAATGAATTTCCATCATTCGCGATTAAATATAATTTTGCGCCAGTAGGAAGTTCAAATTGATTGAAAATTAAGTTTATTGAAAGTGCGTTTGGACAATAAATTCCGTATTGATAAACTACATCACCATTTGGCAAAGTTTGTTTTGTCGCTTCAGTTAAGATGTTTGTATTGACAGCGTGTTCAACACCAAATCTGTAAATTTTATCAATTCCATTGATGCGATTTTGTTCATCTTGCGTAATTTGAGCAACCGCATCAACGGCTGGCATTTGGGCAAAAACTTTCGTTTTGTTGATTTTCCCACGCACAGTTTGTGGCAAACCATAATCTACAATTTGCGCAAAAGTATTGAACAATAGACTACTAAATAATGTGGAGTAAAATATTTTTTTCATTTGTTTGATTATTTGGAGAATGAACGGTTTTCTAGTTTACTTTTTAACACGTTTGATACTGCAACCAACCGCATTGGTGGTATTTACTTTGACGATTTCGTCATTGGAAACGTTGGTAATTGCGTTTTTTAAATTGTTTTCTTCTTCTGTTCTTTTCGGGTCCCAAGAATTATCGATCGCACCTTTGTAAACCAATTTAAGGTCCTTATCTAGTAAATAAACATGCGGTGTGCTTTTTGCCCCTAAAGCATTTGCCAATTCTGAGTTTTTGTCAAGTAAATATGGCATCGTGTAACCTGTTTCTTTCGCATGTTTTTGCATAGCTTCAAAACTGTCTGCATCGGCACGTTTTCCCTCATTTGAGTTGATTAAAACCATTCCAATTTCTGCTTTTTGAGACATTGCATGAATTTCATTGTATTGCTTTTCCCAACCTGCAAAATCTGTTGAACCTACAACAAACGGGCAAGTATTGCATGAAAAAACAACCAATAGGCCTTTTTTCATTTTCAACTTTTCTAGTGTATGCATAGAATTATCAATGTTCGGCATTTCTAAGGAAGTCAAAGGCGCAACTTTACCAATGTTTAATCCTTCGTCCAATGTTTTTTGCTCAGAATTGTTTGTAAAAGAGATTAAAAATAAGCCAGAAAGTAACACAATGGCAATTGTTTTGATGTTTTTCATAAGAGAATTTTTAGTTTTCATTATTCAATTTTGTTAAATTTCAGTCGTTGAATTTACACATTTTACAACTATAAATTCAATTAATTCAAATTATTTGCCTTCTTCAATTTCTTCGTCCAAATTTTCGGTTTCTGATTTTTCAGTTTCGAAGTCATTCAAATTTACATCGTAAGATTCTGAATTTAATAGTGTTCCCATTTTGAAATAGCGGATATAAATATCTATTAATTTCTCTTGATATTTCATTTGTTCCTCTAAATCAGGCAAATTTGGATTCATGCAAATATCTCCTAAATATTTAGTTTTAGATAGATCTCCGCTCAACCACCTGCCGTCTCGTTTTCCAAGCACATATTCTCCCACGTGGTTTAATTTTCCGAAAGGATCATAATATTTCCAAATGCCTTCGGGTAAACCATTTTTCATTTTTCCTTCACTTTGGATTGTTCCATTGTCGTAATAGTTTTTACTGTATCCATTCATGCGATGCAATGCTGTGTCTGCTTCCCAGATGGTAAAAAACTGTCGCACTTCATAATGATCTGTGTGTGAACAATCGTATTTTTCGAATTTTTCAATCACAAAACTTTTCGAAAGAAGGTTTTCTTTGTTGTCATAATCGCTTAAAATTCCTTTTGATTTAAATTGAATTGTATCGTTGAGTTTGACAATGCTATCGAAATATTCAACTTCATACAATTTTTCGCCATCGTAACCATAAAATTGCCAACAGCCAACTTTTTTGCCCGCACTGATTTCTCCATCTCGGGAAACTGTATCATTGGGGAAATATTTGGTCATGTGGTAATCGATTCCTGTTTTTTCAATCAAACTTGGTCTTCCATAATAGGGTTGATTGTATTGGTTTTGCAAAAGGCCAAATTTGTAGAGTAAATTTTGCACCGTATTTGTTTGCACAATATCATCTGGCATGAAATAAATTGAATCTCTCCAATCGTATAAATACCTTACACTTAATTGGTTTGACTCCCAAATTTTTTCTTCCACAGGATATGAATATTGGAATTTGATGTAATGGTATTTCATTCCCAATGAATCGAATCCTTCATAGTCATCGATTGGCATTCCGTAGAGGAAAAATCCTCGTTTGGACAATTTTCCATTGGTGTGATATGATTTCGATTCGCCTTGTAAAGCGCCATCTTGAAAATTCAATTCGTACAATAAAATCGTATCTCTATTGGGATGCAGATATGTTTTCACTATGCCATCTAAAGCACCATTTTCATAACTTGAGCGTGTAGTTGCAATCCTATTTTGCTCAAATGCAGTTCCTTCTGGGAAACCGTTTACATATTGTTTTTCTGAAGTTTTATTTCCTTGCCAATCGAAACTCGTTTCTTTCCCGTTTTGAATTCCATTTTTGAAAAAAGATTCGTTTGACAAATAATACGTTTTTTTGGCAGGAAGCGTATCGTAAGGATTTAAGTTAAATGAGAAATCATAGTCTAGATTTTTACCTTTCGCTATTGGAGCTGCTACTTCGTATTCTTTGCAAGCTCCATCCAATTCTCCATTCAAAAAATTGATTATTTTCATTATTTTTCCTGAATAATCATACGCTTTCCAAGTTCCGTTTGGTTGGCCATCTTTGATGTTTCCTTCAATTTTTGCAACAGAAAAAAATCTTCCACTAGTTCTCAAAAGGTTGATTTGTAAACTTGGAATGAGCAATGACAGCGATTCTTCATAATCATGTCCTAAATGATTAGAAATTGATAGAACGTCATTGTATTTTGTTTTCCCTGTTTTTTTATACTTTTTATAGTCGTTAATTAAAACTTTTTCAAATTTTTCTGACTGAGTGAAATTAAATACAATTTTGTTCTTTTGGATTTTAAAATTTGGATTTTTAGCAGCATAATTTACTTGAACTGATCCATTGAAAGGTTGATTTTGATAATACAGAATTTCTTCGTTGGTCATTTCAAATGAAGTATGAACATCGTTGATATTCATTTGAGGAATGGAATCAATGGAATAGGGATTTTCCATCATGTTCCCGTTGAAAGTATTGATTAACGTCAAATCCCTGAAATACAACTCTTTTTTACCTCTGACATTGGTGTATTCGTCGTTAAATTCATAATTGCAAAAAGACATTTTAGAACCATTTAAAGACCAAATTTCCGTCTGTAAAGTTTTTTCGTCGGCATTCAGTAATTCATAATTCCAAACGGTTGTATCTGGGTACCATTCTTTGCTTAAAAGTATTTTACCTTTCAGATTTTGATTTTGCAAAGCATCAAATCCCTCATTGTATCTGAAATAATTCCATTCCAATGCATCCATTTCATTCGATGAATAAAGAAAATCTTCGACAGCCGATGTATTCATGTTTTCAATCAAAATGTGTTTGTCTTTGTAAAATGGATCAAGTGTTTGTTTGATGAATTTTCCAGTCGAATCAAAGAGATTAATTTCAAAAGCTACGCCAGAATAATCTATTGATTTGATTTCGTATTCTTTGCGAATTGGATCAAAATTGATGACATTTGCCGCAAGACCATTGTCCCAAAAAATGCTGTCTTCGCGCATTAATTCGCCATTTTTAAATTCCAGTCGAATTTTTAATTTTCCGTTGTCAAAAAACTCTTCATAAATGCCGTCATATTTATTGAAATAGCCAATGCTGTCGATTGCTTTTGCTTTGAGAATGTAATTTCCGTTCACACTAATGAAATTCTCACCAGGTGCATTTCTACCAAAATTTTCGTAGTATTCTTCTGGAAAATCGCCTTCACCATAACCATCAATATTTTCGCTATATTCTAATTCTTCAACATTCACTTCTCCCTCGTATGCATTGTTTTCTTCTTCAGGAAGTTCCAGGTTTTTATCCTTTTTATTATCGAAAGTTCTCATGGAATAAAAGTCTATTTCCGGGGATTCGTAATAGGAAGAAAAGTCGTAGTATTTGTAGGGTAAATTACTGAAAATAAAATTATTATCTCTAATAAAGATTTTGTGAGATAGTATTTTGTTTTCTGCCAAAGTATAGTGTTTTTTTAGAACAACTGTATCGATATATTTATCGTTTTCATAGTAATTTACGGTGTTGTAAATGAACCATTCACCACTTTTTTTGCCGTCTTTGTAATTCCCTTTTTCGAGTAAAATATTGCCTTTGTATTTTTCATACTTTCCATTTTCGATTCCATTTACAAAGCTTGTTTTTTCGGTGTTGTACTTGATTTTTTGATTCAAGAATATTTGCACCTCTTTTTTTGTCTTATATTGCGTGTGCGAGTGAGTCGAATTTGTCCAAACGCCCACTTTTAACCCATTTTGAAAAGCGCCAGATTTTACAGTGTCTCCAATGGTATTCAGCCAAAATGCATTTCCATCAAGCAAGTTATTTTTCAGGTTAAAATAGCCAGCAATTTTATTGGAGTCAGCAGTAAAATCTCCTTTGGGATTGAAAAAAAAGTATTTATCAAAATATTGAATATATTTTCCATCAGGAAGTTTTTCTAGGGCTGGAACGATGTCTTTTTCGAAAATGTAATTGGTTTGATAAAACCGGTTTGAATTGGCTTTGATCAGCGCCATTTTTGCCTTCTCTCTCTTTGAAAAAACGGTCGAATTTCCGCCAATATTATTGTATTCTTTGATGATTTTTTTGATTTCTTTCTTAGATAATTCTGGATTTGTTTGTCGAATGATTGATTTAAAATCAGAATACAACAGTCCTTCCAACACATTTGCCATTCTCGCTTCTTGCGGATATGGATAAACATAATATTTCTCACCATTGATTTCTGTTGAATCTAGCTTTTGAGAAAAAACAAAACCATTTAAAAAAATGAAAACTAGGAATATAAATTTTTGCATGATTATCTTATGTTTATTAAAATCAAACAGTTAATTTGATGTGTGTACCCAAATTTAGAAATAAAAAAGCGCAATAAGTTTGAATTATATTTTTCGGTCGACTATTTTTCATTTGAAATTATTATTTCCTCAATTCGTAGCGAAAAGTTTCTAGGTAATAATAAGATTCACCGGATGTGTTTTCTTTTTTGTGTTTTAAATATATCGGTTTTCCAGCAGCGTCATATTCGAAATTATGAACCGTTCTAGTGATAAAATTAGCTTCTGAAATTGTCGAGTCGATGTATGAAATCCATTGATTTTTTTTATTGTATTGATAACTTCGCTTGATTTCAAATGGATAATCTTCAATGATTCTCTCTTTCAATGGACCTGTTGGCCAATAATTGTACAAATGCACTTCTCTTTCTCTGACTTTGTTTTCTACTTTGTAGCGCTTGTAAGGTTTTCTCGGCGTTCCCCAAATCACCCAATCATTGCTCGCTGGTTTCAAAATTGAATCTACTGAAAGTGGGCCCCAATATTTTTTCTGTTTGAGAAAATAAATGCGGTCTTGTGTTTCAATGTCTTCATAACATGTAGCTTTCCGTTTGTTGTATGAATATTTGTGAAGCACATAATTGTATTCTCGTTCAGATTGAAAATCTGTCGTAAAATCATTGATTGAGTCAGCATCAGAAAGGTGTTTAAAAACGTCTGGAGTTACATTTCTAAATCCATTTCTATCCATTTTTCCCTGATAAATGAAACTTGAACGGGCGATTTCTCTGTCGTCGTAATAATAATAGATGACCAAGTAAAACACTTTTCCGTTTTTGTCAAAATAATATTCTCGCTTTTCTCGCGGCATCGCTTCATTTGGAGAAATATTGCTGGTGTCACTTATGATTCTAGGAAAAATGCGTTTGGTGATTTTGTAGATGTTGTTGGCACGAATTAATGAATCGCTGAACCAAAGTGGAAACGAAAGTTCTGACTCGAAATTTTCATTGAAAAACAGCGGATTAAGCCATTGTTTTTTGTTCAAAGGCATTTTAGAATTGGCGTTTTCATCCAATCCTGAATCGCAAGCGAAAAAGATGAAAATCATTGCAAAAACTGAAAAAATCTTGAACATGATCTGATTTATTGGAACTAAAGATATAGAAAAATAAGTTTAATGATCGATTTTGAGAATTATGGGGGGATTTATTTTACTTCGACAAGCTCTGTGTGAGTTAGTAGGCATTAGGCAAAAGGGGTGCGCGTTCTTTTATTTGTTTTGAAAATTGACAAATTTCTTTCGCGGGTAATAACATGCTGCTGTTTCTAGTAAAAACTGAAAGGTACGCTGTGTTTGGGATTAGTATTGCGCTAAGATGTCACCCTTTCAGGGCTTTAGACTCGTGATTATTTTAATTCACAGGGCTTTGCCCTGTGTTTCGATATTACACCCTTTCAGGGCTGTCAACAATATTACACATTATTCGATTTATACCGACTATGTTTTCAATACGGTGCAATGAACTGGACTATTTTACCTGCGGTGCGACGCGGTCAAACTAGATCGGCATTATACTGGTTTTTGATTGGACTAAAATGAATTGTTGAATGGTATTACACAAAAATTATTAAATCCAGCACGTAAAAAAATATTAACCCGATTTATGGAAACTTTCAAATCCTCAAAATATACTTGATTTTTGGCGTTTGTAAAATGTGCTTGATATTCTTGAAAAATTTAATGTTAATTTTAGGCAGTCAGATTTAAGGTTTAATTGGAAATGAATTTATATTCTAACAAACAAAAATGGAAGATTATTTTGCTGCTTATAGCGCTGTTGCTTGTAGGTGCATCCTTGTTTGTTTCCAATTCCATTGTCACTAAAGTTGCTGACAGGGAGCGTGACCGGGTGAAACAGTGGGCTGATGCCATCAAGAAAAAAGTTGAATTGGTGCAGTTGACAAGCCGCACTTTTTCGCAATTGCGCGACAAGGAAAAATCCGAAATGGAAATGTGGATTGATGCCACGAAAGAAATTTCGAAGCCCATTGCTGGAGATTTTATGCCAGACTATGAATTGCCGCTCAAAATTATCAGCAAAAACAAAGATATTCCAGTGATTTTGATTGACAATAATCGTGCGGTTTCTACTTACATCAATTTGGATTTAGACACTATTGCCATTCACGCTCAAAATCCCGATTTGTCGAAAGCGCAGTTCGCTCAATTGTTGGAAGATTCTTTGCTGAAATTGTCGGACCAATGGCGATTAAAAAATCCAGCTTTTACGATTGAAGTATACGAAGGCTTATTTATGACCTACATTTACAACGATTCGCGAGAAATTGTGAAGTTGGAAAAAGAACGCGATTCTTTGTTGCGTTCCTTCAATCAAGAGTTAATCGAAAACAAAGGAATGGTGCCAGTTTTACTCATTGATACCAAAACAGATTCCATTTTAGCGACTAATTTGCCAGCAAAGAAAATTTCAGATTCAATTTTACCGTCAACAATTGCCAATTTGAAAGCGATCAATGCGCCCATTGCCATCAATTTTTCTACGGAACAAAACAGTTTATTGCTTTATGACGACAGTCCAGAATTGAAGCAATTGCAATATTTTCCCTACATTCAATTTGGAATTATTGGGTTGTTTATTTTGATCGGATATTTGATTTTCAGTACTTTCCGAAAAGCGGAGCAAAATCAAGTTTGGGCTGGAATGGCGAAGGAAACCGCGCATCAATTGGGAACTCCACTTTCATCGCTGATGGCTTGGGTGCAATTACTGGAAGCACAAAATGTGGATCCTATGATCATCGAAGAAATGCAAAAAGATGTAAATCGACTTGAAACCGTGACAGATCGTTTTTCAAAAATTGGTTCTGGTACTAAATTGAAACGAAAAAATATCGTTGAAACGACAAGAATCGTGATGGAATATTTACGTCACCGTATTTCCAACAAAATCGAGTTTGAATTTAAGTCAGAAAAGCCTGAAATTGAAGTGCTTCACAACGCTCCTTTGATGGAATGGGTAATTGAAAATATCGCCAAAAATGCCGTTGATTCCATGGAAACAGCTGGAAAGTTGACTGTTTATGTGCATGAAACGCCAGAATGGGTTCACATCGACATTAAAGACACCGGAAAAGGAATGCCGCCAAAACTATTCAAAACTATTTTTCAACCGGGATTCACCACTAAAAAACGCGGTTGGGGATTGGGATTGTCGCTCGTGAAGCGCATCGTACGCGAAAATCACAAAGGCAAAGTTTTTGTGTTGGAGTCGGAAGTAGGGAAGGGGACGACTTTTCGGATTAGTATTCCATTGTAGAGAGTTTTATGTTGATTATATGGCATGCCTAGCGGCATTATGGGTTGTTAAAAAGTCTTCGGTCTAATGTCTGCAGTCTAATGTCTATATAATCAAAAAAATTGTCGTTCCATTGACGATTTGTTCTTTCTTTTACCTTGATGTAAAAGAAAGAACCAAAGAAAAGATCAAGGCTACGCAATCAAAGCTATAAAATTTAAATACTTGACTAAACAAAAGTAAACTCGCATCTATGATTTCTTTAAATATTTAAGTTGGTCTTTTGCTCAAACAGTACTTTTGTTTGGTCGTCAAGTGTTCCGAATTTTACTTAACGCTTTTATTGCTAAGGCCGGAAATAGTCTAAAAAAAGACCCGCTGCGCTATTAGACTTGAGACTATAGACAGTTGCTTCGCAACTATTAGACTAGATTGTTTTGGGTTGCTTCGCAACTTTACGATAATTTAGAAAATTTAGAAAATTTAGAAAATTAAGAAAATTGAAAAGTCTAATGTCTTCTGTCTAATGTCTTCTGTCTCTTACAACAATCCAAATTGCGTAAAATGATGCGTCAAATGCTTTGAATGCAGGCGATTCCATTGGTCAAAATCTAATGGGCCGTAATAGGGGTGGGGGTGTTTTAATCCGGGATTATCGCCGTAAAGTGATTCTAAATCTAACCATGTTTCCACGTATTCGTCTATGGCTAATTCAATTTCTGAATGACGCAATGGAGCATCGCCTTTCACGAAGGAAACTTTTAAATTGGGAGCCATCGGTTTGTCAGAATCCAGAAATGCAATCATTTTTTCTAAACGATCCTCGGGAACTTCCAATGGGAAAGGCGTTTCGCCTGTAGCTATTTTGAGCGTGTCTGTCAAGTGCTCAATCATGCGTTGCGCGCCCATTGAACCCCATTTTGGTTTTGAGTCCGGATTGAGTTTATCAAAATGCGGCAAAAGTGTTTCTAAATCGGTTGAAATAAACATTATTTGAAATTTTTTCCTACCAAGATATTCAAACTTTTTGGAATAACTTGCACATTCAGTTCATTTCTTACTTCAAAAGGTTCGCCGTCGTAGTGCGCCATCTTGTGTGTCAAGGTGATTCGCACTTTTTCAACAGGAATAATTTCTGAAAAACGGGAGAGGTGAGAAGTACGTTTAAAAAATCTGTAAACAACCGCAGGCGCTTTCCACATTGAAAAAGGTTTGAGAATGCACAATTCGATTTTTCCATCAGAAATATTCGAATAGGGCGAAACACAAAATCCATTTCCGAACTCAGAAGAGTTGGCCAAGGTGCACAAAACAACGGGTAATTCTCGTTGGTAAGTTGGAAATTCAATTTTCACAGAAATCGGTTTGTAAGTAGCGTATTCTTTCAAAACTAATTTCGCATAACTCCAAAAACCGCGTGTGTGATATTCGTCGAATTTCTTGGCAATCAATGCGTCAAAACCATAACCGCCAACGCCTAGAAACGGTTTGTCGTTGACCAAAACAGTGTCCATTACGGAAGTGTTTTGTTCGTTGATGCTTTTTATTGCTTCGATGAGGTTTAAAGGAATTTTCAAATGACGCGCCAATCCGTTTCCAGATCCAGCTGGAAGAATGGCCAATTTCGTTTCAGTACCAATCAAAGCGGTGCCCACTTCATGCACAGAACCGTCGCCGCCGACAGCGCAAACGATGTCAAAACCGTCTTTGGCTGATTGCGCAGCGATTGCTTTGGCGTGTTTTCTGTATTCAGTAATGGTGATTTCGTAATCGAAAATGGAATGATCGAGGTACTGTTCAATCAATGCGGGCAATTGGCTTTTTTGACCGATTCCCGATATTGGATTGATGATGAAGCGAATTTTCTTTTTCATTGTATGTCATTTGATTCAGAATCAAATCACGGTTGTAGCGCTGAATCAGGGCTTTTAACCTTTTTTCAAACACTTGACTTTCTTTCTTGTAGTAAGAAAGCGAGTCGGGCGTTTCTTTTCTTCTGAACTTACCACTATACAAATTTCGTGCCTTATCGTTCGAAAACGTTAATAAATAGTTATTTCTGAAATAATGGTAGGTTCCTTCTAAGTATGTAATTGCTTCAGGTTCATGTTTTTGATAGTAAGAATTACCCATCGAATAATATTTCTTTTCGATATTCAATAAATCCAATAAAGTGGGTAAAATATCGATGTGTTGGAAAAATTGTGTTTCCTTTTTGGGCTGAATCAATTTTTTTGGGTGAAAAAATAAAATCGGAATCTTGAACATTTCAGTTCGCTGACTGTAAATCGGACTTGATGTTGCGGAAGTATGATCTGCGCACAAAATGAAAACGGTATTCTCGTACCAAGGTTGTTTTTTGGCTTCTTCGAAAAACTTTCTCAAGCTGTAATCTCCGTAGTTGATCGATTCACAAATTTGTTCTTTTCCTTTTTTCAATTTTCCTTGCATGTGCGGTGGAATGTAATACGGATGATGCGATGAAAGCGTGAAAAGCGTTGCGAAAAATGGCTTTTTATATTTCGACAATTGTTTGGCGGTCCAAGTATTGAAATATTCATCTAAAATCCCCCAAGTGTTGTCGAAATGCGCATCGTTGTTGTATTCTTTTCGACCAAAATAACCGTCAAATCCCGCTTGTGCTGCGAATCCGTCAAATTTCATGGAACCGTTTGTTGCTCCGTGATAGAAACCAGAAACATAGCCGTTTTCGTGTAAAATTTGCGGCAAAGATTCAATTTTGTTGCTACCATAAGCGGAAGAAATATAAGGATTATCTAACAAAGATGGAATCGATGCAATGATGGAAGGAACGGCTTCAATGGATTTTTTACCGTTGGAAATTCCGTTGGTGAAATACAAACTTTCGCCAGCCAGCGAGTCCAAAAATGGCATGTAGGAAATTTCCGCACCTGCTGCGCCGCACCATTCGTTGCCAAAGCTTTCCAGCATGATAATGACCACATTGGTGTTGTTTGGCAAAATGTGTTGCGGTTGTGAAACATGAATCGGATCGAATAAACGGTTTTCCTCCGCAAGCGAAAAGTATTTTTTCTGCTCCAGATTTGCTTTGTCGTAAGATTTCAGCATCGTGAAAGGCGTGTTCAAAACCAGTGCGGTATTTTCCACACGTGTATATTGTGATGCATCAATCGGACTAAGCGGTTTCAATCCAAATCCGCCGCGACCGAGCAAAATGAATAAAGCCAAAACGCTCAGAAACAGAATGCTGTCTTTGATCCAAAAAGCGCTATTTCCGACAATTTTGCGATTGGTTTTTATTTTAGTTTTGTTATACAACCAATTCGTGAGGATAAAAAATAGAATTAAGAGCAAGAGCAACAACCAAAAATCGCGTAGAAATGAACCGATTTGTTGCATGAAATCATTGCCAGCGCTCAACATCGTGAATAAATCAATCGTTGATCTTTTGCTGGTGTAATTGAAATATTCGACATCAATTAAATTCAATAAAACGACCACTGTATTGATGAATACAAAAATGGCTTTCAGCGCAAATTGATAGTATTTGTTTTCCCTGAATGGTTGCGGGAAGATCGACAAGATGATGAATGGTAAACTTACTAAACTGATGGTAACCAAATCAAACCACAGAGCAACAAAAAAATCGTAGAATCCGACATCAGTGAAACTTGGGCTGTTGAAAATGTAAAAAACGACGCGCGTTAGTTGCATGAAAAATAGCATAATTCCCAGTCTCATCAACAAAGCTTTGAGGTGATTTGGAAGCATATTTTTCAGTTTATTCATGCGATACTTTTGTCAAAAGTAGGGACAATTTCTGAAGATTGTGCTTTTTTGTTGCGGATTTTTCGGTGAATTTTTGCCACGGATTACACAGATTTCACGGATTTTTTGGTGAATTTTTGCTGCGGATTACACAGATTTCACGGATTTTTTGATTTTGAGCGAAGATAATGAAATTGGTTTTCATATTGAGTTCAAAAGCAACAAGCTAATATAGGATTTTAGGTGTCAGTTTTTTACAAAGCGATTTATTGTTTGGCCAATTTTCACTAAGTAAATGCCACTTGAAAGATTTCTGATGTTGATTAAGGGTTCGTTTTCTGAGAGTGTCTGTGTTAGGAGAATTTTCCCATTTAAATCACACAAAACAACTGGTATATTATCCGCATTATCGATTTTAATATGTATCCAATTAGCTGCCGGATTGGGTACAATTTTAAATTCTGAATATCCTAAATCTGGAATTCCCACCGAGGCGCAGTCCTCAGAATAGAACGATTGTGCATCCTCTGACCAGTTTGGATTACTAGTAGAAAAAGCGGAATTATCTACTTGAATACAGTAAAGGTTGGGATTTACTACAGATTCAAAAAGATTCAATATATCGTTTGAATTGTTTCTCAAATTTAAAAAGTTCAGATTATTACTGTCGACATATAGTTGTTGTAATGCAAAACATGAACTGAAATCAAGTTCCTCGATATTATTGTCGCGACAGTTGAAAGAAGTCATCATCCCATGCATTCCTACATTAATTGAAGTCAATTGATTTTGAATACAGGCAAAAAATTCAAGGTCAAAAAGATTAGAAATGTCAAGATTTCCAGAAAGTTGATTTTCACCACAAGATAGATATGCAAGATTCGCGTTATTTTCTATGTTTAGATAAGTTAGATTGTTTGTGTAACACATTAAATACCACAATTGAGGATGAGAAGAGAAGTCCAAGGAATCTAATTGATTGTTGTTAATATCAATTGATTGAAGCGCTTGAATATTATTTAAATTGATGTCCGTTAAGTTGTTATCAGATGCCGAGAAAGCAATTAATTGGGTGTTTTGTGATAAATTAAGTGTAGTTAGGTTATTCCCCTGACAATTAAGTGTTTCAATATTTATAAATGCCTCGATTCCAGTAAGGTCATTAATATTTTTGTATGAAATATCAAGTTGTCCTGTATGTTGCTGAGCATCTGAATTTAATATTGATTCATTTAATCCATCTGTGTCAATATTTGCGTCTATTAACGCCTGCTCAAAATTTGAATCAGGAATAATTGTTGACTGCCCAAAGGAATAGCTAGTGAAGATCAATGCTAAAAGCGAAAGTATTATTTTCATAAAGTAATTTTGATGCAATGTACTTTATTTTTCTAGCACTCCAAGCAAATCATTAGTTCTTTTACTCAGATGTTGAAGTGAGGGTTTTAAGTGCATTAATTGCCGTTATTTATCAATAAAAAAATTATCGAGGCCGGAAGAGCTGAAATTTTTAGCTGAATTCTATTCCAACAACAACACTTAAATGCCAATAACTACCTCAAAAATCAATGCGCCTCCAACCAATTATCAGCAATTTTCACTTCAACTTCCATCGGAACGACTAATTGAATCGCCTTTTCCATGGCTTCTTTGACCAATTTTGGCATCAATTCTAACTCAGATTCATGGACGTCAAAAACCAATTCATCATGCACTTGAAGCAGCAATTTGGATTGAACTTTTTGTTCCGTCATTGCTTTGTCGACGGCAATCATGGCCAATTTGATAATATCCGCCGCTGAACCTTGAATTGGTGCGTTTACGGCATTTCTTTCAGCAAAACCTCTCACAATTGCATTTCCTGAATTGATGTCTGGCAAATAGCGTCTTCTTTTCATGATGGTTTCCACAAAGCCTAATTCGCGCGCATCGTTGATGGCTTTGTCCATGTAGGTTTTGATGGTATTGAATTGCTCGAAATAACTGTCGATGATTCCTTTTGCTTCGGTGCGAGAAATTCCCAAATTTTGCGCCAATCCGAAAGCTGATTGACCATAAATAATTCCAAAATTGACCGCTTTTGCAGCGCTTCTTTGGTCTCGTGAAACTTCATTGATTGGCGTGGCAAAAACATTCGAAGCGGTCGCCGCGTGTATATCTTGTCCTTGCTGAAAAGCGGCAATCATGTTCGGATCTTCGCTCAAAGCAGCAATGATTCTCAATTCGATTTGCGAATAATCCGCTGCCATCATTTTGAATTCTGAACCTCTCGAAATGAACGCTTTTCGAATTTCTTTTCCTTTGTCGGTTCGAATCGGAATATTTTGCAAATTCGGATTATTGGAGCTCAATCGTCCGGTAGCAGTAACCGTTTGCATGAAATGTGTGTGCACGCGATTGTCGATTGGGTCAATTAAGGCTGGGAGCGGATCGACATACGTGCTTTTCAATTTCTTATTTTGGCGATAATCCAAGATCAAATTGACAATTGGATGGTCGTTTTTGTATTGTTCGAGCGCATCTTCAGAAGTCTGATATTGACCAGTTTTGGTTTTTTTAGCTTTCGCCGAAATTTTCATGTGGTCAAAAAGTACCTCTCCCAATTGTTTGGGCGAATCAAGATTGAAATCAATCCCCGCCAATGCTTTGATTTCCTTTTCTTTCTCAATCGATTCTAATTCTAATTGCTTGGAAAAAATGCCCAAACTTTCTGCATCAATCGCAATTCCTTCTCTTTCCATTTTACGTAAAACGCGCATCAAAGGCATTTCCATGTCATAGAAAAGCGCTTTCAGGTGGTCTTTTTCGATTTCAGGCGCAAAAATTTGTTTCAATTGCAAAGTGATATCTGCATCTTCGCAGGCGTAATCTGAAACTTCGGAAGGCTCCAAATCGCGCATATTTCCTTGCGCTTTTCCTTTTTTTCCAATCAATGTTTCGATGGAAACTGGTTTGTAACGCAAGTAATATTCTGAAAGAAAATCCATTCCATGTTTCGCTTCTGGCTGAATCAAATAATGCGCTATCATGGTGTCAAATAAATCGCCTTTGACATCAATTTCATAATTGGCAAGCACTTGAAGGTCATATTTTAAGTTGTGACCAATTTTTAAAATCGATTCAGATTCAAAAAATTGATTGAATTCAGCTAAAATGGTCAACGCATCAGCGCGATTTTCAGGCATTGCGACGTAAAAACCTTCTCTTTCTCGGAAAGAAAACGATATTCCAACCAATTCAGCGTGCAAAGATTCAAGACTTGTGGTTTCTGTATCGAAGCAAACTTCTTGCTGTTGAAGCAATAATTCGATCAATTCTTTGCGTTCTTCTGGCGTTGTGATTAAGTGATAACTTGGTTTTTCAGTTGCGATAGTTTTCAAATCTGCTGTTTCAATCGGTTCCTGATTTTCGACCAAACTTTGCGTTCTGAAAAGATCTAATTGTGCTTCAGAATTGGCGCTTTCGTTGGTATTTGTGATAACAATTTCTTCACCAATTACTCTTTTTGCCAAATTTCTGAATTCCAGTTCTGTGAAAATTTCTTTCACTTTTTCA
>Ga0114967_10000781_pt1 | contig 27036 bp, 29 predicted proteins | sample M_130628_MF_Meta_FD_92639 | JGI IMG/M metagenome (GOLD analysis project Ga0114967, IMG submission 92639) | Freshwater microbial communities from Lake Montjoie, Canada to study carbon cycling - M_130628_MF_MetaG | ecosystem: Environmental > Aquatic > Freshwater > Lake | place: Lake Montjoie...
AATCTAAGCAAAAAAGATTAAAGATCAAAGATCAAATGGAACTCTAAAATGTGGTGAAAAGATTAATTCTCGTGTATGGAAGTCAATATTAATACGGTGAGCAGCTAAAAAATTAATACCTAAAATGATATCAAAATTATGATCCTCTGGATTGTCAATAACATTAAATGAACATGGTACTGAATAATTTTGTATCTCAATATCAAGATACCAAATTTTACCATATGTTTTTACAATACCTTGAGCTGCACTTACCTCTTGATTACTCTCTCTATCTATTAAATAATTTAATTTACATTTATCAATTGATTTTTTATAAAAGACACAGCAATTCGCACCAGTGTCTATCATAGCTTTAACATTAGTACCACCAATATTAATCGTTAAAGTTATCAAATTAATTGACATCAAAAAATTCGGTATTTTCTCTATACACATCTCTTTGTTTTGTTCTATTATATCCTCTTGCAAATTCACATCATAAAATGTATCTTCAATATTACTGATGTGATTGTTCATAGAAACAGATGATTGGACGGATGGTCGGACATATGATTGAGCAGATGAAAAATTCATATATATATATATTATATATTGTATTAAATATATATATTTATTATAAAATAAAAATATCAATTTTTTTATATGGTCTACGTTTTTTAATTTCATAGATAAATATTATTAGAAATCGATTGATAATGTTTCATTAAAAATAATTTTTCTGTTAGCGATATCTAAAAACACATTATTGTCAGTTAAAAAAGTATTACCAAATAGCATATTAACTGGTAATTCATCACAAATAGAAAATGGAGATTGGAAAGAATATTCATTAATTAAAAAATTAGCACAATGGATATATCCGCTACTGATTACAGAACGATCAATAAGTTGTTGTTTAAAAACAATATTATAGTCAACCATATAATTTAATTTAAGTTTGTCAATAATATCGGATGATATAATATTAATATTAGAACCAGTGTCAATCATTGCAGCAATTTTATTTCCGTTTAAATTAACATTGATCCAAATCATATTAAAACTTATATGTGAATTTATATTGTCAAAATAATTCTGAATATTATTTTTGTTATCAATAATATTTTTGATTATATTAATTTCTTTTTTGTTTCCAACATATTGAGTAAAATCATCTGAATTTTCATTAATTTCACATAGAAGATTATATGAAATTATGGAACAAAAATTAGGACACCAAATTACATTATTTATAAAATCAATATTAATTTTTGCATATGTTAAAAAATCAAAACCAAGTATTAGATCACATCTAAATATCATATGTGGTTCACTAATTTTAAATTTCGACTCAAACTCATTACCATCAATATAAAATTTAATATTAAATATATTACTACCAGTTATTAAATTATTTAAATTTAGTTTGTTGATTGTATTAATAAAAATGATAGAATTTGAACATCCAGTGTCAATCATTGCTATTAATTTAATATTATGCATAACAATATTAATCGAAATATGACCAACCACGGACAAATATGTTGGTAGGGCATTGTCTGAAACAAAACGCGAAATATAATGAGAGTCGACTAAATTTAGATTATTCATAACTTGTCTTCTTATTTATTAATAATATTATATTTATCAATTATGCTAAAATTTAATATTTTCAATATTTATGTATAGAAAATTACCTTTATTAGACACAATTTTTGTTAAACTATTTAACTATCATATAACTTGTAATAATCCAACAGTTGAAAATGTTACTATATGTGCACCTGTTACTACTCCTACTTTTAAAGACGAATTTAATGAACTACTTTTTCTTCCTGCTGCCATTGCGCGAATAAAAGATGAAATCATGAACTCATATAAACAACATAATTTATCTGTAATTGTAAGTTATCAACCAGATGCAGGATCATTACCATCTGAACAATTTGAACATAAAAATCCAGGAAATAAAGTTAAAACAATACATGATATATATGGAGTAATAAAAAAAATAAATGAATTGTCTGGTGCTAAAAATATTAATTCAATAAAATATGATGCTATCAATCCAACGGATCCGGATTATGAACCAATGAAAAAAATTAGGGAAATAAATTTTAATCATGATGACTTGAATATTATTTTTGCAAAAATGGTTCCAGTAGTTGATCAATTCCCTCCCAATTCTGCAAAAAAATCTATTATTGAAGCAGAGTGTAAAACAATTATGAATCATATTTTTGAGACTCATGTTGACAATATGCTTAGATATTTAGAACCAATAACACGGAAAAACTTTTTACAAGATTATTTTAGATGTGCATATGGATATTATATTGATATTGATTTGATGTATATGGTATTAAACAAAAGGACGGTGGGACTTAATGAAGAGATTGATATAAAAGGGATTAATAGTCCGAAAACCACAGTCACCAATTTTAAAAGTAAAATAAAAAAAACACCAATAAAACGGAAAATTAAAATAATATCAAGAGACAAATCAACAGGAAATGTAAAATTGAAATTAGATAATGATACTGAACAAGATGTTCCAGAAACTGGAGATGGTATTAGTAGTACAGATGTAAATATAAATTTTCTTAAAAAAAGCATTATTATAGATGACATAATAGAAACATCGCACCGAACAACCCGTAGTTTAGATAATGCATCTATTTCTAATACCAGACCACGACCTGATTTTGTAATACATACTGATAATAATGAAGATGTATTACAACATATAAAAAAAGGCACAATATTATACAAGAGAAATGCAGCTGATACTAGTTATTACTATTTACCACTCTCTATTCATCAAGAAAGAGACACTATATTGAAACCAATACCTGAAGATATAGATGAAAACAGAGGTAAAATTGAGAAATCTCCACCAACATTTAGTAATATCGGGAGATGTGATACAATATTTTGGCAATATTATTTTATGTTAGGAGATTATTTATTTTTTAATATAATAAATGTTATGAAACAGACTGTAAACCTATTATTAGGTGCAATTGATTTCCATAATATACAATATAAGCAAATTTTAACCGGAGTTAAAAAAAATAAGACAAATTATGTTGCTAATCATGATTATATGGTAGATTTCAGTAATATATTCCATAAACAACGTTCAGACGTGTATGATAAGATGATAAACAAAACTGTTGTTGACCCACAATATTTCTTAAAAAATATAAAAAAAAATTAATTATTTGCATATTCATTAAAATCATTAAAATCATTAAAATCATTAAAATTACTACCATCTAAATCATCATTTTGGTAAATATTATTACTAATTGAAAGATCTGACATATTTTTTATATATGGTTTAACATTAGATGGTTTATTATAATAATTAATAATATGATTAATATCAGATTGATTAATAGAACATGTACCAAAAGGAATAAACATAGATGTATTAGTATTAATATCAGAGAGGTTAATAATAAACTGACTACCGATATAAGTATTGTTATTATGATTAGTGCATACCATAGAGATTGAAAAAGCAGGAATAAAATTACTTTTTTTAACATCAATATCATTAATATTAATCATAGTACGGCTTGCTGTGTAGTTAGCAGTGCCATTGTTGTTCAAATAATCGCCCATATATAATATATTTTGTGTTTTATTAAATTTAAAGACGGTCGAACCAATATAATACTTAAATAATTCAACATAATTTTGAGTTAATCCATCATTTTTATCATATAATGTTATGTCGATCGGAATATCTTTATTATTAATATTTAAAACTAATAATGCTCTCTTATATATATCTGTTATCAACTCATTATACGAATCACTAATCAGTTTATTTGTTGTTTCTGAAAATTGGTTCTCAGAAAAGTTCTGATTATTTGTTATACTCAATCCAGCGTCTGAATTATCTAATTGATTCTGACTTTCATTACCCATAAATATATCTAATTCAGATGAATTCAGATCAGATATTATATTTGATGTTATGTGTGGTTTTTGTAAAGAGGTAGTAATTTGTGTAATATTATTATTGTTATTATTTGGATATTTATTAAATAAATTGTAAACTATATTGGATTTAAAAAAGTATAAATAAATAAAAAGGATTATAATAAAGAGTATGAGTAATTTTGTTATATATTTGTTCATATATAATAAAATCAATAATAAATAAAAAATTAAACAAACAAAATATAAAATAAATTATATTATTATATGTTTTTACTATATTATAGACCAGGTTGTCCACATTCTATTAATTCTGATAATGTAATGAATACTTTATCATTACCACACACAACAATCAAGATTGAGAGCAATAATCTTGTTATCAAAAAACAATTAAATAACATTTTTAATCATAATACATTCCCTGCTGTTATTTATTATGACAAGTTGGAAGATACAAATAATCTATCATCTGATATACCATCTAATGGTATATTTATTGGTGGTAATAAAGAATTTACTGAATTGATAGATACAGTGAATACATTAGATAAAAACAATATAAAAAAAAAATATAATAAATTGTCAAACAAAGATGTGTCATATCGTGATTTTTTATATATCTCAAATTATATTTTATTAAATAAAAATAAAAAATAAAATATTTTATATGTTAATTTCTGTTTGTAATTCTGCATCATTCACAGAAAAATATATATTTTTTTTAACAAGTAATTTTTCATCATCTGAGAATCGGGAAACAGCATTTCTCGATTCAAAGATTTGGGCTTTATTTCCTTTGGAAATAGAGCCATCATCGGACGATGAACTACTTAAATGTTCTGTCAACACAATATCATTATGTTTATTCTTTTTGTTATCTTTACTTAGTTCTTCTGTTGTTATCATTAATTGTTCCAAGGTTAGTTTAGAACGAGGTGTTAATATTTTATCATCAAAATCGTCATCTTTATAAACAGAATTACTTTTCAGAGATAAAATGATATCTTTAATTTTGATATTAGGGTTATATAATTTATTATTCAATAAAAGTGTAATATCTGGATGGTCAGGATTATTATCAGAAATAATGCTAAAAGAAAAATTTTGTTTTTGTATTGTGCCATATAATGTATTCATATTAAGATTAATAATATTTGTTTCTAAAAAAGATAAATCATCAGTTGATATATGGTCATAATATAGAGATGTATTATTATTAATATTAATAGTATATTTAATAATTTTGACAGTGTTAATAAAAATATTCATTATATATTTTATAATAATATACCACACTATATTATTATTCATTAAAAATCCTAATTATGTCTTCATTTTTTTTAACATTAAATAATTCATAAAATATTGGAGTGTTCTTTAACGTCCCTTCTATACGAAATATTGGTGGTGAATGAACATCACTGTTTATTCTACCTTTGGTTCTCTCTGGTAATTCAATGTACCTCCAGGTATTTCCAAATGATATTAATAGTTCCATCATACACTCATTTAATGTTTTCTTAAACGATCCTTTATGATCTTCATAATAATTTTTAAATGCATCTATAGCAATTGTGAGACCAAACAAATCAGCAATATTTTCTCCAAGTGTTAGTTTACCATTAACGTGATAAATATTAACACTATTGCCAATTTTTAGTTCGAGACTGTATTCATCAAATTGTTTAATTATTTTATCTGTTATTTTTTCATATTCCTCTAATACTTTCTTGGACCACCATACTTTCATCTTACCGTTTGCATCAAATTTAGACCCTTGATCATCAAACCCGTGTGATATTTCGTGTCCAATAATTGCACCAATTGAACCAAAATTTGATGCCATTGTTATATATTTGACAGATACGTATTTTGGATCTGATTCTGATATACGTATACGATCGGCTAATATATCACTATAATACTTATTTGAATATATATCAATACCGTCTTCTTTTAATTGTTTATCAGACAAAAATATAAAAAATGGTTCTTGTAATATACCAGCTGGGAAAACAATTTCATTTTTTAATGGATGATAGTATGCGTTTGTAATTGCTGCACACATTTCCCAAGTTGTATAATCTGGTGTTTTCCTTTTGTATCTCACATAGTCAAATTTGATTAACCATTTATTAAACATTATTTCGTAATCAAATAATGAGTAATTTTGGTCTGATTTAGCGAATAATTCAAATAAAATATTATATTTTTCAGTATATGTTTCTTCTTTTGGATAACCAATTTTTAAATGGTTGTCATGTTTTAATACATTTAATTTATTTAGTGCTTCATTAAGACTGTCTTTATCTTTTAACCAATCACATTTAAATTTAAAATTATTTTCGTATGCGACAATCAGATAGTCAACCAACTGTTTCATTAATTTATAATGATCTTCGTGAAAATATGTATCACAAAATAATTTACCAACTAATTCAGGTAATGTTTCCATTAGATAGCTTATTGCACGTTCCTCATTTGGTTTCTCTGTTTGTTGACCATTTAAAAATGTCCCAAAAAATTTAAACTTCTCTTGACGTATTTCTTCACTTATTAAACCCATAAATGAACTTATTATCGTCCACAATATATAATTATCAATTTTGGATCTTATTGGGTCATTATCTTGATAATTTTTAAATAAATCATCCAAAAAATGCCAGTAATATTCACCATTATCATGTTTCTTTTGTTCTTCCACATCAAGACTACTATAATTGTTCAGACCGACTGATGCTGTATTATCTTTAATTTTACCCTTTAAAATTGAGGGCTCTACACCTTCAGACAATGGATCTGATACTAACTCATTAATTTGTGTTTCTGGTTTTTTACATTTTGAAATATTATTACTAAAAATAATAGATACTTCTGGTTTTTCGTCTTTTGTTAGATTATAATCTTTTGTTAAAAAACAACTATTTAATAAATCTATATTTTTGAAAATAGATGCAATTTCTTTAAGTTTATAAATATTGATCCGTTCATTGATATCACGTTTACAAACATTTGAAAAAACATATGGTGCTAATAATGTTTCAATATAGTCAAAATCACTGCATATTTCATCTATCTGACTCCCTGTATATTTAAAATATAATGGATAACGTTCACATAATAATTTAAATATACGTCTATTATAAGACTGAATACCATTAAGTTCTCGTTTATATTTAGGATTAAAATAATAATCTTTATCGAATGACAATTTAAATGTAGATATATTGATAATATATGAATCATTGATTTCATCGCTTGGATTTTCATTGATACCATAGGATAAAAACAAAGATACACCATAATCGTTCAACATACATATTTTATCTATTAATGTTTCTGTTTTCTCAATCTCTTTACATAAATTTAAAATTTTAAAACAAGTATCATTTTGGTCTTCTTGTGTCCTATTTGTAAAATTTATTTTTGTATCATATAATGTTTTTAATAATTTGTTTGCTGTACTGTCTGCTTTTAATTTCTCAAACAATTTAATCATATTTATGGTATTTCTATTAGTTATATCTGAAAAATTGCTCAACGACGATTGGTCATCAGGTATCACTTTTTTTAGATATACTTCATTTGCAAAATTATAAAAATTATTAGATTGCATATAATAATTTAGTATATTTATATATTTAAATATAATTACGTCAATAATATATAAAATAATATTATATATTATATGGATAATAATATGAATTTAGATAATGTAGTTGATAAAATAAATCAACCTGTCGCATACAATAATCTCAATCTTAATGAATTGCATACTAATTTAATTCTCATCTCAAAAATTGCTGCTGGTAATAAACTTATTATTAAAGATAATTTACTAAATATTGATGTATCTAATTTACCATCACTGTCAAGATGGTTCAATGCAGTTGATAGAAACAAATGCATTCATTTTATACAAAATATAATGAAACAAACATATACAAAAATAGATGAGATAGTGAAGGATCCGAATTATAATGCATCGATGAGTGAGGACCGTAATATAGCAATTCAGAGGTTTCAAACGGAATTAAAAAATTCAATAGAGGGACTTTTGAATCTGAAGGTGACTTATAATAAAGATTTACTAACGGTATCATCAATTGATGTTATAATAGCTGATATTCAGAACAGAATAACATATATTGACAGTCTACTCAAAATTTCTAAATCAATTAATTTTAAATCTGATAAACAACAATAATAAAAATATATAATATATTATATATCATATGAAAGAATCAAAATCTTGCTGCAAGATATTTAATCTCAATATTGAAAAATATATTGCTGTCAATTTAGATATTCCAAATGAAGATACTGATGTATCTGATATAATTAAATATTATGAGAGTTATGATAAACAAATGTTTACTGAACCAATTGGATTGGCAAATAATTATCCTGGAGATTATGATATTTGTAATATTAAAACCATCAATAATAAAAAATGTTATGATAAATTTAATAAACCATTACCTGAACCATTATTAGATCCAATATTATTACAAGGTTCTGTTTCTGATGAAGAAATACGACGTCTATTAGAAGCTAAATTAAATGAATTAAATGAATAAAATTAAATTAATTATTATAAATAAGATATGGAACTATATATATTGAAAGTATCAATATTATAACATTAAAATTTAATGATTTAGATACAAAATATGATGCTAACACACAAGATAATATCATCATTCCACTATCTGCTAATATTGCTTTATAACTTACTTCTTCACCATAGGAACGAAACACGTCCAACATTTGGTTAGTGCCACGTGGTATGCTCATAAATAATTTATAAAATATAGAAGATAATGTAACTGGGACAGAAAATATTGAGGAACTACTTGAAATCTTAGATGATACAAAAAGAAAATAGTATATTGACGTATTTCTTCGAATGGTCAAAAAGATGATTTAAGTCGTCAGGTAGCATTATCACAACAAAAATATCCAAAATATTAATTAATAACAGATATTGACATGGCAGAGGATAAATTGAAGAAGTATAAGATAAAGAACCAAGAGAAGAATTAGTGGAAGATGTGTTACAAATAATGAATATTTTTGTAGAAAAAATGAATGGATTAAGAAAATATAATAAATATTGAATACATATGCAAAACATCAAATAAATTAATGTTTTGTATAAGAATTTTGTATAAGAAATAGCAGATTTTTGACTACTAGTAGATAACCCTATTATCAGTAATAATAATAGTGTCAAATTTTATCACGCCTGAAAAGGTGTAATTACATTTTTTTACTATAAGGTGTTCCACTTTTCAGTGAAAATGGTGTAATAACAATGACAAAAGCACTAATTCTAATATTATTCGATGTATATTTTGATTATTATATTAAATTCTAATGAGAGCACTCGATGTACTCCATATATCTTGATGTTTTATAAGTTTTTTTATTAAAAAAATTGAAATATTAAACGTTTAATACATCTAATAATAGTTATTATTATATTAAACGTTTAATACATCTAATAATAGTTATCATTAAAAATAAGAAGATGTCAAAAACATGTTACATATTAAATCCAAATGATGTTACCATAATGATTGGCACTGATCATGGGTGGAAAGTTGTTATATCATTTGATGAAGCATTATATATGCTACAATTAGTTAGGAAACTTTATAAGAATTATCAACTAAATGTTTTTTCAGACGATTTTTATGAATCGTTTAGTGGTGTTGGTTTTGTATTTTCTCACATGGTTCATAAGTCTATTTGTAAAAATCCTTATCACGAATCAATTGGAGAAGATAAAGAATGTATTGAAGAAATACAAAATGTTCTCGTTTCATCAACAAATGAATTGGAACAAATGATTGTTTCAAGATTTAGAGAAAATTTCAGATTTCTATTTGTTGAAAAAGCACTTGTAGATTTTCTATGTTGTTTTTATCAATCATGTAAAACAATGAATATGTGTTCTTCATAATTTATTAAGAGCAACTGGATTAAAGTATATTCCGATTGGTGTAGATAATTATATTTTCAATATATTTAGAAAACGGTTAAATAAAAATCTTGAACCATTCAAGATTTTTATCTCAGTAAACTAATAATATAAAAAATTGATCATAGACATTTACCTCTGATTATAATATTATTTTATATATTATAATCAAGAGTGTAAATGACTCAGATTAATTTTTTATATGGGCTCTCTGCCGGTTTATTTATTTTGATGTTGCACATCAAAATAAATAAACCGGCAGAGAGCCCATATAAAAAATTGATATTCTAAATATCTGATCAATATAAAAAAGAATATAATATATATACATATAATGGCTGCTGCAAATGAACAAACAGTTTTTCCAACATTAGGTCAATTAATTGACCATATTAATAATGATTATCAAAAAGCAATCCTTAATAAACTATTAACAAGATCAGAAGAAGATAAAATATATTTATCAGGATATGTGCCAAATACAGACCCAAAAAAGAGGGAAATTGTTGGAACTATTAAAGTGTGGGGTTCAATGAAGAAAGGTATTAGAGAGGCGTATGATGTAAAAATTTACAATAATAGTCCAGAAAAAGGAACATTATATTGTTCATGTGCTGATTGTAAATTCAATGGAGTTAAACGTGCGAGCAGTTGTAAACATATTTCATTTGTTGTAGTTAGAATATTGAAACTATTAGATGCTAATTTTTTTGCAACTAAACAACTGACAAATGACCAAATATTGACATTAGTTGCCAAACTGACGACGGAATCGGTGCTCAAAGATATTGATTTAACGAAAGTATCGCGAACAGTATCATTAAATGACTATAAGAATTTCACAAAGGATGTTGTAGGACTTGATTGTCCAATCTGTTGTATATCTTTAGAAGAAGATAGAAATGTAAACAATGTAGCATGTATAACGTGTAAAAACGAGATACATTTGGACTGTATGAGTGTTTGGTTAGAGAAATCAAATTGTTGTGTATTTTGTAGGTCAGACAGTTGGAAACATTTAAATAAAGTAAAGGATGGTCAAACACTGAATTTACTATAAATTAAAATAAATAATGTATTTTTTTATTAAATATAAATAATAATCTATTAAATGGATTATTATTTAATATAAAACAGCAAAATCATCAAATAATTCAACTGCCATCATATTGTAGATCTGTTTAGCTTCTTCCAAATCAGAAATTTTGTTTATTTTATGGATTTTACCACCTTTACTAATATTAATTTCATATCCTGATTTTTTAAATTTGATATGATGTAATGGTTTGTTTGTAGATGGATCTATAATGGTTGATTTAAATAATTTAGATGATATTGATTTATTATATGAATTTTCAGCTGCTGTTGCGAGTCTTAAATTTGTATCTGTAGCATCTAATTTATTGCGATTAATATGGTCAACGTAAAGTTTCTCAATCTTAAAATCATTATTAATTTTTTTGTTGTAATAAGAACCACTATTAAGATACCAAATAAATCGATGTAATGGAACACGCGCTTTATTTATAAATGCAAAAGGATATCCGTCTTTACCAAGATACCATTTATATGTGGAACAAATATTTTTTTTATTAGAACTAACAATCGCGAAAGATGTTTGAGAGTCAGGATTATTACCATGCAATTGTAATAAATGCGCGTCGGTACTTGGCTGATGCCACAGATCAGGATCAAATATGTCCATTAAAATATGATATATTACCAATATATTAAATATTTTTATATTTTTATATCTATATTATATATGCTATTAAAAATATTCGATATTGACACAGAAAAAATTAATAAACGGAATGATGAACTTATAAAAATGAATTTGATGGACAGACTGAGCATCAAACAAAAAAAGATTTTAAATTTTTATAAAGGTCCTCCTAAATTTATAAATGACGACGGACTATATAGTTATTCAGACATTACAACTTATTTAACAGATGAACAATCATTCGGCAAAATTAGTGTAAAAAATTTAAAAGATTATATTATTATTTATCAAATTAATAGAGACAAATTTGGTATACAATATAATGAAATAGTGGATCAATTAGATGGTATTTTAAAAACTATACAAAAAAAACGCATTCAATCTGTTGTCAAATATATCAACATTATGGATACTGTATTTAATAAAGGTATAAGATCCACAGATACAATTTATAGGATGATGTCTGTTCCATTTAATGGAAATGTTATTAAAAATACGACATCTTGGTCATTATCACCAATAGAATGGTTTTGTAATTCAGAAACAGAATGTCATTTATATGTGACAAAATTATCAAAAAACATAAAAGTTATGTATGTAGAGAACAATAGTAAAGACAAAAATTTAAAAACATTTCAAGAATTCTACGCATATGAATTTGAATATTTACTTCCGAGAGATATTGAATTCAAAGAACTCAAAACTAAAAAAATCGCAATCCCAAATCCTAAATTCGCATTAAAAAAGAAACCAATAAACCAAAAAAAAGAAGTTAATATTATAGTCCATTATATTAAAATTATAAAAAAACTTAAATCTAAAAAAGATGAACTCGTTAAAAATATTCCTATTTCTGTTGCAACTCAATAAATTTATTGATTGATATATTTACAGATTGAAGTATATGTTTTTAGTTTTATCTCTTTACCTGTTTCGGCTTCTTTAATTTCATTATGTGGTAAATTAAGTTTAGCAGCGAGAGCTTTTTGGTCTAAATTATTAGATATTCTCAAACGAATTAGTTTATTAATTTGTTCCTTATCTAAATTCTTATTGAGTTTAGTGTAAACTTCACCAGTTAGTTCATCAACAACTTTTTTACCAAGATTACCGCCTTGAACCTTGCTATGTTCTACAACTTTATTTTTCTCAACATTTTTTTTTCTTAAAACCATATCATCATTGAAATTCATTATATATACAATTATATCAGATAATAAATTGCTAATGTATAAAAATATCAATTTTTTTATATTATATATATATATATATATATATATATGAGCAAATGTATAATATATGATTGGGACGATACAATACTATTTACATATTTTATTTTTAATACAGAGTATGGCAAAATGTTGGAATCAGTAAGAATCCAAAAGAATTTCAAAACAATTGAGGACTATTTGCGACTAGGGATCCCTACTACTGAAGAACAAGCATTATATAATAAATATATTTTTTCAATAGATAATGTAGCGACTGTATTATTGAAAAAATCGAAAGAGATTGGAGAAGTGTTTATAGTTACAAATGCGATGAAAGGATGGGTTGAAGAGAGTGCAAGATTTTACTTACCGAATACGAGCAGTGAATTATCTGGTATCAGAATATTATCAGCGAGGACAACATTTCAACCGAAATATCCAGAATTTATTACTGAAAATTTCAAACTATGGAAATATATGATGTTCCAAGATATTATTACCAATAATAAATATAAAACAATTTATAGTGTTGGAGATTCAGATGCAGAATTTAATGCAATGATGGATATCATGAAAGAAAACCGGACCTTAAATATATCAATTATAAAATTTAAATTTGAACCACCAACAATACAATATTTAAAATTAGAAATAGAAAAATGTATAAATATGGTTAGTAATTTAAAAAATAATAGTATAATATATATGGAAAACGAACTAAATAAACCAATAGAAGGATTTATTCAATCAGGAGGTAATTATTTATTACAAAACTACAAAAAAATAATATGGTTTAATCATTGTTACTAAAAATAATATATATTGTATTGTATTGTATAGAATGGATAATAAGATAGATATATACACGTACAAATTATTGTATCATATAGATAACAATAATGTTGACAAGATGTCAAAATATATTATTAAATTAAATAATATTAATAATAATTATGTAAATAATAATTTAGTTGGTGGGAATAATGATAGAATGTTTGTTGTTATTAATAAATCTCTCAATATTGTTGAGCGTGTATTTGAATCTGAATATCAGAAAAACATTGCAAATTATGAAAAAATTGATGATAAATTTAAAGATCTCGATTTTGAAACGATTGATAAGAATATGATAATATTATTAAAAAAAAATTTAAAAGATACTATAAAATATATTGACACAAAAGGTCATAAAAATAAATTTTATCACATATCAATAAGACCAATTGGAGAAATATATGATGATTCATTATATGGGAATCTTATGGGAGGTATGAGTTCAGTATATTATAATCCAACTGGATTATGGATTAGTCAAGGGTCTGAATGGATGAAATTTATAAATGAAACTCATTATAGATGGTCATTTGCGACACATATATATGAGATAGAAACAAATGATAAGACAGTATTGAATATATCAAATTTGGACGAATTTAAAAAATTTATAAAAAAATATAAAAATCCAATAGAAAAGTTAACAATAGATAATGTTATAGACTGGAAGAGATTACAGAATGACTATGATGGTTTGATAATATCTCCATATTTAGGAAATAAAATCTGGGGACAATATGCGAATGAATTGGCTATAATATATGACAGAGGATTTAATTACTCAAAAGGACCTGGACCAAAAAAACTTTTTAATGATTATATTAAAAATTTAATAGGAGATAAATGGAAAGATAATATATATTTTTTAGCAGAATGGTATCGTCATTGGGAGATTGGGTCTGGTGTAATATGGAAAAAACGAGGGATTACCAATATAACTTTAGTAAAAAAATTGGACACGTTTGATAGTTTATTAGAATAAAAATTAATATAAACATTAATATATTAATATTACAATATTAATATATGGACGTATCATATGCATTAAAACAAAAAATATTAGATCAAATTATTGAACCTTATTATTTTGATGATGTTCAAACTATTTTAAAAAATATTAGATATTGGAGTATATCGGGAACAGCATTTGAAACTATTAGTAAACTATTAGTAATGTTTGGAGCTGTATTTAGTTTTTCATCCGGTTTTTTTACTAATTATAATACAGCATTAAGTTTCACTTCCGGAACATTTTCATCTATATCATTAGCATGTTTCCAATTTGCAATTTATTGTAATCGTGAATCAAAAAAATGCACAATCAAATTAAATGAAATATTAAATAAATTACAAATTGCTCCAATCGAAATTCCACATGATGTAAGTGCTCTACAAGAAGATAAAAGCCAAAAAACGGTTATTAATAACGACTATGATATTGAATTACAAATAAATAAATCAAATAATAAAAATCCGGCTCCATTAAATGATATTAAAAATCCGGATCCATTAAATGATATTAAAATTTCGGAAGTACTAAATACTAAAAATTAAACAAAAATATCATATATAAAATTAAATCTTATGATATTTTTATATAAAAAATCTATAAATAAATATAATATATATTTATTTATAAGATGAACATCGATAATACAAACCATATGCATAATAAAAAATATATTGATCTTTTTCAAAAAAAAATTTTATTTAAGTCTTTCATCAGAACCTTTCATAAATATCATCATATTTTTCAACATTTGAAACAATTTGATATAGTGAAAGATCCATCTAATATACCATCTAATGAATATATTAATTTATTATTTGATAATTTGACTAAATTTATAAATAAAAAAAACATTATCAACAATATTAGTCAATTACTTACTAAATATTATAATTGGTTATATTATGGATGTAATAAAAAAGATTTTGAATTAATCGCTCCACAAATTAATGGTAAACAGTTTTTAGTTTGTTATGTGATTTATTATTTTCCACAATTTATATTAAATAATGATGTTGCAGATAATACAACTGTTGATTCTGTTTTATATCATTTTGCATCTGAATTAATTAAATCTATTAATATAATTAAATTCAATCCGGCAATTTTTATAAAATCATTAAACAAATATATAAATTGTTTTAATGTATTTAAGATTGAAGATAGTCGTATTAAATTGGGTGAATTGATTGATAAATGGATTGATTTAGAAAAAACAAGGTTACAAGTGAATGACAATGATAGATACGATGATAAAGAATATATAATAAGATTATTAGAGGACCAACAAGAAAAAACAATTAAATACATTAAGATTATTGACAATAATTTTAATATGGATCAATTGGAGGAATTTTATAAATTGAATAATTTGATAGAGCGAACGATGTATAAATGTTATTTTGACAATTTGGAGAAAGATATATTAGAATCTAAATATGTTATATTGAAAGAGGTATTAACTGAAATCAAAGATAATTTAATTAATTTGCATAAAAAAATAGAATCAGAATTGAATGAATATTTTGATATTGATTTTATAGTTCAGCAATTGGAACATAATGTGTTCACATTTGAAAATTTTATTGGTCTTGTCGACTATTGTATTAAATGGATTCTTTTATTACAAGCACCTTTCCGAAACTCTCATACGCAAAATAAATGGTCTATTATTAAAGAAGATGCAAATGACCGAATGAATTATATTGATTGGACTAAAGAAGATTCAAAAGAAACATATAGTTATATATATGCAAAAATCGCGTGTAATTCAATAAAACTAATTTTGGATGAAATTGTTCTTATCAAAAATGATATTATTGATTCTTTTATTTCCTAAATAAATAAAAATTTATATTGATCTTGTAGGTTTTCTATTTCTTGTAGCGTGTCTATATTTAGATTGTTTGTAATATATATATCAGGCAAACTATTGTTTACAAATAAATATTTTAATTCTTTAATACCAGTGTGTATTACATCATATGGTTCTTTTTTTAATCGGATTTGATATTTATCATTTAAATAAATATATAAATTACATAATTCTTTTGATATTATTGGTATTTTTTCAAGTGGTAAATACAATGATGCAAAAATATATTTATAACAATTATGCTCTAATATATGTTTATTCGGTAGTAATAATGGTTTTTCAAAATATGTTTTTAAAAATATATTTAAATCTGGATTATCTATCTCATATAATGACCATAAATAATCAAATATAATGTTTAGAGATAGACGTAATGAAATTATGTTTTTATAAGACAATTTTAATAATATATGTTGTTTCTGAAAAGTTTCAATATTTGATATTATATTTTTTATAGACGCTGATTCATCATTTAAATCATTTTCTAAATTACATGTCATGTTTTTTATTAAACTTAATAATTTATAATATGAATCTAAATCAGAACGATTATTTGACATTTAATATGGTTTACATTATAATTTTATAAAAAAATGTAATATATGTTATTTAATTTGATATTTATGTATACATATTAAATATATGACGATCATCATCATTTTCTTTAATATTTTTTACTTTTTTGTAAAGTTTAAATCCATCATTAATATCATCCATTGTGATAAATTTTCTTTTATCTGGTTTTTTACCAAAAATACGAAGACCGTGAGTAATCTTAACATTAAAAAATAATTCATCAATCGACCCTCCATATGCTGGAAAAGCTTTAATATTATTTTTAAAAAATTCAATTAAAGTATCTGTTTGTTCTTCAAATTTCCAATCATCGTCTTTTATCTTTTTAATAAATATTTTTGATAGTTCAATATGATCATATTTATCAATTTTATATCTAAAAGGAAATCGTCTATCTAATCCTTTATTGGTTGCAAAAAATCGTTTTTCTAAGTCATCTTCATATCCTGCAATAATTAGAATAAAATTTGGATTTTCTGAGAGTGCAATATTGATTTCATCTATTGCTTCAAATGCATAAGTATCGTTCTTATCCGTTTTTGAACTACCACTTGACAATGCATACGCTTCATCTAAAAACATAACTGAACCTGTTTTTAAACACGCATCTATCGCACTTTTCGTCTTCTGACGTGTATGACCTAAATATTCACCTATTAACATACTTGCTTTATACGTCTTTAATTTCACTTCCTTCTTTGGATCACTATTCGCTACTAATCCTAATTTATTATAAATTTCACCAATAATACGTCCTACTAATGTTTTACCAACACCAGGTGGACCATAAATAACAGTATTCATCATTCCGTGTTTAGTTTCAAGTCCAAGAAGAAAATAAATAATTTGATTAATAATATTTTTTTTAATAGATTCCATACCAATCGTAATCTGCAATTGTTCTAAACAAGGTACAATATGATTCAACTTTTCAAAATCAAAGGCATACTTATTCTTGTTTTCTTTTGTATATGATTTCCCAAGTATTATTAAATCTGTCAATGTCTTATCTACATTGATCTCATCATATTCAATTGAATCATCAATCTTGAATGATATATCAATCGGTTCACTTGTTTCCTTGTCCTTTTTTAATGGTTTCGGTAATATTGCTGAAAATAAATTATTTATTAATGAATCTAAATCATTGCCCGATTGTGTATTTGGTAAACATCCATCTACACATCCTAAATCATCACTTGTAATAAATTTAGTAAAAAATAATTGTGGACTTGTATCAGTAACAGTTGTTTTGTTTTTCGTATTTGATGATTTTGTATTATCATTTTTAGTTGGAGTAAATGGTATCGTATTTTTATTAAATAATGTCTCATTAACTGTGATATTATTTGGACTCTTTTTAATTGTCGGTTCAGGCGTCTCATAATTGTATTTATTACTCGAAGAAGTTACCCCTCCTGACTCTAAATGTTTATTTAATAATTTATCAAGTTGTACTGATTTATTCTCTAATGATGTTGGAGTTTCACTTTGTTTCTTTTTATTGTAATGCAATTTCATATTCTTCTTTTTATAAAACGTTTTATTGTTATGTCCATAATTCTGACCATAATTCTGACCATAATTCTGACCATAATTCTGACCATAATTCTGACCATAATTCTGACCATAATTCTGACCGTAATTTGAACCATTATTTAGACCATAATTTGGACCATAATTTGGACTATAATTTGGACTATAATTTGGACCATAATTAGGACCATAATTTAGACCATAATTTGGACCATAATTTGGACTATAATTTGGACCATAATTTGGACCATAATTTGGACCATAATTTGGACTATAACTCGGACCATAATTCGGACCATAATTCTGACCATAATTTGGACCATAATTCGGACCATAATTTAGACCATAATTTAGACCATAATTTAGACCATAATTAGGACTATAATTATGACTGTGATGATAACTGAGTGCATCAAAATAATGTCCAGAATCAGAAGGTGCATGATTAGGACTCCAAAATTGTTGTGCATTATTAGATCTGTTGTTAATGTTATTAGTTTGTTCATTTTGAATGTTGCTCATTATATATGTGTATATGTATTACTTAGAATGTATATTTAAATAAAAAAAAATCAATTTTTTTATATAGGTATATTAGTTCGTATACATCTTAGTATAAATGCACTTTGCATATTTATACGAAAATGTATAAGGACTATAACTGGAATACTTGTTTCTTACTTATTTTAGTATAAAACAAGTAAGAAACAAGTAATGGCAGCAAAGATATTATTAATGATGTGTAGCATCATATTTAATTGTATTTTTTGAATGATAGAACGTGATTATATAAAGATATTATTTATATAATAAGTTTCAAAAATATATAAATATTATTATAATAGAATATAATAATATGCAGAAAAATGAATCATTATGTTACTATATTGTTATAAACAACGAGTCAATAATAAATGTGAGTAATGAACTGGATGATAGTTTAAATTATGTTGACTGTTATATAAACAACAGTATAAATATATTAAGAGAGAATGATGGAAATGTTAATAAATTTATTAGTAAATTAAACAGACTAAAAATTGTATTATATAAAAATAATATAGAGCAAGGATATTATTATTTTAATGATAAACTGATATTATTTACATCTAATAATAAATTAAAACAGTGTAAATATAATATAACAATAAATACAACAACAAGTTCCAAAATAGTGAATAATATAGAAGTAAATTCAAATTTAGGTGATAAAGAGATTACAAATATATTTATTCCGAATATGATAACAGAATCAGATAACATAAATTGTAATTTGCCGGTGATGGTGAATGATTTAGTTTTAATAAAGAACCAAAGTACAGAAAGTTTAATAAATAGTTGTTTAAAAAATGAAATACAAATTTCTGACGATAAAAAAGACAAAATAAAAAAATTACATGATAGCATAATGGAATTAGAGAAAAAGCGTGACATAGAGAAAAGAATGACAGAAATAAAACTGAAACGAATTGAGCAGAAGAGGAAATTAATGGAAGAAAAAGAATTAAATTATAAAAATAAATTTTTAATAGATCGGAAACTATATTTTGTGTTCAGATATGAGATTGAAAAAGGTGTAAGAAATAACAACAATATTCCTCCATTATTTATAAAACAATGGTTTATTTTCAAAGAGATGGAAACCAATAATAAATTAACATTAGACTTAAATATAGAGGAAAAAAGTTCCATAGAAATAATTCAAACTGAATTAAATATATATAGAACATATGATAAGAAATGTGTAAACAAAGATTTTGGAGACAGTTATTCATCATTATTCAAAGGGATGGATATGAATGAACTATTGTATACTAAACAAAATAATCAAAATGATGTAAATAATGAGGATGGAGATGAAGAAGATGATGAAGATGATGAAGAAGATGAAGATAGTGAAGATAGTGAAGATAGTGAAGATAGTAAAGAAAGTGAAGAAAGTGATTAGATAGTAATAAAGGTATATTTATAAATTTAAAATTAAATTTATAAATAATAAGTGGTTAAAAAATATAATAGTTATTATCATCAAAAAGATTTTACCATTAATTATATTTTAAGAGTTGCGATAGTTTAGGGATTTACCGTAAGAACTACCTCGAGAAGGTGTTTTATGTTTAAAATTAGAATTACCATATTCAACACGGTTATCATATTTAAAAAGTGTATGATAAGAGTGATATTTACGGATATTATAATTTGGTTCAGATTTTCTGATTTTATCAATTGTTTCCAACTCTCGAAACATAATCATAAACACAAAATTTAGCGTAGTTAAACATCTTTTCAATTCATTAGAAGATGTTTTACCTGTATTATTTTCTGAATCATCGGTTTGTTTACTTCTATTAGAAAGAGCCATAATTAGACGGGATGTTTTAGATGCAGGTGCTGATTGATTAAATTGTTCAGAGATGTAGTCTAAAATAGAATTACAATCAAGAAAGAGATTATCATAAGGGAAGTGTTGAAATTTACAAGTATTATGGATATTATTATCAGGATATTGGTATATACAACTGGCTTTATTCGGACATAATTTATAACTGCTTCGAATGAGACCATTATATTGTTTATTAGTAATTTTTGGTATTTTTAGTTCAACCATAAAATATTCAATTGCATTACAAATCCATTTAATTGCTTCTATAAAATTTACTGTTATTTCATCATTACGATGTAATTCATCAATATTATTAGTATTAGTGGAACACCATCCGATAATTTTAATAATGTAATCCATAATAACGAGATCATTAATATTATTTGTTTTAAAGTTGTTAATTTTAAGAATATTTTTCATAGTATCGAATGAAATAATTTCATAATATTGAAGTTTATTTTTACCATCTGTTTGTAAATGTTCATCTTTATTAGAAGCTACAACTTCATTATTAATATTTGGTGAAATATTACAGAGTGAAAAATATTTTAATTTATTATTTTGATCTAATTGATAGTTTTGGATATTCCATTCATCGTTATATGATTTCCATGATTTATTTGTTTCCATCGTATGCAATGATATAATATTATTATATATGTTAATGTTAATTTATATATAATTAAATAAATTTTTAATTATATATAAGGATATTATTATATACATAATAAGATGTCAACTTTACCATTAACTGAAGATAATTATAAACGTCCCAAACAAACATATACTGATAAATTAGATGAAGACGATATTGCTAACAAATTAATTGATTATATTAAAGTAGATAATATTTCGGATGTAAAATTAAATACTCATTTAAGATATTTTACATTAGAAGCCGATAAAAAGAGTGGTGCTGTAGCGAGAAAGTTCAGAATGGGTGGATTTTTATCGAATAAGAACAGTCCAGACAAGTATGTAATTTTAACGAATGGTCGTAAATCGTGGTCAGTTCAAGTTGCGAACAGTGTGTTTTATCGTAAAATGACAAATGATGAAATCAAAGAAGAATATGAGGAAGAATTAAATGAAGTGAAGAAGCTAAGTAAAAAATTATTAAAACAGAATGAAAAGTTAAAAAAATTTGTAACAAAACTTGGATATAATTATAAAGAAATATTAAATGGATAATTTTTAGACATATATATAAAATAATATATAATTATTAATATTATTGTAATATATGTCAGTGTCAATTTCTGAATGTCGATTATATAAAATTTTACCCTCTAAAAATAATTCACCTCCTAAAAGAGATCAAGATGTTGGAAAAACAAAATATTCACAACCAAGTATGAGAGAATGCGAACAATCAATTTGTAATGAAAATAATATGGAAAATGTTTTTTTTAGTCCTAAGTGCAAAAATGTTGAGCAATTAAAAGAACATGATTCTACACTTTCTGAAACAAAAAATAGATCTTTATTAAGGAAAAATTCTTATAGATCACCAACAAATAGCACATATATTACATCTTCTACAAACACACCACAAAAAGTTAGAGAAACACAAAATATATCTTCTTTACCAGCCAATGTTGAATACTCATCACAATCTTCTGAAACCAATTCTTTAGAATCGATACCTTATAAAATAAGTCCGAATGAATTAATTGCAGAACGAAGAAGTAAATCTACTGTAAATTCAGATCATATTGATGTGTCAATCGATAGTTTATTAACAACCGTAAACAATGCAATGAAATCCATTAATATGTAAAACCGATCTAAATAAATTGAGAGTATATAATGGTTCCACGATATGGGAGTCGGCATGCAGTTTGAAAAATCATACATATTTATAAAACTATTTTAATTATAATACTATTATTATAATTAAAATATAATAGTAATATTATACATGTCTCAACTAAGATATCTTAGTGATAGTGCAAAAAAAAAATATTTAAAAAAACTAAATAAATTTTACAAATATGATGACAGTGTATTACAAGCAATGGAAAAATATACTATATATGAACATAAATATATTGATGGTGTTGAAAAAATAGACAATAATATGAGAGAAAAATTGTATGATCTGACAGATAGAACTACAAAATTTTTAGAAAAACATAATATTGTATATTGGCTTGATAGTGGTACTTTATTAGGTGCTATGAGAAATCATAAAATGATAGAATGGGACGATGATGTTGATATTGGAATTCCATATGATTCATATATACAATTAGAAGATTTAATAAAAACATTTGACTATGAATCTGAACCACAAAAAAAAGAGATATATTATATTGATCAAGAATATAAAATAAAATTTAGAATATTTCAAAGTGATCCTGACAAAGGTCTGTTTAAAGATATATCGTTCTTAATTAAAACATATTTATTCGAAGATAATAGTGTTTTTGTTGATCTATTAGTCTATATTAAAAAAAATAACAAATATATTACAAATTCTATCGGATGGCAAAATACATTTATTTATGAGATTGATGATATATATCCTCTAAAAAAAATTAAATTTGGTTATGGTAAATATTATATAGTAAAAAATCCAATTAATTATCTAAATACTGGTTATTGGTTTTGGAAACATCTTGGTGTTGCATCACACGCACATTTTAAATATCTTAAAAAAACACGTAATCGAAATAATTATTTTTTATTATGAATTAATTTTCCATTCATTCTATAATACTATTAAATATTTTTTACAATCATAAATATGACTTCATCTAAGATTATTTTTTTGATTACAATATATAGAACACATTTTTGTTGTATAAGACTCATCAATCATCATTTTTTTTAGAGCCACTATAATAATATTATATAATAATATTATTATATATAAATGAATAATGAATCAAACACATTATCTGATACATTTTCTGGGTCTGTTATGATTTTTAAAAAATTAGTTCCACAACTCAATCAAGATATACATACATTAAAAAATAAACAAAGAAGTCGTAGACCAAGCATAAGCACACATAATCACAAATCATATTCAAATAAAAAATCATATTCAAATAAAAAATCACATTCAAATAAAAGATCACATTCTGAATCACCAATTAATTCCAAAAGAACAATCGTTCCTCATCATACTATTTTCACTGAAAAATGGACCAATTGTTTAATAAACATTAATTACTATAAATTAAATATTTATAAATATTTAATTTATAACATTGCAAATTGTTTGTCTTCTGGAGACTACTAATATTAACTTTAATGTATTATTTTTAACTATTAGTTTAATATATAACTTATAAATAAAATAAATAACAAATAAATACTTATTACGTCATTACATTAATGTATTTCTCTCTCCATTTCTTCCATTTCTCTATATTATATTTAGTGTCTATATAATTAGACGATATATGCAATTTTGCTGATATTATCAAATAGTTTATTTTATATGTCTCAATCTCTCCATCTGCATTACTATAATATACATCTGTTATATTATATCCTTTTTCTAATGCATTTTCTTTCATATATTTCAAACAATGTACACATGGTGCTGACATACCTAGTTTACCATGTTTACTCATTCTAATAATTAATATACATACATTTTCTATTTTTTTACTTTTTTTAGGTGGTAGTCTATTAATTGCATTTTCTTCAGCATGTTCTGAATAATTCAAATTATAATTTTTTGCAACACTTTTATGTTGGTTGTGACCTGTTGAAACCACATAAAATACACTGCTTTTTTTTCTTTTTAAAAATAGCAGCACTATGAACAAATAAACTGTCAATTTTATATTGATTATCTGATACATGTTTAGTTTTCCCCAAACGACAATCACACAACTCATGAGTCAATCTATCGATAGTAGTATTTTGCAAATTCATTTTAATAATATAATATAATAATATAATAATATAGTATTGTTTATCTATATTTTTTTCAATTTTTTAATAATTTAAGTCATCAATATATTTTTTTAATTATGGTATTATAAGTAAAATGAATAACATAATATATGATACTTTATTACACCATTTTCACTGAAATGTGGGACACTTTAAAGTAAAAAAAATGTAATTGCACCTTTTCAGGCGTGATGATATTTGACGCTATTATTATTACTAATAATAGGGTTATCATCTTTTATTTCTTCAGAAAACTTATAGTCTCTCCTAAATTTCTCTGGTATATGTTGAGAAATCTTCGATTCCTCAACATCAAGCGTTACGTTTCTTCGAAACCGTAACGGTCGGGTTTTATCTGTTAAATATGTTTTTACTATCTTGACCATATTATTTACCGCATTCATATCACGATTGATACATCCCATTCGTTTATTTTCCATTTGAAATGTTAGAACTGAATGTATCTTTCTTTGAATGCCTTTTTTATCTGGTAAATATATATTCTCGCATTTTTCTTCTGTTTTGTAATTTAAACATGATGTTCGGAATTCGTCTAAATTATATACTTTCATATATTCTGCTAATTTTCGTTTTAATGCTAAGTTTGGAGTTGATATATAATTTAATTTCATTTTGTCTGACCAATCACCAATTACTAATATACTATCTTTACCAAAAGTTGATTTAATATTTCTTATTAAATCTGTTTCTGCTTTCTTTCTATTTATATATCCATACCATTTATATTTTCTAAATATTATATTATTATATTTTTCAAATAATAGTTCATTTATTCTATTTTTATTTGTTATAAATTCTTTGAATTTATCATAAATGCAACTTTTAGAATTATATTTTGATAACTCATTTTCTATTTTGGATATATCGTTTTTATCTTTATGATTTTGAATTAATCTTTGATATTTTAGTCTTTTAGTTTTAGATAAATGTTGTCTATTTGAATATACTAATTTTTTTCCATCTTTATTCATTATAACTAAAAGTTGACGCTTTCCAGGATCTGCGACTATCCAATTATTATTTTGTAATTCTGTATATTGGTCATTATCTAAATCTTCCAAATATGGAAATTCTATATATTTTTTATTTATTTTATCTTGTTCTTTCTTATCGTTTTTAAGTTTTAATTTCTCTTCTTTTGATATTTTTTTAAACTCTTCTTTATCTCTTTTCAATTTATTTTCTAATTTAATTTTATCTTGTTCTTCCTTTTTCACCTTTTCTAAATCTGCCTTATATTTTTCTTTTGCTTCTTGTGTCATATCCTTACATTTCTCTTTCATCTCTGCTTTTTTATTTTTCATATTTAATTTTTTAGTTTGTTCTTGAACCATATATGAATTGTGTATAAGTTGAATAGATACACTAAAACAATCTGTTGATATTCTATAATCAAAATTATATTCTTTCTGTTTAAAAATAGATAACTTAAATAATTTATCCCATAATTCATGTTTTTTATGTTCTATATCTGTTAGATAATCATTCTTATTTTCATCTACATATAATTCAATTAATGATTTTGTATCAATTGGAATATATTTACCAACAATATCTGTTCTAAGTGAAAAGAATTGAAAACTTTTCACTTCTAATTTTTCTAATTCAACACACATATAAATCATACCTTTGATATATTTTTGAGGTTCATTCTTAATATCAAACTCATAAGAGTTAATATAGTTAGTTGGAAATATATTTATTTTATGAGTATTTATCCATTCGTGATATTTTTTATTACACTTTAATGTATTATTTAATAAATCTTCTTTTATTTCATATAAATCTTTATTTAATTCTTTTCTTGTCACTGTTTTCTTACCTTTCTCGCATTTTTCTAATATCTCATTATTTGCTTTCTTAAAAGATGAATTAACAAACTTTTTGACATATTTAATAAAGTGCAATTTAATGTTATTTTCTATATTAGTTAAAATATCAGTAGCTGTATAGTTTAATATTTGTGATAAATTAACACCATCTATTTTAGTTCCATAATTTAATAATTTATATGTATTATTATAAAA
>Ga0114967_10000782_pt1 | contig 27010 bp, 28 predicted proteins | sample M_130628_MF_Meta_FD_92639 | JGI IMG/M metagenome (GOLD analysis project Ga0114967, IMG submission 92639) | Freshwater microbial communities from Lake Montjoie, Canada to study carbon cycling - M_130628_MF_MetaG | ecosystem: Environmental > Aquatic > Freshwater > Lake | place: Lake Montjoie...
AGAGTTAGCGCAGTTTCCAACGCCAACGATTGCAACTCGGATATCGCCTTTACCGGTTGTTATTTTCACTCTATTTCCTCTCGGTTTTGATCATGTCTTCCAGCCAGTCGATTTCTCGCTGTGCTGATTCCAAAGAGTGACGACGCCACTCTTCGAGATACTTATCGATTCCCACCGGAGACTTTTCGAGCTCTCCACGCAGAATCTCTGCTTTCTCTTTCAACCGACGGTGTCGGCCTTCTAAAATTCTTACGCGGTTCTTCGTCGATGTTGGTCCAAAGAATGCAAAGCGAATCTCAAAACCTTCGTCATCCCACGTATCTGGACTCACGGTTTCTGCGAGATTTTCAAAACGTTTCTCGCCTTTAGTTGTTATCTCATAAACAATTCGCGAGCGCCTGGAAGTATCTGCCTCCGATGCTTCAATGAGGCCAGCTTCCAACATTCTGCGAAGTTGTGGGTATAGAACGGAAAATGAGAGCGCACGGAACGGACCAAATATGGCGCTCATCCTCTTGCGCAGTTCATAGCCATGAAGGGGGCTCTGCGAAAGAAGGCCAAGGAGTGCAAATTCAAGTGATTCACTACGCGAGCGCATCGCTACCTTCTCCTTCAGCACTATCTGAGTTCAACTATCGGAATTTATATCGAATCGATATAACGGGACGCTAGTTAACCCGATATGCAGGAGGTAGGCAAATCGCCTCGCCCGTAAATGCTCCGTCGCTGCGCCTTAGGATGTAGCCATGGTCATACCCTCACTGCTACCTGAGTACATCGTTACCGCTATGGTCATAATTTTGGCACCTGGACCCAGCGTCTTGTTTGTGATCGCCCGTGCCATTGCATGGGGGCGCAGGACAGCTGTATTCACAGTGGCTGGAAACGTTACTGGCGCCTTCGCGCTCTCTACTCTCGTTGCAGTCGGATTGGGTCCAATTCTTCAAAGATCTGACCTTGCGTATGCGGCGATTCAATGGGGTGGCGGTCTGTACCTCATGTATTTAGGTGTTGATGCGATTCGTCAAAGAAGAGTGCACGCCGAAGATATGCGCAATCAAGGTGATGTCGCCCCTGGAATTGCGCGTTCAATGCGTGATGGATTTTGGGTCGGAGCCCTTAACCCTAAGGGATTAGTTTTTTACGCGGCAATTTTGCCGCAATTCGTTGATCGAGACAAAGGAAGCGTTGCACTTCAATTAATATTTCTAGGAGCAATCTTTTCTATTTTGGCTTTTATATCAGATGGCTCGTGGGGGTTGTTAGCCGGAACAGCTCGTCAATGGTTGGCAACAGATCCAAAGCGATTAGAAAAACTCCGAGCAACTGGTGGAACCGTCATGATGATTCTTGGACTATCAGTGCTGATTAGTGCAATTGTCAGTGCCTAGCGAGAAGATGCATTTATGAATAAACCTTCCGTGCCCGCCACTGAATTCATTTCACCATCTGATCTCACATTTGGATTATCTATGTGTAAGCGGTGTTTGTGGATTAAGTACTGGTTTAAAGTGACAATGCCCGGAGCCTTTCCGCTCGTTGGTACATTGGCTGATCTTCAAGAGAAACACTTCCGTGGCGCGTCCATGCAGGATCTCGATCCATCGCTTCGCCCAGGCAAAGTCACTCAATGGGGCGGTTGGGTTAAAAGTAAGCCTATGAAAATTAATGGGCTTGAAACTAGATGGCAAATTCGAGGAAAGTATGACTTGGTGGCATCTAATGACGATGGAACAGTCGCACTCATTGATTGCAAAGTCTCTGATAGCTCGCGAGATAACGGCGAATTCTATGCACCGCAATTAGAAGCGTACGCACACTCACTTGAAAACCCTCTTCAAGGAAATCCTGTAAGCGTTGCAACAATGGGGTTGCTGGTCTGGAACCCCAACGCGGCCTTTGATATCAAAGAAAAACAAGGATTTTTTGCCGCCCAACATTACTTGCCTGTCGAACGAAATGAAGCACAATTTTTAGCGCTTATTGAAGACCTCATCAATGTACTCGAAGGAGATTTTCCTGAAGCCGGGCCACAGTGCCCTACATGTAATTACCTAGTGCAACGTGCAGAGATTGCGAATTAATCTTCGGCGTCGTCTTTCATTTCATCTTTTCTGCGACTCGCATAGATATCAACATACTCTTGACCTGACATCTCCTGAATTTTTTTCATGAGTTGATCTGTTACATCACGAAGATAAAGCAAATCTGAAGAATCTCCAGTGAAGAACATTGGTTCTCCAAAAATCATCTTGACTCGCATGATCTTAGGAATCAACTTTCCTGTTGGCTGAATTTTTTCTGTATTAAACATTGCAACAGGAATTATTGGCGCACCAGATTCAATTGCTAATCGAGCTATTCCAGTTCTACCTTTATACAAACGACCATCTGGGGAGCGAGTTCCTTCTGGATAAATTCCTAAGCACTCTCCTTCTGCTAAGACTTGTAACCCTGTAATCAAAGCGGCTTCACTTCGCCTTCCACCAGAGCGATCTACAGGAACTTGACCGAGTGCAATGAAGGTGAGTTTCTTAAGTAAACCTTTTGGGCCAGGTGAAGTGAAGTACTCTGATTTTGCAAGAAAAGTAACTTTACGAGGAACGACCAGTGGCATAAATATTGAATCGCTAAAAGAAAGATGATTGCTGGCAATAATTACTGGGCCAGAAGATGGAACATTACGCAAGCCTTTAACTTTTGGACGAAATGCCAACATTAAAAATGGCGTTAAGAATGCACGGAGCAGGCCGTACGGAAGATTATTTACATTCATCCCTGCCCCTTCATCGTGCGAATATGTTGCTCAAAGTTGGTGTTCCTAATTTACTGGATGCTTGCCTGTGTGCCACTATTTGAGCGTGAGTAATGCCCCAGCACCGAAGGATCCCAGCGATGACGAGATTGATCTCATCAACTCTGAGTTTGAATCTATGGTCGCAGGTTTATCACTCGATGAATCGACTCCAAATACTTATCTAGATGATTTAGAACGAATTGATGCTCTTGATGAAAATCACTTTGAGCAACCTAATCCTTCATGGCCAGGCATGCGAAATTTTATTTCCAACGCTCAGGTTGCAATCAAACGATGGTTGCGACGAGAAAATAATCGAGAAGATGGCGTTGAGTTGTAATCATCCGTTGATGCTGATTTAAAATTAGTTTTCAGCGTGCGCTTTAAGTTGAGCGAGGGCTTGATCGATTGTGGCTTTTTCTGCCTTTGTGCGCATCATCGAAGGAATCTGAAGTGAAACTTCAACGCCAAGTTCGTACGTAACAGAAGTTGTGTCGGCATCGATGGCTTTGGTGATGTAGGCGCCGTTCATTGCAGTTAACAAATCTGCGTCTTCAAGTGAGAATTCAAGACGCTCTGGGGCTTTGCTCCAGTCATAATTAAGAAGCACGCGATCCTTCATCATGCCAGCGTCAATAGAAACCTTTACCGAGGTTGCGCGACCCTGATCATCACTCTGTGTTACGTCTGCGCTCTTTATAGCAGTGGACCAGGTTGGGTATGCGGCCAAGTCAAAGAGGATTGCTCGCACGGCCTCGAGTGGGGCCTCAATAGTAATTGTTGAAGTACTCAAATCGCTCATGGGCACAGGTTACCGCTAAGTATTACCTCTTTCGCAAAATAACCCTCTCGCGCTAGCGTTAGCCTCATGAATGAGATTTCAATTCCTGCCCTTGTGGCCAATGCCAACGCCGGAAACCTCACGAATCTTGTCGCAGAACGTGCATGGTTTGAACCTGAACGCATCATGCTTTCGCGTCCTCTCGGAGATGGTTGGCAGAGTGTGACTGCTAAAGAGTTCGAATCTGAAGTTCGAGCAACCGCAAAAGGATTAATCGCAGCTGGTGTAAATATTGGCGATCGAGTTGCCATTATGTCTCGCACTCGTTACGAATGGACCATTCTCGATTTTGCAATCTGGTTCGCCGGTGGCTGTGTTGTTCCAATTTATGACACTTCATCTGCAGAACAAATTGATTGGATTCTCAACGATTCTGGAGCAGTTGCAGTTATCGTAGAAACTCCAGCGCTGCGTGATCTGACCAAAACTGTCTTGCCTGCGCACACAAAAAAGATGTGGACGATGACTGAAAATGTACTTGCAACCCTTGCATACGATGGTGCATCGGTAAGTGATGAAGAAATTGAAAAGCGTAGAAATGCTTTACTCCCGGAAACATTGGCAACTCTGATTTATACATCCGGCACCACCGGAAAACCAAAAGGTGTACAGATAACACACGCAAATTTCTTATCTGAGTGCGGAAACGTGGTGCAAGCAGCCAGTGATTTGTTCCTTAAGCCTGGTGGTTCGACACTTCTATTCTTACCTGTTGCTCACGTTTTTGGTCGCATGGTTCAGATTGGTTCAGTTGCTGCAGGATTGCACATGGCTCATTGCAGCGATCCAGTTGGACGTTTGCCAATTGATCTTGCCTCCTTTAAACCAACCTTCGTTCTTGCGGTTCCTCGTATATTTGAAAAGGTTTACAACGGCGCCGAAGCAAAGGCTGATGCTGCAGGTAAAGGAAAAATTTTTAGAAAAGCGGCAGATGTTGCAATCGCATACAGCAAGGCAGTTGAAAGCGGGAAAATTTCTCCACTACTGCGCTTACAACACGGGCTATTCGACAAACTAGTATTTTCAAAAATACGTACTGGATTAGGTGGCCGAGTAGAAGCTGCGATTTCTGGTGGTGCGCCGCTAGGTGAGCGCCTCGGTCATTTTTATCGCGGTGCAGGAATAACGATTCTTGAAGGTTACGGGCTTACTGAAACTACTGCCGGAGCGACTCTTAACCTGACAAACAAAATTAAAGTTGGCTCTGTAGGACGTCCAATCCCTGGAACAACAATTAAAATTGCCGATGATGGAGAAGTGCTCATCAAGGGTCCAATAGTTATGCAGGGTTATTGGAAAAATGAAGCTGCTAATGCAGAAGTTTTTTCAGGCGATCGTTGGTTTCATTCCGGCGATCTTGGCAAGTTAGATGATGAAGGATTCCTTTACATCGTAGGGCGCAAGAAGGAACTTATTGTGACAGCTGGTGGCAAAAATGTAGCCCCTGCGGTTCTTGAAGACAGACTGCGTGCCCATCCGCTAATTAGCCAGTGCATGGTTGTTGGAGACAACCAACCGTTTATTGCATCGCTGATCACTATTGATCAAGACGCCTTAAAAACTTGGGTTACAGCAAATAAGAAGGAGGGGGCTTCGTTAGCAGATTTAACGAACGATCCAGATCTCATTGCCGTTATCCAAACAGCCGTGGATGAAGCGAACAAAGCTGTAAGTCGCGCCGAATCCATCCGAAAATTTACGATTCTGCCAACTGATTTCACTATTGCAGGTGGTCAACTAACGGCCAAGCTCTCATTGAAGCGCCATGTGATTGGAAAAGAATTCGCAACTGAAATTGCTTCTCTCTTTACCAGTTAAGTGATGCAGCCCGAGCGAATTAAAATCGCTCAAGAATTACATGATGGCATCGCGCAGGATCTCATCGCGCTTTCATATTCGCTGGATTTATTACTTGCAGAGCCGAATACGCCAGCTAACACACGGATAGAGATTCGGAAAATACTTTTCAAGGTATCGACCATCATTGAAAGCGTTCGAAAAGAGATCTTTAATCTAAGGGCTTCAGAATTGATTTCTTTAGAAGAAACTATGCGAAACGTCGCAAGTGAAATGCATTCTTTAGTTGAATTGAGAATTTTCGAAGATAACTGTGAAATATCAAGCCAATTACGAGAAGAGTTAATAGCTATTTCTGCAGAACTTCTTCGAAACTCAATTAAACACTCTGGGGCTAGCGTTATAGAGATTTCAATTAAGAGGAGTGAAGATGGTGGACGGTACACCTTCAGTGATAACGGAAAAGGAATAGATCCTTTATCTACTGCTGGATTTGGGATCCGTGGAATTCAAGAGCGCTGCTCTTCGATAGGAAGTGAACTAATAATGACAAGCACTTCGCAAGGTATAAATTATGTAATCAATTTATCTACATGAAACAGCCACTTACAGTTTTAATTATTGATGACCACGAAAGTGTTAGGGCTGGAATAAGAAATGCATTATCTCGATCCGGACATATTTGTGTTGGTGAAGCCAGCACGATTGCAGAAGCACGGGCACAAATCGCTCATACAAATCCACAAGTTATAATTGTTGATTTATCATTGCCAGATGGAAATGGCCTAGAAATAGTGTCGTGGGCTCGCTCGATCTCCAGCCGAATCGGAATAGTTGTACTGACGCTTAATTCTGCTCAAGATTATTTGCTCACAGCTATGAAATCTGGTGCCAGTGCTTTCGTTGAAAAGAGCGCGGCCCTTGCCGAATTGATATCAGCTGTCGAACACTCCTTTATCGCTCCCCTCTCATTTAACGCACAAGGGATTTCGCAAATCTTAAAAAGAGATCACGAAGCTAATGCTTTAACAACTCGTGAGATCCAAGTACTTGAAAAGCTTTCTGATGGCATGAGTTCAAGTGATATCGGTTTAGATTTATTCATTACACAAGCAACTGTAAAGACACATCTTGCTGCTATTTATAGAAAATTAGATTCAAAAAATAGAATACAAGCCGTAATTGCAGCCAAGAAAATTGGTTTGTTAGGTCACCAAAAGTGAATTAAATTCTCGAGACCAAATCTCCCACCGCCATTGATCAACAATCCAATTACGGCCAGCTGAGCCCATGTTTGATGCTCGCTTGGCATCACTGCATAATTGGATAACTGCCTCGGCAATCTGTTGTACATCAGTCCCGTCAACGCATAATCCGGTTATGCCCTCGCGGACTGCATCAGGTGCTCCCCCTGAATTTCCTGCGACCACGGGAATGCCACATGCGCTAGCTTCTAGATAAACAATTCCAAGACCTTCCACTTCTAATCCAAAAAAACGTGATCGAGATGGCATGGCAAATACATCGGCGGCAGACAAATAGCTAGGTAGTTTGTCATACAGAATTCTTCCGACAAAAGTTACGTTATCTTTCAGTGAAAATTTGTTTACTAATTTTTCTAAATGTGATTTGTAAGGACCTTCGCCAACCAATAGAAGATGCGCCTGTGGAATTTGTCGCAGAATAGCGGGTAAGGCTTCTATCAATCTGTCTTGGCCTTTTCGATGGACAAGGCGTCCAACGCTGATGATGATTTTCTTGTTTTCCAATCCCAATTCAAGCCGCTTTTGCATCGAATCTGGTTGTGGAATGAAATGTGAGGTGTCAATCCCTGGAGCAATTTTTACCATTGCATGAGCACTTGCTTGTGTTAAGGATCGAGTAATCGCTTTGCGGGTGAATTCTCCCAGATAGGTGAGGTGATCGACAGAACTTCCAATTCGTTTCATAGCTAAATTAAATGGAAATATTCTCGCCCACCATACTTCGTGCCCATGGGTCAAAGCGATAATTTTCTTTGCTCCTGCTTTGCGCAGTACTGGTGCCATGAATCCAAGTGGAGCTGCTGCGCCGAATACGAGGACATCAATACCGTGAGACTTTACAATTTGTTTCGCTGCTCTAGTCACACGCCAGGAAGGGAGCAAAACTTTACTGCGATCACGGATTACCTGTACGCCAAATTTTTCTAACCAGTGCTGGTCGTATTTCAAAGTATCGCCTTGAAAGGAAGTAAAAACTGTTACCGAATGTCCGGAAATTCTTTCAAGCAATCCAATTACAAATGTTTCAATTCCGCCCGTACGTGGGCCAAAATCATTTGTTATGACAAGAATTTTTTTATAAACGTCTACCACCTCTAAATTTTTTGCGTCCCATGTCCATAGTCGCAACTTTTACCCGCGACCCTGACCGCGGGGCGTGAACCATTTTGCCGCCCCCTAAGTAAATACCAACATGGGAAACAGGTGAACCGAAAAATACTAAATCCCCTGGTTTGAGATTTGATCGCGATACAAATTTTCCATATCGAAATTGCGCGGCTGAAGAATGGGGCAATGAGACGCCAGAGGTCTGAAAAGCCCGCATTGTTAAGCCTGAACAATCCCACGTCGTGAGTCCATCTGCACCAAAGACATAGCGATCACCAATTTGCTTCAGTGCATATTTAAGAGCCACACCTGCTCGCCCTGAAACTCCTTGTGCCTTCTTAGCAGCTTCAAGAGAAGATGCTTGATCGGCATTTTCTTGCTCTTCGGCTAGTCGAGCCAATCGCTCTCTATCTTCTTTCTTTAGCTGGGCCAATAATTTTTCTGCTTCCGCCAATTTTGATTGAGCAAGGCGAGCTTGCGCTTGATACTTCTTTTGGGCAGCGGCAATCAGAGCTACCTTGTCTGCAACTGTCAGAGTTGTCGCATTGAGTCTTTGTTCGGCGGCTTCAAACTTGTTCAGTTGAATTGATTTTCGCCGAGTGAGTGCATCGAGTGAAGCGGCAGCAGATAAATAAAGAGTTGGATCTGATGAAAACAAGAGTTCGAGACTCTGACTTAATCCACCATTTTTATATTGATTTATTGCGATAGCGCCGAGTGATCGTGAAAGTTCAGAGACATTTTGACCTTGAACTGCAGCTTTTTGCTTAATGCCAGTTAATGTCTTTGTCAGAGTGGCTAACTTAACCTTTGCTTCCTGTGCGCCTTCCGCGGCAGCTGTTGCATCTTCTTCAAGCGCTCGAACCTTTGCTTGAATTTCGGCCAGCGAGGGCGCTGCCTGGGCTTCTGGAGAAACTATGAGGGTTGAGATGAGCACCGATGCGAGCACAAGTACAGCTCCACCACGCCTGCTCATGAATTGCATGGTTATGAGGTTAACCTGTTAGAAGTGCACGCCTCAACTCCAGGCGCGCCTTTGAGCCTGAGAAATTGAAAAGAATTCCAAAAATTGCGCCGATCTAACCCGTTTGCTGGCCTTGATGGGGCGTTTCAAATTTGAGCTCCTTGCTTATCTCTCGAGATGCAAGCAGAGTGATTGCAGAGCGCACTCGCGGAGATATTTCAGTCTGTGCAGGTGCACCAATAAAAAAGGATACGACGCACTCTGAGCATTCAATGTTTTTCTTTACGCATGTATCGCAGTCAATGATCATGAGCCATACGATAGAGATAGGTACTGACAACTTTTATCTGGTCCAAGGGAGAATCATGAGCGTGAGAGCCACAATCGTTGCTGGCATCGATGGTTCTACCTGCATTGCCGGATCTTCATCACAGGTCACCTCAACTGCTGATAGGTCTATTTTTCTCGAACGTCGCCGAAAAGCTGATTGCATCATCATCGGCGGAAATACAGCTCGAAATGAACCATATGCAAAAACTCCAGTACCTCTGGTCGTTATCTCGCGTAAAGAACATCCGAATCTACCCGCAGCCCACGTGTGGAATCTCGATCCGCGTGAAGGAGTTATCAAAGCTACCCACGAATTTGGTGAAAATATTCTTATCGAAGGTGGCGCTGCATTTATAACTTACTTACTTGAACGCAATGCAGTTGAGTTTCTCGAATTAAGTGTCACTGCTGCACGTGGCGGCACTGACATCTTCGATTTCGAAAGATTTTTAAAGCAGGCTGATGTCGTAATTAAGAATGTTCTTAATGATACAACTTTTTATACTGCAACTTTTAAGATGCAGAAATAAGCGCAACGCCAGCAACTGCCAGGACTATTCCCACATACTGAATCTGATGTAAACGCTCATGGAGAAATTTAAATGCCATTAGCGCAGTAACAATCGGATAAATCGATCCAAGAACCATAACTAGCGAAACTAATCCAAAAGTAGTGGCAACACCCAGCAAAAGATTTGCCAAAAAGTCTGAAACTCCAATAAATACGAGGATTGGAATTTCAGATTTACTAAAATTACCAATGGTTCTATATCGAATCGCTAGGGAAATTGTTACGATAAAAGTTGTCGCTCTCATCGTCACCATAGTCATCAAGGCACTAGATTCTGATCCCATTGCCATAAATGTCATTGCAGTTCCGAATCCCGCTGCTGCGCCTAAAGCTAAGAAAATTGGTTTTGGAGATAATCCTTGGGATAGTTCTGGACCACTGGCACAGAATGCACCGGCAAGTGCAATAACGACTCCTATTGCTTGTGCTGCGTTTAGAACTTCTCCTGCTACTAGTGCAACGGTTAATGGAATGACTGCACTTAATGCGCTGATTGGTGAAACAACTCCCATACGACCTGTAGACAAGCCCGCATACAAACAAATTAGTCCGATGTAGCCAGCTACACCTGCAAGTGCACCTGCATAAAAATAACCGCCATCTCCAAAAGCTTTTGGTGGATTAGCACCGAAGAGGTCTCCATTTAATAACACCAATGTAATTCCAAAAAACAATCCAATTGCTTGCGTCATGCCTAAAACGAGAATCGGTGTGTGCTTCTTACTTAATTTGCCGCCAAAGAAATCAGCTGATCCCCACAGGGCGCTGGATAAGAGTGCCAGTATTGAAGCCATTGTCGAAGAGTACAGCCCTGCCTCCCTAATAAGTAAGAAGTTGCGATTTAGAGTTAGCCAGTGGATTCAATTGCCTTTGATAAGTTAATTAATCATCTTCGATCAATTACTCCACGCCCCGAAATCATTCTTGAAGAAGTTCCCCCACCACAGAAATTGGCGGCATATTCTTTTGCTTTTTCCGCTGATGTAAGTAATGGATTATTTGGCGATGCCGAAGATGAGATTGCATCTGGGCGATTTGTTTTACTGCATGAACCTGGCGGACAAGACACATGGGAAGGTGAATTCCGCTGTGTAACTTTTGTTCGTGCCGATGTTGATGTAATGATGCAAGAAGATCCTCTTCTTCCTGAAGTGGGTTGGAGTTGGTTCCTCGAATCCATTACTAATGCAGGTTGCCAATTCAACGCACCTAGCGGAACAGTTACACGTGTTTCGAGTGCATCATTTGGAAAGCTTTCACCACGTAATGATGAATCAGAGATGGAAATTCGTGCGTCATGGAGTCCAATCGTGGATGATCCACGCGATCTCATTAAGCACATCGAAGGATGGTGCAATTTAATCTCTGAAGTCTCAGGATTGCCGCCAGTGCCTGAAGGTGTATCTGCAATTACTTCCGCTAAACGTAGATAAAGTATGAGCGAAACACAATCGGTTACGCCTGTTGCCACACCTTTGCTAGCACCAGCCCAAGGTGTGCCAGATGTTGTCGACACAGACGAAAAATTTGTTGGTGCTCTGCATGCTCTAGAAAGTGGATCAGGGCCCTTTGCTGTGGATGCTGAACGAGCTTCTGGATACAAATACAGTTCGCGTGCATATCTAATTCAGATAAAAAGAACAGATGGAGGATTACATTTAATTGACCCAATTCCATTTGGCCCTGGACACACCCTTTTCTCTCAACTCAATGATCTTCTCAATACAGATGAGGTTATTTTGCACGCGAGCACCCAGGATTTACCTTGCTTGCGTGAAATCGGAATTAATCCATCTAAATTATTTGATACCGAATTAGGTGGACGTATAGCAGGCTTGCCACGAGTTGGGCTAGGGCCTTTGCTTGAATCTCTTATGGGTGTATCTCTTGCAAAAGAGCACTCTGCAGTTGATTGGTCCACCCGCCCATTGCCAGCTGAATGGCTCAATTACGCAGCGTTAGATGTTGAACTTTTAGTTGCGCTGCGCGAAAAGATTTATGAATTACTCAGTGTTGCCAAAAAATGGTCTTGGGCGGAGCAAGAATTTGCGGCAATTTTATTAACGCCACCTCCTCCCCCGCGGATCGATCCATGGCGACGCACTTCGGGCATGCATAAAATTAAAAAACGCGATCAGCTAGCGATAATTAAAAATCTATGGACAGCCCGAAATGAAATAGCCAAAGCCAATGATGTTGCCAGCGGCAAGTTACTCAATGACGCTGCAATTATTGAGTTTGCAATTCACAAGCCACTTACTAAAAAAGATGCAGAAAAAGCGTTGCGTCCAATCGGTATGCGAGCGCGCTGGTTAGAAAACATGCCTACGTGGTTAGAGGCAATCGAATCTGCACTGGCTACTCCTGAAGATCAGTGGCCACCGATGAAATCTAGTGCTGATACTTTGCCCCCAATTAAATTGTGGCGAGACAGATTTCCGGAAAAGTACGCACCGCTTACTCATGCCAGATTTGCTATTGAAACACTGGCCCAAGAACTTTTCATTCCAGTGGAAAACTTGATCGCTCCTGAAATAATTCGCCGAGTATGTTGGGCTCCACCTGCCTCAAGCACTTCTACCCTTGATGTGACAGCCGTTTCAGAGGCCATGGCCAAACTTGGAGCTCGAAACTGGCAGATTGAAATTGTGGCCCCTTCTGTGGCTGCGGCACTTCTTGAACGCGAACCTCGGGAAATACCCATTCCAGAGCCTGCAGAACCTGAACCTGCTTCGGGTTGATTTACGCAACACTTGAGTTGCGTAAATCAGTACCTCGTTCTAGATTATTGCCATGTTGAGCACATTCTTAATCGCCCTGCGTGAAGGACTCGAAGCAGCCCTCATTGTCGGAATCCTTGTGGCCTACCTTGTGAAAACTGGTCGACAAAGGCTCTTGGCTCCTCTGTGGATCGGTGTATCAATTGCCATTCTTTCTAGTCTTGCATTAGGCGGCTTCCTCTCATTTACATCTGCAGAGTTGACTCCACGAGGTGAAGAATTTTTTGCCGGCACAACTTCGTTCTTGGCAGTTGGTTTCGTAACATGGATGGTTTTTTGGATGCAACGAGCAGCCCGCGGATTACGAGATGAACTTCACGGAAAAGTAGATAATGCCGTTGCAACTGGAGCTATCGGTATTGCTATTACTTCTTTTTTCGCAGTTGCTCGAGAGGGTCTTGAAACTGCTCTCTTCATTTATACAAACTTCAAAACCGTGGGTGCGGTATCTTCGGCAACTCTTGGTTTAGTTCTTGGACTCGCTCTAGCCGTTGCACTTGGTTATTTGATTTATAACCGTTCAGTCAAAATCAACCTTGGTAAATTCTTCCAAGTTACGGGTACTGCACTGATTGTCGTTGCTGCCGGAGTGCTTTCATATGGAATCCATGAGTATCAAGAGTTGGGTTGGCTTCCAGGAGCTGAAACATTTATCTGGGATGTCACAAACTGGATGGCTAAGGATTCGATTGTGGCCAGCGTGCTTGCGGGTTCAATCGGATTTGATACGACTACCTCATGGCTGCAATTTGTTGTAGCGGGGGCCTACATAGCTGTTGTGCTTGGTCTCTACACAAAGCCGCAGCGCACCCGCAAGAAAGATCTCATCTCCGCTTAATTCTTTCACTTTCGACTACTCACGAGTAACCTGTGAACATCTAATTCAAGAGCTCATAGAGAGAAGTTTGAGATGTCTCGTTCAGTTGTTTTAGTTGATGCTGTGCGTACTCCATTTGGAAAAGCTGGCAGTTTATACGCTGGGACTCGCGCCGATGATTTGATCGTTCGTGCCATGCGAGGACTACTTGAACGAAACCCAAAAATTGCCCCTACTGACATTGACGATGTGGCTATTGCTGCTGCAACGCAAAGTGGTGACCAAGGAATGAACATTGGTCGCAGTGCAACACTTCTTGCTGGACTTCCAAATTCTGTTCCTGGTTATTCAATTGATCGATGGTGCGCTGGCGCACTGACTGCAATGACAACAATTGCAAGCTCTATTGCTATGGGTGCATACGAAGTTGGAATCGCAGGTGGCGTTGAGCACATGGGAAATCACCCAATGGGTGAAGGTATGGATCCAAATCCACGATACCTTGCCGAAAAAATTGTTGAACAAGATGCACTAGCCATGGGAAATACAGCAGAACGCTTACACGATCGCTTTCCTGCCATTACAAAAGAACGCGCAGATAGGTATGCGCTTGGTTCTCAGGAAAAAACTGCTAAAGCTTATGCAGCAGGAAAAATTCAAAGGGATTTAATTCCAACTGCAATACGAAGTGCTGAATTAGGTTGGGGTGTTGCAACCGTTGATGAACCGCCACGTCCCGGAACTACTATGGAAGCACTTGCAGCACTAAAAACTCCATTTCGTCCTGCAGGGCGCGTAACTGCAGGAAATGCTGCTGGTCTCAATGATGGCGCGACGGTGTCGCTACTTGCCAGTGAAGATTTTGCAAAAGAAAAAGGTTTGTCGATTAAGGCTCGTTTGGTGACATTTGCATTTGCTGGCGTCGAACCAGAAGTTATGGGTTACGGGCCAGTTCCAGCAACCGAGAAAGCGCTTAAAAAAGCTGGTTTAACAATTTCTGACATTGGTTTATTTGAAATCAACGAAGCGTTTGCAGTTCAAGTTCTTGCATTTCTAGATCACTTCGGAATTGCAGATGATGACCCACGCGTTAACCCGGTTGGCGGTGCAATCGCAGTTGGGCACCCACTTGCATCCTCCGGAGTTCGACTTGCCCTTAATTTGGCTCGTAGTTTCGAAGAGCATCCAGAAGTTCGTTATGGAATTACAACGATGTGCATCGGACTAGGAATGGGCGGAACAATTATTTGGGAAAACCCACACTTTGCGAAGGGCGCTAAATAAATGAGTACTCCGGCAGATCTAGTGCTTCCTGAAGGCGCTCCTGAAGAAATTATTACACACGCAATCGTTCGCCCAGTTGATCTGACTCCATTTGGATTTAATGGCACGTTGGCCTTGATCACATTAGATAATGGATTAGACCACACGCGACCAAATACATTCGGTGCACAATCACTAGCATCTCTAGATGAAGCAATAACCGCAGCGGTTGCGCTCGCACCTGCAGCTATTGCAATCACAGGAAAACCATTCATATTCGCTGCTGGTGCGGACTTATCCGCATTGTCATTTCTCAATAAACGCGAACAATCACTTGCTATAGGAAAATATGGTCACGATGTATTTCGCCGATTTGGCGAGATCAACATTCCTACCTTTGCGTTCATTAATGGTTTGGCACTCGGTGGTGGTCTAGAAGTTGGACTTCACTGCAACTACCGGACACTTTCATCCACTGCTTTTACTGGGCTGCCTGAAGTCTTTCTAGGACTTGTTCCTGGTTGGGGTGGTGCAACTCTTCTTCCACAATTGATTGGTCCGGAAAAAGCAGTTCAAGTAATTATGCTAAATGCGCTTAACAACAATACGATGTTGAAAGCTGAGGAGGCACACGCACTCGGCATTGTCGACGCTATTTTTGAACCAGCAGATTTCCTTGAAAAATCTGTCGCTTTCACCGCGTTCGTACTCAGCGGAAAAACAAAAATAGAGCGTAAAGATTTCAGCAATGATCCTGCATGGGACAGTGCAATCGCTACTGGTCGTAGTGCCGCGTTGAAGAAATATGGTGGCGCAGAATTAGCAGCACCTACTCGTGCACTACAACTCATTGCCGCATCAAAAACCGCAACTCGCTCAGGTGGATTCGATGCCGAAGATCAAGCGTTGGCGGACCTCACAATGTCTGATGCGCTACGCGCATCGTTATACGCCTTTAATCTTATTCAGAAAAAGCGTAAGAAAGTTGAGGGAGCGCCAAAACCAGCACTGGGCCGCAAGGTCACAAAGGTGGGCGTAGTTGGTGCCGGGTTAATGGCTTCACAACTAGCTCTTTTGTTTGTTCGCAATTTGAAGTGTCCAGTTGTTATGACTGACATCGACCAAGCGCGCGCAGATAAGGGTGTTGCTTGGGTGCGCGCAGAGTTAGCCAAACTCGTCGAAAAGCGTCGCATGTCCCAAGAGAGTGCGGATCGACTCTCTGCTCTTATTTCGGGCACTGCGGATCAGAGTGTTTTCGCTGGTTGTGATTTTGTTATCGAAGCAATCTTTGAAGAACTTTCGCTAAAACAGGATCTCTTCAAAAAATTAGAAAATATCATCTCAAGCGAATGCGTATTGGCGACCAATACCTCTTCATTATCTGTTGAAGCAATGAGTGAAGGGTTGAAAAATCCCGAGCGTGTAGTTGGTTTTCACTTCTTTAATCCTGTAGCAATCATGCCGCTGCTTGAAGTCGCACGTACAACAAAGACCGATGATGCAACCACGGCGACTGCAGTAAATGTTGGAAAGGAGCTCAAGAAAACCATGGTGATCACAAAAGATGCTCCTGGATTCGTTGTTAATCGCTTACTCACACGTTTTATGGGAGAAATCACCGACGCAATGGATGAAGGAACTCCCCCAGATGTTGCAGATAACGCGATGCGATCAATCGGATTTCCAATGTCGCCATTTGAGTTACTCGGACTCGTTGGTCCAGGTGTAGCTCTTCACGTTTCAGAAACCTTGAATAAAAATCTAGGTCCTCGTTACAAAATTTCGCCAACGATGCAAGCCATGGTCAAGGCTGGAATTCGATCTTTTTATATTAAAGATGACAAGGGTGCATGGATTGCAAATCCAGAAGCAGTTGCATTAATTGTCGCTGGAAGTAATGCATCTACTGCAGAGCAAGTTCGCGCACGTGCTCTCACAGCAATGGCAGAAGAAGCACGCATGATGCTCGATGAAGGAGTTGTTGCTACTGCCGCTGAAATTGACTTGTGCATGTTGCTTGGCGCAGGCTGGCCGATGCATCTAGGGGGGATTTTGCCCTACTTAGATCGAGAAGGAATTAGCGAAGCCGTGTCTGCGAAGCGTTTTCATCAGCCGGGAATTGCATCCCTTCCTTAAGAGAACTGCTCCACTCAACTATTGAACGCGTAATATTTTGAGCCGTAATTCCCAAATCTTGTAGTACTTCGTCGCGTTTTGAATGTTCTATAAATTCAAGTGGAACCCCGATTGAGTGAATTGGAACTTGTAAACCAGCCTCTCTAAACATTTCCGAGACGGTGCTGGCAATGCCACCATGTTTAATTCCATCTTCTAACACAACAACACTCTTGTAGCGCTGCGCCATTGTGATGAGAGATTCGGGCAAAGGCTTAACCCAGCGTGGATCTATAACTGTCACACCAACGCCTTCGCGATAAGCCTGGGATGCTGCTTCAACGGCCATGTGTGCCATTGCGCCAATACTTATGAGGAGTACATCTGCACTTTCACCGCGATATAAAACATCTACACCATCACGACGCTCAAACGCAGGAATATCAGCGACAACTGCACCTTTAGGAAAGCGAAGAAGTGTTGGAGCATCTTTTACATCGAGTGCTTCTCTTAAAATTTCCTTTACTCTCGCTCCATCTCGTGGTGCACCTACCTGAAGTGTTGGAACAATTCCTGTTAACGCAAGATCCCAAATTCCGTTATGGGATGGGCCATCATCTCCAGTTACGCCAGCACGATCCAATACGAAAGTCACTCCGGCCTTGTGTAGCGCAACATCGAGCAACATTTGATCAAAGGCACGATTGAGAAAAGTTGCATACACGGCCACAACTGGATGCATTCCAGCAAAAGCTAAGCCTGCGGCGCTGGTCACTGCGTGTTGTTCTGCAATGCCAACGTCGATTGTTCGAGTTGGAAACTCTTTCTGAAACTTATCTAATCCAGTAGGTCCGAGCATTGCTGCAGTAATTGCAACTATGTCTTTTCGTTCTCGACCAATTTCTACTAATTCATTAGCAAAAATGGAAGTCCAGGAAGGTGAACTCTTCTTCACTGGCAATCCTGTTTCAGCATCAACAATTCCTACGGCATGAAACTTTTCTGCTTCATCTTCTACCGCCGGTGCATAACCGCGACCTTTTTCAGTTATTGCATGCACCAAAATTGGGCCACCGAACTCTTTGGCTTTTATCAGTGCTTTTTCCATAGCCTCTATGTCATGTCCATCAAATGGCCCAAGATATTTCAAACCTAGGTCTTCAAACATTCCTTGCGGAGCGACAATGTCCTTTATGCCTTTTTTCATTCCATGTAACGTGCCATATATCGGTCCACCTACGACAGGGGTGCGTGAAAGTACTTCCTTTCCCCAATCTAAGAATTTTTCATATCCACGAGTTGCGCGTAGCGTTGAAAGATACGTTGCTAAACCACCAATTGTTGGTGAGTATGAGCGCTCATTATCGTTAACAACAATGACTAAATTCTGAGTTTTGGATGCAGCAATGTTGTTAAGTGCTTCCCAAGACATTCCACCAGTTAGGGCACCATCTCCAACTACCACGACCACACGTCGATCATCTTGGCCGCTTAATTCAAAACCGCGAGAGATTCCATCTCCCCATGAGAGTGCTGTTGATGCATGCGAATTTTCAATGATGTCATGAACGCTTTCAGATCTATTTGGGTATCCAGCAAGGCCCCCACGTTGGCGAAGTAAATCAAAGCCTTCACTTCTTCCAGTCAAAATCTTATGAACATAACTTTGGTGTCCCGTATCAAAAAGAATTACATCTTTCGGAGATTCAAAAATTCTATGAATAGCAATTGTTAATTCAACAACGCCTAAATTGGGACCAAGATGTCCGCCAGTTTTGGTTACTTTTTCAATTAAGAATGTACGAATTTCAGTCGCGAGCGTATTGAGCTCGTCGCGGTTTAGTAGCCGCAAATCTGAGGGGGAATTGATACCTGAAATCACGCCCTCATTCTAGAACGGGGGTGGCAAATAAGCACCCTAAACCAATAGTGATCGAAGCACGTACTGCATGATGCCACCATGGCGGTAGTAATCCGCCTCTCCAGGTGTATCAATTCTCACTAATGCGTTAAAACTTATAGAGCCAGCCTTCACCGAAACTTCCTTGGGGGTGCCACCGGAATTAAGTTCAGTGATTCCTGTGATTTCAAATACTTCTTGGCCATTTAATCCAAGTGTTGCGGCATTTTCGCCACTCCTAAATTGCAATGGAAGAACTCCCATTCCAATTAAATTTGAACGGTGAATTCTTTCAAAGCTTTCAGCAATTACTGCGCGAACACCAAGGAGCGCAGTTCCTTTTGCTGCCCAATCCCGAGATGAACCAGAACCGTATTCTTTTCCTGCCAAAATCACGAGTGGAATCGAAGCGTTCTGATAATCAATTGATGCATCATAAATAGTTATCTGTTCGCCATTTTTTAAAAAGTTTCGAGTAAATCCACCCTCAACACCATCTAAAAGCAAATTCTTTAACCGTATATTTGCAAAAGTTCCACGAATCATTACTTCGTGATTACCACGTCGAGAGCCATACGAATTAAAGTCTTTGCGATCAACTCCATTTTCTTGAAGGTACTTACCAGCAGGTGAATCAGCTTTGATATTTCCAGCTGGTGAAATGTGATCTGTTGTCACTGAGTCACCAAGAATTGCCAACACTCGTGCACCAGATATGTTTGTTACAGGCGTAGGCCGTGCCGGCATATTTTCGAAATAAGGCGGCTTTCGAACATAAGTGGATTCTGAATCCCATTCAAATGTTTTACCCGTCGGTGTATCTAATGATTTCCAACGATGATCTCCATCAAAGACGCTTGCATAATCTTTGCTAAACATCTCTGAAGAGATTGACGAATCAATCACGCTTTGAATTTCTTGAGGTGAAGGCCATACATCCGCCAAATAAACTGGCTGGCCATCGTTACCAATTCCTAAGGGATCAGAGGTGAAATCATGATCCATCGTTCCTGCCAGCGCATATGCAACTACTAGTGGAGGTGATGCAAGATAATTCATCTTTACATCTGGACTTATTCGTCCTTCAAAGTTTCTGTTACCAGAGAGGACCGCACTCACAGCAAGATCGTGCTCGTTTACGGCTTTACTAATTTCTACAGGAAGTGGTCCTGAATTTCCGATACAGGTAACGCAACCATAACCAACTAAATTAAATCCAAGTTTTTCCATATATGGAGTTAAGCCAGCTCGATCGTAATAATCTGTAACAACTTTTGATCCAGGTGCTAATGTCGTTTTTACCCACGGCTTCGAAGTGAGACCTTTCTCAACTGCTTTCTTAGCTAGTAAAGCTGCACCGATCATGACTGATGGATTAGAGGTATTTGTGCACGATGTAATCGAAGCAATAACAACATCACCATTTTTGATCGTGGTGCTCTTTTCATTTACCTTTACATCAATTGCATTCTTAATAGTTTTTTCACCGAAGTAAGTAGGCAATATTTTTTCAAACGCACTCTTAGAATCTGAAAGTGATATTCGATCCTGCGGACGTTTTGGTCCTGCAATTGATGGCACAACTGTTGATAAATCAAGCTCGATATTTTCAGAAAATCGCGGGGCCACTTCTGGGTCATGCCAAAGACCCTGCAGTTTTGCGTACTGCTCAACTAGTGCGACTTGTTCGGCGCTTCGTCCTGTGAGAGTTAAATACCGAAGAGTCTCTTCATCGATTGGAAAAATCGCACAAGTTGAACCGTATTCAGGGCTCATGTTGCCAATAGTTGTGCGATTCGCCATAGGAACAGAAACAACACCAGGTCCATAGAATTCAACAAACTTGCCTACAACTCCATGTTTGCGAAGTATTTCTGTAATTGTCAGAGCGAGATCGGTAGCAGTTGTTCCAAGTGGTAATTCACCGCTGAGTTTGAAACCAACAACACGTGGAATCAACATTGATACTGGCTGACCAAGCAATGCTGCCTCAGCTTCAATGCCGCCAACTCCCCATCCAAGAACACCAAGTCCATTGACCATTGTTGTATGTGAGTCGGTACCAACAACGGTATCTGGGTAGGCGCGTAAAACTCCGTGAACGCTTCTGGTCATTACTACGCGCGCAAGGTATTCAATATTTACTTGGTGAACAATTCCCGTTCCCGGTGGGACTACTTTGAATTCATCAAAGGCGCCTTGTCCCCATCGAAGGAATCTATAGCGTTCTCGATTTCTCTCGTACTCAATATCTGTATTTCTTTCAAAAGAATCTTTTGTACCAAAAACATCCGCAATAACTGAGTGATCGATAACTAATTCAGCTGGTGCTAGTGGATTAACTTTGGATGCATCGCCACCGAGGGCAACAATTGCTTCACGCATGGTGGCAAGATCAACAATGCAAGGAACACCCGTGAAGTCCTGCATTACAACTCGAGCAGGAGTGAATTGAATTTCAGTATCCGGTTCACTAGATGGATCCCACTCCGCTAAGGCTTTGATGTGAGCGCTTGTGATATTTGCGCCATCTTCGGTGCGCAGTAAATTTTCGAGTAATATTTTTAAACTGAAAGGAAGGTTGCTTGCTCCTTCAATTTTAGAGATATTGAAAATTTCATAAGTTTTTCCAAAGGAAACTAACGTGCTCTTGGCACTAAATGAATTCGTGCTCACGTTAACTCCAAACTAAAAGTATCTTGACATCAAGATACCTCACACGAGGTAAAGAGCGCAACTGTTTCGATGTGGTGAGTCATCGGAAATAAGTCAAACGCTCGAATTTTTTTAATCATATATCCATGTTCGGCGAAATACCCCGTATCTCGGGCAAGGGCCGCAGGATCGCAAGCCACATAAATGATTGATCTTGGAGCAATGCGCATGATTTCTTGAATGACTTTTTTACCTGCACCTTCACGGGGAGGATCCAAAATAACAACATCAGCAATGGCTATGCGAGTTATTATTTTTGCTACATCGCCAGTTGAGATTTCTACATTTGAGTTTTGCGCAAAATTAGCTTTCGCATCCGATGTCGCATCTTTACTGCCTTCAACAAGGTGAATTGATCCGGATGGACCGACTTGGTCCAAAGATGCTGCCGTAAACAACCCAACTCCCCCGTAGAGATCTAATACATGCTCACCTACTTTGATTTCAGCAAATTCACTGACAACTTGAGTCAACACTTGTGCAGCCCGTTTGTGGCCTTGCCAAAAAGATCTTTGGCTCACTTGAAGTAAACGTTCACCAACACGTTCATGTAAAAATGCCGGACCACTGTTTTGTCGGAATTTGCCTTCGCCACTCTTTGGGCCTTGAGCCAGCATTCGTTCGCCCTCTGACGAGCAGGCAATTTCGAGTCGAACATCTACTGGAAGTTTTTGTCCTGCAAGTTCACCGATACCAATTTCAGGTACAGCAATCATGCATTCTTGAACCGGAATTACATGATGACTTCGCGAAGCATAAAAACCTATGGCACCAGATGCAGTAGTAGTTGCCGTGACTCGTGTTCTCCAAAGCAAAGGCTGATCTACTTCTTCTACTTCTACAGACATCACTTGTTTTGCAATTCTTTCAAATTGCTCAGTGATTACTTCAGCCTTTAAAGTTCTTTGCCGAGAAATAGAAATATGCTGAAAATCGCAACCACCACAACCATTGCGATGGGCATATTGACATGGCGCATTAACTCGGTCAGAACTCGAGGCGATTACTTCCACAACGTCCGCGCGAATAAAGTTTGCACTTGTACTTGTTATTTCAATTTCTACTTTTTCACCAGGAATACCATGGCGTACGAAGATAACTGCTTTCTTTCCCGGTTCAATTTCATGGCGCGCAATGAAGTGCCCACCATGGGCTATTTTTTCTATTTCCACCGTGAGGCGTTGCCCTACCTGCAGGCTTATTTTCGCCTTTGATTCCATGTATCTAAGAATAAGGGTGTAAGTTGTACTACGTGCACGTGGTCATTATGGGTTGCGGTCGAGTTGGATCTTCACTAGCAATCGAATTGGAATCCGCTGGTCACTCAGTTTCTATCATTGATCAAGCTCGTGAATCTTTTCGACGTTTAGGTCCAACTTTCAAAGGTCACACAGTTACTGGAATGGGTTTTGATCGAGACACGCTTCTGGAAGCGGGAATCGAGAAGGCGGATGCATTTGCTGCTGTAAGTAACGGTGATAATTCAAATATTCTTGCTGCCCGAGTAGCAAGAGAAACTTATAAAGTTCCAAATGTTGTTGCTCGAATTTACGATCCAGGACGTGCCGAAATTTATCAACGTTTAGGTATCCCAACTGTTGCAACAGTTCTGTGGACGACAGATCAAATCTTGCGCAGAATCGTTCCCGAAGGTTCAAAATCAGAGTGGCGCGATGCCAGCGGTGCTGTTCAACTCAGCGAGTTTCATCCAATATCTAGCTGGTTTGGAATTCCTGTGGCAAGGATTGAAAACATCACTGGTGCTCGCGTTGCATTCATTACCCGACTAGGTGCCGGATTGATTCCTGATGAACACACTGTCTTTCAAGAAGGCGATCTACTACACATGATGGTGCGCGATGAAGATTTAGAGAATGTAGAAAAATCATTTTCTCATGATCCAGAGAGCGCGTCATGAGAATAGCAATCGCAGGAGCCGGAAATGTTGGTCGTGCCATAGCGCGCGAACTACTAGATAACGGTCATCAAGTTCTTCTCATTGATAAAGATCCGAAAGCAATGAAATTACAGAGCGTTCCGGATGCTGAGTGGCTCATGGCCGATGCATGTGAAATAACATCTTTGGATAACGCTAAATTAAATAATTGCCAAGTACTAGTTGCCGCAACCGGAGATGACAAAGTAAATCTCGTTGCATCTCTTCTAGGAAAAACTGAGTACGGAATTCCTCGTGTGGTTGCACGTATTAATCACCCAAAGAATGAATGGTTATTTGATACTTCCTGGGGGGTCGATGTAGCCGTTTCAACTCCACGAATCATTTCCGCTCTCGTGGAAGAGGCAGTCAGCGTGGGGGATGTAGTGCGTCTTTTCTCATTTAGAAAAGGTCAAGCAAACTTAGTTGAACTCACGCTTCCAGATAACTCATCCTGTATTGGCAAAACTGTAGAAGAGATTGAATTGCCAGAGAATGCATCTCTTGCAGCCATTGTGCGAGATGGACAAGTTATTGCAGTTTCCGCTCATGATGTTTTTGCCGCAGGTGATGAATTGCTCTTTGTTGCATCAGCTACCGCAGAATCTCAAATAAAAGCTTGCTTTATTCAGAATTAATCTTCTGCTTTAACGCTCGGTACTTTTCTCAGAATTAACCACGAACCCCACGCCGCGGCTGCAAATAGCGGATAACCCATGGCTAAATTAACGCTTCCAAGTAAATTTAGATTTTCCGGGCCGCTTAGATAAATCGGCACTTGCACAATCAAACGCAGATAAAAAATTGCAACCCATAACCATCCTGCACGAATGTATGCCTTTTTGCGCTCAAGGTGATTACGCCAGAGCAGATTTTCTCCCAAGATTGGCCCTAAAACTAATCCAAGAATCGGCCATCCCACAACATTGGCAATTAAATACACGGTTCCATACACAAGATTGGTGAGAAATTTCGGCAAGAAAAAATCAGTTGCATTTCCCGTGCGATTTGCAAGATACGCACAAAATGCAACACCGATAAAACCAGAGATCACGTGTTGAATCGTATCTTTTTTGAACAAACGAATAATTGTCAGAATCGCTGAAGTGGCAACAGCTGCATACAAAGCTGTCTTTAGGTTATCCGCAACATTGAAAACAATTAAAAAAAGAATTGAAGGCGCACCAGAATCTATCAAGCCCTTTTTCCCGCCGAGTGCGTTTACGACCTTTGCGCGATCTTCGTGTTCGTAGCTCATGTGCGCCCCGTTGATCCAAAGCCATCTGTTCCGCGACCCGAACCTGGCAACTCTTGTACTTCAATAAATTCGGCTCGCTCCACTCGTTGGATAACTAGCTGAGCTACTCGATCACCACGTTTAAATGATACGGATTCATACTTATCATGATTTATCAAAATTAGTTTTAGTTCACCTCGATAGCCAGCATCAACAGTTCCTGGTGCGTTAACCATTGTTACGCCGTGCTTAATTGCCAAACCAGAACGCGGATGCACCAATGCCACGTAGCCGTCGGGAAGAGCTATTGATATTCCAGTTGGAACCAAGGCGCGCTCACCAGGTTCCAACGTCACATCAATAGCGGAAACAATATCTGCACCAGCATCTCCCCCTTTTGCGTACATAGGAAGAGGAACGCCTGAATCAATGCGCTTGATTAGAATTTTTACACTCATGGGTTGATGTCAAAATTCGGATCAACCATTGCTAGAACTTCTGGTGTTTTTGAAATAGCTTCCAAATAATCTGCCGGAGCATTCTGCAGAAAATGAGTCATCGGAACGATTACAAACAAAGCCGCTGCTCTTACTGCGACATCCCCGTCCGGTGAATTTAAACGACCGACCGCTGAACAATAAACTTTACGGCTCACTTGTCCGGTTATTTCGGCAGTAATAAATAGTTTTGACCCCATGGGTACTGGTTTCAAAAAATCTGTTTCCAGTCGAGCAGTTACGGCAGGCGCACGTAGCAGCCACATCAGTTTTCCGAGTGCCTCATCGAATGCGAGTGAAAGTAATCCACCATGTGCAAGTCCGGGAGCGCCTTGATGATTTTCGGAGACCACGTATTCAGCAGTAATACTCATTTCTTCTCCAACGTGAGCGACAAGATGTAAGCCAGTTGGATGTTTTTCTCCACAACCAAAACAATATGCAAAATGTGATGGAATTTTCGAACCCGTTGCTGGAGCTTCTGGATGACGTTCCGGAATTGTTGATCCGTCAGGAGGGGTCGTGCTTGCAACTCGGCTCATGTCATTAGTTTACTGCGTGGGCGAGGCAATAAATAATGGAGTAGCGTGACACCCGTGCGATTTCGCGAAGTGATTGCTCCCCCAATCTGGTTACTTGCCTTCATTTACTTCTTATTTACTTCAATCAGTCTTTCTATTTGGGCAGCGCTGGGAAATACACCTGCGCTCTGGTCTCAGGTAATTCTCACACTCACGTTAGTACTTATAGCCATGCGCTCACGAATGATAATTGAAGTAGATGAAAAAGAATTACGTATTAACAAGGCTCATATCGAATTGAAGTATTTGGGTGATGTATCAGTATTAGATGCCGACGCAATGAGACTTGTTCGCGGACGCGATGCAGACCCAGCGGCATTTTTGGCGATCAGGTTTTGGACTCCTCATGGAGTCCTGGTGCGGGTCAACGACGATCGTGACAGAACACCGTACTGGCTCGTGACTTCAAAGCGTGGCGAACAACTAACTGCTCTTTTACGTTAAGAGCACTCTTTACAGACTGCCTTCGCGCCTTCGCCTTTTGATAATTGTGTTATGTGATGAACTAAGAAGCAACGTGAGCAGGTGAACTCATCAACCTGTTTAGGAACAACACGAACTGCTAACTCTTCGCCAGATAAATCCGCACCAGGCAGTTCCAGATTTTCGGCAGCTTCTGCTTCATCTACATCGATTTGGCCAGATTGAGCATCGACTCGCTGCGCTTTTAACTCTTCTAACGACTCTTCGTGGAGTTCTTCATCGGTTTTTCTGGGGGTGTCGTAATCCGTTGCCACTGCTCTCACCTACCTTCGTGCTTCTAGTTGTTTTAATACTGAACGGGCGCATAATCGCCTATTTCTGAGGTTACTGCCCGATATAACACGCCGATAAGGGGATTTATTCCTGCAGATCGTGTATTTGGCGTGCTAGCCCTGCATCCACTCGTGCGTGAATAGCAGTTCCTTCGGCGACATACTCTTCGCTCAATATTTCACCATGTTCATGAATTGCACTGATGAGATCACCACGATTGTATGGAATCACAATGTCCACCTCAATTTTTGGTCTCGGTAAAGTTTTTTCAATCGCATGAATCAATGCATCGATACCAAAACCAGTTTTAACAGAGACTGCATAGCTATTTGGTTCTTTTCGCAAGATGTCCATTAAAACTTCTTGATCAGCTATGTCAGCTTTATTGATCGCAATAATCTCAGGAACGTCCTGCGCACCGATGTCATTAAAAACCGAACGAACGGCTCGAATCTGTTCAAATGGGTCCGCATGAGAACCATCAACCACATGAACAATCACATCAGATCCTGAAACTTCTTCGAGAGTTGACTTAAAAGCATCGACTAATTGATGCGGCAAATGTCGCACGAATCCCACTGTGTCGGTTAGCGTATAAATCCGACCATCACCCGTATGAGTTTTACGAACAGTTGGATCTAGCGTCGCAAAGAGCGCATTTTGTACCAAAACTCCGGCACCTGTTAACTTGTTCAGCAGTGATGATTTTCCAGCGTTGGTGTATCCAGCAATTGCAACCGA
>Ga0114967_10000789_pt1 | contig 26869 bp, 24 predicted proteins | sample M_130628_MF_Meta_FD_92639 | JGI IMG/M metagenome (GOLD analysis project Ga0114967, IMG submission 92639) | Freshwater microbial communities from Lake Montjoie, Canada to study carbon cycling - M_130628_MF_MetaG | ecosystem: Environmental > Aquatic > Freshwater > Lake | place: Lake Montjoie...
CCGCTTTACACGGGCGCGCATGTATCTTCGACGACAGCAATCTCCTTCCTTTTCATCCCTGTATATGCAGTTCCCACTGGGGCCATTGCAGCACTCGTGTCTGCTGCCCTGTATACACCATTCCGACATATATTCAGGAAAGGAAAGGCAGAACCATCCGCTGGAGGCAACGCGGCTCCACCGAGCTCCTCAGCTTAAGCGTGAGGCAAATTGGTAGAAATTGCTTTCGCCCCGCCTTCGCAACCCGCGCGCGCTGGATCGTCGAGGGGCGCGCTAAGGGGAGCGTCGCTTTTTGTGGGTGGACCGGGGACAGACACTTGGTGGGACGATCTTTGCCTAAGATGCGACGAAGAAGGTTTTACTGGAGTGTCTGTCCCTTGGGCAAGTCAGCGGGTAGCGTCGCGAGACGCTCAATCTTTCTTAACTCGGTCCGCATGCGCTCCTTGCCCGTCTTGCCGATCAACACGCATTTCGAGGGCAAGCGCGTGCCGTCCACTTCCATCGGTGCACTGAAGAAAAACTGTTCGCCCTTCCATTCGATCTTCGCGAGGTCATCCGTCGCGGCATCAAAGAACACATCCATGGGTGGCTCGATGCTGCCGCTGACTTTCAGCCCATGCGCCGCCTTGCCCTCGATAGTCGCATCTGGAAGAGATTCGAGCTTCGTCTTCGGATCAACGAGTGGCGCGAGCGTCCACATCCACACGTCATGGCAAACGCCGCCTTTGCCCGACTCTGAGACTCGTTCCGTCTTGCCGACATACCAGAGATGCGGCGGTTGGAGGATGGAAGTGCGATCCGTGCCTTTGTCGCGGCCTAGTAAAAGATAGGTTTCGTCGAATTTGAAAGTGCGCAGGAGCTTCTCCGCACCGCCATGACTTGCGACGATTCTTTTGGCGAGTGTGTCGGCGTCCGTATCGGCTGCGAATGCGGCGAAAGAATGCAGCGAGAGGCAAACACTAACAGCGAAATTCCGACTGATGGTATTCATAAGATTAGTTGAGAGGCGTTTGCTTCAGTCCCCGTTTGAGGAACTCGCGCGGATGGTATTGTGCCATTTTTGAATCCTCCACCGCAAGATGCGGGGACCTCTTAGCCAGCCGACAATACAGAATACATCCTGAGACAAACGATTGCGACAAGTCGTCGGCGACACTTATTAAAACATTGAGGAAAAACCAACCCCTATTTCACCTTCCAAACTTTCACGTCATCCAACCAAATTGTGCTTGAGGCTGAAAAGCTTAACCAGCGCTTCATGGGATGAGCAAAACCCTCTGAATGGTGTGATACGAGGCGCTTTCCATCCACGCTGAGCCGCATCTCATCGCCTTCAAAGGCGAGCGTAAGGTCATGCCATTCGTTGTCGGACTTCCACGGTACCGTCTTCTCTTTGGTCTGAAGAAAAGCCTCTAGGTCTGGGGGGAGCGGTTCCTTTCGCTTCAGAAATTCGGAACGGCGCGCGACGATTTTTTCTTCGTGAATGCCCGTCTTGTTGTCCCGCAGCATCACGTTATTCGGATTGAGAATGGCGTAGCAAAGGTGACCGGCGTGGACGCCCTTCATTTCGCGGTCGACGTGACCGACGGTAAATGTCTCCCCCTTGTTCAAGCCGGGAAACCGAAAGCGCAAAGTGGTTCCGCCATCGGCGAACCCGGCATCGTGATGGATGTGGACGCCATGCCCCGCGGCCTTGCCATCGCTGTTGATCTTGAGGATGCCCTCGTCGATATCCGCCTGTCTAATTTGAGGCGCGCGATCAGCCGTAGCGCTTTCCCAACCATTGCCGATGTCTTTTAACCCGTTGCCGGTAACCTTGCGATCAAAGGTGTCCTCAAAAAGAAGCGTCCCTTTGGACTGCAACCACGCTTTGTCATCTTGCACGGATGCTCCGTCTTGCGCCTGAGCGATGCCCGAGATTGCAAGAACTACGAACACCTTGAACGAGATGTTCCAGTGCGACTGGACAGCTGGGAGAGAGGAGGGGGTTTTCATCTGGGGGACTTTTGCGTGGTAAAGGTTCGAGCGGGGCGGTTTTGATTTCTAACTAAATAAAAGCAAGTGCGCTGGAGTTTATTTGGCGAGTGGAATCGTTCAACTATGGATGAGGCAGAATACATCCAACTGCAGGAGAGTGGGTTGAAAATGTGGGCGAAATATACCAAGCAATTCATTCATGCTTGGCAGGATATGACAGCTCGGTCAGGATTTCGCGATGAACCCCTTTTTACCCGCCCTGCTCTTCCTGACCGCGCTGGTCGCGCCCGAAGAGAAACCGAACCTGTCGGTGGTGGATCTGTCGGGTCAAAACGACCGCCAAGTGGTCGTGGCTGCGGGCACGCCGTCGCTTTATCAGGGCCATCCGACGACCCTGCTGATGCCGAACAGCCAGACGATCTACTCAGTCTGGTGTATTAACCACGGAGGCTCCGCCGGCCCGATGGCGCGCAGCGATGACGGCGGCAAATCCTGGACGCGTCTCGATGCACAGCTTCCGAAGGGCTTTTCGACCCATCAGAATTGCCCTAGCATTTACCGTATCGTCGACTCGGTCGGCAAAGCTCGGCTCTGGGTCTTTTCCGCCGCCCTTGGTAAACGCGGCGGCCCGGGCATGCCGAGTATAGTGAGCGAAGACGAGGGTGTGACGTGGAAGGAGATGCCGCCGCTCAACTTCCCCTGCGTGATGACTTTCAGTAGCGTCGTTCGCCTCAAGGACGGCCGTACCCTCGGCCTGTATCACAGCGGTCCCGGTGGCGTCGACAAGTCTCCGTTGGTGACATTGCAAACGATTACGGCCGACGGCGGCTTCACGTGGTCCGAACCTCGCGTGGTGGCCGAGGTCGCCGGCAAGAACCCCTGCGAGCCGTTCGTCTTCCGCGCCCCCGACGGCAAGGAACTCGCCTGTCTGCTCCGTGAGAATACCCACAAGGGGCGCAGCCTGATGATGTTCAGTCAGGATGAGGGCACGACGTGGTCCACGCCGACCGACACGAGTTGGGGCCTCACGGGCGACCGGCATAACGGCGTGTTCACGTCCGATGGCCGCATGGCGATCTGTTACCGCGACCAAGCGCTCAACAGCCCCACCCGCGGTCACTTCATCGCCTGGGTTGGGACCTACGACGACCTCAAGGCCGGCCGTCCGGGGCAGTACCGCGTCAAGCTGCTGCATCACTACGGCACTCGGGCCGGTGACTGCGGCTACCCCGGCGTCGAACTCCTCGCCGACGGCACGATCGTGACCACGACCTATGTTCAATACGCGCCCGGCACCGAACAGAACTCGGTGGTAAGTGTCAGGTTCAAACTGAACGAGACTGACGCGCTACTGTCCCGCTAAGTTTGGGACGAACGACGAGCAAACTCGGCGGCGCTCTCTTGGTCCGTCGCCCGTTATCACCGAGGGGTGCACTGAATGTTCCCCCGAAATTTAGTTTTACCAATGGTAATACCGAAGAATGAACGTCGCTAAGGTTCGTAAGTTCGCGGGAGAAGCGAAGCCATCACGCGTCGGGCTACAGACGTACGAGTCCTCGATGATTCTTTGCCTCCCGCGTCTCGTTGCCAAACGGTTGACGCTATTTGCGGGCACCAGCAGGGCTGTGCGACTCAACAAATCGCAGTACTAAGGGCATCGCCGGTTCGGCCATTTTCCCATGGTCGAATCCCTGTATTTCATGGAGCGTGACGTCCTTGTGGCCCGCTAATTTCATCATCCGCAAAAAGTACGCGTTTTCCTCGTAACGCCCCATCAGTTCTTTCTCCCGGTCGCCCGTCACAATGAGCATGGGTGGCGCATCGGCTTTCACATGGAACAACGGCGCGAGCTCGTCGACCAGTGGCTGCTTTTCACTCATGCCGCGCTCCTCGCGAATGGCGAAGTGTGTGATTACTTGCGGACTCAAAGGGATCAGACCCGCAATCGTCTTTGGGTCCAACTGGTGAGCGCCAAGCCACCGCTTGTCCAGACCCACCATCAACGAGAGATAGGCTCCTGCGGAGTGACCGCTCAAAAAAACACGTTCGGCGGACCCGCCATAGTTTTGAATATTTTTAAGCGTCCACGCAACTGCGGCAGCGGCATCCTCAATAAATTCAGGGGTCTTCGCGGCGGGACTCAGACGATAATTCACAGCGACGATGGCCACGCCGCGTTTGCGAAGATACGTGGGGATGGAACGTTCTCCCGCAGAGAGTCCGCCGCCATGAAACCAGACGACCGTCGAATAAGGCTGGTGATCAACCGGGAAGTACAGATCTAGCCGACACCGTTGTTGCATGGTTTGCGTGAGATGATCACCACTCCGATACAGAATTTCCGAAACCAACCTGTACTTCTCTTGGGGGTCATTTGGGAAATCAGGAAACACCGCAGCTCGCTTACCGATTTCCGTTCCTACCCTCGCGAGCTCGGCCTCAGCTTCAAGGCACTTCGATTCAAAAAGCAACTTAGCAGCCTCATTCAGTCGTGAGCTCAACACCGCATCGGCCCCAATTCTTTTACGAAGTTGATACAACATTACCGGCAAGCGCAAATCAGCCGGCCCGTGCGCGGAGACATTGAGACGCTTTTGAAGAATCTCGAGATACTTGTATCCTGCCCCGCGCGTGGGTTCGATCGCGGTTCCCTCTCCGTAGTCGTTCCAAGTCGCGATTTGAACCACGGGCGAACCAGCGCTCATGGCCAAGTCCAGAGACTCGGTAAACGTCGCACCCATCCGCGGCAAAATTCCTCCAAAACTTTCTCCCACGCCCGCCTGCTTGTAAATGTCCTTAAACCCTGGGAATGCAGTGGCCATCACGTGCTCGCCCTTTGAGATTCCCTCATACAGCGACTTCAGCTGCTTGTTCCACTCGTCCGCGCTGAGCGTCTTCCCGCCCGATACCGGGGGCCATGCAAACGAACCCTCCGCTCCGATACGACTAGCCAAATGCGGAAGCGCGAATGTGAATGGGCGCGTCGAGAGACGCTTTTCAAGTGCCGTCCACTGCTCCGGCTTTAATAACTGCGGTCCAAACAAAAGCAGCAGGGGGCGGTTGTCCTTCCTGATGTAGGAAGGATCTGCGAACCAGTGGTCTTGCGCCCAGAGCAGGTCTTTCTCCGCCTGCCACAAAGCAGCAGATACATCCTCAGTGCCGTTGGTGCTTTTTTTTGCCAGCGCCTGATCTTCGTAACACACGGCATAGCGCAATCCGGCTCGCTTGAGCCAAGGCACAAGTTTTAAAGCATGTTCATGATTGGCAGCGTGATCGAAATCCTTGCCGACGCCGTACCAGTCGATGATTACGCCCTGTAGGCCGGAAAATTTCATCAGCAGGACTTGGCACTCTAGAGCATGCTCGTCGCCTGAGTCATACGGGCCGATAAGCGGTTGGTCGTGCGAGGCAACCTCGCGATTGCCGTCCCACAGCACATGGTCAGGATCAAAATGATCCATGGTCCAGTGCCAGCCCCACGAACCGCTCACGTCTTTGGTCGCGTACCACGGCATGTAATGGGCCACCACAACCGGTTGTTGATTAGTGGTCGCGCACAGTGAACCCCGTAACAATCCTATAAACGCTATAAGAATGTTAAGATACCGGAGCGAATACATGAGACTGTCGATACCTGCTTTCTTCGGTCGCGCAAGTTTTTGTCTGCAAAAGCGTCTATGCGAAAAAGCGTATAACGATCTGCCGCCTGCGTCTCCTGATCGAGGCTTTGGATGTGAGACTGATGAAAGACATCCTGCAGCGCGCGATGCGTGGTCGGTAAACATGGCGCTCCCAAGCGCTGCGCCGTACGCGAAGATCATCGGGAGCGCGAGCCGCGTTAAAGAGCCTTCAGCACGAGTACTACCGCCGCCGGCTTCTCGCGGAGCGTAATCTCGTAGCCCTGCATCAGATCCTCGCCCGTGCGGGTTTCTTTGCCACCATCGAGGTTCTCGATCTCGTATCGGCGCAGGGCATCGAGGCCGCGCAGTTTTACGGTCAAAGTGTCGCTTGGGGCATCGGGGCGCCGGAAGGCCTGGACGACGCCTTCACCGAGATCGTTGCGTTGGAATTGCCAAGCGATCCACGACGCGGTGTCGAGGCTGTGGGGCGTGAGCGGGAAGTAGTCGCCCAGCATGAGCGGAGCGATGCGGCTGCACTCGGCGTAGCCTTTCCGAACTCCGGCGATGGACTCCGGCGTCTTGGTCCAACCGGGGACGATCATGCCAAAACCGGTCAGATAATAGCTGCGCACAGAGTAGTTGTCCGTGAAATGCACGCCCGCTCCCTGCCATGGCAGCCACGACGAGAGGCCGTAGGTTTGCGATTGATTGCCTTCGCGTTGCAGCGGTGTGTCTTTGAAATCCATGACAGACCAGTCGCTGCGCAGTAGAGGCACGGAGCGCCGCATGGTTTCCAGATCGTTGCGGCGCCCCCCCGAAGCACAAGAGTCGAGGCGCAGGTTTGGGTTGCGGCGGCGCAGTTCATCCCAGAAGGCGAGGTGGCCCTGTACATGGAGATTCTCGGTGATGCCCTGCCGGTCCGGCGCGTCGGCCTTTCTCCATGCGGTGGCGTACCCGTCGCCGTTGAGATCTTCGCGATACCAGTCGAGCCCCTCCGATTTGACCATGCCATCGATGTGATTGATAACCCACTTCAAGGCATTCGGGTTTCCAAGATTGAGTACGTCCCCCGCGCTGTTGCCTGGCAGGAGCCATTCTGGATGGTTTTTGCCGAGCCAAGAGCCGGGATCCCCGACGCGTTCGGGCTCGAACCATAGTAGAAATTGCATTCCGTTTGCCCGCGCCTTGTCGCTGAACGGTCGAAAACCCTGCGGATATCTGGCGGGATCGGGTTCCCAAGTGCCCGTGTTCAGCCACTCCGTTTTGCGCGGTCCAGCGCTGGGATACCAAGTATTTTTCGAGTCCGAACCTGCATCGCGCCACAGGATGTCCGGCTTGATGCCCGCATTGAGAAACGCCTGCACACCGCCCCATGTGGCGAGCGAAGCGCCCACTTGAATCTGTGTGGTGGGCGGCTGTGGCTCACCGCCAATGCGGGGGAGGACGTGGGCAAGATACCACGAGCGCCATAGGTTTTGCGCGCGCACGACGTCGTCGCCCTGCCAGAGAAGTAGAGTGATTGACGGCGTGCGAATCTCCTCGCCTGGCTTCAGCACGAGGTGGGTGAGTTGCTGCCCTGCCTTCAGGTGTAACGCGCCGTTCGCGCCCCTGTCGAAGGCGGCCTCCCATTGTCCAGGCCAGCCGACGGCGAGAATCATGCCGCCCTCCGGTGTTTGCAGATTCCAGTAAGGCCAGCCGTTCGGGCCGTCGCTGGATTTGCCGGAGGCGTAGTCGCCTTTTACTGGCGGAGAAAAAACGTGACGGGCTCCGGGTTTCAGTTCGCGTGTCCACGGCTTGAAGCTCTCCGCCGCACAGGTGTCTCCTCGGATCCCGTGAAGGCTAAGTTTCTGGTCCAACTCTGAAGGTAGCTTCCAGTCCAGCCCTTGGATGCCTTGGATAATCGCCGTGTCCGCCGAGCCTGTGTTTTTGAGCCACAGGGTCCACTCGACAATCGGAAAGCCGGCGTACTCGTTAGCAATGAGGCGTACCTGTAAACCAGACTTGTCGTCGGTCCAGGTGCGCGTGCGTTCGCGGCGCTGCGCATCGAGGTCTCGCACAGCGTCGGTGCGTTTCCAATCCCTTAGCAGCGCATCGGAAGATTTACCACCCAGCACAAAGCTGAAGGATTGCTTGATGTCGTCAGGGAACAGATTCGTTTGAGCCCAATGTTCCACTGCAGAAGTTTCCTGCGGAGTTGGCTGTTCTGCTTGCAGAGTGAGCGCGATGATCGCAGTGAACAGAAAGGTGAGTGTTAGTTTCCGGCGGGTGGGGTGTTGCATGCTGGGAGGTGAGGCAGCAGTTGGTCGAAGAGGACTTGCTATGGCTTCAAAATTGGGGCGTCCCATTCTTCTCTGCGAGTTTCTCGCGTTCGAGCGGCGATAACGAAGCAAGAAACAGCGCACTGAATAGAAGGGTCGGTCCTCTCATCGTCTTCCTCCTTCGGTGATCGTCTTGAGCTGCTCAGCAAGCGCCGGAATCTGTGCCGCGGCGTCGACGGTGCCGGCGAGGTTCACGGTTTCGAGCGGGTCGTTTTGCTCGTCGTAAAGTTCCTGACCAACGACGTGGCCGGTTTTGAAGTCACGCCACTCATGGTAACTCCAGCGGTCGGTGAACAGGCCGTAGCCCATCACTTGCGGGACGGCTTGCGGACCGCCGCCCCAATAGAGCGCGGGGCGTGGATGTTGCGTGAGCGCGGCAGTTTTTACGGAGGCACTCGGGTCCTTGAGCACGGGAGCGAGACTGGTGCCGTCGAGTTTGGGAGGCGTTGGAAGACCGCTGAGGTCCGTGAGCGTGGGAAAAATGTCGATTAACTCGCTTAGGGACGCCGTCTTCACGCCGCCCTTTCCGACACCCGGCGCGCTGATGATCAGCGGCACTCGCGCGTCCCACCCGAACAAGGTCATCTTTCCCCAACAATCGTGCTCGCCGATTTCAAAGCCGTTGTCACCGATGATGACGACGATGGTGTTGTCTCGAATCTTGAGCTCATCAAGCGCATCCAGCACACGGCCAAACTGCGCATCGGCGAAACTCATTGCCGCATAGTAACCATGGCGGATTTCACGTTTCGCTTCCTCATCGAGCGTACGTTGGGCGTTCGGTTCACCGAGAATTTCATGGTTGGCGTGAAAGGCAATTTCGGGTGCGTTGCGAGGTCGTGCGGGCGTCTCGATCGCGGGGATGTCCTCATGGCGATACATGTCCCAGTAGCGTTTCGGCACCTTGTAGGGGCTGTGTGGTTTGAAAATGCCGAGCGCGAGAAAGAACGGTTCCGGCTTCTTCGAAAGGGCACGCAACTCGGTGATCGCGAGACTGGCGGATGTGGTATCAAAGCAGGCTTCGTCTGGCACGTCGCGGTTCTCGCAGAGGATGTCCTTCGCGAGGTTCGGCGGCAAAGCAGCTCCATTCGGCATCGCAAACTCGTCCTTGGTTTTGCCCCCGGTGCGGCGATCCGGCACGCTGAGCGTCTTGAAGTCCGCTTCCTTGCCGTAGCCACCGAGTACCTTGCCGATACTCATGGCCGTGTAGCCGTGCTGCATGAACCACTGCGGAATCGTGACGGCATCCGGATGCAGATCATACAAGTGCTTGGTCATGCTCCAGATACCGAGCGAGTCCGGCCTGCGCCCGCTCATGAACGAGGCGCGTGAAGGCCCGCAGATTGGCTGCTGACAGAAGTTTCTCGTGAACACCGTGCCACGAGCCGCAAGCCGATCGAGGTTGGGCGACTTCGCCACTGGATCGCCGTAGCAACCGAGGCGGTTGTTGAGATCGTCGAAGACGACGAAAAGGACGTTGGGCTTTTGCTTGGAGGCGTTGGCGGCATTGGCAGAGGCCAGCAGAGGCAAGGTGAGCCCGAGCAACGCTAGAAGGGGAAAACGCTGTTTCATTGGTAGTTACTCGATGGGTTGCTTTTCGGAAAGGGGCAGCCACTCTCTCCAGCCTTGGACGTGCTGACGCATGAGTTGTTCGCAGGCCTCCGGAGTCGCGTTCTGGAAACAGCGGAGGATTTCCTCATGAGCTCCCGCGGTCCCGTTGCGCGTGTCCAACTGGTTCGCTTGATGTTTGCGGTGTAATTGTCCGAGCCACAGCTCGAGCTCCCCGCGTAGCGAGCGCCACAACTTTAAAAGACGGGAGTTGTCAGACGCTTCGAGGATCAGTTCGTGAAAATCCAAGTCCAGACGGGTGACGTCCTTGATCGTATTCGCCTCTCTGGTCGCTTGAATGTTGCGCTCAAGCGCCGATGGATTTGATCTCAATTGTGACGCCGCCAGTCTGGCTCCCAGCGGTTCAAGAACGAGACGCATCGCATACAACTCTTCAAAATCCCGTGACGAAAGCGTCTTCACGTACGCCCTGCCAGAGGCGCTGAATTCGACCAAACCATCCCGTTCAAGCTCGAATAAAGCTTCACGAACTGGCACCCGGCTAACTCCCAGTTCCTTGGCTGCAGCAGATTCCGCCACCAAGGCACCGGGTTTCAAGGTTCCCTCAACAATCCTGGTGCGAAGGGTCGCTGAGGCGAGACCGGAACGGCCCAAGGATGCGTGCGATGTTTTCATACGGTATACTGTTACGCTGGATGTAATGGTATACCGTTTCAAGCTTTTTTACCGGCGTTCGCCCTCTCCGCGAGCGCACCGACACTTCATGGACCACAGGCCGGGCATGTGATGTGCCTGCGCATTCGCTGTCGTCGATGCAGATGCCTTTTGTGAGACAAGACACGACGTTACGTTTGCTCTACGGGAGTCGCTCTGGAAGCCTCCGTTCGCGGTTGCGGGTGCAAGAATCCGACGCCAGTTTTACTTCCAAATCTCACGGTCCAAAGTTCGGTACCCGATGGCTTCCTGGAGGTGCTCTGGTTCGATGTGCGGAGCTTGCGCTAAATCAGCCACGGTTCGGGCGACTTTGAGAATGCGATCGTACGCGCGTGCGCTCAAATGCAGGGCCTGCACGGCAGATTGCAGTAACGCGGCGCATTCTGGATTTAGGGCGCAATGTTTGCGGATCTCGCGGGAATGCATCCTCGCGTTACAACGGGCGCTTCCGGCGAGGCGCGTCTGTTGCACGGCGCGGGCGGCGATGACCCGCTGGCGGATTTGCGCGGAAGCCTCGCCCGGTTCGCCGCGACTCATCTCGTTGTAGGTGACGGCCGGCACTTCCAGATGAAGGTCGATTCGGTCCAGAAGCGGCCCAGAAACGCGCGCCCGATAGCGTTGCACTTGTTGCAGCGAACAGCGACAGCGCCCTTTGCGGTCCCCATAAAAGCCGCAAGGACAGGGATTCAAGGCGGCGACCAGCACGAAGTCCGCAGGGAAGGTGAGGCTGCCGGCAGCGCGCGATATCGTAACGGAGCCGTCCTCGAGGGGTTGTCGGAGAACCTCCAGCGTGGCGCGGCGGAACTCAGGCAATTCGTCTAAAAATAGCACGCCGTTATGAGCCAGACTGACTTCGCCTGGAGTCGGATTGGCCGAGCCTCCCAGCAGCCCTGCGTCTGAAATTGAATGGTGCGGCGAGCGAAAGGGACGCTTGGCGACGAAGGCGCATTGTTTGCCGCCCAGAAGGCCGCAAGTGCTGTGGATTTTCGTCGTTTCAATGGCCTCCTCCAGCGACATGGACGGCATTAGTGAGGGAATGCGCTTTGCTAGCATCGATTTCCCCGAACCGGGCGGACCAAGCATGAGCAGGTTGTGCCCGCCACTTACGGCAACTTCAATGGCGCGTTTGGCTTGGTGCTGCCCGCGCACATCGGCGAAGTCATCGCCTCCCGAAGAAAGTCGAGCTTCATGCAAAAGTGCCTGTGCGTTGTGTGGTGTCGCGGGTATTTGCAATTCACCCCTGAGGAATTGGACGGTTTCGCCAAGGGTCCTCACGCCGAACACCTCGATCCCTTCGACGAGGGCCGCTTCCGTGGCGTTTTCAAACGGAAGCAGCAACGCGCGCCTGCCGTGTTTGCGTGCAGCCAGTGCAATCGGAAGGGCACCCCGCACGGGCCGGATGGAGCCGTCTAGCGCGAGTTCCCCCACAATGCAGTAGGCGGCGAGGTTTGGGAGCGGCGTTTCCTCGCAGGCCGCCACAAGTCCAAGAGCGATGGGTAGATCGAAGGACGGGCCCTCTTTGCGCACATCCGCTGGGGCGAGGTTGATGGTGGTGCGGCCTCTTGGCCAATGCAGCATACTGTTGGAGACGGCGGTTGTAACCCGATCTCGGCTTTCCCGAACCGCCGTATCCGGCAAGCCCACGATGATAATCGCTGTCATGCCGCTGGCGGAATTGACCTCAATTTCCACCTCCAACCCTTCCACCCCGTGAACCGCTGCCGAAAAGACCTTTGCGAGCATGCCCCTGAATCGCAAACCGCCCAGTTGACCCTAAAGTAAATCCGGATACCGCTCCTGCCCAAGCGCTTCACACGCCGCGTAAATTTCCTTCGCGGAATCCATCTTGAGCGCTGCCTCGGCGAGCGCCTTACACTCGAGGAGCGTGAGGCTTTGCACTGCGCTCTTGACCCGTGGCACCAGCGCGGTTCCGGCACTCAAAGCGTCCACGCCCAACCCGAGTAGCAGCGGGGTAAGGGCCACTTCACCAGCCATTTCGCCGCATACACCCACTGCAACTCCATGGGCGTGGGCCGCGTCAACCACCGTCTTAATCAAACGAAGAATCGCCGAGTGCGTCGGTTGGTAAAGGTAGGCGATACGCTCGTTGAGGCGATCCACCGCGAGGGTGTACTGGATAAGGTCGTTGGTGCCGATGGAAAAGAAATCGACTTCCGGAGCAAGGAGATCCGCGACGACTGCGGCGCTGGGAATTTCAATCATCACGCCCACTTCCATCGCGGGATCGAACAAGTGGCCTTCGGCAGCGAGCTCCGTTTGACATTCCCGGAGCAGTTCGTTGGCCCGGCGCACTTCCTCGACGCCAGAAATCATCGGATACATCAAGCGCACTTTTCCGTGAGCGCTCGCCCGTAAAATGGCGCGAAGCTGGGTTTTGAAGACATCGACCCGCTCCAGGCAAAAACGAATAGCGCGCCAGCCCAAAAAGGGATTTAGTTCCTCAGGCAAGTTCATCGAGGCCATGACTTTGTCTCCACCCATATCGAGGGTGCGTATGACCACAGGTGCTGGAGCGAGGTTTGCGGCTACGCTTCGATAGGCTTCGAACTGCGTTTCCTCCGAGGGCAGTTCTTCCGAATTAAGGTAGAGAAACTCCGTGCGGAAGAGTCCCACGCCGACGGCTCCGGATTTGAGCACGTTTTCGACGTCACGCGGCATCTCTATGTTTGCGGAAAGTTGTATATGCTTTCCGTCAATGGTTTTACATTCAGTCTCACGCAGGGACACGAGATCTCGCTCCACCTGACCTTTTTGGCGTTCGAGTTCGGCGTATTCTTTAAGCGTGGCCTCGCTGGGGTTGAGGATGGCGAGTCCGTGGTAACCGTCCAACAACAAGCGGTTGCCGGTGCTCACGGCAAGGCTGAGGTCGTGCAAGGCGACCACCGCCGGTATGTTGAGCGAACGCGCCATGATGGCGGTGTGCGAAGTGCGGCTGCCCACGTCGGTCGCGAAGCCTAGGATGGTGTCGCGATTGAGTTGCGCAGTATCGCTGGGGGTAAGATTGTGGGCGATTAAAATGCGCGGCTCACCGGAATTGGGCAGCTCTCGTGTCTTGCAGCCCATCAGGTTACGGACAACGCGGCGGCACACATCGTGAATGTCGATGGCCCGTTCCCGGAGGTAGGGATCGTCGATCTCGGCCAGTGACTTAGCGTAGCGATTGGCTACCGAGGCGAAAACGCTTTCCGCGTTGAGGCGCTCCTTGCGGATGGTGCGGACCACTTCATCCAGAAGGGTGCGATCCTCGACTACCAGCAAATGGGCGTCAAAAATACTGGCGTCTGCGCTTCCGATGGAATCGGCGATACGCTGTTGGAGCTCTTGGATTTGCAGCCGCGTGTTGAGGAGGGCACCTTCCAGGCGAGAGACTTCGGCGTCGGTTTGCTCGAGCTTAACTTCGTAATGGGGAACCGTCTCGTCCTCAGGGCGCTGGAGCCATACAGTGCCCCTGGCGATTCCGGGAGAAACCGGAATGCCTTGGAACCGTCTTTCAGTGAGGTCAAGCGGCTCGCTCATGGCATGGGACAGCGAGAAACGCCGCTAGTCTTCTTCGAACTTGCGGTCGAGCAGCTTCTGGATTTCGTCCATGGCGGAAGTTTCGTCTTCGCCTTCGCAGGTGATTTTCAAACGCGAACCCAAACCGGCTGCTAGCATCATTAAGCCCATGATGCTTTTGCCGTTTACTCGTTCGCCGTCCTTTTCTACCCAAATCTCACAGCGAAAACGATTACAGGTCTTTACAAACATGGCAGAAGGCCGTGCATGAAGTCCGAGGCGGTTTTGGATGGCTAGTTCTTTGGTCACTTGGATCGGAAAAAGGGCTGAGGCTACGGGGTTCGTGGCAGTTTACGAGTTCTCTTTTTTCTGCATTATTTGCAGCAAACGCTCGTTGAATTCCAGCGCACTGTGATGGCCCATGCTTTTTAGTTTCTGATCTAGCGCCGCCACCTCTACCAAACGCGCTAAATCCCGCCCCATCCGAACCGGGATGGTCACATGGGGAATCCGCACACTCAGGATTTCGTAGTACTCTTGATCCAATCCAGTGCGGTCGACTTCCTCCAATTCCTGCCAGTCTCGTAGCGTCACCACCAAATCCAGTCGCTTTTCCAAACGCACGCTGCCCACTCCGAAAATCGACATCACGTTAATCACCCCCAGACCCCGCACTTCCATGTGGTGCCGCGTCAAATCTGGGGACGTCCCGATGAGCTCGCGCCCTTCAATGGAGCGGTAGCGCGTGATGTCGTCGCTCACTAGGCTGTGTCGCCGCTCGAGCAGCCCCAAGACGCACTCGCTTTTGCCGATGCCGCTTGAGCCTCGCACCAGCGTCCCAACGCCTAAAATGTCCACCATCGAGCCGTATTCGCTCTTCGTAGGCGCGAAATCGTTGGCAAGCGCCAGCGTCGCCGCGTTTAGAAAGTTCATCGTCACCATTTTACTGATGAAAACCGCCACACCCGCCGCCGCCGCCTCTCCAATAAGGTAGGGCGGGGGTTCGTAACCTCGGGCCACAATGATGCACGGAATCGGGCGTTCGCAAAGGGCGCGGCAGCGGTTTTGCGCTTCCAATGGATCTAGGCTGTTGAGGTAAGAAAATTCCGCGAAGCCGAACACCTGAATCCGTTTTTCAGCAAAATAAGAGTAAAATCCAGCAAGCGCCAGTCCGGGGCGGTTGAGTGTGGGTTCCCGGATCTCCCGTTCCATTCCCACGCTTGAAGGCGCAAGTTGCTCCATCTGAAGCGACATCGCGTGCCTCGTGTAAAAGGTCCCAACGGTCACAGCGGAATAAGTGGGGTCGGGATTTGTGGTCATGGGCGGGATGGTTGACGCAGGTTGTGGCGATAGCGTTAGAGGAGTCGAAAATCCCTCAAGTCTTGGTTCAGGGCGAGCCCAAACACTGGCGAGTGGCAAGAACCCAGCCTTTACGTGGGTGCAAAATGGGCGACATTCCACCGCTCGTTTCGTTCGCTGTATTTTTTTGAGCACTATGGTTGATAAACGTCAGCTGGGTTAGGACTCTTATGGGTGCTTTCTCTGAAAAAATGTCTGGCATGGCAGGTGCTAGTAGGGTGGTGGAAGTTGTTTTAATTTATGAAAAGCATTGAAGATAAACGTGTTATGCCTGCCACTCAAGCCGAGAATGCCTCTCAGATGGGATTGCCGGAAAGAATCCATCGTTTGGCAGGGTCCATCGGAACGAACATGAATCGTTCATTGAAAGATATTAACGGCGTAAACAGCCAGATTCGCCTCCTCTCGCTCAACGCCAGAATTGAGGCAGCCCGCGCCGGAGACGCTGGACGTTCTTTTTCCGTGGTCGCCACTGAAATGGGGGCCCTTTCTGGAACAACGCAGGTGGTGGTCAACGACCTGTCCAAGGAAATGCGGCAGGACATTGAGGAGTTAACGCTCATCTCCAAGCGGCTGGCATCGGAAGTTCGAGGCAAAAGGTTTTCTGATTTGGCGCTCACGAATATCGATCTGATTGATCGAAATCTTTACGAGCGCTCTTGCGATGTTCGCTGGTGGGCGACCGACCCAAGCATCGTGCAACTTGCCGCTAATCCCACTGCTGAAAATACGCAATTTGCGTCCAGCAGACTTGGGGTCATTCTCAATGCTTACACCGTCTACTTTGATTTGGTGGTGTGTTCGCTGGACGGCGTCGTTCTCGCTAACGGGCGCCCGGAACATTATCATTCAAAGGGGATGTCCGCCGGTCAGCAGCGTTGGTTTTTGGATGCGCTAAGAACGGGCTCAGGCGATGAGTTTGCGTTTGAAACGGTGCATGCTCCTGATCTTGTGAACGGTGAGTATGTCCTTGCCTATTCGGCCGCGATTCGGGAGGGCGGCGAAACCCACGGGAAAGTGATAGGGGTTCTCGGTATTTTGTTTAAATGGCAAAGTCTTGCCCAGACCATTGTTGATAACACCCCTCTCGATGAGGAGGAAAAGCGCCATTGTCGTGTTTGTATTTTGGGCGAGGATGGCACTGTGCTAGCCGACACCAAGGGGCCTCCTCTCTCTGGAAGTTTGCCTCTCCCCCAAAATCGGCAGCTTTGGGCGGATCCAAAAGGATTCCACGAGATTAAGAGCGAATTCGGAAACACCCAACTTGTGGCCCATGCCCTTGCGCCGGGGTTTGAAACGTACACCACGGGCTGGCATTCCGTGATTATCTATACCTAAGGGCGTTCGCGAACGGCTTTTTGTGGACGTGCGCCCTAGAGGGGAATTCTTTGTTCTTCGTTTGAGAAGATCACTTCTCCCATTTTGTGAATGCGTTAGTTTTAGCTTTCTCAGGCGTAGTTGGTTCGATTGGATGCGTTGTTGTCATTTCATAAATATGGTTTCAACCAACGGTTTCCAATACTCCATGTCTACCAAACATTTGTTCCACTTTCTTTTCGTAGCCGCAATGTCTGCCTCAATGTGTCCGACGACAAGTCATGGGGCGCTTTCTTCTAGTCAATCAGAGGCGCTCTATCAGCAAATGTTGAAGGATCCTGAATTCAAAGCCGCCGACAAGGAGCTTTCCTCGGTTTATACGCAGGTGCGCCAAGGGTTGGATGCCGCTGCGCAGCTCCAGCTTCGCGATCAGCAGCGTCAGTGGCTCAAGATGAAAGACGATGCCCTGAGTCAGTCCGAGCCTGGCAAACGCACGCAATTGGCGCTGCGTTTGACTCTGGAGCGGATTCGCGAGCTTCGTGGGCAGGCTCAAGCGGGGGCGCGGGGTACGTCACCCGTAGAGAAGGCGGACGATAAGAATGTGAACGTCGGGGCGCAGCTAGCAAAGCTGAAGTCGCCAGATCCGGACGCTCGGCTTGAAGCCCTGCGGAGTTTGGAATACTCTTTGGATCCGAGACTTCCAGAAGTCATGCTGGGTTTGCTTCGGGACAGAGGGGATACCATCAGGCGGGTTGCGGCTCACGGGATCGGGAGTCGCTGGTGGCAGATTTCCAAGCCCCAAGTGAACACCTTCATCGCCGGGCTGCGAGAGGCGGAGAAAACAGAGGGTGATGGCCTAACGGAGGAGTGCCATCGGAGCATCAATCTTCTTTTGCAGGCTGTGGGGAAAAGCATTGAGTTTCCGGACGCCGTTTCAGTGAGTCCGAATGGGCGTTGGATCATTTATGACCGCTTGGGGACTCCTTGTTTGGTGGACGTGAAAGCTCAGACCGAAGAGTTGATAGGCTGGGAGGGAAGAGATACCCGGGAGGGCAGGTTTCAGGGCGGGGCAAAATGGCATCCGTCCAAGGAGATTGCCGTGATGGACTTTAGCACTCGACGAGGGCCAGCCGTGATCGCCGTGTGGATTCATGGAAAAGGAGTAAAGTCAATCCACAAAACTGAGTTCCTTGAAATGCTTGAAAAGCGGAAGCTAAAGATTAGTTCAATGTCCACCAGCATCGACATTCAGGATTTGAAGTGGAGTGGTGATAAACTTTTGATCCCTGTGTCGTTTGAAGAGTTAAAGAGAGAAAAAAGTATGACGGCCGCCTTTACCTTAGATTTGGCGCGAATGACTCTTACCCTGGACGGGGTGAAGTGAGTGCTGGTCCGCGGCGCTTCTCCCAAGCGGATTGCGCGGGGGTGACTTAAGGACTACGGGCGGCGAAAGAACTCGGCAGCGGCGGCACTGGAGTGCGCGGCGAGGGTTTCGAGGGATTCGTTGCGCAGTATGGCAAGGGCCTCGGCCGTGACTCGCGTGTGGGCCGGTTCGCAACGCTGTCCGCGGTGAGGGACGGGGGCGAGGAACGGGCAGTCGGTTTCCAGAAAGAAAGATCCTGCGGGTAACTTCGACGCGGTTTCGCGCGCGAGCGCCGCATTTTTGAACGTGATAATTCCCGTGAAGGACACGTTAAATCCCAAGTCCAAAAGCGAGTGGGCCTGTTCCAGCGAACCGCCGAAGCAATGGAAAACGGCGCGTAACTTGCCGCTGTACGGACGCAAAATCGACAGCGTGTCGTCCCAGGAATCTCGCTGGTGCACGACGACGTTCAGTCGAGTCTCCAGCGCAAGTTCAAGCTGTTGTTCGAAAAACAACGCCTGCCGGGCGCGATTCGCTCTGCCGCTTGCCGTCGTAGCGTCCTGTTCCGCGCGGTGATAATCCAACCCAGTTTCTCCGATCGCCACCACGCTTGGATGTTTTGTCAGCGCTCGCAGTGGAGTCAAAATATCGTCTGGGGATTCATCCACGTGACACGGATGCACTCCGATGGAGGCGGAAATTTCGCGATGCAGCTCCGCCAGAGCGACCGCCCGCAAACTGCCTTCAACAGACGTGCTAATGGTGATGAGCTGCGAAACACCCGCCTCTTTGGCGCGGGCTAGAACCTCCGGCAGGTCGGCGGAATAATCCGGAAAATCGAGGTGCGCGTGCGTGTCGGTGAGCATGACGCTTGGGCCGCTAGCGTGCTGGCATTCTACCACTCGATGAGCGAACCCGCCCACGTAAGGCCGCCCCCGAAAACCACTAACAGAATATGATCCCCGCGATGCATTCTGCCAGTGCGATTCGCTTCGTCCAAGGCGATGGCGACGGCGGCGGCGCTCGTGTTGCCGAAGCGCTCAAGGTTTACGAGAAAGCGGTCCATCGGAAGCTTCATGCGTTCGGCGATGGCCTCGATGATGCGCACGTTGGCCTGATGGGGGATGATGCAGGCGAGTTCGCTGGCCGCCATCCCTGCGGCATCAAGCACGCGGTTGCCAGCATCGAGCATTGCGGTAACGGCCTGCTTGTAGGTTTCCTTGCCGTTCATGCGGATGGTGTTGAGCCGCTCGCCCGCGTTTTCAGCAGTCACGGGATTCAGGCAGGCGCCTCCGGGAATTTGAAGGATGTCCGCGAACTTTCCGTCGCTTCCCATGTGGGTGTGGCGGATGCCTCTTGAACCGGGGCGATGTTGGAGCAGGGCGGCCCCGGCTCCATCTCCAAAGAGGACGCAAGTGTTACGATCCGTCCAGTTTACAATAGTCGAGAGCTTCTCTGCGCCAATGACGAGGATGCTCTTTTGGGCGCCGGATGCGATAAATTGACGGGCGATTTCCAGCGCGTAAAGGAAGCCGGAACACGCGGCGCTGACGTCGAAACAAACGGCTCTTTTCGCTCCGATCTTCGTCTGCACAAAACAGGCGGTGGAAGGGAAAAACATGTCGGGCGTCACGGTGGCGACGATAATCATGTCGACGTCTTCGGGGGCGACTCCGGCGTTTTGGAGCGCGGCCTTGGCGGCTTCTGCGGCGAGATCGCTGGTGGATTGAGTCGCGGAGGCGATGCGGCGTTCGCGGATCCCGGTGCGGGTCATGATCCACTCGTCGCTAGTTTCCACCAAACGCTCCAGTTCTGCATTGGTCAGAATGGTCTCTGGAACGTAGGAGCCTGTTCCGACAATGGAGGCGCTAAGATTGGACACTCGGGGTGATAAGGGTTGCCGAGGCGCTGGCGTTATACTGCGCCACCTCGCGGATGATGTGCGGATTAACCTGGGTGCGAATCGATTCTGTGCTCTGTCGAATCGCGTGTTTTACGGCGGTAGGCGAACTACTGCCGTGTGCAATGATGCAGATGCCGTTGACGCCGAGCAATGGCATTCCACCGTATTCGTCCGGGTTGGCCTTCTTTTTGATGGCGCGAAAGGCGTCTCGCGCTAGCCAGGCACCGGCCATGCGAACAGGGGATTTCATGAGTTCCTTCTTGAGCCAACTGAGTACGGCAAGGGCGGTTGCCTCAATGGTCTTAAGGAGGACATTACCCAAAAAGCCATCGCAAATTACCACTTCCACTGGGTTTTCGAAGATGTCGTGGCCCTCGACGTTGCCCCGGAAATTCAGACTGGTGGACTTGAGTAAATCGAAGGCTTCTTTGGTAAACTCGTTTCCTTTTTCGTCCTCTGTGCCAATCGACATGAGTCCGATAGAAGGATTTGAATACCCGAGGACATGGCGGGAATAGGCCGCCCCCATGATCGCGTTTTGCACCAGTTGTTTGGGCGTGGGATCCGTATTCGCACCAGCATCGATGAGCAGAAAGTAGTTCGTAGACGTCGGCATGACCGCCGCGATGGCGGGGCGCTCGATGCCGGGAAGTGTGCGCAGTTTTATGTGGGCAGCCGCCACGGCCGCTCCCGTGTGCCCCGCGCTCACCAAAGCTTCTGCTTCCCCCGACTTCACTAAATCAACGCAACGGCTGATGGAGGAATCCCGCTTTTTGCGCACGGATTCCGCAGCCCCTTCGCTCATTTCAACGACCTGCGTGGCGGCCACTACTTCGATTCGAGCGTCTGAGAAGGAAAGGCGCTGCAATTCAGCTTCGATGCGCTGCGGATCGCCGACGAGGTAAAGACGAGAAATTTCAGCGTATTCGCGAAGCGCTAGCACTGCCCCTTCTACGATGTTGGCCGGTGCGTGATCGCCTCCCATGGCGTCGAGTGCGATTTTCATGACAGATTAAAACGGTGTGTGCGCGAAAACTTGTTCCTTGCAAAGAATGCGTTGAAGCACTGCTCCGGCACTAAGGTTAGACAGTGTCTCGGGAAAGTTACGCCACTAAAATACGCGTGTTTGCTGAGAACCTTTATGATCACTAATAAATGATCGCTGATAAAAGCCGTGTAGCAAAGTTTGCTCAACCCAAATAAACCGCCGCCCGCAAATCGCCGTAAAAGCGAAGGGGCGGCGCAAGGAGATTGAGTTCAGCCCCGAAGAAGGAGCACGGGTTCAGCGACCCTAGGATCGCAACCCTTTTTCCAACGACCTCAGAGCTTAAAGACCGGCGACGGTCAGCACTTGACGTCCGCGGTAGTAACCGCAGGAAGCGCAGGCGCGATGGGAGCGACCGGCGGCGCCACAATTCGCGCAGCGGCTCAGCTGGGGTGCGTGCCAGCGGTTGGCGGCCTTGCGTGTACGCAGGCGCATCTTGGACATTTTTCTTTTCGGGACTCCCATAAAAACGAGGCGGCTAAGGTTCGAGCTTTAGATGATCCAGCGCATCCCACACGGGTCTGGGAGTCTCGGCCGGAAGCGGTTGTTCAGGCGGCAGATGCAGTCCGGGACAGTGCTTCGAGCCGCTCCAATCGCAGTGCGGATGAGCGGGAAGGGCGAGGACAATGTCTTCTCTGAGGGTCTCTGTCAAGTCTACCTCTTCGGCGCCCTCTAATTCAACTTGGCAAGCGAAGTTTGGAACCACCACTGCGTATTCAAAAGGCTCCAGACACTTTACGCAATCCAGTCGGAACGCGCCTTCCAGACGACCCGTGGCGAAGAGGCCGCCCTCGCTAAGGCCGACGTCCAAACTGTAACGCAGGGGGCCGCAGGGTTGGGCCGTCGGATCGTGCAGATCTAACACGGACGCAGGGTCTTCCCCTTCCACGTGTTTACCTTCCAGAGGGATTTGGCGGGTGTGTATTTTCATGCGAGAGTTTTTATGCGAAAGGGGGTTGTCGGAGGAGTCGGCGAGGTTGACGCAGTCGCTCTCACTTGTAGTGAGAGGCAAGCGCTGGAGCGGTTCAGATTACGCTCCGCTTTGTGCTGCAAAACGGGCTTTGAGGGCGCGTTCAACGCACTTTGGCACAAAACGACTGACTTCGCCACCGAGCCTAGCCACTTCTTTTACCATGCGTGAGGAAATGTAGCTGTATTCCTCCGAGGGCATCAGGAAAAGAGCCTCCAACTCAGGTTCAAGGCTGCGGTTCATGAGCGCCATTTGAAATTCAAACTCAAAATCTGAAACCGCTCTTAAGCCCCGAATCACCGCTTTGGCCTCAGATTGGCGCGCAAAGTCGACAAGTAATCCATTAAAGCTTGCAACCCGAACATTGGGAAGGTGTTGACACGAAGCTTTTAGCAATTCTACGCGTTCTTCCACGGAGAAAAGCACCTGCTTGGACTGGTTGATCGCCACCGCCATGATGACTTCATCAAAAAGCCGAGCCGCCCTGGAGAGCACATCAAGGTGGCCGTTGGTGATGGGATCAAATGATCCGGGGTAAATGGCGCGAAGCATGTGGGGAGAGAGATTTATCCGGACCGATGGCCTCTTTCAGGCGGGGGAGATTAGGCGACGAAGGCGGCGACGACGAAGAAAAACACCAGGAAGGCCAAAAAGGGAGGAAGCAAAACTGACAAAGCGGCCCGGCTAATCGGCATCCCATGGCTGGCGGCCAACGCGCCGATGGTCACCCTCATGGACCACACCGCGACGACCGCCATCGAGATGGCCATCGCAAAGTCTACCACGGCAGTCTCTCCAGCGAGGCCGGCGGAGGCGACGGCGGCGAGTGGAATGAGCCAGAGTACGGCGCTGGATCCGATCGCATAACAGAGTGTGCGAAATGTGGTTAAGAACGAAGCTTGCGAGCGTCCGAACACCTTGAGGCACAGGTGCAGTACCGTGGATTTGGCGAGCATACTCAACGGCAGCATGAGCACGCTAGAGAGCAGGAGCGTGGTTAGTCCGACGCCACCCTGTAAGCCAAGCATTTGGCGCATTAATACCGCCACCTTAGAGTTGGCCACCGGCAGCAGACCAACGGTGGTTAGCATGAGCAGCGTGCCCAAAACCTCAGCAAGCGCGAGGAAGGCCAGCGGAAGCTTCCAGTCACCCGGCGACTGCAGTGCCTCTCCGGTGCGTTGGGTGTGAAAAAGTGTTGCGTGAATGCCTGACGCAAATGCTTGCAATGGAGCGGTATGAGGAAGCTTTTCCCATTCTAGAACAAACAGGTTTGGTTTGGTTGCAAGCGGCTGCTCCTCTGCGTCTGCTGGATCTTTGGAGACTCGGAAATCCCGATCTAACGGGAGCGAGGCGGCCTTGCCGGGAGACGGTGGGCTGAGTGTTGGGAGTCGCGATTCCGGCGCTGGATGTAGTTCCGGAGTGTGCGCAGCAAAGGGTTGCGCGAGTACCTTTACAGAGTTGAGGGGCGCCCAATCTGGCATGCCTTCCTGCCAAACTAACGAATCAGCAGAAATTTTGTCCGCATCCCGAAGTCGGCGCAATTCCGCTTCCGGAATAGGACCGTGCGGTTGGCCATTAGATTCATAAAACCATTTCATACTTTCGATACCGGCCATTTATCATCTCATCTCTAGCGAAACTCAATCAAGTTGCCCTAGCTTGTAAAACTGCACAGATGGAAAACAATGAGAGCATGTCTTCCATCGGCACTGTGCATCAAGCTTCTGTTCCATCTGAGAATGCTGGAGGACGGCTGGATCAGTTCTTGTGCGGGTTATTGCCAAGATTTTCGCGTTCGCAACTTCAGGAATGGGTGCGTGTTGGAGCGGTTTTAGTGAATGGCGAACCTGCGCCCAAGCCCGGCATGAAGCTGCGCGGCGGGGAATTGATCCACGTTACCGAGCCAGCACAGGAGCCACTAGCGGCTCAGCCGGAAGCGCTTCCGCTAGAGGTTTTGTATGAGGACTCCGACCTTCTGGTCCTAAACAAAGCGGCCGGGATGGTGGTGCATCCGGCGGTTGGGAACTGGAGTGGCACGGTTGTGAACGCACTTCTGCATCATTGCGAAGATTTGTCAGGGGAGGGGGGCGAGGAGCGTCCCGGGATTGTACATCGTTTGGACAAGGAGACCTCCGGCTGTTTGGTGGTGGCGAAAAACGATTCGGCGCACCGCAGTCTTTCTGCGCAGTTTGCTGGACGGGAGGTGCTTAAGATTTACTTAGCAATTGCGCTTGGACGTTTCAAGGAGGCAAAGGGCTCGGTGCAGGCGCCGATAGGTCGCCATCCCGTCCATCGGCAAAAGATGGCGGTGGTGGCGGCGGCTCGGGGGCGATCGGCTCGCACGGACTGGGAAGTGTTGGGGGAGTTGGACGTGAAGGGCGCGGCGCTGAGTATTGTGCAGTGTCGTCTGTTTACGGGACGAACTCATCAGATCCGTGTGCACATGGCGCATTTGGGTCACGGACTGCTTGGGGACTCGGTTTATGGACGCAAACTATTTGTGGAAAGGCAGATGTTGCACGCCTGGCAGTTGGGTTTTAGTCATCCGGTGACTGGGGGGTGGATGGAGTTTGCCAGTCCATTGCCCGAGGACATTCAAGCGTTGGGGGTCTCTTTTGAGGCGCCGCGTGGTGTAAAAACGGATGGAAAATCAGTTTAAGATAATCGCTTTACACAGCAGCTTCTCTTTCTGTAGGGTTCTCGGCTCAACAAATTTATTATATGTCCCAGCACCGCAGCCTCAAAGGGGCCAGTACAATTTCCGCCAAACGTAACGTTCTCAAGCGCTTCGAGCGCGTCGAGTTGCTCACCAAGCGTGGTCAATTCAAGGTGGGCGATAAGGTCATTGGTCTTCGCAAGACCATGCCGGAAGCGTAAGCCTTACGGGTTGGGGCGTCCATGGTAGCCGTGGCGTTCTTTCAATTGTAAAGTGTGCGTCAGTTTTTGACGCCGGAAACAGGTCTGCCGCAACTCAATGCGCAGGCCTTTTCTGTTTCTCAACTTCTTCTTTTTTCAGTACGCCTCTATTCGGAACTCAATCTGCTATGAACTCATCTCCTCAAGCTTTGGTGGAACAAAAGACTCTCGAGTTGTGTCAGGCGATAGTTCAGATGCCGGGTTTTGGTGCGACGCATCAGAAAATGCAGGCTTTTTTGGAGGATGAATTGATCAAATTCGAGTTTCAAATGGTCAATAACCGAGTCCAGCTTCTGACTGAAAAGCAGGCGGCAGGCATTACGGTGACACCTGAGGAAATTGCAGAACTGGAAGCGTATCGCGATGCAACTCTGAGCAAGGATGTCGCCAAAGGTTTCATAGCGGCCCAAGCTGAACTTGAAGTCATTCAGAAGCTGATTTACCCGATGCTCAACAAAACATTTGATCTCGGGCGGGTGCCTGTCCCCGACGATTTTCTGGGCGAGAATTGCGACTCGAGCTGCGGCCTACATTGATACTGCATTCAGTCTGCGTGTAGACAGTATGTGAGCTTTGCTGTCGGGAGATTCCGCGTGTAATCTCCACAGACCGCCATGTCTGATCCCTTCGTTCATCTTCATCTTCATACCGAATATTCGCTTCTGGATGGCGCCGTGCGCATTCCCGAGCTGATGAAGAAAGTGAAGGAATACGGGATGCCAGCGGTAGCTCTCACGGATCACGGCAACTTATTTGGTGCGATCGACTTCTATCAGGAAGCGATGAAGGTCGGTGTCAAACCGATTATCGGAGTTGAGGCTTATGTGGCCCCCGGTTCGCACAAAGACCGCAACGCAACTAGCGGAAGAGATGCCGCCTATCATCTCACACTACTCGCTAAAGATGAGGTGGGTTATGCCAACCTAGTGAAGCTTGTCTCCATCGCGCATCTGGATGGAATGTATTACAAGCCGCGTATCGACAAAGATTTGTTATCTCAATATGGCAAAGGTTTGATTGGTTTAAGCGGATGCCTCAAGGGCGAGGTGAATCAGGCGATTTTGGCAGATAACGAGCCTCGTGCTTGGGAGCTTGCTGCACAATATCGCGACATTTTGGGGCCTGAAAACTTCTTCATGGAGTTGCACGACCACGGGATTGAGCAGCAGATTCGCTGCAATCGTCTTTTGCCCAAGATGGCCCGGGAACTCGGTGTCGGGATGGTCGGCGCCAATGACGTTCATTTTTTGGAGCGCTCCCACCACGAGGCGCACGACGTTATGATCTGCATCGGAACGGGATGCAACGTGGCGGACGAAAAGCGGCTACACTATGTGCCTGAGCTTTTCCTCAAGAGTCCGCAGGAGATGTCCGCCCTGTTTCGCGAATATCCAGAGGCCGTGCGTAATACGCTGGAAATCGCCGACCGTTGCAACCTTAAGATCGAGTTCGGAAACCCAAAGTACCCCGCGTATGAACCGCCGCCGGGGATGGATCAGAATCAGTACATGCGTCAGATTTGCCAGAACGGGCTTGGACCGCGCTATGGCGCAGAGGCGGATTCCGTGCTGATTCAAGAGCGTCTGGAGCGGGAGTTGGGACTGCTTGAGAAGCAGGGGTTTGTGAATTACTTCCTGATTGTGTGGGATTTCATTAACTGGGCCAAGAGCCGTGGCATCGCCGTGGGGCCGGGACGTGGTTCAGCGGCCGGTTCGATGGTAGCGTATTTGATGGGGATCACCGATATCGACCCAATTAAGTTCAAGCTACTCTTTGAGCGCTTTTTGAACCCAGAGCGCGTGTCTCCGCCGGATATCGACGTCGACTTCTGTCAACGTCGCCGTGGAGAGGTCATTGATTATGTCAGAGTTAAGTACGGGGATCGTGCTGTAGCCCAGATCGCAACGTTCGGCACGATGGGCGCCAAGTCCGTGGTGCGCGACGTTGGGCGCGTTTTGGGTTGGAGCTATGGGGATGCTGATCGGATTTCAAAAATGATTCCCAACGAACTGGGGATCACGCTGGCAGGACTTGATAAAAAAAATAAGGAGACCGGCGAAGTCGACCATATCGATGGCGCCATCGACAAAAATCCGGAGTTGCGGGCGGCCGTCGACAATGAGCCGGCCACCAAGCAGATGTGGGAGTTCGCTTGCACGCTCGAAGGGTTGACTCGTGGTGTGGGGGTACATGCGGCCGGGGTTGTGATCAGCGACCGCGACCTTTCAGAATACATTCCTCTGACACGGGCAAATGACGGCTCAATTGTGAGTCAGTACCCG
>Ga0114967_10000790_pt1 | contig 26825 bp, 15 predicted proteins | sample M_130628_MF_Meta_FD_92639 | JGI IMG/M metagenome (GOLD analysis project Ga0114967, IMG submission 92639) | Freshwater microbial communities from Lake Montjoie, Canada to study carbon cycling - M_130628_MF_MetaG | ecosystem: Environmental > Aquatic > Freshwater > Lake | place: Lake Montjoie...
ATTTTTGCCTGTCCGTGCCTGTCAAATTTGGTCCTTGACCAAATTGCTCCTGCCGGACGGGCTGAGTTAACTGTCCTGCCGGACGGGCTGAGTTAACTGTCCTGCCGAACGGGCTGAGTTAACTGTCCTGCCGGACGGACTGAGTTAACTGTCCTGCCGGAGCAATTTGGTCAAGGACAGTTAACTCAGCCCGTCCGGCAGGACGGAGCAATCAGAAGCTGGCAACCACTCCCATATACTTATATGGGTGATGGATCTCACTGGTGACGAGATTCAGGACATTTTTGAGATCGGCAACCATGTAGCGCGCCGGGGCTCCATCGCAAACACGGTCCGTGCGCTGCCGATCGACAGACCATTCCAGATCTTCTTGGGCAATCCGCGCGGCCTGCATGCGAGCAACATAGCTGACAGCGAACTGCAGGCGGCTGCCGCCGAGCTGAGCGAGCGGCGCGTCTATGTCCACGCGGCCTACACGATTAATCTCTGCCGCCCTGAGCCGCCCACACTGCTTTCGCGCACGATTGAGCAGGCGGTGGCGATCGGCGCGCGCGGTGTCGTCGTCCACGTTGGCAAGTCGCTGGACATGGCGCCCGCCGAGGCAGCCGCCACGATGCGGGCAAACATCGCAATAGCGGCGGCCTCGGCGACAACCGAATGCCCTCTGCTGCTAGAGACGCCAGCAGGCCAGGGCACCGAGACGCTGGTGGGTGTCGAAGAGTTCTTTGCTGCTGTCAGCGAGCTGAGTGCCGATCTTGCTGGCGCGTTCGGAATCTGCGTCGACACCTGCCACGTGTATGCGGCTGGTCACGACCCGGTCACCTATGTGCGGCGCGCGATCGACTCTGGCCTGCTCCGCTTAGTGCACTTCAACGACAGCGCGACCACCTGCGGCTCCTGTGTCGACCGGCACGCATTTATTGGCCGCGGCCACATCGGCGCAGCGGTACTGCGCGAAGTTGCCGAGGAGTGTCGGGCGGCCCATATCGATATGATCGTTGAATAGAAGATCTGATTGACAAAATACGAGCCGCGGCACTACCGCCCCTCGAGCGCAGCGATCCGTACCGACAGGCCCTTCGCGTAGTCGGCAATTTTTCGGATATTCTCATTGAGCCCGCGCACGGCCTCTTCGAGCGACGCCATTACCGTGAGCGCCGCCGCATCGGGCTTGATAAAGAGGCGAGAGATGTCTTCGTAGGCGACGACCCAGCTGAAGTAGCCGGGCGCGCGCTCATTGAACCCGGACTGAAACCGAATAAATCGCTTTTCGGCGTTGGCACCCTGCGGCGCCGCGTCTGTGGGGTTTTTTGCGACGAGGCCGCCGGGGCGAAAGCCCTCCGCATGCGTGTAGTAGCGCACGTGCGCGCCGGCGCGCACGAGGTGCCAGTTTGCCGGCACCACTTCGAGGTAGCCCTCGAGTTTCTCGGCGATCTCGGCTTCGGTCCAGGTGCGCGCAGCTGGTGCGCGGGCCGGGCCGCGCCGGCCTGCAAGTTCAAATGGATTGGCAGCGGGGCGGGCCATCTTATAGGCAGGCGCGCATCTCTGCAATTTGTGCGCACAACTGTCAAATTTGGTCAAAGACCAAATTCGACAGGCAAAAAAACGATATTGTTGGAGCCACTGTGCTAAGGGCCAATACCGGCAGTCGCATTCGACAACACGTGAGTTAGATGTAGTTTTGTGCGTCGTCTGCTGTGCCGGTAATGGCTGTTAGTCCAGACCATGCCCCGGGTTGAGTAATCTTATGGGTGGCATGCGCTTGCTTGCTAGCAAGCAAGCGCACATGCACGGGCGGACGGCAAACGAGCTCGTTTGCCGTCCGCCCCCCATAAATAGATTACCGATCACCTACGTCAGTAGAAGTTCCAATAATACCGTTGATGGGGTTAATTGTTTACTTTGTTGAACTCGATTGAGTTCAACCAGATAACAGTAACATGCCGTTTTCAATTTTAAACTAATGCGCCATATATAGACAACACATGGCAGCTAAAGAGCTGTCTGAGTGGTACGCCGACCAATACCGGCGGGCGGTTGGTGTTGCTGGGGCTGAGGGTGGACGACTCTTTAGCGGCCTTATTTCGCAGTATCTTGCTGCAACTGACATCACTGACAGTAGACTCGGCACAATCACGGGGCGCATTCGGATGTCAAAGTTCCTCGAGTTGAAAATGCGAACCCCGCTGGCGCAGACCGGCTATAACTGCACCGTAATTGGGGGGGAAGTTAATGGTATAAAGACCCACTTTGCACTTCTGTACTGGCCAATTGGTGCGCAACTCAAAGAGGCGCTCACCAATCCAGACGTACCCGCATATATTACAGTTTCGCCCACGTTCACATCACGCGACGGCGAGTTCCGCCGCCGCACGCTCTCTTTAACCTCTTTTATGGAGAGCTGCGCGGCAAGCGCCGCGCAGCTAGCGCCATTTGAAGAGACACTGTTGCGGATGTTGTCGGCGTCTGAACTAACCCTCTATACAGAAACGTTTGGAGGGCCCAACTCAGCTGTAGATAAAACCATCGATGAGAGTAGATTGGCCGTACTGGCACTTAGTGTGGCACTTATGCTGGATCTTTGGGATAATAGAGAACTGTTGATTGCCGTGCACGTATTTCCTGACTATGCAAGATTTATTACCGTTATCGCTACCCCACAGTTGTTAGAGGCTAGCCTCAATATATTGACTGTTACTCGTAGTCGATTTCTGCGCGGCAGCAATGATCGATTTAGTGTGGCCAGCGGGATCAAGCTTATCCCAATGTTTGTGCGCGAAGTGAACCAGCCATTTGATCTGAATTTGGGGGCCTGGCGTGAGCTTGAGGTCGCAAAAGCCGTCGGCGACCTAGTTGTCAGCTACGTGTCGCCAGCGTTTGCTCTCTTCAACCAGTGGTCGTACGTTGAACGCACGGGGCCCGAGCTGTTTGAGAACCTTGCCATGCACGAGCGGTATCGGCGCAGCCAACAGATGGACAGCTCGATCACCGACCTGCGCAAAAGTCGCTGCGCGCTCAGTCTAGACTGCGCCGCAGAAACACCTCTTGAGCCCGAGCTGCGCACCTACCACACGGAAGAGCTGTCAGCGCACCTCTACGAGAGTCTTGAGTATGCACAGAGTCATCTGCTGGTATCGGACACAACTATGATGCACTCGGTTGAAGACGTAGGCCGCACCCTCCACTCCTGGCCAATCTATGTGCGGCATGACTTAACGGCGCCGCCTTCTCATCTCACACTGTTTTCAGACCTAAACTCGTTTGCGCGACTCATGTTCGACTATGTGTGGGGTGCGCACTGCCTGCACGAACGGCTTGGTGTCGTGCACGGCGACCTGCATGCAAATAACCTCACTGTCTACTGGTGGGGGCGCGCCGAACGGGTAGAGCGGGTAACAAAACCGGGATCAGCTAAATTTGAGGTCAAATACAAGGCGGCCTATGAAGATCCGGTGATGATCTATGTTACAGGGCCGCGGGGAGAGGCCGACAGCTACATATTCCCGGCCGCGGGCATCTCGGGCTGCCTTATTGACTACAGCCGCGCAATCCTGGGGCCAGCGTTTCGCCCCCGCCTAGAGGCCGGCCGCACCCCCCAGTTTGCAACTAACTTCTACCGCGACCAGGTCAACCGGGTGATGCGCCTGCTGCACCGGTACGCACCAGAGTACGTAGCGGCGAACCAGGATGCAATCAAGGGCGCAGCGTTCGCCGACTTTGAGTCAGTATTTCGCGCGCTGTGCGCCGTTGACTTTATTGCGATCGGTATGTCGGCCGCGCTAGCTATTGAAGTTGCCGGCGCGGCCGACGCCGAAGAGCGCCGACCGTACCCGGTCGCGGCCGGCGCTGCTGAACTCGCTCGGCAGATTGAACGCGCGGGGCGTAGCGCACTCATAGGCGCACTGCACGAGATCGTGGCGCACGCTCGTGCCAAACGCGGGGGTGGGTGCTTGTTTGAGTGCACTGCCGAGTGCGATTGCAGCGAATTTGTCGGTAAATTCCCTGCGGCTGCAGCTGCAATCCGAGCAGACCGAGACACTGAAGTTAAAGAGGGTGGCGCAAGCACAAGTGCTGGCGCCAGTGCTGGCGCCAGCCTTATCGCGACAGTTTTCCAAGACTACACGTTCAGCCGGTGGAGTGCCCGCGTTGGAGATCGCGCAAAAAAAGTTCAACTGGTCGACGCCTACAACTACAACAACAGTATTGATGGCATTTCTAGCAGCGACTATGCCGCGTGGCCCCGCTGGGCGCGCATCAACGAGATTGAAAAACATTTGGGCGACCTCAAGCTCACCGACGTGATTGCCGGCGGCACCGAGAAGTTCGTCGCAACGCTGACCGGGCGCGACCTCTCGTTTGAAGTGCTCGCAGCGCAGTCGCGAGCCGATGCGGAGCGACAGGATGGCAGCCCTGTCGCCGCGGCCAGTTCGTGGCTGGATGAGTGAACTCGCAGGCACACGTTTATTTGTGCCAGCGCCTCGTCGACGGATCAAACACCCAGCGCCGGTTCTGGGGGGCGCCATCGACCGGGCGCTGGACCCGGGCCATATTGGTGTCGCTGCCGGTTTGGGGTGTGTTGCGCGTCATGTAACCCACTCCGGCAAGACTCTTTTCGGCGCTAAAGAGGGCCTTCCGGTAGTTGTCTGACGCCGACTTGCGCTCGACCCCGCGCGAATCGCTGCTCAAGTGCATGCGCCGGGTGCCGTCGTCGAAACAGTCGTCGAACGACTCGTAGTCGGCCAGCGCCTCATCATCGCCGGCAAACACCGCATAATGATCCGCACGATAGACTGGCTTGCTACTGGAGAGAAACCCTTCAAACTTCCCGCGATAATCCAACGATAGCCCTGGTAAAATGTTACCATAAGGGTCAACTGAAAATCCTTCTAGGGAGACCTGCTCTACCTCGCACCCTCCGCTAAGATTCCGTTTAGTACCTTCAGGACATTCGTCCTCTATACCGTTGGTGTAGGACACGAAAGCACTCATACCGTTGAAGCCCATCTCGGTCTCGGCCCAGGAGTCACCCCCGTAGCCAATTCCCCATTTGGTCTCGCGGCCAGGTACAAATCCATCATAACGATTGGGGGTAATGATCTCAGTATTTACCTTTCCTGTCTGCCAAGGTTGTTGTTTGCCAAATTGGCCGGGTATGGCAGCATTAAAACCACTTTTACGAGCTAGATACGAGCCGCGCACCCCCATGTCATCAAAGGGGTTTGGCACAATAATTTGGGTTGAAATCCTACTTTGGAAGCCGCTAGTACCTAGCGGCTTCCAAGCTTGAGGTACGCCATTTACTGGATACACCGATTGGGGGTTACCATGCATGTCCATGTTAAAGAAGCCGCTTTTGCATCCTTGGCCTCGCGGCGGCTTAGGCTGGTTGTTGCCATAAGACCACGGCGTTGAATTTGGCTGGACTACGTAACGAGACATCAGCTATAACGCCTGCATGTTTTATTTTAGGAGTAAAAAAACGGAGACTTGTTAACCTGCCAGAGCAATTGGGTCAAAGACCAAATTCGACAGGCAGAGTTAACGCAGCCCATTGGACAACTACGTTAACTCAGCCCGTCCGGCAGGACAATTTAAACGTCGCGGAAGTCGCTCAATCCACTGCTGTTGTAGCCAAGCGTGCCGCCCACGCCATTGTCTGCGGCGCCCGAGAGCGCCGCGCGCGCGCCCGGCTCGAGCGTCGCGGGCACCATTGTGCTGCCGATGCGGACGTAGCCGGCACTCGCCGGCCCGTAGTTCCAGATGCGGTCCAGCAGGTCCTGCACGCGCAGCTCGGGCATTGCACGGGGGATCGCAACGCGCCAGGCGGCCACGCGCCGAAACTGGTAGTCGCCCAGGTTGATGACGGGCGACACGTAGCGCGCAAACCCGACGGGCACTGCGCGGCCGGCGACCGGCGGGTTGGTCGCGGGGCCGGCTGGCCAGTCGGGCCGGAATGGGTTGCCGGTCTCGTCAAGCGCCGTCGCAAGGCCGTTTTCGACGAGGCGCTCCATCCGTAAAGGGGTCGTGTCCTCGCGGTAGACCCGGGCTTCGCTGTCGGCGCTGCGGCGCAGGCCGCCCCCCCAAATGTTCTGGCGGTTCGCCGGCGCGCGGCCGGCGCGCGCGTTTGCGCCGGCGCGCATCACGGCGCCAGTAACAGCAGCTTCATCGCGCGCGAGGTCCTGCGCTCGCTGCGTACGCGCGGCCTGCGCGCGGCGTGGCTGCCTGTTTTCGCCCTCATCGTCGCTGCTGCTACTGTCGCCATAGACGTGGCCATATGCGGTTCCGTATGTCCCATACGGGTCGCCATACGCACCGCCAAACTTAGCGTCGGCGCCATCGCGAGCTGCAAAACCAGAAACACACTGGCCAAACTGGTGATGTTTTCCGTAGCACGGGTCAATAAATTCTGCCATCTGTATCTACTGCGCAAATCAAGTTTGTGAATGGAATTGACTGTTGCAGGCAGAAAAATAACGTCGATTAACGTTTACGCCTGCATCGCGCGCAAGAACAGGTACGCATTCTCGGGGACGATGATCAGGTCGCGCAGGATGCTCTCAGCGTCACGATGCGGCGCCGTAAGCGCCATCGTCTTCGAGATGTGGTTCAACAGCGCCGAGGCGATGTGGCCCGCCATCGTCGACGGCCGCGGGTCCCGGCTCGGCGGGGTTCGCACGCGCTGGCGCAGGATGTGGATCGCCTCAGCGACAACACCATTGGTGAACTTTTCAAACGTGGTGAAGCGCGCAGCCCAGGCCGGAAAGATCAGCAAGAAGTCTCGGCGGTCCGGGGTCAAGAACGCGCGCAGCGCGCTGAACTGCTGACGCTCTTCAGCGGTCAGCCGATCGCGAATCGTCCGGGGCGCGCGCTCGTACACAATTCGGCGAATGCGCGTGAGCAGTGGCGTCTCAACGAGCACATGCTCGTGATCGGGGTTGGCCGCAACCACGGCGGCGGCCCCCGGCTTCAGCCGGTCGGCCGGTCGCAGCCGCAAGATATACCCGTAGTTGAAGGCAAGGTCGGCCGGAAATACTCGAGCGGCGCCAGATATATGGGCAATTGCCGTTTCGAATGCGCATACGCCTGCAGTGCGCAAATGCGCCAGTGTGAGCTGCTCAACGCCCAGTTCGCGCGCCAGTTGGGTGGGCTCGATGGTGGCCTGTGCTGGAATCTTCAGTACAGGCGCTTCGGAACCCGCTTCGAGGAGTGTTGAGCCTGCACTAGAGGCTATAGGGCCTGCACTAGAGGCCATAGGGCCTGCACTGGTGGCAGCCAGATCTACCGCAAGGCTCTGCAGTGTCAGTTCGACGGTCGTGCCATAGCGTTGCGCAAGATTCGGCAGCGACTGGATTGACCACATGCGCTCAGGGTCTTCCACAACCGGGTGGAAGTTGTGGTGTCGAAACCCAACCGTGTAGCTAAAGCTGGGGTCCAACTTCGTAAACGTGAGTCGCGTCGACTTTCCTGTGCGGGTGATACCCATGCCCGTCTGCGTTACGAACTCAGGGTAACGGCGCATCGCCAGGTCGTAGAACACTTCCGCATAGGTCATGGGCCCCATCCAGTATAGCGACGACACGTCATAACCATTATTCGAGGCCATACCCCAGACTTTTCCATGCTGCGGGTGGTTCCACTTGTACAGAGTGACGACTGTGCCATCATCCACCCGAATAATATCATACGCATCCGCCACAAGAAGCGCATTGACGGCATCGGTCGCCGGTCGCAACTTAAACGCGGGCGGCGGGGTCGCCAGCGGCAGCCAGCTCTCCGAGTCGAAGAGGAGCCCGCTGAACTCGCGCTGCACCGCAGTGCCACCACGACCGCCGCTCATCAGCATGCGGCACACCAGCGACCCGCGAGTGGGCGCCGGCTGGTTCATCTCCTCCTCTTGGAAGATTTGTCCCAGCGACATTCGGTAGGTGCCATCGCGCGCCCGCGTGAAGGGCACGCTGACCACCTTCCCACGCTGCGACCGGCGCGACTGCTTTGAGGTCGCGCTCAGAGCCGTCTCCGATGTATTCATCGAGGCCGTCTCCGATGCGCGCATCGAGGCCGTCTCCGATGTGCGCAGCGAAGCCGTCTCCGATGCATGCACCGAGCCATCGGAGTCGGAAACGACCGATGTCAAGTCCGACTCATATTCGGTCTCCGCAATAGTCATTGCCATTGCTTCAGTGCAGGGGGCTCCCCGTGCACCCCGGGGCGACTCTTGTGCGCTGTTCGTGGGGGTCGTCAGGGGTGTTTGATCTATGGTAGAGATGCACTCCTGTTGGTCATGCCGGATGCGGACACCGCTGGCTTCCGCAAACGCATACACGCGTTCAAAGATATCTTCAGCGCCGCGGTTCTTCTCCAGATACTCAAACAGCTCTGCGCGTTTGAGGAAACGCGGGACTGATGTGGGCGTTGCAGCTGTGGGCGTTACCGCAGTGGGCGTTGCAGCTGTGGGCGTTACCGCAGTGGGCGTTGCAGCTGTGGGCGTTACCGCAGCGGGCATTGCGGCAGTGGGCGTTACCACAGTGGGCGTTACCACAGTAGGCGTTGCGGCAGTGGGCGTCGCAGGCACCTGAATTTTGGGCGGCACTTTGGACATCTTCTTTTGGGCACTCATACTGGATGGACTGGTAGATATGCCTAGTCTTATAAGACTATTGAACCCGGACTCAATTGTCTATTTGCATATATATCTGTTTATAGCGCAAATTCTGGGTTCAAAAATAGCAGATTCTGGTCTGATAAATCAAGTTTTGCTATTATAGAGAGGGCCTTGCTATTATTCAACTACTAAGGCTTGGCCAACTCGCGATGGAACGGGATCGAGTAAAAATAAAAGTTATCACAGTGCGGCGCGACCTCATAGACATCGCCAACGCGGGCGCCGACGAGTTGGCAGCGTTGAGCGATGTATTATATGGGGCGGCAAACACGCAAGCGGCAAAGGTGCCGGCCGGCTCAAAAACGCAAGCAGTGGCGGTAAAACGCCCCCCTGGCAGCCCCTATGCGATCCAATCAATAGGAGCCCTGTTTCGTGGGCCTTACGGTCCGCTACTGATGCCCGCAACAACCACGACTCTAGATACAATTCTGCTGCGTGAGTTGCTGGCAAACAGTGCAATTCGTCCAGTTGTTGTAGATGTGAGGATGGCCAACCGAGATGGCGCGCAGGCCGGTGGCCTAATCGTGCGCGCGCCCTTCGCAATTCAGGCTTTCGACACAACTGGCCACAACGTTGGATTTGCCACCGAAGAGCAGATGAGCGTAGTGGGGCTTGCGGTTGCCGGCCAGCAGTCGGGTGTTGCTTTAGCTGCTGCTCTATTTGGCGAATCCCATGAGATTGGGCTCGGCGAATTTGCAGCTTCGGGCGCCTACTCATCGGCGCTCTTTGCGATCGCCAGTGCGCTGGGGCGGCATGCGCCTCTCGAAGCTGCACTTGACGACAACTGCGATGAGCAGAGTGCGAAGCTCAAAGGAGCCCTCAAGAAAAGGGGGTACAAGTATATATGTTTAGGGCTTGACCCGCGCGCAGTAATCATCAGCGCGCTTGCGCAGACTCGAGCGGCTGCCGACTTCTACCTAAGTGGGGCTGCGGCGGCGCTCTCGGCAGCAGCAATTGGCGCCGCGTTGAGCGGGCGGGTAGTGGGCCCGCCCGCCATCGCGAGTGCGCTGCGCGCCCACACAGAATCGCTGGCCGATTTTATTTCAGGAACGGAAGAGGCGCCCCGTGGCGCAGACGCACTACCGGACCTTCCGCAGCAGTTGCAGCGCCGGCAGTACCTGCTCGACCGGCTTTCGCAGATCTTCGACATCGTGCCGGATGGTCTCCGCTACCGCCTCAGTGCGCTGAACGAGATCTGGCACTCTGGCGCATCGGATGCCTATGTGGCAGTGCTCACGGGCGGCCGGGAGTCTGCCCGCGTTGCCGACTACCTCGAGCGCCTGGCCATCGTCTCGGCCAAGCGCATCTCATCCATGGCGAGCGCGCTCGCCATGGATAAGCGAATGAGCCACGCACGCCTACTCGTGTCGGTGGTTGAAGAGAAGATCGGGAGCAAGCGCATGCGCGAGATAGTGTCGACGCTGGGGGCCGTGGCCCGGGGCGCCCCGGGCGGGCGCCTCGCTGAATTCATGGTGTCTAGCGTGGCGCTGAGCGAGCCAGCGCAGGTGCTTGCGCTGCTTACAAAAAACGAGCGCCAGCTCGTCGAGGCCGAGGCCAAGAATCGACTGGCTGCATACACGGCCGCTGCTAAAAACAACTGCCCCCACGTTCGGATCGTCCGAAAGATGAACTCTGCGACGACGGCCCAGAGCCGCGCACAGTTCCTAGAAGACCTCATTCGAGTCTACATCGAGGGCGTTGATAAAACAGCGCGGCCGGCAGAGCGGTGGCACGTCTGCCGCAGCTGCGGGCAGAATGCATTATGCCCCCACCAACAGGAGCGCATCGTGTTAGAGGCGCGGGGCGCTCCTTATGCGGAAGTTCGTGCGCGGCTCGAGCGGTTTGCGCTTCGCGTTGGCGGCAGCGAGGCCGCATACTACTGCCGCATCTGCGCCGAGCAACTTGCGGCGGCTGATGTCGCCGGCGAAGAGTCGGGCCGCTCGGCCCACGCGCTTGGGCGCTTTGGTGAATTGGGCGCCGGGCTCCGCACCCGCATATGGGCGATCGCAATTAACGCGCTGCAGCGCGTGCAGTTTGCCGTGCCAACAGATGAGCGGCGCTTCGCTGGCGACGCGGCAACCGCGCTGGTTCCCCTTATAGAGAGCGCTTCTGAGGCCGCCGAGCCGCGGCGGCCGGTGCGGGGGCGGCGGGCCGCGCGCCGCCCCGAAGTCGCGCTCTCTGAGGCGAGCGACCTGCGCGACGAGATCTCGCCCCGGACCGAGCTGTTGGCCGCACTGTTCGTCTATGCATACATTCTTGATGCGCTGCAGGGGCGCGCGGCGCCCTCGACCTTTGCGAACGGGCGCGCCGGCGAGCGGGTGAGCGCGACCGCCGAGCGGATGCTCAATGTAATTTCGACTGAGATGGGGGGGCAGATCGCGCAGCTTGAAGATGTTTCGGCCGAGTACCTGCGCGCGCAGTTTACCGCAGCATACCGGATTGTGCAGACCTCGGGGGAGCCCGCCAGTGCCCCTGATGTTGCAGCAGAGTTTGCCATAATGATGATGACAGTCGACCCGGTGTACCGGTATGCGGCTACGGCGGCGCGCTCTGTGGGCGATCTGCCACTGGAGTCTCCAAAAACCAGCGCGGCCAGCCGGCAAGAGTTCGAGCTCGTGATGGGCGCTCCGCTGACGGCGGTGCTTGCGCGGGCGCGGGCCGCAGCAAAACTGCCCGCACTGACCGGCCTGTTTGCGGGCCGCCCTGGCTTAAGCATCCCCACCGGCACTATCTACGAGTTCTGGCTGAAAGAGCCACAGGTGTCACTCTACAGTGCCGAGGGCATGTACAGATGGTCGAGCGCTGAGGTGGAAAAACAGCAGGCGGCGGTCGCCGCCTTCTACGCGACCGGCGTAACCGGCGGATCAAATAAGAAACAGGCTCACGTTAAGAAACAGCCGCACGCGATAAGAGATAAGTTTGCTACCCATAAACCAGTAAACTCGCCCGAAATGGGGGCGTACTACGAATCATGGAGCCTTCTTGTTAAGTATACGACTCAAGTATATAATGAAGCGGCACTTGCCTCATTTGAGGCAGATCTACAACGGTACCGCACTGCTGAAGATGCACTGCAGCGCGAGAATTCCTATGGGCATGTTCGCGCGGAGGCAGACCCTTCCACGACAATCTCGCAGCGCTTTAAACCCAGCCAGGTCGAAATCACTCAACTTTACGATGAAAATGGGCTTGCGCATGACTGGGGGAAAAAGGCGACCTTTTACTATGAGGCCGCGCCCAAAGAGGCCGCGCCCAGAGAGGGTGCGCCCAGAGAGGCCGCGCCCAGAGAGGCCGCGCCCAGAGAGGGTGCGCTCAAAGAGGCCGCAACACTTGAACTGCGTGGCGTCGAGGCCGTCATGAAAGCGCGAACAACTGGGCAACTACCTGAGGGGGCCCCTCTAGTTGATGTTGGGTGCGCAACATGCGGCATGCGCCACAGCGCGCTCCATACACTGGATCCGGCAAAAACCGTAGCGGCCGTTCGTGCAAATTCAGAACTGGTCTCGTTCTTCCTCTTCTACGAGTCCCGATGCCCGATAGGCGGCACCCACACACCATTAAAGGCCGGTGGCGCCTGCTCAGCTTGCGGCATCGAGCCCACCGATCTATTATCGATCCGCAGCGCCAGCGCGCGCGCGTATTACGCAAAATATGTTGAAAAGTTTACTGCTGAACGGATACTCGCCGCGACAAGCTCGCAGAAGCGGGTAAGCGCAGTGGCATTAACGAGCTCGCCGAGCTCAGCGATCGATGTGTCTGCCTGGTCATACGATTACTCAATAATCACTGATGCGGCGGCGCTCGGCGAGACAACGCCCGCTCTCCTCGAAGCGGTGGGCGCTACTGCTGGGCGAGAGTTTGCCGACATCGTTGAGGGGCGCAACACGTTACCTCCGCCGGACACCCCAGCGGACCCTCGCATAACTGTGGCGGATGCGACGGCTCGAGCGATGTTCGCAAACTATCTTGCACTGCGGAGGTCCCCAATTGCGACACCCACGCTACAAGAATTATTTACGGCCGCTGGGGTGTCCGCCGAAAATCAGGCTGCCGCTTTGGCTGCACTGCCCGACCTGGGCGCAGACTACTGCCGGCAGTTTGCGGCAGTCGTAGCGGCGCGGTCGCCGGCCGAGTCACTGAACTTTGCTATACAGAGCTACTGCCAGTTTGCAGTGATGCTTGCTGCGGTCTCCCCACTCGGCATGGTCATTGCAAAAAATGCACTATATAATCTGGTGCGCAGTGCACGGCGCATGTCCAAGCCGGGTGTGTTCGACTGGGCGATCTTCAGCGGCGAGCGCGAACTGTTAGAAGAGGAGGAGGGCGCGCCCGATCAGGTGGGCGACATTGGCGAAGATATTGAGGCGACGGGCCCCGAAGATGAGACGTCAGACCCCTTCTCTGGAGAAAACATCGACTATGACACGTCTGAAAATAATCCAAATAATGAGCTTGAGTAGAGGGCATGACTCTAGTCTGCTGCCTACCGCGCTACATAATTGAGCAGTGATTGGATCCGGGTTGCGCGCACCGCACCAAGCTTGACGGTTCTGTTACCATGTGGCAGTTGAATTTCAGCGCACTCTGCTGTGCGGTCAATGTCGGATAGCGCAACCAGTCCCCCAATCGACGTTAAGATTAGAGTAGCAGTGGGTCGACTAACTCCCCGTATACCGGACACAGTCCGAATGGCAGCTTCGGCGTCGCCACTCCCAATTGCGCGAAGACTCTTAATCGCATCCGCATTTATGGCGCGACCAGTCGCCGTCCGCAACTGTTTAATCTGCGTATCACTCACTAGACCCGCCGCAAGATCGGCGACTGAGAATTTTTGAGAAATTATTTTTCCTAAAACTGCTGAAACGCCACGCAGCTGCGACCACATTGAGATAACGGCATCCGCATCAGACTGATGAATCGGAGTTGTTAAACACTCTGGGATCGTCGGCGCTGCCATTTCGGCAGCTATCTGCAGTGACTCTAATGCAGTTTCAGCGGCGCCGCCGGTGGTTCCAATTTCCACCGGAACTGCTGGAGAAGCCGGCAGATCTGGAGAAGCCGGCAACGCTAGAGGAGTCGGCAACGCTGGAGAAGTCTGTACCGGCGGTAACTTATCAAAAGCAGTGATGAGATCAGCGAGCCTCTTGGCGCTATGCAATTCGTTTTCAGTCTGAATCACCATGACGTTGTCCCGCACCATTAAGTTTGTAATGGCAGTGAGTATACTCGCATAAGGGATCTGGGATATCCTTCGAGAGGGGCTCGGGAAGGCCGGCCCCTCAATTACGTAGTAGAGCTGGCACCCGGTCTGCGTTCGCAGGTCGCGCATCTTCTGGATGTTGGCATGGCGCCCATCCTTAAAGCTGGCGGCAAAATCGTGTAGCGTCTTCCGCTCGATGCAAGCACGAATGGTCGACGAGGGCGGGTCTCCAGCTCTGCTGTGCTGGCAGATTAAGTAGTCTCCGGTATTCACTTGACGCCCCAGTACTAGGCGCGAGCCAGCATTAGACAGTTTAGCATGAACGATCGCATCTTCTAGAAAGGGGGTTACTGCTCGCTCTCTGGCATCTGCAATAAGGTAGTGCGACATGATTCAATCGCCTTCAATGTAGTGACAGTCCGATCTACAATTGCAGGTGATGTGTTTACTACTGCTAAAAGATATACACATTTTATACTATCACCGTTCATGTCTGCTAAGGCGCAAAGAGGCTCGAGTGCTAAGGGCTCTCGAGCAAAAGCCCCCAAAGGCCTTACCAAATCCCAGCTGGTTGGAGAAGTCGCCGGTAAATCGGCCCTGACAAAATCTCAAGTAAATAGTGTGTTCGTCGCGCTTGCCGAGGTTATCGGCAGTGAGCTCAAGGGCGGCCGCCCAGTCACTATCCCCGGGCTCGTAAAGGTTACGGCTCAGCACAAACCCGCCACCCCGTCACGCCCTGGGCGCAACCCATTTACCGGCGAATCGATCACGATCAAGGCAAAACCGGCGCGCCGGGCTGTCAAAGTGCGCGCTGTGAAAGCACTTAAGGACCTCTTATAAAGGCTTCCACCTATTTTTGTGGCAGCTCGCGCAAAAATAACTGGGAGTTACTGGTGCCCATTGTCCATAATGGCTATCAAGCACTTTCCAGATCTCCTTGCTTGGCTGAGCGCCATATTATATTACTATGGGCAAGCTAGGAGGTTTCGTGAAGTCCATAGCGAGTAAGCGATCCACTCATTATGGACTTCACACTACTATTTGTCGTGCTTTCTGCCGGGCGCCGCGATCAACACGGCGCTAACGGCAGTCATGGGCGGCTCAGCTGCGCACCATAAGTAGCGGCACACCACCACTGCTACGACTGGAAGTAGGCGCTACTCTTTAATTGCGGGCGCACGTGCGCTTGCTGATTTTGGATCGCTCGCCGAGTAGGCCTGCAATGCGGTATCAGATACTGCGATATCCTTTACTAGACATGCATACACCTTCCCCGCATCGTAGAGAGTGAGTGTTCCATTAAGAATAGAGAGTGAGAGGTCTAAGTCAGTTGGCAGGGTGTCCATGCCAGATGCCGCAATAAGTTTTAAACGACCGCGACACTCATCATTTCTACTCTGCAACATAGCACCCAGCGCTGAGCCCATAGAGAATCGCACGTCAATATCTACAGCGCCGTTGGCAACTGCAGTGCCCGCGCTATCGACAATAATTAGATAGCCATCGCGCTCGGAGCCTCCTGCTCGCTCGGAGCCTCCTGCTCGCTCGGAGCCCCCCGCTTGCGTAGAGCCCCCCGCTCGCTCGGAGCCCCCCGCTTGCGTAGAGCCCCCCGCTTGCGGCCCTATAAAGAGCTGAAACTCGTCAAGAGCAGCTTGGGTCGCAAAATCTGGATGGATCACCCAGTAGCCGCTAATGTACTCATTATAGCGAGCATTGGCGCGCGCCGATGCAATTACGCATATGATCAGTAGAATTATGGCTGCAGTTACTAGGGACATGGAGTATATATTAAGCAGAAGTTTCGTTGTCAATAGCGAGCTACTCAAAAAATAGTACTCAACTAGTCGTCATATTCAAGTACCGTAATTTGACTGCCGGTTACTGGTTGAGAAGCGTCATTGGCGTCTTCTTCGGCGTCGTCTTCTTCGGCTTCATCTTCGGCGTCTTCAACGCTGCAGACGGTGGCGTCGTCGACAGCGTCTTCTTCTTTTGATTCGACTTCTGACTTATCCGTTGCAACTGACAAGAGCGTAACCTGCAGATAGGCATTGACATACTTTTTCATAGCTTTATTGTCGCCAAATAGTGCCAGTACTGTGTGAAAGGACTTCAGGTTGAGCGACCAGGCCAACTGGCGCTCGCCGCAGCCGCGCTCGAATGCGAGCGCCGCACACTCCCAGGCAACACACTTCATAAAGTCTACGATCAGGCGCGTCACCTGATCCGCCACAGGGGCGAATCGGATAGCGGCGGCGCGCGCAAGCGCCACCGTCTTTGCGCCAGTGCGCGCGCCAATCAGAAGGTCGAGCGCGCGCCGCACGCTCGCCACCGACATGTGGTCATGGTTAAGAGGGCTTGTTGCGAGTTGCGCGCGCAACTGGGCTACCACCGACTCCATAAAACGGATCACACCGATTGAGGGTCCAGTCAGCGCTGCTACCGAGGCAGCGGGCGCCACCACAATGCAATCCGCCGCCGCCACGATGAATGCGGCAAGCGCATAGCGCGCCTCTTTTACGCTTGTGATCGGATGGACCTTCAGGCGCGGGGCTCTCACCGGTTTCGTACGCGAGGCCGCCGCAAGTGCAGCGGCCTCTTCATCAGCCATCAGGCGCTCGAAGGTTGTCCAGATGCGCGCGCCTGCCTTTGTCGAAGGGGCTGCGCCCTCATAGGCCGTCTCTTCGTCAATCTGCTCAGCCGCCGCGTTCTGGATAGCTAGGGCCGCCAGTGTAAATGGGACCTGCAGTTTGCCACAGAGGGCTGCGATGGATTGGGGGGTTGCGCCGAGTATCGAAGACATTTACGGGAGTATTTATGAGCACCCCCTTTTCAGTTTTGCAACGTGCGACCAGGGGCAGTAAATACCAAGTAAAGATCTATAAACGCATATAGATCTGTATTTGGCCATTTGAACCGCAATGTGCAGTATATATACTCTTGTTATTTGTACATTCACGATGGCATTTGCAGGAACGGTGGTTGATATGTCCATGGGGGCCGATGCGAGCGCGCTGATGGATTCGGCTGAGTTGCAGCCGCGCGTCGTGCGACCCCCCATCGCTACCGTGGAGAATGACGGCCTCTCCCAGCGCGACATGTTGCCGCTCGTGACGGCCTCGGTCGACGCGGGCGGTCTGGTCGGCCACAACATCATCGGCTTCAACGAGCTTGTTGATGGCGGCGGTCTGAACCGTATCATGACGCAGTACTTTGATATCGACCGCACGCACGCGAACGTGCGCAACCTGACGGAGGCCGACCGGCAGTGCAAGTCGCACCAGCTGCGCATCCAGTTCAACAACCTGAAAGTGGGTCGCCCCGCCTGCACGAAGTACCTGACGGGCCAGTTCACCGACCTCTACCCGCGGGGTGCGCGTCTCACCGGCATCCCGTACAGCGGCGGTCTCACCCTCGGCGCGACCATCACGGTGCGCGCGAGCTTTGTCGACGGGCGCGTCGAGGAGCGCTCGGCCGAGATCCCGCCGTTCCACATCGGCTCGTTCCCGGTGATGGTCGGCAGCACCCGCTGCCACACGAGTAACTGCACGCGCGCGGCGCTGAAGGAGCTCGGCGAAGACCCGACGGACCCCGGCGGCTACTTCATCGCAAAACGCGGCGAGTACGTGGTCGACCTGCTGGAGAATATCCGGTACAACAGCCCGCACTTCCACCAGCAGATGAAGGCCAACGAGCATATGCGCGTGGAGTTCCTGTCGCAGCCCGGCGGCGCCTTCGACAATAGTAGTCAGGTGCGCCTGCGCTACATGACGAACGGGCAGATCACAATCGAGATCAACTCGACGAAGTTCGAGAAGGTGAAGCTCCCCTTCTGGCTCGTGTTCCGCCTGTTTGGCCTGAGCGATCAGGCGACGGCGGCCGCGATCGTCTTCGACCTCGAAGATAGCGGCCCGATCACTGCGCGCATGCTCGACATCCTCGAGAAGGCGTTCCAGCTGGCGGACCCGACGTTCGCGCCGCTGCTCCCCGTGCTCGACGTCGAAACTCTTGTGCGTATGACCGCCGAGCGCGTAGTCAGCTACCTGATCAATCCGAACGCGTACCAGAGCAGCGAGAGCGCCATCGCCTACCTGAACGAGGATCTGTTGGGGAGCCCGACGCGCCCCGGCGGCCTCGACAAGGTGCTGCTGCCCCACATGGGGCAGAGCTGGGAGTCGCGCACGCGGAAGCTGCGCTACCTGGGCCTGCTGATCCACAAGCTGCTGCTCGTCCACCTGGGCGCGCTGCCGCCGACCGACCGCGACAGCTACCGCAACAAGCGCGTGCACGGCGCGGGCGTCTCCCTCGCGAAGGCCTTCAAAACCCAGGTGAACAACAGCATCGTCATCCCGATTACGCGGGCGATCCGGCGCGAGCTGAAGAACAACCCCTGGGACACGATCACCGAGGGCTCGCTCGTCGACACGTTCCGCAATGCGGTCTCGACGAGCGACCTCAACCGCGCGATGGAACAGGCGATTACGGCCGGCAACAAGACGATCGTTGTGCGCCGCCGCGCGGCGACCAACCGCGTGAGCAGCCAGGCGCTCGAGCGTAAGAACGGCCTAAACACCTTCAGCGCGCTGCGCACTGTCGTCACACAGAACGCCGGCAACGCCTCGAAGCAGACCGAGCGCGCCGACATGATGCGGCGAGTCCACCCGACCTATCTGGGCTTCATCTGTGTCGCACAGAGCGCAGACACCGGCGAGAACGTCGGCATGCGCAAGCAGCTGGCGATCACTGCCGGCGTCTGCACCGCGGGCGAGGCGCTGCCGCTAAAGTTGCGCCTGCTCGCCGACGCGGCAATCACGCCGCTCGACCGCGTCGACTCCGCCGAGATGTTGCGGCGCCGGCTCGCCCGGGTGTTCGTCAACGGCGAGTGGATCGGCTGCGCCAACAGCGCCCACGAGCTGGTGGCGCGCTACCGGGCGCTGCGGCGCGAGGGGCGCGCGGTTGACCCCTCGACGACGATTGCGCACGAGCCGGTGCTCGATGAGGTCGAGTTCTGGCTCGATGTGGGCCGCCTGCGCCGCCCGCTGCTCATTGTCGACAACAATATCGCCGAGTACGACGCGGCTCTGCGCGCGCGCTTCGCGTGGGCTGGCGCCGACCCGGCCACGCGCGGCAAAGAGCCCACCGCCGTCGAGTTCGTGCAGAATGTCCGCTACACATCGGAGCACGCGCGCGCGATCGTCGCGGGAAAGCTGTCGCTGGCCGACCTTCTGCGCGAGGGCGTCATCGAGTACATCACGCCTGAAGAGCAGGAGAACTGCCTCATCGCAGAGTCGATTATGACTCTGCGCGCCGTGCAGAATGACGTTACGCGCCAGTTCACACACTGCGACGTCGAGCAGGCGATCTTCGGCCTGGCCGCGCATGTCTCGCCCTACGGCCACCACACGCAGCCAACGCGCGTGACCTATGAGACTAACCATGCGCGCCAGACCGGCGGCTGGTACGCGCTCAACTTCCCATTCCGCACAGATAAGAACCGCTTCTTCCAGTTCTACAATGAGATCCCTCTCGTGCGAACGATTGCCCACCGGCTCATCCCGGCCAACGGCAACAACGTGATCATCGCCTACATGAGCTACGGCGGCGACAACCAGGAGGACTCAGCGATCGTCAACCAGGCGAGCACGGACCGCGGCCTCTTCGCGGGGGCCTTCTTCCGCTACGAGCTGGCCGAGCTCGAAAAAGGTGAGTCGTTCGCGTGCCCCGACCGGCTCACGACGAAGAACCTCAAGCCGAATGCGAACTACGAGAAGCTCGCCGATGGCTTCATTCGCCGCGGCGCGGTTGTGCAGTATGGCGACGTTCTGATTGGCCGGATTGCACGCTTAGGCCGCACTGGTGCGACTGCGGCCTCGGCCGAGTACCAGTTCACCGACCGCAGTATTGTCTACCGTCTGCATGAGCCCGCCATCGTAGAGGATGTGCTGCAGCCGCGCGGCGCGAACGACGAGCTCTTTGGGGTTGTGAAGCTGCGCTACGAGCGGCCGCTGCGTACGGGCGACAAATTGTCAAGTCGGGCAGGAAACAAGTGTTTAACACCCGATCACGAGGTTCTAACGGGCACTCGCGGCTGGGTTCCTATCGCAGATGTTACGACGGCCGATCCGGTTGCGACCCTGGTCGACGGGAATCTTGTCTACGCGCAGCCGACCGCAGTCCACACTTACGACCACGACGGGCCCATGTACGAGCTCAGCTCGCAGATGGTCGACCTGTGCGCCACGCCCAACCACCGCATGTGGGTGAAGCCCCGCAACAGCCCCATCTACGGGTTTGTTGCAGCTGAAGACGCATTTGGGCGTCGCGTCCAGTACCAACGGGACGCAGAACTCGCCGCGCCAGACATCGCAGTCAAGATCTGCCCAGCGTTCGGCGCAGAGCCTGAGCTCGAACTGCCGATGGATGCCTGGCTGCAGTTGCTCGGCATGTTCATTGGCGACGGGTTCTGCGTCCAGGTCGGGCGCGCTGTGCATATCTGCTGTGTGAAGCAGCGCAAGATCGACTACATCACTGAGGTGGTTGCTCGGTTGGGCCTTCCGGGCGCGTACGCGCCCAAAACGCGGGCATTCATCATCACTTCGAAGCAGGTCCACGAAGAGCTGGCGCCCCTGAGCGTTGGCGCGCTTGCGAAGCGCCTGCCCGAGTACGTGTGGGCGCTGTCTCAGCGCCAGGCGCGCGTGCTGCTTGAGGCTTTGATCGAGAGTGACGGGCACCGCGCGCCGACCAACACGCGCTACTGCACATCGTCGGCGGGGCTCGCCGACGACGTGCAGAGGCTGGCGCTGCACGCCGGCTGGTCGGCAAACATCGTTGTCGCGCACAAGGCCGGCTTCATCCATGACCGCCGCCTGCCCGACGGCGGGACTCAACGCATTATCTGCAATGCAGACGCGCTGCAGGTGAGCCTCAACAAGACCCGCAACCGGCCGATGGTCAACCACCCGGCGATCAAGCACCAGAATGGGCAGACTGAGCGGTGGGTCGATTACAAGGGCACTGTCCACTGTCTCACCGTGCCCGGCGGGATCTTCTACGTGCGCCGCAACAAAAAACCGGTGTGGACCGGCAATAGCATTGTTGCCAGCGTGCTCCAGCAGAGTGACATGCCATTCACCGAGCGGGGGATCACGCCGGACCTAATCATCAACACGAACAGTATCCCCTCGCGCCAGATCATCGGGCAGCTGATCGAGACGACGCGCGGCGTGAGCTGTGCGCGCCGTGGCGCAATCACCGACGGCACCTCGTTCCTGCCGGTCGACCACCGCGCAAACGCCGCCGAGCTGGTTGAGCTTGGCTACCGTTACAATGGCCGCGAGCGCCTCTACAACGGCATGACCGGCGAGTACTTCGACGCCGCGATCGTGATTGGCCCCTGCGCCGAGCAGCGCCTGCAGAAGTTCGTGCTCGACGACGAGCAGTCGGTTGCCGGCAGTGGTCCGACCGACGCGACCACTGGCCAGCCGCTGGGCGGCAAGCATGTGCATGGAGGCCTGCGCATCGGCGAGATGGAGCACTGGGGGCTCGAGTCGCACGGGAGTATGTACAACCTGTTTGAAAAGACGAGCCAGGACTCTGACGGCCGGGTGATGCATGTCTGCCGCGGCTGCTCGGCGCTTGCAGCCTACAATGAATTCCAGGGAGTCTACAACTGCAAGTCGTGCGGCGAACTGGCCGACATCTCTGCTGTCGACGGCTCAAAGTCGGCAATCCTCTTCCACGAGGAGCTCGCGGCCGCCAACGTCACAGTGCGACTGGGCCTCCGCCCGCGCGCCTATGACGAGGTCGGCTCCGAGTCGGCAAAGAGTGCTGCTAGCTTGGCGGCGGATGCCGTCGATGAGTAGTCGAAGTTACGGCTCTTCCTCGGGGAGGGGGTCGAACTCTCCAAGAAGTTCAAACCCGGAGTCGGGCTCTATTTTTGAGAGAGCCGTACTCCTGCGGCTCAATGAGGATTTTATAGTAGGATCACTCTTTTTACCGGCGGCTGGCATATACACACTAAAGAATCTCTGCTTGCCATCGGCCCCCAGCTTCATCATGGCCGACTGAACCTCTCGTTTAAAAGCAACCTCTGCATCCTCGACCCTACCCGTATAGGTTATCGGCAGGACACTTTCTGGGGGGCCATCGAGCAGTTTGACTGCCTCAGTGTAGAGATATAGTGCCCCATCGCTGTGCGCCGATGTCTGGCGCGCCTGCCAAATGTCTATCAATAGAAATCGCAATACGACGAAAGGAGACCCCATGCGGAGCGATCCTGCCACAAACGGAACAAGTTCATAGGCGGCCGTATTGTAGATTTCAAGAATGGTATCCTGGTGGTGGGGGCCAACCACCGATAGAGTTAGCCGGCGCAGGCGAGTGTCGCTGGGGATATGCATCTCAGTAGTGCGCGCTGCGACGGCCAGCCCCAGTGACTTGCCGATAACCGCAACGGTTTCAGCCTCGATGTCAAACTGCTCGCTAGATACTATCTGGAGTGGCAGTAAGGCGCCACCTGGCAGCGCGGCAGCGCCAATGAGAACACGACCGGGCCCTGTCACAAACTCTTTTAGCAGTCGCGCTTGAAACTCGACGATCGGGCGGGGGTGCTGTCTCTGTTTAGGCCGGCCGGGAGTATGTGCTAGCTTTTTTACAAACTCGCCGCGAAGTTTTGCCTCCGCGGCGAGGAGCTCTTTGATATCTTCTAATCGCGTTGGATCGCAGAGGTCTCGATAGAGGTCGATCAGAGCAAGCTCCTGCTGGATTACCGGAATTTTTATGGTAGAGTCGTACAGCGCCGGCCGCTGTACGCTGCAGGAAGACCTCAACTGCGACGAAATTGTGGTAATCGTAAACAGAGGGCGACCATCTACAATAATTTTCCAGTTGTGGTGCGGGATATTGGTCGTTAATGTTGTGTAGTGGCCAAGGCCATTGGGGTCCGCATCGTATATGACATCCGCGAGTTCGCGCGCGAGTGCGAACCCGCGACTGCTGTAGAAGTCATACTTATAATCGAGAGATTCTGCGCTGCCGGTCAACATGGGCAGCGCAGAGCTGCCGCACACAATCAACCCTGCACGGGAGGCAAAACGTTCGGCGGCCTCCAAGAAGGGGCGATATCGCTCGCGATCGGCTTGAACCGCCAGAAGCGCAGTGCGCTCTGCTGCGGCGACCACGCCAATATGTAAATACATAATCTGCCGGTTATATGCAGCTGCATCTAATGCTGGCACATATTGCCAATTCAAAAAATAGTCAATAACTTACTACATGCGCTCCATTTCTGCAAGCACCGCATCTAACTCATCGTCGGCGCTAAGCCAGACCGCTATAGGCGTTGACGCACTTGTGGGCGTTGGCGCACTTGTTGCCGTTGGCACACTTGTTGCCGTTGGCGCACTTGTTGCTGTTGGCGCACTTGTTGCTGTTGGCACACTTGTTGCAGTTGACACACTTGTTGCAGTTGACACACTTGTTGCAGTTGACACACTTGTTGCAGTTGACACACTTGTGGGCGTTGGTACACTTGTTGCCATTGCCGCAGGGGTCGCTTCTGCGGTCTCGCCGCGGCCTTCAAACAGGCTCTTTATCGCCGGCAGAGAGCGATGGCTCTCGGCAAACGCATCTAAATCAGCCACAATCTCTGGATAGTGTTTTTCATTGAACTTGCGTGAAATGCTAGCGAGATACTGCTTTTCGGCCGGCGACTTATGCGCAATGCCAATGCCACCCCCCAGGTCGGCGTGGCAGATCAGTGCATTTACAACTTCGAGGGAGAAGCCATGCATACCCAGCGAGGGTCGCCAGCCGTGTGCGCCATCTTTACCAGGTTTATCGTTTGTATGAAACTCGCCGACCGATATGCAGACCTTATGCCCAGGGACAAACAGACCATTGTCTGTCAAAAACTTTAGACTGGGCGGTTTCTGTGGGAACTCGTCTGGGGCGACAAGACAGAACAGGTACTCGCCGTTTTTGTATGGCGCATCAAGCCCAGCAATCCGTACATACCAGATACGGATGTCGGTGCGATCGGGGATCGCAGTAAAGTAGGTCGTAAACCCCTTGTTTACAACTTTTAACTGCGAAGTTAAGATTCGGATCAACTCTGGTGGACAGAATGACTTAGGTCTGTCAGCTGCCATCTTGTTAATTAACTTGTTATTTCACCAGTGGAAGGTGTTTCAAAAATGACAAGAAACAGTTATACATGTATGCCCTACTTTCTAATATTTGGCCGTGTCAGTATGGACGCCAGCATCGATACTGAAAGTGGTTCCGGTTCAGTCTCTGAATCGCTTGATGTATCTTTGTCAGAGGCATTGCTGACAACATCTGCCACAGCATCTAATGCAGCAAGCCTATCTGCTAGGATGTCTGTTACGTCTTCAGAGTCGTCTTCAGACAGTGCTTCAGGTGCTTCAGGTACTTCTTCGGGCGCTTCTGGAACTTCAGGCAGGTCTTCAGAAAGATCTTCGGGAACTTCAGGGGTGTCTTCGGGCGATTTAGGGACTTCTTCGGGTGCTTCAGAAATTTCAAGTGCTTCAGGGGCTTCTGGGGCGTCTTCGGTCACTTTGGGCGTCATATCTGACGTCGTATTTTCTGTTTTCACGAACAATGTTTTGGGCACCCCCAAAGAAGTGTCCATCTCAGCGCCAACAGTAGGTTTAACCCTGGCTTGCATCATATGATGAGCAAGGATCTTCGTTTTTTCGAGATGGCTCCTATGTATCAGGCTACTGAAATTTGAGCGATCTCTATTAATTTGGTGACAAATCGGACTGAGTTCTTTTGGTAGAGAGAGTCGTTTAGCCAGTTCTTGATCAAACTGATCTACCAATGATTTATAGAGTTGCAGATTTCGAGCGCGCGAGCCATATGCAATACTCTGCATTATTTTTGGCATCGCTGTTATGCTCAGTGGTTTTACACCTGCAAGCTGCGGGTTCAACAGCAAACTGGTCAGCCATGTGATGAAACCATTGAGAGTACTATCGCTAGCCCATTGGGCAGGATCAATCTGGATCAGCCGACCGGGATCAAACACCCCGTTTATTGATAGAAACTGAGCAACTGGAGCTTCTATGGGATACCTTTCTGGTATGGTAATTCGACAGATATACTCACCACATGTGGCATTGCCGCCTAGGCCAGCTATTAGTATGTAACATGACTGTAATGAAACCTCAGTGATCAAATAACAGACGGTGGGGTTTTGTTGCAGTTCTAATAACTCATCGAGTGCGGTTTGTTGTTTTGATACTCTGGCAGAACTGAACTCATCCAGAATCGAGTCCAGTTCTGATGAACTAGCTGCCGAGTCCAGTTCTGATGAACTAGCTGCCGAGTCCAGTTCTGATGAACTAGCTGCCGAGTCCAGTTCTGATGAACTAGCTGCCGAGTCCAGTTCTGATGAACTAGCTGTTGAGTCATACACGTAGAAATCATAATCATGATATAGATCATCCACCGCAGCAACTTCGTCCACTGCGGAATTTGCCTCTTTTTCCAATCCCGCTTCTTCATCCAAGTCTTCCGATTCCATGTCTTTGTCAGAGTTGATATCAACTAAGGATCCATCCATGTCTTCCACGGCGTCTTCCATAGCGTCTCCATCCATGGCGTTTTTCACGGCGTCTCCATCCGTGGCATCTTCTTCAGCTGCATCCACAGCATCTCCATTCATGGAATAATATTCCGAGGCATCTTCCGCTGCTGCATCTTCCGAGGCATTACCATCTTCGGCATCTTCCGAGGCATCACCATCCGCAACGTCAACATCATCTTCGGCATCTTCCAAAACATCACCATCCGCAACGTCAACATCATCTTTGGCATCTTCCGAGGCATCACCATCCGCAACGTCAACATCATCTTCGGCATCACCATCCGCAACGTCAACAGTATCTTCGGCATCTTCCACAGCCGCTTCCACAGCCGCTTCCACAACATCTCCATCCGTGGAATGATCTGCGGCATCTTCATCCGCGGCGTCTTCCATGACAGTTCCATCCACGAAATATTCCGCATCTGCATTAACGACATGCGATATTAACAGATTATCTGGATCGTATCTAGGAAAATCTGTTAAAATAACAGATGGAGGGTCGAGGGCCCCATTGATAATAGGCAACTTATTGAAACTATAAGACATCGTTTCTCATTTAGTTGACGCAGTAGTCTTCAGTTGCAGACAAAAATAGGAGTGTTCAAACACATTAATGCAGTTGTAGTGTCTTACTAAGTTCATGCCACGCGCTCTCATAATGGGTGCATCTCTGGCTCCGCCCAGTCATCACTCCCTCAACGCTTCGGCGCGCCCGTGTGAGTATACTTTCAGCGGCCTCCAGTGCGCTACAGACCCGTTCAATCTCATTACCGACCTCATTAATTCGTGAGCTCAACATCACAAGAGAACCGGTGTCTGCACGGATACCTGATGGGACGGCCGCCTTTGACGAGGCCGCTAGCTTTGATGAGTCCACTGGCGGGTATCCATGTGGCGTAATACCTGCTGCAATTTTTGCCGCATTCGAAGAGTGGAGGAAAATATTATCCCGGGCATTAGCTAGCATCGCCCGCTGTTCGCGCAGAAGTGTCATGAGGTCGGAGAGTGCACTCCGCCCCTCAACCTCCATTTCAGAGAGCTGAGCGCTCTCAACAAGAAGCGTTGAGGCGCGCTCCTGGTCGGCTAGTTGGGCGCGAGCCTCATCCATGTGGCTCATCAAACCCGCATCTTCAAGATCCCCTAGCTGCGTCGGATCATTTAAATCAACTTGGCCCGCTGTTGATCCGCTCAATGGATTGATCAAACCGCGGCCGGATGCAATGGCCGCCTGAGATAGTACACTAAGTAATCCCTCCTCTTCCATCCTGCTATAGTGATGGCAGGTCTCTTTTAAATGCAAGTATTTTGATAAAAATGCAAGTATTTTGATAAAAATGCAAGTATTTTGATAAAAA
>Ga0114967_10000794_pt1 | contig 26708 bp, 44 predicted proteins | sample M_130628_MF_Meta_FD_92639 | JGI IMG/M metagenome (GOLD analysis project Ga0114967, IMG submission 92639) | Freshwater microbial communities from Lake Montjoie, Canada to study carbon cycling - M_130628_MF_MetaG | ecosystem: Environmental > Aquatic > Freshwater > Lake | place: Lake Montjoie...
AAATGTCCGTCAATTTTTCAAAGGATTTGGAGCGGAAGATTCTGTATATTTACATCTTAAAAAAAACGAATTACCTAGAATAATTCGTTGGCTTAAGAAATAAAATATGTCGAATAAAGTTGCTGTAATCACTGGAGCAAGTGGAGGACTCGCTCAAGAAGTTATTCTTACAATGTTACATTCAAAATTTAATGTTGTTGCAATTAACAGAAATAATGAATCCAACTATTCTTTTTTTGAAAACGAAGCCAAGGTTAACGGCGTAAATTTTTCTATTTACACTGCAGACTTATCAAATGAAGAAAGTATTGCATCTGCTGTCGATAATATTTTAATCGAGAATCAAAGAGTAGACGCAATAATTCATTTAGCGGGGATTTCATACAGTGGAATGAGTTGGAAACAATCAGTTGAAAACTGGAAAGAAGTTTTAGATATAAATCTCACTGGGCCAATGTTGGTAAGTAAACATTTGATTCCACAGATGAAAAAACAACAGGATGGATGTATTATTTATTTTTCATCAATTGTAGCGCACAGACCAATTGCAGGAACATCTGCCTATGCTGCGAGCAAAGCTGCAATAGAAGGATTAACTAAAACACAAGCTATTGAACTTGGTGGATCTAATATTAGGGTGAATTGCATAGCACCCGGCTATATTGATGCAGGCATGATTAGAGAAGTAAATGACACTATTCGTCATGAACTAATACAATCTACTCCGTTAAAATCACTTGGCAATCCGAAAACTATTGCGGAAACAGTCCTATATTTGTGCAGCATTGGTGGGTCATTTACAACTGGCCAGGTATTACATATTAACGGCGGATTATTTATTTAAAAAACGATCATCATGGTACATGTGTTAAGCGAAAAAAACTCAATCATTAATTACTTTATTGCTGAGTTAAGAGATATTGAGATACAAAAAGACAGAATGCGCTTTAGAAGAAATATAGAAAGGATTGGAGAAATTGCAGCATACGAAATCAGCAAAACGATGGAATATGAAACAAAAGAAATTGTTACTCCACTGGGTGTTGCTCCTACTCCATTATTAAAAGAACAACCTGTAGTAGGAACCATTTTAAGAGCAGGTCTTCCACTTCATCAAGGAATTCTTAATTACTTTGATAGAGCAGACAATTCATTTGTATCTGCATATAGAAAGCATCATAAAGATGGCAGTTTTGATATTCGTCTTGACTATATGAGTAGTCCTAGTTTAGAAAACAGAGTCTTAATACTTGCAGATCCAATGATTGCAACAGGATCATCCATCGTTGTTACATTCAAAGAAATGTTGCAAAGTGGCAAACCCAAGCATACGCATATTGTAGCGTGTATTGCCAGCACAGAAGGTATTGAATATGTAAAAAGTCATTTGCCATCTGATGTAACCTTATGGATAGGTGCTGTTGACGAAGAACTTACAGCACAATCATACATAGTACCTGGATTAGGAGATGCGGGCGATTTAGCATTCGGAACAAAGGCACAGCATTAATCTTTACTCCTATTTTTTTATATGCAGGATATTTTTAAAATAATTCAAATAATTTTATTGAGTAGTGTAAAATTCGTCACAGGACCAATCTTTGCTTACTACAATAATAGTTATGAGTTTACTGTTTTCGAAATAATATTGTTTAGTGTCACAGGAGGAATGTTAGGAGTATTTGTATTTACTTTTTTTTCTAATAAAATTCATGGGCTTTGGTTGATGATAAAGTATCGTTTTAAGACGACATTCACAGCTAGTAATAACTACTCTGAACCAGCTGCAGATGTTGATACTCCATTAAAAATTAATTACGAATACACCAACGGAACTAAAAATCAAAAGAAAATTTTTACAAAAAGAAACCGGCAAATCGTTTCGATATTTAGAAAATATGGCTTATTTGGCATTGCCTTTTTAACTCCAGTTTTATTATCTATACCGATAGGAACGATAATAGCAAACAGCCTTGAAAGCAACAAAAGAAAAATATTTATTTATATGTTTATTTCACTCCTGTTTTGGTCTACAACCATGGTTAGTTTATTTGAAATATTTCATGCTAAAAATGTAATCGAACTACAAGAACAAATTTCAAAATGAAAAATATTACTCACATTTTTTTTGATTTGGATCATACCTTATGGGATACTGATACGAACGCCAAAGAGTCATTAAAAGAATTGCACGAGGAAATTAAAATTCAAGGTGATTTTAGTGTATCGTTTGATTTGTTTTATAGCATTTACGAGAAGCATAATGATTTACTATGGAAAAAGTATGCGAAACATGAAGTAACAAAAGAAGATGTCAGAATAAATCGATTTAAATTTACGCTCGAAGAATTAAATATTTTTAACTCCTCTATCAACGAATTCTTTGCTAGTCATTTTGTTAGCCGTACGCCATTGAAGAAAAATCTAATTGAAGGCGCGATTGAATTAATGGATTCAATAAAAAACCGATACACACTTTCCATTATCACGAATGGATTTAAAGAAGTTCAATATATAAAATTGGAAGAGTCGGGATTGAGAAAATATTTTGAGCATATATTTATCTCTGAAGAAGTAGGACACAACAAACCCAGCCCTGATATATTTAACCACGCAATGAATAAAAGCGGAGCTGCTTTAGCAGAAAACTGCTTAATGATTGGCGACTCATTGGAAGCTGATATAACTGGAGCGCTTAGTGCAGGCATGAAAGCTATTCATCTATGTCCGGAAAGCAAAATGGATATTATAGAAAAAAATTATATCACGGTTAATTCATTAAATCAAATAAAAAGTCTTTTAAAATAAAAGCCCCGAAAATTTCGGGGCTTTATTTTATTTCTTTTCACTCTCTTCGTGTCCTTTTTTGCAACAAGCTTTCACTTCTGATTTTTCTCCTTCTTTATTACAAGATTTTGAAGTAGTACTTGCTTCCTTTTTAGAGCAACATGACTTGTCAGATTTCTTGTCACAAGTTTTTTCTTTCTTCTCTGGATTTTGTTGAGTTAATTTTTCAGTTGATTGAGCATTAGCAAATGTAACGGCTGTCAACGTTAAGAATACGATTAAAAATGCGATTTTTTTCATAATATTTATTTTTTTCATAGTACAAGTATACGCACAACATCGAATTTATACAAATAAATTATTAAAATATTTTATGATTTTAGCAATCCTTTATCATAAACTAATGTAATTTTGACAGGTGACTCCTAAGGAAAACTTTTCGATATCCCTTCAAGCAATTAAAAGTCAAAAGCTGCGTGCATCTTTGACAATATTTATTATTGCGCTAGGCATTATGGCTTTAGTTGGAACTTTAACCGCTATAGATGCTGTTAAATACTCATTGAACAATTCATTTTCGAGTATGGGAAGTAATTCTATAACAATACGAAATGTATCATCATCAATTCGTATGGGACATGGCCCAGGAAAGCGTAATGTATTTCCTGCTATTAACTATTATCAGGCTAATTACTTTAAAGAAAATTTTAATTCGCCTGGGACTGTTTCTATTTCTGTTTCAGTAACTCCTGTAGGAACTATTAGAAAAGAATCTCTAAAAACGAATCCCAATATTTTAGTGATGGGTATCGACAAAAATTACTTTGAGGTGTTAGGATATCAGTTAAAATCTGGACGAAATTTCAATAAACAAGAACTTGATTTGGGGTCTAATGTATGTATTTTAGGCAAAGAAATTACAGATAAACTATTTTTAGCTCAATCGCCGACTGATAAATTAGTTTACATTGGAAGCAAACAATATCGTGTAATTGGTGCACTCGATGAAAAAGGTAGTAGCATGGGATTTGGAGGAGATAAAATGGTGGCGATTCCGCTTTTGAATGCCAAGATGAATTATTTATCAAATACAACATCTTACTCGATAACCATCAAAGCAAAAGGAGTTGAAGGTTTGCAAGTAATAAATGGTCAAGCCACAGGGTTAATGCGAACAATTCGCAAAGACCAATTAGGCAATCCCGACAGTTTTGGAATATCACAAAGCGATAGTTTATCGAAAGCCTTATTTGACAACTTGATTTATTTGCGTGCAGCCGCAATTTTTATTGGAATAATAACATTGTTAGGGGCAGCTATCGGCTTAATGAACATCATGCTTGTATCTGTAACTGAGCGAACAAGAGAAATCGGAATTCGCAAATCGTTAGGAGCAACAGCGGAGAACATTCGACGACAATTTTTAACAGAAGCAGTTTTGATTTGTCAAATTGGGGGTTTACTTGGTGTATTATTAGGAATCATTATCGGCAATCTCGTTGCATTTGCTACGGGAGCGGGCGTTATAATACCTTGGGCATGGATGATAATGGGCTTTGTACTTTGCTTTATTGTAGGAATCAGCAGCGGAATTTATCCAGCTATAAGGGCTTCAAAACTTGATCCTATTGAAGCTTTGCGCTACGAGTAAATTTACAACTAGATTTTTCATATTACTATTTGATTTTACGCCATAATAATCTATCTTTGCCCTCCCCTTAAAAGGGACAATTCTAAATTAAATAATTAAACAAACAAAAAAATGACCAAGCAGTATGAAACTGTAATCGTTCTAACCCCTGTTTTATTACAAGAGCAGGTGGAAGAAGCGGTTGCAAAGTATCGTAAATTCCTCTCCGACAACGGAGCCGTAATTGTTCATGAGAACAATTGGGGATTACGCAAGCTGGCCTATCCTATTCAGAAGAAAAGCACAGGCTTTTACTTCTTATTCGAATTCCAAGCTGATCCAACAATGATCGCAAAAATGGAAATAGAATACAAAAGAGATGAGCGCATCATGCGATTCCTAACAATTGCTCTTGACAAACACGCTATCGCGTACAACGAGCGCAAACGCAAGAATGCATCTCAGAAAAAACAAGAAGAATCAGTATCTTAAAACTCGAAACCGAACATGGCAACTACAAACGTAAATGGAGGAATCCGTTACCTCAATCCACCGGCAGCAGAGGTAAACAAAAAAAAATACTGTCGTTTCAAAAAAATTGGTATCAAGTACATTGATTATAAAGATGCTACTTTCTTAACCAAATTTGTTAATGAACAAGGAAAAATTCTTCCTCGTCGCTTAACAGGAACATCATTAAAATACCAACGAAAAGTTGGACAGGCAATCGCTCGTGCTCGTCATCTTGCATTGATGCCTTATGTAACAGATTTATTTAAATAAGGGAAGGACAATAGCATGGAAGTAATTTTAAAACAAGACGTAAAAAACCTGGGCTTTACAGATGAAATTGTAAAAGTTCGTAATGGTTATGGTTTGAACTACCTTATCCCTCGTGGGTTAGCAGTAATCGCAAACGACAGCAACAAGAAAATCAATGCTGAAACAGTTAAACAGCGTGCGCACAAAATCAACAAGTTGCGTATGGATGCAGAAGCATTGGTATCTAAACTAGAAAGTGTAACATTATCTATTGGAGCGAAAGTTGGCGAAAATGGAAAACTGTTCGGCTCAATCACCTCTCAACAGTTAGTAGACAAACTAGCTGCCATGGGTTATGTAATCGACAAGAAGCAAATCTCGATGCCTACAGATCATATTAAAAAGACTGGAGCATATGTAGCAGAAATTAATGTTCACAGAGATGTTAAAGCAAAATTAAACTTCGAAGTAGTAGAAGGTTAATTATTTTAAAAAACCAAAGGCAGAGCAAAAGCTCTGCCTTCTTTAATTTAAAACAAAATGGCTACAACTAGTGATGTTCATGTAGGAACAGTATTAAGAATTAACGGCGAATTATGTGTGGTTACAGAATGGCAGCACCGCACTCCTGGCAACTTGCGTGCATTTTATCAAGGTAAAATGCGTAACATTCGCAATGGAAAAATTCTTGAAAATCGCTTTCGCTCAGGTGAGGAAGTTGATATAGCTCGTGTTGAATATAAAATGATGGAATATCTTTATAATGATGGAGACTTTTTAGTGTGTATGGACAAAGATAATTTTGAACAAATTCCAATTCCAGATTCATTATTTGGTAGTGCCCTCAAATTCTTAAAAGAAGGTATGGAAGTAAAAGTATCCTTTGAAAGTGAAATGCCAATACTCGCAGAAGCCCCAACATTTGTTGAAATGGTAATCACTTATTGTGAACCAGGGGTTAAAGGCGATACCGCAACCAACACATTAAAACCTGCAACAATGGAAAATGGTGCAATTGTTAACGTGCCCTTATTCGTTGGCGAAGGAGAAAAAATAAAGATCGATACTCGAACTGGCGGATACGTTGAAAGAGTAAAATAACTTCAATAATGAATAATTCAAAGCCCCGATTTTTATTTCGGGGCTTTTTTGTTTTCAAAATATTTGTCAAAAAAAATGAGTTATTGAAAAACAATAACTCATTTTACATATTTTCTTAAAGTTCCTTTTAAGAACCTGATTCAGATGAGCTGCTTTCAGGATCAGTACTAGTAGTTGCTTTCTTAGCACCACCACGACGACGAGTTTTAGTCGCTGTTTTCTTAGGGCCTTTATCTTTCAATAAGTTCTCATTGAAATCGACTAATTCAATCATGGCCATTTCAGCAGCATCCCCAGGTCTGTTACCAATTTTAATGATTCTTGTATATCCACCCGGACGATCAGCAACTTTAGTAGCAACAGTTCTGAATAATTCAGTAACGGCTTCTTTGTTTTGCAAATCAGCAAACACCATACGGCGAAAGTGAGTTGAATCTGTTTTTGATTTTGTGATGATTGGTTCAACAAAAACACGGAGCGCTTTTGCTTTAGCAACTGTGGTAAATATACGCTTATGCGTAATTAATGATATAGCCAAGTTACTAAGCAAAGAGTTGCGATGCCCTTGTTTACGGCCCAAGTGGTTATTTTTCTTACCGTGACGCATTTTATAATATGATTACTTTAAATATTAATTTAACTAATTGACCGAATGAATAAATCAATCCTTATCTAACATATACTTTGACACATTCATACCAAAGTTCAAATTCTTGCTTCTAACTAATTCCTCTAATTCTGTTAAAGACTTCTTACCAAAATTTCTGAATTTTAATAAATCTGATTTTGAGTAGCTAACTAAATCACCAAGCGTATCAACATCTGCAGCTTTAAGACAATTCAATGCGCGAACACTTAAATCCATATCTACCAATTTCGTCTTTAACAACTGACGCATGTGCAATGTGGCTTCATCTAATTCTTCAGCTGGTTGCTTAGGTTTAGACTCCAATGTTATCTTCTCATCAGAAAACAACATAAAATGGTGAATCAAGATTTCAGCTGCTTCTTTTAATGCATCTTTTGGATGAATCGAACCATCAGTTGTGATTTCAAGAACTAACTTCTCATAATCGGTCTTTTGCTCAACACGGAAATTTTCGATGAAATATTTCACATTGCGAATAGGAGTGTAAATTGCATCTAAGAAGATTGTACCAATTGGAGCGGAGCTCGTTTTGTTTTCTTCAGATGGAATATAACCTCTTCCTTTATCAATAGTAATATCTAATTCTAACTTTACACTTGTTTCCATATTGCAGATAACAAACTCAGGATTTAATACCTGAAAAGCTGTTGTATGCTTAGCTATATCTCCAGCAGTGAAAGTGTCTTTTCCACCAACTGTAACATGAACTTTCTCAGAATCCGTTCCTTCAATTTGACGCTTAAATCGAACTTGCTTTAAGTTCAAAATAATTTCCGTCATATCTTCAATAACTCCTTTAATAGTAGAAAACTCATGATCAACGCCACCTAACCTCACTGAAGTAATTGCGTACCCTTCAAGTGAACTTAATAAAATCCTACGCAATGCGTTGCCAACTGTAATGCCGTATCCTGGTTCCAAAGGTCTGAATTCGAACTGACCGAACGTTTCGGTAGCATGATTCATTATCACTTTGTCAGGCTGTTGAAAGGCTAATATTGCCATGTTTATATATTTATTTTTGGTTGATGTTAATTTGAATTAAAACTTCAATTGATTTCAAAATTACTTAGAGTACAACTCGACAATCAACTGTTCTTTAATATTCTCAGTAATTTCTGTACGAGCTGGAGCATTAAGGAATTTGCCTGCCATTTTACTTCCATCCCACTCAATCCATGCATACTTATTGGTTCTAGCAGCAACTGATTCAGAAATAGTTGACAGCGACTTAGATTTTTCACGAACAGCAATGACATCTCCTGCGCGTAAGGTATAAGAAGGAATATTTACTAGTTCATCGTTAACAGTAATATGACAATGTCCAACTAACTGACGGGCTGCAGAACGAGTAGGTGCTAAACCTAAACGATAAACTACATTATCAAGACGAGATTCGATTAATTTTAATAAGTTTTCACCTGTAATTCCATCCATTCTTGATGCGCGATCAAAAATCTTAGCGAACTGACGCTCAAGAATACCGTACATGTATTTAACCTTTTGCTTCTCCATCAACTGAACAGCATATTCAGAAACTTTTGAGCGCTTCTTATTTTGTCCATGCTGTCCTGGAGGATAGCTTCTTTTGTCAAAGTTTTTATCCGGTCCATAAATAGGCTCACGGAATTTCCTACTTATCCTTGTTTTGGGGCCAATATATCTTGCCATTGTAAATTATTATCTCGTTTATTAATAAATTAATTGATTAGATTCTTCTCTTTTTAGGAGGGCGACATCCATTATGAGGAATCGGAGTGATATCCATAATTTCAGTAACTTCAATACCTGAAGTATGAAGAGTACGGATAGCAGACTCACGACCAGATCCTGGACCTTTAACAAAAACTTTCACCTTACGTAATCCTAAGTCGAATGCAACTTTAGAACAATCTGCAGCAGCTAACTGTGCAGCATAAGGGGTGTTTTTCTTAGAGCCTCTGAAGCCCATCTTTCCGGCAGAAGCCCATGAAATAACCTGACCAGAAGTGTTTGTCAAGCTAATGATAATGTTGTTAAAAGTAGCACTTATATGCGCTTCACCTGCAGCTTCTACTTTAACTACTTTTTTCTTTACAGCTTTAGTTTGTTTAGCCATTGTTATGGTTTATCTTTTCGATTATTACTTAGTTACTTTCTTTTTGTTTGCTACTGTCTTACGCTTTCCTTTACGTGTACGACAATTATTTTTTGTACGCTGTCCACGAACAGGCAAACCTGAACGATGGCGAACACCACGATAGCAACCAATATCCATTAATCGTTTAATGTTCAACTGAGTCTCAGAACGCAAAGCACCCTCAACTTTAAATTGATCATTTATGATTGTACGGATTTTAGTTAACTCATCATCGTTCCATTCATTAACTTTCTTATCGAAGCTTACTCCAGCTTCAATTAGAATTTTTTGAGCGCTTGGGCGACCAATTCCGAAGATGTATGTGAGACCTATCTCACCTCTTTTATTCTTTGGTAAATCTATACCTGATATACGAGCCATTGAAGAATATAATTACTTAATGATTGACAATTTTATAGTTAGTTATTAACCTTGACGCATTTTAAAGCGAGGGTTTTTCTTGTTAATTACATAAAGGCGACCTTTACGACGTACGATTTTGCAATCAGCGCTACGCTTTTTTAAGGATGGACGTACTTTCATTTTCTAATTATTTTAATTGGTATTCCAACTATTTTGATTCTACTATTTATATCTATATGTTATTCTTCCTTTTGATAAATCGTATGGCGACATTTCCACTTTAACCCTGTCTCCAGGAAGAATTTTAATATAATTCATTCTCATCTTTCCTGAAATATGAGCTATTATCTCATGACCATTTTCAAGCTCAACGCGAAATGTTGCATTTGATAGGGCTTCTACTATTGACCCATCTTGCTCAATTGCTGGTTGTTTAGACATAGACTAATTAATCGTCGAGATGACTTCAGTTATATTATTATTTTTTGTTATTGCGTTTTCAATTTCTTGGAAAGAACTTAATATGTCGGGTATACTATCAGTAATTGCAATCGTATGCTCAAAATGAGCTGAAGGCTTTTTATCAAGCGCCATAACAGTCCAACCATCTTTCAATTGTCTTATATGCCGAGGCCCCATGTTAATCATTGGTTCAATTGCTATCACCATTCCTTCTTTTAGTACTGGACCCGATGATCGCTTTCCGTAATTGGGCACTTCAGGTTTTTCATGCAAATTTCTTCCAACACCATGACCAACTAATTCGCGTACCACACCGTATCCAAATGACTCCGCAAACTCTTGAACCGCCGCACTAATGTCTCCCACACGATTCCCGTTTCTAGCTTTAGCAATTCCTTTTAATAATGAAGTTTTTGTAACTCGTAATAAGTTTAAAACATCTTCCTGAACACCACCAATTGGAAATGTATAAGCTGAATCTCCATGAAATCCATTCTTAAACACTCCACAATCAATTGAAACAATATCACCATCCATAATAACTCGTGAACCTGGGATACCATGAACCACTTCTTCATTTATAGATATACATAAGCTATGCTTATACCCGTGATACCCTTTGAACGATGGCTCAGCTTTATTATCTCGGATAAACTGCTCTGCAATTGTATCTAAATGCAGTGTAGTTATTCCGGGTTTCAAATGACTGGCTACTACTGCCAATGTCTTTCCAACAAGTAAAGAACTCTCTCTTTGTTGCTCAATTTCTTCCTTTGTTTTATACACAATTACTCCGCTGCTCATCAACTTCAGTGTATTAACAAATCAGGCGGTTGCAGGTGTCGAGCGACCTTTAATGCGACCCGATTTCATTAATCCATCGTAGTGGCGCATTAGCAAATGACTTTCTATTTGTTGCAAAGTATCTAAAATAACACCCACTGTAATTAACAGCGATGTTCCTCCAAAAAACTGTGCAAAGTTTGAATTAACTCCAATAACTTTTGCAAAAGTTGGCATAATAGCTACTAATGCAAGAAATATAGATCCGGGCAATGTGATTTTAGACATCACATCATCAATAAATTCTGAAGTTTTTCTTCCTGGCTTTATACCTGGAACAAACCCACCGTTTTTCTTCATATCATCTGCCATCTGACTTGGATTAACTGCAATTGCGGTGTAGAAGTAAGTAAACAGAATAATCAATGTAGCGAAAACAATGTTGTATAATGGTGAATGGAAATCCGTGATCTTCGCTGCAAAGCCTCTCCACATATCTGACTCTGGAAAGAATTGTGCGACGTATGCAGGAATAAACATAATTGCTTGCGCAAATACAATTGGCATTACCCCAGCAGCATTAACCTTTAAAGGAATATACTGACGAGCACCACCATATTGTTTATTACCAACAATTTTCTTTGCAAATTGAACTGGAATTTTACGAGTTCCTTGAACTAATAATATTACTGCCATAACTATTGCAAACAAAGCAACAATTTCAATTAAGAATACTACTAATCCACCTCCTTGATCATTTAATCTTGAGAAAAATTCATCACGCAAAGCAAAAGGTAATCGAGCAATAATACCTGTCATGATAATTAATGAAATACCATTACCAATTCCTTTTTCTGTAATACGCTCTCCTAACCACATTACGAATAAAGTTCCTCCGATTATGATTAATGTTGCCATTACCATAAAGAATGATGGAGAAATAATTCCTGGATTTGTATATGCTATAAGTGCTCCCGGAGCCTGTGTTCTTAAGTTAATTAAGTAACCAGGTGCCTGAAACATTACCACAATAACAGTTAAAATACGTGTGAACTGATTCAATTTATTTCTTCCACTCTCTCCTTCTTTTTGTAATTTTTGAAAGTAAGGAACAGCAATACCTAACAATTGAACAACAATTGAAGCAGAGATATAAGGCATAATTCCTAAAGCTACGATTGAAGCCTGTGAGAAAGCCCCTCCAGCAAACATATCCAATAAGCCTAAAATACCACCTGAGGTTTGATTTTTCAAACCAGATAATTGAGCTGGATCAACCCCTGGCAACACAACGTGCGCTGCTAAGCGATAAATTAATAAAATCAAAACAGTATTGATGATTCTTGTTTTTAAATCATCAATCTTAAAGATGTTCTGTATTGTTTGGATAAAGTTTTTCATAAGCCCTTACAGAGTTGCGATGCTTCCGCCTACTTTTTCAATTGCTTCTTTTGCTGTTGATGAGAATGCGTGGGCTGTTACATTAACTTTTACCGTCAATTCACCACGACCTAATATTTTTACTAAATCATTTTTAGATGCAAGACCTTTGTTCACAAATGTCTCATGAGAAAACTCAATAATACCTTGCTCTGAGGCTAACCTCTGAAGAACATCCAGATTAATACCTGTATACTCTACACGATTAATATTCTTAAAACCGAATTTCGGCAATCTGCGCTGCAAAGGCATTTGTCCCCCTTCGAAACCAATCTTACGACTATTTCCGCTACGAGATCCAGCACCTTTATGTCCACGTGTAGATGTACCACCGTGACCTGAACCTGCTCCACGTCCGATTCGTTTTCTATTCTTTACTGCGCCATTTGCAGGCTTTAAATTATTTAATTCCATGTTGCGATAATCTTTATACCCTAAGGATTATTTTTCTACTACTTTAACTAAATGAGATACTTTTGAAATCATTCCTCTTAACTGAGGAGTATCGCTTAACTCTACCGTTTTATGCATACGAAGACCTAATGCCTTTAAAGTACGCTTTTGGTTTTCGCTACGGTCAATTCCGCTCTTTACTTGTGTAATTGATACTGTTGCCATTTTCAGTTCTACTTTTTATTTAATTGATCTTAGCCGTTAAATACTTTTGATAAATCAACCCCTCTTTGCATTGCTACTGCTCGAGGATCACGCATCTTTAATAATGCATCGATAGTAGCTTTAACCACATTATGTGGATTTGATGATCCTTTTGATTTTGCAAGTACATCTGTAATTCCAACACTCTCTAATACAGCACGCATCGCACCACCTGCAATTACTCCAGTTCCAGGAGCTGCTGGCTTCAAGAATACCCTTGCTCCACCAAACTTACCGTCTTGTTCATGAGGAACTGTTCCTTTGTATATTGGAACTTTAACTAAATTTTTCTTAGCATCATCAATAGATTTAGTAACTGCATCAGATACCTCTTTAGCTTTTCCTAGTCCATGTCCTACAACACCTTTTTCATCTCCAACAACCACAATCGCTGCAAATCCAAATGCACGTCCACCTTTAGTCACTTTTGTAACGCGGTTTACTGCTACTAATTTATCGTGAAGTTCTGTATCAGTTGACTTTACACGTTTGCTATCTTGAATCATCTTATAAATGAATGTCTATCGTTAATAATTAAAATTTAAGTCCAGCTTCACGAGCACCTTCAGCTAAAGCTTTCACACGGCCATGGTAAAGATAACCTCCACGATCAAAAACCACTACTGAAACTCCAGCCGCTGTTGCTTTTTGAGCTACTAATTTACCTACTGCAAGGGCCTGATCAACTTTGTTCGCTTTTTTATCTACTCCACCTTCCATTGATGAAGCGGCAACAATTGTATGCCCTTTTAAATCGTCAACTATCTGCGCATAGATTCCTTTATTGGAACGAAATATGGATAATCTTGGGCATTCTGCCGTACCGTTTACGGTCTTGCGGATACGAGATCGTATCTTTTTTCTGCGTAATATCTTTTTATCTTGCATGATTCAAATAACCACTTAATGAGTGACTGAATTGTTTTATTTTTTAGAAGCTGATTTACCTGCCTTACGACGTAATGATTCGCCAACGAACTTAATACCTTTTCCTTTGTATGGCTCAGGCTTACGTAATGATCTGATTTTTGCCGCAACCTGTCCTAATAATTGCTTATCATGACTCTCTAAAGTAATAATAGGATTTTGTCCTTTATCCTGACGAGTTGAAACTTTAATTTCAGAAGGCAACTCAAAAACCACATGGTGAGAATAGCCCAATACTAAATCAAGTGTGTTTCCTTGATTAGAAGCACGATATCCTACACCTACTAATTCTTGTTCAATCTTGTAGCCAGTAGAAACACCGGTTACCATATTATTGATTAATGCGCGATACAAACCATGCATAGCACGGTGTCTTTTTTGATCAGTTGCTCTTGTCAAAACAATCTCCGATCCATCAATATTTATATTGATTCCGACATCAATTTTTTGAATTAAAGAACCTTTTGGTCCTTGAACGGATACCTCAGTGCCATTAACACTCACTTGTACTCCGCCTGGTATTTGAATGGGTAGTTTTCCTACGCGTGACATATTCTTCGTCTTTTTATTTAATGATTAAGATATATAGCAGATTACTTCGCCACCTACGTGCAACTTACGCGCTTCCTTGTCAGTCATCAATCCACGTGAGGTTGATACGATTGCTATACCTAGTCCATTAATAACTCTAGGTAATTTCTCTGCGTTAACATATTTACGTAAACCTGGCTTACTTACACGACGAATTGAAGCGATTGCCGAAATTTTAGTTATCGGATTATACTTCAAAGCGATTTTAATTAAGCCTTGTTTGTTTTCTGTTTCTTCAAACTTGTAATTCGCAATAAAGCCTTTATCAAAAAGAATTTTTGTCATCTCCTTTTTCAAATTGGAAGCAGGAACTTCAACAACACGGTGGTTTGCTTTTGCCGCATTACGAATTCTTGTAAGGTAATCAGCGATTGGATCTGTATACATGATTAAATTATTCTCTTTTTAATTAATTATTCTGTTTAATTACCAGCTTGCTTTGGTAACTCCCGCAATTTTTCCTTCAAGCGCAAGTTTTCTGAACATGACCCTTGAGATTCCAAACTGACGCATATATCCTCTTGGACGACCAGTTAATTTACAACGGTTTCTAACACGACAAGGACTAGCATTTCTTGGAAGCTTATGTAAAGCATCATAATCTCCTGCTTCTTTAAGCCCTTTGCGCTTCTCAGCATATTTTTCAACCGCACGGATACGTTTTAATTCACGCGCCTTAATTGATTCTTTTGACATCGTTTGAAATTTTATTTATTCTGATTCTTGAAAGGAATACCAAATTCTTTTAATAACTCCATTGCTTCGCTATCTTTCGTAGCTGTAGTAACAAAGGTGATATCCATACCTTGAATTTTTGATACTTTATCGATATCTATCTCAGGGAAGATGATTTGCTCTGTTACACCTAATGTGTAATTACCACGGCCATCAAATCCTTTATCATTAACTCCACGAAAATCGCGAATACGAGGTAATGACACAGATATTAAACGATCTAAAAACTCATACATGCGGTCACCTCTCAATGTGAGACGTACTCCGATTGGAACACCAGCACGCAATTTAAAGTTAGAGATATCTTTTCTTGATTTTGTTGAAACTGCTTTTTGTCCTGCAATGGTTGTCATTTCATTAATAGCAGATTCAATAATCTTTTTATCAGCTACCGCATCACCCAAACCCTGGTTCAAACAAATTTTTGTTAAACGAGGCACCTGCATGCTGCTCTTGTACTGAAACTTAGCCTGCAACGCTTTAACGATATCGCTGCGGTATTTTGCTTTTAAACGTGGTTGGTAGTTCATTATTTGATTTCCTCCCCAGATCCTTTAGCATATCGAACTAACTTTCCGTCTACAAGTTTCCTTCCGATACGAGTTGATTTTCCTGTTTTAGGATCTACAATTTGTAAGTTTGATAGATTAATTGGCGCCTCTTGTTTAATGATTCCGCCTTGTGTATTTTGAGCATTAGGTTTCATATGCTTAGAAACCATGTTTACTTTTTCAACAATTGCAGTTTTGTTCAAAGGAAATATTTGAAGTACTTTCCCTTGCTGACCTTTCGAGTCTCCAGTAATGACTTTCACCAAATCGCCCTTGCGAATGTGAAGTTTTGGTTGTTTATTGTATTTACGTTCCATGTTATAGTACCTCCGGAGCTAGTGATACAATTTTCATAAACTGCTTCTCGCGCAATTCACGAGCTACAGGTCCGAAAATACGCGTACCACGCATTTCATCTTGGTTATTTAGCAGTACAACTGCATTATCATCGAATCGAATATAGGATCCGTCGTTGCGGCGAACTTCTTTGCTAACACGAACAACTACGGCTTTAGATACAGTTCCCTTTTTAACATTACCACTAGGTAAAGCATTCTTTACAGAAACCACAATTTTATCTCCTAACGACGCGTATCGCTTTGCTGTTCCGCCCAGCACACGGATACACAGTACCTCTTTGGCACCACTGTTATCGGCTACTATAAGCCTTGACTCTTGCTGTATCATATTCTCTTTCCGTTATCTGGTTGTATGGCTATTTAAACTACAATAGCCGGATACAGGATTATTATTTCGCTTTTTCTAATATTTCAACCATTCTCCAGCGTTTAAGCTTACTTAATGGTCGTGTTTCCATAATACGCACAGTGTCTCCTACACCGCACTCGTTCTTATCATCATGAGCCATAAACTTTCTGGTCTTCTTGATGAATTTCCCATATTTGGGATGTTTTTCACGTCTTTCTACAGACACAACTATGGACTTGTCCATTTTGGTGCTGGTTACGATTCCTATACGTTCCTTACGAAGCGCTCTTTCTTCCATGATATTTATTGGGCAGCTTGTTGTTGGTTCATTCTATTTCGAAGTTCTGTCTCTAAGCGAGCAATAACTTTTCTCGCATCGCGTAACTTCATCGGGTTTTCTATTGGAGAAACGGCATGAGCCATTTTCATTTTCACGTATCCTGCACGCTCCTCTTTAATTTTCATTCGAACTTCGTCTGTTGTCAGATCCTTTACGATGGACTGTTTCATGGCTATATCGTTCTTTTATAATTATGCTTGATAATCTGGTCTTACTACAAATTTTGTAGTTACCGGTAGTTTTTGTGCGGCTAAACGTAATGCTTCTTTTGCAATACCCATTTCCACTCCTTCAGCTTCAAAAATCACTGTTCCTGGTTTAACAGTAGCAACCCAAAATTCTGGCGCCCCCTTTCCTTTACCCATACGAACCTCTAACGGCTTACGAGTAATTGGTTTATCTGGAAATATTCTAATCCAGATTTGTCCCTCGCGTTTCATGTAACGAGTTACCGCAACACGGGCTGCCTCAATCTGACGGGATGTGATCCAACAAGTTTCTAAAGATTTTATTCCGAAAGAACCAAATGCTAAAGATGTACCTCTTGTAGCAGTTCCCTTTGGAACCATTTTATGTTGTTTACGGAACTTTGTTTTCTTTGGCTGTAACATGACTCTTTTGAGTTATACTTTGCCAGCAATAATGCTGATGGTTATTATTAAATTAATTAATCTTTATTTCTATCACGACCACGGTTATCTCTTCCATCTCTTCCACCTCTTCCACCTTTACCACGATCTCCTCTTCCTCCACGATCATTGTTATCTCTTCCCTTTGATAATCCCCCACCTGAACCTGCACTTGCATTTGATCCTACATTTGGCGATAAATCACGCTTACCATACACTTCTCCTTTGCAAATCCAAACTTTTACTCCGATAATTCCATAGGCAGTGTGAGCTTCTGCTAATGCATAATCAATATCTGCACGGAAAGTGTGCAATGGAACTCTACCTTCTTTATATTGTTCTGAACGCGCCATCTCAGCTCCCCCTAAACGTCCACTACAATTAACTTTAATTCCTTCTGCACCAACCCGCATTGTTCCTGCAACGGCTTGCTTCATAGCACGACGAAATGAAATCCTTGCTTCTAACTGACGAGCAATACCATCTGCTACTAACTGAGCATCTGTTTCAGGACGCTTAATTTCATATATATTGATTTGGACATCTTTCTTTGTAAGCTTCTTGATTTCTTCTTTCAATTTATCAACCTCAGCTCCGCCTTTTCCAATCACAATACCTGGACGAGCCGTGTGTATTGTAACTGTTATTAACTTCAAAGTTCTTTCAATCACGATACGCGATACCCCACCTTTTACAAGGCGAGCTAATAAATACTTACGGATTTTTTCGTCCTCAACTAATTTGTCAGAATAATTTTTTCCGCCATACCAATTTGAGTCCCATCCACGGATGATACCTAAACGATTTCCTATCGGGTGTGCTTTTTGTCCCATTACTCGTTATTATGCAGTTGTTTCAATTGTTGATTCTTTAATTGATGTTTTTTTAGTGTCAACCAATAAAGTGACATGATTAGAGCGCTTACGAACTCTGTATCCGCGTCCTTGAGGCGCAGGGCGAAGACGCTTTAACATACGACCTGAATCTACATTTATACCTGTTATGTATAATTCTTGATCTTCTATTCGCTGACCTTCATTTTTTGCTTGCCAATTTGCTAAGGCAGAAAGCAATAGCTTTTCTACTCGACCTGCTGCTTCTTTAGTACTGAATCGTAATATTGCTAAGGCAATATCAACCTTCTTTCCACGAATCATGTCCACCACCAATCTCATCTTACGGGGAGATGTTGGACAATTATTTAATTTGGCGAAAGCTCTTTCTTTCTGAGCAGTTTTGCGCGCTTCTGCGGCGTTACGTTTTCTGGCTCCCATGATTATTACTTCTTACCTTTATCTTTACTTCCCGAATGACCTCTGAAATTCCTAGTTGGTGCAAACTCACCTAACTTATGTCCAACCATATTTTCAGTGACATACACAGGAATAAATTTATTTCCATTATGAACAGCAAATGTGTGATTCACGAACTCAGGTGAAATCATTGATCTGCGTGACCATGTCTTAATAACAGTCTTTTTACTTGTATCGTTCATCGCAAGCACTTTCTGCTCTAGTTTATAGTCGATAAACGGTCCTTTTTTAAGCGAACGGCTCATGTTTTTTTATATCAATTATTTTTTACGACGCTCAACAATGTACTTGTTGGACGGGTTATTTAATTTACGAGTTTTATATCCTTTAGCTAATAAGCCTTTACGTGAACGAGGATGTCCTCCGGATGCACGACCTTCACCTCCACCCATTGGGTGATCAACAGGATTCATCGCTACTCCTCTTACACGAGGACGAATACCTTTCCAACGATTTCTTCCAGCTTTTCCGCTACTAACTTTGTTATGATCAGAATTGGAAACTGTTCCAATTGAAGCAATACAATTGATAAGAATTAAACGAGTCTCGCCTGAAGGCATCTTAATAGTTGCATACTTTCCTTCACGCGCTGCTAATTGCGCATATGATCCAGCACTGCGCGCAAACTTAGCACCCTGACCAGGACGCATTTCAATATTATGAATTAAAGTTCCTAGAGGAATGTCTTTTAATTGAAGAGCGTTTCCAATCTCGGGCGCCGCTTGAGCCCCTGACATTACACTTTGACCAACCTTTAAACCAGTTGGCGCAATAATATAACGCTTTTCTCCATCTGAGTAATTAATCAATGCTATAAAAGAAGTACGATTTGGATCGTACTCTACAGTCATTACTTTACCATTAATGTTTTCTTTATCTCGCTTAAAATCGATTATTCGATAAGCTTTTTTATGACCGCCTCCTATGTAGCGCATTGTCATCTTTCCGGTGTGATTTCTACCACCGCTTCTTTTGATTGAAACTACGAGCGACTTTTCTGGCTCGTTTGCAGTAATCTCCGCATAGTCGTTACGCACTGCATGACGTTGACCCGGTGTCATTGGACGAAGTTTTCTAGTTCCCATTGCTCTCTTTCTTTCTTAGAATTAAATGTTACTGAAGAAATCGATGATTTCGCCCTTTTTCAAGGTTACAATAGCTTTCTTATAATTAGGACGCGCACCACTTACAACACCAGTTTTAGTACCACGTGATTTTGATTTTCCACGAAACACCATTGTGTTTACAGCCTCAACATTTACAGAATACATAGTCTCAACCGCTTTCTTGATATCAATCTTGTTTGCGCGTTTGTCAACTACAAAACCGTAGCGAGGTTGTTTCTCAGTGATCCGGTTCATCTTTTCGGTTACGACCGGTTTCTTCAGAATTTCCATTTTATTCTATCTCTTGGTTTATCGTGCCAGAGCACTTAATTATTTATCATTTCAAACGGCTTGATTTACCTTGTTATCAAGCCATAACGAGTTATTTTTTGAGCAATGTACTCTCGATAATCGGCAACGAACCCTCAGTAATTACTAAGTTCTGAGCATGCAAAATATCGTAAGTGTTTAAATCTGAAGCAACTACTACTTTATTGCGAGTCAAATTTCGGGAGGACAAATATACATTTTTATTTGATTGTGAAACAACAAATAATGTCTTTTTCTCAGATAAATTTAAATTCTTTACTAATTCCACCATTTGGGCGGTTTTTGGAGCGTCAAAATTTAAGTCTTCTAAAATCATTACAACATTAGATTGTGCCTTGTAAGCCAAAGCAGATATTCTTGCTAAACGCTTCAATTTTTTATTTAAGCTAAATGAATAGTCCCTTGGGCGCGGTCCAAAAACTCGTCCTCCACCAACAAATAGTGGTGATTTCTTCGAACCCGCACGGGCGCCACCAGTTCCCTTCTGACGCTTCAACTTTTTAGTTGTTGCAGAAATTTCGTTTCTCTCTTTAGACTTATGCGTACCTTGACGCTGATTCGCATTATAAAGTTTAACATCTAAATAGATCGCATGATCATTTGGCGCAATGCCATAGATGTTATCGTTAAGAGTTGCTTTACGCCCAGTCTCTTTTCCTGATGTGTTATATACAGCTAATTCCATGATTATTTCAATACCGTTACAATTGAACCTTTATGACCTGGTATCGCTCCTTTGATGAACAAAAGATTTTGCTCAGGAAGTACCTTTACGACTAATAAATTTTGAAGCTTTACGCGAGAATTTCCTTGATGACCTGCCATACGCATCCCTTTCATAACTCGAGAAGGCCATGAAGAAGCTCCTAATGATCCCGGAGCACGCTGACGATCATGTTGACCGTGAGTAGCTCCACCAACACCACCAAAGTTGTGTCGCTTAACTACTCCTTGAAAACCTTTACCTTTTGAAGTACCTACTACTTCACAGAAGTCGCCTTCTTGAAAAATATCGCACTTCACAACATCGCCTAGAGCAAATTCCTGCTCAAAATCCTTGAATTCGATGACTTCACGTTTTGGAGTTGTGTTTGCTTTTTTGAAATGTCCAATCAAAGGCGCAGGAGTGTTTTTTTCCTTCTTTTCGCCAAATGATAACTGGATTGCTTCATAGCCATCCGTTCCGACCGATTTAACTTGTGTAACAACACAAGGGCCTGCTTCTACAACGGTGCATGGGATATTTCTTCCCTCTGCATCGAATATACTGGTCATGCCGACTTTTTTTCCGATGATACCTGCCATCTTAACTACTTTTTAGTTGTTTTGGACTTAATTAATTAATTATGATTGACGCCGTTGCGTCGAATATTTGTTTTAAGAACGAAGCTTAATGAGCTATCTAAACTTTGATTTCTACTTCAACTCCACTTGGTAATTCTAACTTCATCAAAGCATCAACTGTTTTTGCAGTTGAACTGTAAATGTCTAACAATCTCTTGTAGCTACATAATTGGAACTGCTCTCTAGCCTTTTTATTCACATGCGGCGATCGAAGAACGGTGTAAATTTTCTTCTCCGTAGGTAAAGGAATTGGACCATTTACCACTGCACCCGTTGACTTTACAGTCTTAAGGATTTTCTCAGCAGACTTATCCACTAAATTGTAATCGTAAGATTTTAATTTAATTCTGATTCTTTGGCTCATTTTTAAAGAACGATTATTTACTATATAAGATTTATTTTAATTAGAGTTCGATTTACCCTTTGCCTTAGCTATTACTTCTTCAGCAACATTTCGAGGAGCTTCTGAATAATGACTAAATTCCATTGTTGAAGATGCACGGCCAGAAGTAATCGTTCTTAGAACTGTAACATAACCAAACATTTCAGATAATGGAACCTTAGCTTTAATAACTTGTGCTCCTGCTCTACTATCCATACCTTCCATCTGTCCTCTTCTACGATTTAAGTCACCTACTACATCACCCATATTTTGTTCAGGAGTGATAACTTCTAACTTCATGATTGGTTCCAGTAAAACTGGTTTTGCTTTTGGCAATGCTTCACGGAATGCAGTACGAGCGCAAATTTCAAATGATAATGAATCCGAGTCAACCGCATGATAAGAACCGTCAATAAGTCGAATTTTCATTGATTGCATAGGATAACCAGCTAAGACGCCATTTACCATTGCTAGACGGAAACCTTTCTCTACAGAAGGAATAAATTCACGAGGGATATTACCACCTGTAATTTCATTTACGAATTGTAATCCACCATTCTTATCTGTAGTTTCAAAATCTGCATCTGCAGGAGAAACCGAAAATTTAATATCAGCAAATTTACCACGTCCACCAGTTTGCTTTTTGTAAACCTCTCTATGATCGTAGGTACCAGTGATAGCTTCTTTATGATTAACTTGTGGTGCACCCTGATTTACTTCTACTTTGAATTCGCGACGCAAACGATCAACAATAATTTCTAAGTGTAATTCACCCATTCCACTTATAATTGTTTGTCCAGTTTCATCATCAGACTTCACACGAAAAGTAGGATCTTCTTCAGCTAATTTACCTAACGCCACACCTAACTTGTCTACATCTGCTTGAACCTTTGGCTCAATTGCCAAACCTATTACTGGCTCAGGGAATACCATTGATTCTAATACGATAGGAAAATTCTCAGCACACAAAGTATCACCTGTTTTAATATCTTTAAAACCTACAGCTGCACCAATATCACCTGCCTCAATATAAGGAATTTGATTTTGCTTATTCGCATGCATCTGGAAAATACGAGAAATACGCTCTTTTTGGCCAGATCGAGTATTCAATACATATGAACCAGCCTCTAGTTTACCCGCATAACAACGGAAATAAGCTAGACGACCTACAAAAGGATCGGTTGCAATTTTAAAAGCTAAGGCAGTAAATGGTTCTTTAACATCCGGGCGACGTATAACTTCCTCATCCGTGTCAGGGTTTATTCCGATGATATTATTTTTATCCATTGGAGAAGGCATCAACTCCATTACATAATCTAACATTGTTTGAACACCTTTGTTTTTGAAAGATGACCCACACAACATTGGAACTACTTTATTTGCTATACAAGCCTGACGCAATGCCGCAATAATTTCAGCCTCCGATATTGAGCTCGGATCTTCGAAATATTTCTCCATTAATTTATCATCAAACTCCGCAATTGATTCTAATAATTTCTCTCTCCACTCCTTAGCTTCTTCAACCATATCTTCTGGAATAGGAACCTCTTCAAAAGTCATCCCTTTGTCATGCTCATTCCAAACAATACCTCGATTGTTAATTAAATCAACAACACCTTTAAAAGTTTCTTCTGCTCCGATTGGTAACTGTAATGGTAGAGGGTTACCACCTAATACTTCACGAACTTGCTTAACTACGTTTAAGAAGTCTGCACCAGCCCGATCCATTTTGTTAACGAAACCAATACGAGTTACATTATAATTGTTTGCTAAGCGCCAATTTGTTTCTGATTGCGGCTCAACTCCATCAACTGAAGAAAATAAGAAAACAAGACCATCTAAAACACGAAGAGAACGATTTACCTCTACTGTGAAATCAACGTGACCCGGTGTATCAATAATATTAATCTTAAAATTATTTCCGCGATAATTCCAAAAACATGTAGTTGCTGCTGATGTAATTGTGATTCCACGCTCCTGCTCCTGAACCATCCAGTCCATTGTTGCAGCACCTTCATGAACCTCACCAATTTTGTGATTTACACCAGTATAATATAATATACGCTCAGTGGTAGTAGTCTTCCCAGCATCAATATGAGCTGCGATACCAATGTTTCTTACAAAGTTCAGGTCTTTAATCTCCTGTGCCATTTTATTTTTAAATTAAACGCTTAAAATAATACTATTTTCAATTTATTTACTAAACTCTAAAATGAGAGAATGCTTTGTTTGCATCCGCCATACGATGCGTATCGTCGCGCTTCTTAACTGCAGCTCCCTCACCTTTGGCAGCCGCGATAATTTCACCTGCTAACTTATCTGCCATACTCTTTTCATTTCTCTTTCGTGCATACAAAATCATCCATTTAATTCCGACAGATACCTTTCTATCAGGACGAACTTCTGATGGAATTTGGAATGTTGCCCCACCTACTCGACGACTTTTAACTTCAACTCCTGGCATAACATTATTCAATGCAGTTCTCCATTGCTCTAAGCCGTTTTCTTTAGTTCTTGCTTCAACTTTTTCTAAAGCATCGTAGAACAATTGATATCCTACGCCTTTCTTTCCTGAATACATCAGATTATTAACAAAACGTGTTACTAGGACATCGTTAAATTTTGGATCTGGTAGAAGGATTCTCTTCTTTGGTTTTGATTTCCTCATTGGAGTATATCGGTACTTTAATTTATTTTTATTGAATTATTTTTTCTTCTTAACACCTGCGGCCGGTTGACCTGGCTTTGGACGTTTAGTTCCATATTTGGAGCGGCGTTGATTTCTACCATCGACTCCACTTGTATCTAAGGCTCCACGAATGATGTGATATCGTACACCAGGCAAGTCCTTAACACGACCACCACGAATCATTACAATCGAGTGTTCCTGTAAGTTATGTCCTTCACCAGGGATGTATGCGGTAACCTCAAATCCGTTTGTTAAACGAACACGGGCAACCTTACGCATCGCCGAATTTGGCTTCTTAGGAGTTGTTGTGTAAACACGTGTGCAAACCCCTCTTCGCTGAGGACATGAGGTTAATGCAGGCGACTTACTCTTATCTATGAGTTGCTCGCGTCCTTTTCTTACTAACTGCTGTATTGTAGGCATTCTGGCAGTATTTTCTGGTTCTTAATGTTTGTTAATAAATACACTATACCCCTAAAAAAGGGGAGTGCAAAGATACAAACCATAATCACTTAAGCAAGGCATTGCACTAAATAATTTTAAAAAGTTAATTTAAGTTAAAATAAAAGCAATATAAAGCTTAGAAAAGATGTTAATCAATACACTGATTATCAATTTATTAAATCTAAAAAAATGAAAGAATTGTAAAATCTAACTTTATGGCCAATTATTATTTTTTTCAACAAAAACGAAGAATAATTCTACTTTTCAGATCCAGTATAGTTTCTCCATTTCAAAATAACCCTTTGCAAATCGTCGGGTAATTCAGTTTCTAAATTCAACTCTTTTTTCGTGGTTGGATGGATAAACCCCAACGAAATTGCATGGAGTGCTTGTCGTGGTAATATAGAAAAACAATTTTCAACAAACTGCCTATATTTTGAATTAACAGTCCCTTTTAAAATACGGTCGCCACCATAATTACTATCATTAAACAATGGGTGTCCGATATGTTTCATATGAATCCTAATCTGATGCGTCCTTCCTGTTTCAAGTTTGCACTCAACTAAAGTAATATAATTGAATCGCTCCAAAACTTTATAATGGGTTACTGCGTGTTTCCCAAATTGGCCATCAGGAAAAACATCCATTATTTTTCGGTCAGCTAAGCTTCTTCCTACATTTCCAGTAATTGTTCCGCTGTCCTCTTTCACATTTCCCCACACCAATGCCTGGTACCTCCTATTAATAGTTCGCTCAAAAAACTGATTGGCTAAATGGCTTAACGAATAATCAGTTTTAGCCAAAACAATTAACCCTGAAGTATCTTTATCTATACGATGTACTAATCCAGGTCGCTGTGATTCGGATGTAATTGGATTTTCACCTAGTTCCGGAAAAAGATGATAGATTACTGCATTTACCAAGGTCCCTCTGTAGTGACCATATGCAGGATGAACAACCATTCCAGGTTTTTTATTGACCACAATTAATTCATCATCCTCATATAAAATTTCTAAAGGGATATTATCTGGATACAACTCGATTTCTCGAGGAGGATGTGCGAACACTACCGAAATTTCATCACCAGGTTTTACTTTGTAATTTGACTTTACTGGCTTCTTATTAACTAATATAGCGCCTACATCAGCTGCCTGCTGAATTTTATTTCTTGATGTGTTTTGCACTCTATTGTGTAAAAACTTATCGATGCGCAATAATCCCTGATTAGCATCAACAATAACTTTCAAGTGTTCGAACAACTCATCTTGTTCATGCTCATTATTATCTAATGGAGTTGAGCTATCCAAATTTTCAAATGAAGAAAAATCTTGTTCCAATATGCCTATTTTTGAATTGTAATTCTTTTTGTAATCACACAACCATCACCAATAATTTTTAACAGATACAATCCAGGCGCTAAATTATTACAATCGATAGTGGATGTATATTTCTCTGAATGAATCAGCTTTCCTTCCATCGAAATTAATTCATAAAATTCAGGAATAATATTTTGATTTAATTGAATATTAAAAATATCATGTGATGGATTTGGAAAAACAACAACTTGATTTAAATTATCTGTTAGAGGTAGTCCTGCAAACAAATTTGTATCACCCATAACAGGTCTTATCATAAATGTACCATTTGCAACGCCAACATTATTCCAAATACCACTAATGTTATAAAACATATTTGCGTTTGAAGTTGTATTTCTGTCAAATCCCAAATGCAACCCATCAGGTAATACTTGCTGAAACCCAATATAAATAATTCCACTTACAGGAACAATCTGATCTAATACGTAAGTACTATAACCATTTACTTCATCAACGTAACTTGGCTTCTGATTCGATTCTTGATACAAGA
>Ga0114967_10000795_pt1 | contig 26695 bp, 24 predicted proteins | sample M_130628_MF_Meta_FD_92639 | JGI IMG/M metagenome (GOLD analysis project Ga0114967, IMG submission 92639) | Freshwater microbial communities from Lake Montjoie, Canada to study carbon cycling - M_130628_MF_MetaG | ecosystem: Environmental > Aquatic > Freshwater > Lake | place: Lake Montjoie...
GAAACTCGAAGAACATAACATACAAATTATTTTATCAGCATGGCTGTATTAAACAAAGAACAAGAAGCGTTTTTAAATGAATTTAACTGGCATAACTACGCCGAAGGAATTGACGCTGTAGATGCTAAAAACTTACAAGAGTTTGAAGACTTAGTTACTAAAACTTTCATTTCGACTGATCAAGAAGAAGTAGTAGAAGGGGTAGTAGTGAGAATCACGGACAGAGACGCAATTGTTGACATCAACGCGAAATCAGAAGGAGTTATCTCTTTAAATGAGTTCCGTTACAATCCAAACTTAAAAGTTGGAGACAAAGTAGAAGTATTAATCGACGTTCGTGAGGACAAAACAGGTCAATTAGTATTATCTCACAGAAAAGCAAGAACTATCAAATCATGGGATAGAGTTATTGCAGCTAACGAAAGCGGAGAAATTGTTCAAGGTTTCGTTAAATGTAGAACTAAAGGAGGTATGATCGTTGACGTATTCGGTATCGAAGCGTTCTTACCAGGTTCACAAATTGATGTGAAACCAATCCGTGATTACGATGTATACGTGAACAAAATGATGGAATTCAAAGTGGTAAAAATTAACCATGAATTCAAAAATGTGGTAGTATCGCATAAAGCGCTTATCGAAGCAGATATCGAAGTTCAGAAAAAAGAAATCATTGGTCAATTAGAAAAAGGACAAGTATTAGAAGGTGTGGTTAAAAACATCACTTCTTATGGTGTGTTTATTGACTTAGGTGGTGTTGATGGATTAATCCACATCACTGACCTTTCTTGGTCAAGAATCAACCACCCAAGTGAAGTTCTTGAATTAGACCAAAAATTAAACGTAGTTATCCTTGATTTCGATGATGAGAAAACAAGAATTCAATTAGGTTTAAAACAATTAAACGCTCACCCATGGGATGCTCTTGGAGCTGAACTTAAAGTAGGTGACAAAGTGAAAGGTAAAGTAGTAGTTATTGCTGATTACGGTGCTTTCATTGAAGTTGCTGAAGGTGTTGAGGGGTTAATCCACGTTTCTGAAATGTCATGGTCTACACACTTAAGAAGTGCGCAAGATTTCGTGAAAGTAGGAGATGTTGTTGAAGCGGTTGTTTTAACATTAGACAGAGACGAAAGAAAAATGTCTTTAGGTATCAAACAATTATCACAAGATCCTTGGACTGATATCACAGCGAAATACCCTGTAGGATCTAAACACACAGGTATCGTTAGAAACTTTACTAACTTCGGTATATTTGTTGAGTTAGAAGAAGGAATCGACGGTTTAGTATATATCTCTGACTTGTCTTGGACTAAGAAAATCAAACACCCATCTGAATTTGTTAACGTAGGTGACAAATTAGATGTAGTAGTATTAGAATTAGATGTTGACGGACGTAAATTATCTTTAGGTCACAAACAAACTACTGCTAACCCTTGGGACAAACACGAAGATGCTTATGCTGTGGGAACTGTTCATACAGGAACTATTGCTGAAATCGTTGACAAAGGAGCTACTGTAGATTTCGGAGATGATGTTGTGGCATTTATCCCAACACGTCATTTAGAAAAAGAAGACGGTAAGAAATTGAAAAAAGGTGAAGAAGCACAATTCAAAGTGATTGAGTTCAATAAAGAATTCAAAAGAGTTGTAGCGTCTCACACAGCTATCTTCAGAGAAGAAGAAGAGAAACAAGCCAAAGCAGCTGTTGAAACGGTTTCAACTAGCAACGCTCCAGCTAACGCTCTAGGAGATAACAATGATATCCTTGCTGGATTAAAAGCTGAAATGGAAAAAAGCGAGAAAAAGAAATAATTCTCCCTTCATCTAAATAGTAAGAGCCCCGAGTAATCGGGGCTTTTTTTGTCCAATATGGTTAATTCACTTCCGAAGATAATTGATTATATAAATAAAGGATTGTTTTCGCTTTCGAAGGATAATAATTGTCTTTTGAAGGGATTTAAATCAGTTACGAAGGGAACGGATTCTCTAAATAAGGGATTGAATTCACTCTCGAAGGATTATAATTGTCTTCTGATGGGATTTAATTCACTTCCGAAGGGAAACGATTCTCTAATTTATGAACTCCATTCGCTTCCGAAGTGAATAGGGATATTATTTGGTTCCCAACAAAAATTCCATAGGTTCATGAAAGCGCTCGTGCCAAGACTTTTCGGAGTGGTCTTTTCCTGGAAAGAAGCGGGTAATCCAATGTGTGGCCTTATAGCCTTTTGCAACCATTACTTTGTCTACTTCCGCTTGAAGTTTGGGATACAAAGCATCTAAAGTCTGGTCCCCAAAATCAAAATAGAGTTTGTGGGTCTTAGGATTTGGTAAGTGGGACTTCAAATAAGCTATAAATGCCGAAGGCATCGGATTATTTACGGCAGTAAAGGTCCCTGTCCAGTGGGTAGACATGCAAGCTGCTCCACCAAATACTTTTGGGTATTCGCAAAGAGCATACATCGAAATCAAACCACCCATACTTGAACCCGCTATAAAGGTATGTTCTTTATCGCCGTAGGTTGAATAGGTCTTGTCAATATAGGGCTTCAGTTCAGTGACCAAAAACTTTAAGTATAAATCGGAGATGGGATGAAAAGCTTCTTTAATTCTTCCTGCTTTTTGTAATTGCCTGGTAATAGTATCTTGTTCAATTTTTGTCAAATGCTCAAATGGTTTTTGCGGAAAATACTCCGGGTGGCGTTTCCGACCGTTGTTCCAAATCCCAACAATAATAAAAGGTTGCGTCTTCCCCTCCTTAATCAATTGTCCAGCCACTTCATCCACCTCCCAAGCTTGCTTGTTCCATGTCGTGGTGGCATCATATAACATTTGTCCATCGTGCATGTACAATACCGAGTATTTTTGCGAAGTGTTGTAGCCGTCTGGCAACCAAACATCAATGGTTCTTGCATCTACATAGGTAGAAGGAAACGATTTAACATGGTCTAATTTACCTGTGCTAACAGTCGCTTCTTGCGCAACAATACTCATAGTAAAAAGTATAAATAGTCGGGTAAATAACTGCTTCATTTTTTAACGTTTTAAGGCGAAATGGCCATTAACCTTGCGGCCATCTTTAAATTCTACGGTAAACCAATAATCATCAGAGGGCATCTCATGGTCGTTGTACGTGCCATCCCAACCCGCGCTAATCGGGAAAATCTGAGTCAGCAACTTTCCATAGCGGTCATATATATAAATTAATGAGCCAGCATTGGTCGAAACCGGACTAATACCCATTATATTCCAATAATCATGAAATCCATCACCGTTAGGTGTGAAATACTGTGGGATCCCAAGTACGGCAACAGGAATCGGACCCACAATCCCACAACCGTTTTGATCACGGACATACAATTCATGCAAACCCATTGGAACGTTATTAAAGAAACCAGTGTCTCTATAGGGACCCGCTATATCATCTAAGCTGTACTCGTAAATTCCGTTGCCAGTAACCGCGACCATAATTGAATTGATTTCAGTCATATCGGTAACAGTAATGTTTTGGATGCTCGCAATTTCCGATTTAATAACGTTTATTTTTCGGGTTTTGTGACAACCATATATATTGGTTACTTTAACAGTATACATTCCCGCTACTGATGCGATATAAGTTGGATTGATACTACCCGGTAAAAGCACTCCATTCAAATACCATTGATAGGTATAGGCACTTGGTAATGCTCCGTCCATGATGCCTGCATCCAAAGTGATTTGTGTAGTAGGGGCACAAATCAAATATGTATCGTCTTGATCAATTTTTGGGGTAGGATGGATGATAAAAGGAATGGTATATTCAGCCGTGCAAATAGTATTAATTGGATTTTCAACCACTACTTTTACATTTTGTGTTGCGGTCGTAAACGGATTGGGTAGCGGACTAGGAAGCGGATTGTTGGTTCCGTCGTAGTAATAAACGTTCATACCGGTTTGGGTACCAAGGATGGCCGACTCATATCCACTTGTATCTATGGTCAAAAGTCCATCTTGGTATAAGGAATCATCTTCATCATCGCAGAAGGAAGTTTGGGTTGTGTTTAAAGGGAATGCTTGTGGTAAATCATCTACAATAAATTGCAATGTCTCTTCATCATAACAAGCAGTACCTCCCGTTAAAGTCGAATTATTGCTAACACGAATCGTAATGTTTTGGGTACCACTTAATACTAGCGGATTTGGTAACGGAGTGCTAAGTGGGGTACCATCCGACTTGTAATATTTCACATTCACATTGGTTTGTCCGTTCAATACTAAAGCTTGTATGCCACTAGTATCAAATCCGTAGGAACCATCCTGATCATCATCACAATGACGTATTAAATTAGTAGCGTTAATTGGATTAGCAAAGGGCAAGGCTTCTACAACAATCGTAAAGGACTTAAAACCATAGCAAGAGTTATCTACCGTACTATCTACCCTAATCCAAATAGTTTGCGTGTTGGGGAATCCAATGTTTCGATAATTGGAAGGGTCGGGGATGGCTAATGAATTGCCCACTGCATCGGTCTCTGCTAGAAAATCAGCTTCCGTTTTATAGTATTTGATGGAAACGTTATTTGGTAATATCGCCAAGAGACTGGCCGTTATGCCACTAAAATTAAATTGTGATATACCATCACGATCATCATTAAGGGCATCAAGGTAGTCGTCGCATTTGTATTTATAAGCGTTCGGTATCGTAAAACTAGCAGGTATTTGCGTGGCCGATACAATCAAATCAATTCGCCCAACGGCATAACAACCATGAACAGTTTCCACTCGTACATATACACTAGTGTTTCCAGTAGTGTAGGCCACTGGGTTTTGTATTTCAAATAAATTATTGGCCGTATTCGCTGCTGGGAGCGTCGTGTAATAACGGAACGTTTCATTAGTATAATTGGCCGAGAGCGTATCATTTTTTTGCGTAAGGTTAAACGTAGAGATACCGTCAGTATCATCATCGCATTGCTTTAACGAAATTGGACTAGTTAACACCGGCTGCGAATAAACAGTCATAACAGCAGGGGAGGAATACAAACCACAACTATTACCAATACGATTCAAAAAGACGCGGTATTGATAATTATTCATTGCAGCGGTCAGTGTGGCGAATTGTAGAGTAGCCGCATTCACCCCAGAGTAAATCGCATTATTCGTGAGGTTTATCCAAGTCGTTCCATTGTCAGTAGATAATTGCCATTGATAGCTTGTTACAGGAGTGCCAGGCGTCAAGGTAAGAGAGGTAGGTTGCATCTCACATCCTGTAAAATTTGCGGGTTGGATCGCAATGCTAATAGGAGCTTGTACGGTGTAATTGCCATTCGGAACCGTATACCCGCTCGAACTAGAAACCAATCCTTGCGCTAAATAAACGGTTGGTGAATCATTACCCAAGATGCCATCGTTATTGGCATCAGCAAAATTCGCTTCAATAACATCAGTACAGCCATCACCGTCACTGTCGAGCTCTAGGTAATTATAGATACCATCAGCGTCGGTATCCGCTATCGTATAATTTAATACACCACTATCTGCAGTGGTTTCGGTATTGTTCGCTTGTCCGTTACTCCCGACGGTCGACGAAGTAATTCCAGCTATGTTAGTACTGTTGATAGGACTGCCCGATTCAATTACATCAAAAATTCCATCGTTGTCACTGTCTAAATCTAAATAGTTTGGAGTCGCATCGCCATCGGAATCAGCAGGGGTAATGCCTGTCCCGAAAATATCATCAATGCCATCGCCATTCACATCAACATGAGACAAAGCCAATACATTTGTTCCTTGATTTTCAACAAAATCAGGGATAGCGTCATTGTCACTGTCATAATCTACTTGGTCTGCTATGCCGTCATTGTCAGAGTCTTTAGGGACGCAAGTAGCGACGATTCTTAGCGCTACTTTACTGTCCAAATCAGCTATGTTGATATTTTTAATGCTTAAAGAGTTAATGTTATTTCCTCGAATGGAAAAAGTCCCCGTTCCTGCAGCCAAGGGTGTATTGCCATTTAGTCGGAAACGAATTTCAAAGGACGAAAACTGTGTGATATTGTTTTCGTAAATCCCATCGTAATTTGTATCAATTAAAATCTGATTATCAGGATTCAATATCGTCAAAGTTCGGTTTACTGGACAGCTAATTCTAATTTCAGTATTGGAACTCAATAGGTCATTAGAAGCGGCGGTCTGCGCGTAATTTACCGCTAAACTAATAGGGTTGGTGAAAGCCAAAGTATAAGTAACACTATTATCTTTTCCTAATGAAGTTTCAGTTATAAATTGACCCGAAGCATCCCCGACAATAGGAGTAGCGGATGGAACTCCGGTACCACCAAACGACAAGGCACCTGTAAAGGAATTGGAATAGCCTCCCACGGTCACAGTCCCTAGTGTAGTATTGGTTACATTTAAATTTTGATCACCATAGGATTCCGCACAGTTTGAAAAACCATCATTATCGTTATCGGAATCTATATTGTCGTTTATGCCATCATTATCGCTGTCAGGCGGACAATCACTCACCGGAATTATCACAGAATCTACTGGATCACCACAACTGGCAATCGTTGCCGAAACATAATAATTTCCGGGTTGGGTTGGAGTAAAAATATTTCCTGTTGTGGTCGTTATCAGCGAACCATTAAAATACCAATCAATTTGATTGAAAGGATTTAAGGAGTTAACAGTCAAATTTGTGTTCGGAATACAACTGGATTGCGTTAAATCAATTTTGTCAAAGGAAATTTCAGGTTTAAAAGTAAAACCAGAAAAGAAACCGCCAAAGGTCGCCGCATCACTCGAACCATATGCTGCTAAGTAAAGCTCACCACTTGAAAATGCAGACACATTACCTGTCAAGCCCGTGATTACATAAGTCTCGTAGGCAGCATTACCCGTAACAGGTATAGGACCGCTAATCGTTGCGGGCAAGGTAGCAAGCGAATAAGAAACCCCATTTACGATAAAATTAAGCGACGAACCCGTTTGCGTAACAATAGTGACTCTTCCGGTAAATTGCCTAGTGCCTATATAATCTATAGAGGGAATATTATCAATCACGTGAGGTGTTTGACAACTGAGTGGTGGAACAAAAAACAATTCCTGATTGGCCTGACTCGGTAATCCATTATCACCCACACTCTGATAAGCAAAGATCTTTTTTCCTGTAAGATTTATAGGGTTTTTTGTAGTAACAAATAAATTGCCACTTGCATTAAAATCATATCCATGCAAGGCCACATATTGACCAGCATTTAACGTGTAATTCGGGCTGGTAGCGCCATCTAAATAGATTTCGGTGTCGTTTTCATCGGCGACCAATAACACGCGTTCTACATTATCTTGCCCCGTACTTCTGATGAAAATATAATCAGTACCGGTTCGTTCAGCAGGTACAATCTGGTCAAAACCTAAATCTAAATTATTCATTTCGCCATTGGTACCGCCAAATGAGCCACAATTGAGCGCAATGGGTTTATCGGAAGTAACCAATGATCCTATTAGTCCATCTTTATTAAAGACGATTGGACCTTGCACTGCCATGACATAACTTTCGCCACTGTTTAATGTGATGCTATAGGGATCGCTTCCCGTATTACTATTAAGTAATTCAACGCCAGGTTTAATTTCACTAAAATTAACAGTCGTATTGTTTTCAGTAGCTAAGACCGAAACAAAAGTATAATGAATGGCACCATACGAAGGTGCATTTTCATTAGTAAAAGCTCCAATTCTAAATCGCTTTCCCAAAGAAGCCAAGCCTTTTGAAACCAGTTCTCCCGCCTGATTCCCGCTTCCTGCAGTAACTCTTGCAGAAACATAAACCATATCATCAGCTTCTACAATATACCCTTTATTGTTCATCACAGTAGCAACATTGTTAGCATTCAAATGCAACTGGGTATCATTGCCATTTCCAATAAAATAAATATAGGGGGTGTCACGGGCTACCGTTCCTAAAATCGTACTTCCTCCCAATTCAATAATCTTAAAATTAATGGGACTTATACTCGGAGTCGAAATGTATAGATATTGGTCTTCAGCATTAATATTTGCTGACCCTGACAAGGGGGGTATATAGTGCGTTTTACTAAATTGTGAATAACAATTGGTGACTAAACTGAAAAAAATATAAACAAAAAAAAAGTACTTTTTCATTTGCCAAAATTAACAAATAAATAAGTTAAGTTAAAAAGTTTTATGTTCCTTTTAAGTTTAGTTTAAGAAATATAAAAGGTTAATTATAAATCCCGTTTTTTGATGATTGCATAAGATAGGTAGAGAAAGATAACCGTCCATACCATTACAATCAGAACCGTTGAAAAATGCACATCATAATCTTTAACCTCTTTGATTCCAGCCAATTGTCCAAAGGTCTTAATTGCCGATAATCGGGAGAACGGTTCAATCAGCAATCTAGACATTGCTTCGAGCGGTAAAAATCCTTTCAAGAAGGTAGGGAAATTGATTCTTGTATGAACCAAAATGACTTCAATAATAAACCAAATTGATAAAAACCCTAATGCAAAGGCAGAACGCTTGATTAAAATTCCCAGAAATAAACATAAAGAAGAAAAGCAAACCAAACTGACAAAATAAGCCAATAAATACTCCATGTCAGAAAAGATGATGGAAGGCTCGGTGTAGGAGGAGAAAATAAGTCCTAAAATCAAAGAAATCAGAAATACAAAAACAGTAGAGACTAGCGCAAAAAGTACTGACACATAAAACTTAGAAAGCACTATTTCCTTTTTTGTCATGCCATCAATTAAGTTTTGTTTTAAGGTACCATAACTGTATTCATTCGAAATCATAGAGACGATAATCACAGCAAAAAAAACTTTGCCAAATACCGCAATAAAGGAATTGAAATGCCAAATAAAAGGAAAGTTGAATATTCCTTGCTCAGCCAAATGGATTTTAATAGTTCCAATATTGAACTTTATGGAAGCCACTAGTGCGATACAGGATAATATCACAAAATAACTTATCGTCAATACCCGACTAGCTCGGTTTTTCCCTATTTTTTGTAATTCTATAGAAAGTAATCGTTTCATAAAACCTGGGTTAGGAATTGGTTAAGGCTAAAAATTGTTCTTCTAAACTCATTTTCTTGTGAACTAAATGTTGCAAAATAACGCCTCGGTCAAAAAGATATTTGTTCAATGCTCCAGCATCGACCGCTTGCTTAAAGTATACCACCGCTTTACCGTCAGCATCGATTACCCTATCAGCTTCTGGATGACCTTTAATTACCTCTAAAAGTTGGGCTAGATTGGAAGCTTGCAATTCCATATAACCAGCATTGCTGATCATACCATCGACCGTGCCATTATACAAAATTTCTCCAAAACGTAGTACCAATACATGACTGCATACTTTTTCTACTTCATCCAGCAAGTGCGAAGCCAATAGTATTGTAGTGCCCTGAGCAGCAATTAACTTAATAATATCGCGTATTTGATGTATGCCGTGTGGGTCTAAACCGTTGGTAGGCTCGTCTAGAATTAGTATTTCAGGATCATTTAGTAAGGCAGAAGCAATTGCTAACCGCTGCTTCATTCCTAGAGAAAAGGTTTTAAATTTGCTATTTGCTCGATCACTTAGGCCAACAATCTCTAGTTTTTCGGCGATTTTAGAATAAGAAATGCCTTTGATTTTGCAAACCAATTGCAAGTTTTCTTCAGCCGACATGTACGGGTAGAAATTTGGACGCTCGATGATTGCTCCTACCTTTTTCAAGGCTTCACTAGTAGACATTTGGCCACCAAACCATTGGTATGATCCTGATGTTTTGTTGACCACATTCAATACGATTCCTAAAGTTGTTGATTTTCCACTTCCGTTAGGTCCTAAAATGCCATAGACGTTTCCTTTTTGAATGGTTAGCGAAACATTCTTCACCGCATGTATTTTGCCATACTGCTTGTTGAGGTTGGAAATGGTAAGTACTGCTGATTCCAAGTTCGTTGATTTTGATTTCAAGTAAGACGAAGGAACCACTAGTTTGTTACTGATCTTTTTTTTGAATATAAAAACGAGCTACAAATTGCTTTTTTAATTGCAAGTAAAAAAGGGTCTCATTGATGTCTTTCAACTTAGAAGTCAAAATGATTTTTTGACCCCGACTATCATTCGTAGCTTGCAGCTTGCATATCTCACACTCAAATTCGCTGAAATGTGTATTGACCTTTTTAGTCTCCACATACCGATGTCCAAAAAGCGAACAAAGGTAACCTTTCTTAACTATACCATTAGATAAGTAGTTTGTTTTCATACATTTAAGGTTTAGTTCTCGTATAGTAAACATAAAGGCAAAACGACAAAAAACAAAATTTAATCGATAAACGACATGATTTTAAAGTTTTAAACTAGAATTACTTACAAAATACTGCAAATTAGACAGTTGCGTTTCTTTTATTTGAACGGTACAATAACGGGTTCCCCAATTTGAAAATCAGGTAAAGCCAAGTCATCATTTTTGAAGGAGTTGGTTTTGAAAATGTTAGTGCCCTCATAAGGTATGGAAGGGTAATATGAAAACGAAATCTGAAAACTATTGAAAACAAGATAGTCGTTGTTAATGAGCATCCCGATACTAAATTTAGAATACAACCGATCGTCAAATAATTTATCGCCTTCGTTCCCCAGCAACCCAAAGGTCATATTGTAAAATGGACTGAAGTGAAATCCATGCCAATTGCCCGGCGCATAGGTCTGTGTTTGAAAAGTTAATGTCAATTTCCTGGTTCCATTAAGTAGTGGATTGCTAAAACCAGCAATGCCGTTTCGATCGGATAACATGACCCGGTCCTTAATAATAGGTGCCCTGTGGTTCCCAAAGACTACGGTAGGTTTAATAAACTGCCTGATTTTCCAATTCCCAATAGAAAGTAAATTAGTAAAATAATTCGTTTCGACCCGAAAAGTCGTTTCTTCTGTAGTTCCATAATTATAAAAGCTGCCCCATTGTACATCGGTTCCTAAATATCCAAAGCTAAAGTAGTTTCCATAGGCAAAACGCCCACTAAAATAAGCTCGTCGTATTTGGTTTTTGTCTTGATACCCACCAGTAATTGAATACACCTGTCCATAGGGGACATCTTCTATAATACCAAAATTGAATAAGTATTTGTCCTCGGCAAACTTTCGGGTATTCAATCCAATAGTCCCCAAATATAATTTCTCGCTAGAAAAGAATTGTGTCGGATCATAAGCAATTTCAGGTCGTTCTCGGTAAGTCACATTTTTAAACCCTAACGAGGTAATTAAGTTAGTCGTTCGGTAGTCTTCATTTTTTCCGCCAAATACACGAAATGAATACCCAAACCAATATTGCTGTGTTTCTAATTTAAAGTGTTGCTTTCCAAAAACTAAGGCAGCGTTTGGCAAGGAATCGGTATAAAAACGGTTTTCAAAAAAGGCACCCCCAGCTAGTCTTGTGAATGGCGAAATAAATTGACGCTCCACTCGTGCGCTCTTAGTTGTAAAATTATCCAAAGAGTTCTCGTATAGAAACGTAGTATTGATGAAAGTATTCTTAATGTTGTTAATGGAGTACTTCGCTCGATAAGCATTTTGGCCAGTATCAAAACGTTTCGTGAAATCATTCTGAAATTCATGACCTAGTCCTAAAAAATTACGCTCTGTGATTTCAAAATTACCTTGGGTATTTGATACCGCCCCTGTCGGAATCAAACTCCAAGAGTCGAGTACCCTAATTGAGATGTCAACTGAATCTTTACAATTCGGAATTTCAACAGGGTTAATGATTACGCTTCGAATATAGCGCTGCCTACGTATTAAACGCTCAGATTCTTTTGCTAATAGCGAATCCAAAGGCTCGTTCTTCTTGAATAATAAAAGATTGCGAATCGTCCAATTCTTTGTCTTAAGATGGAGTCGGTTTCCCACTTTTTCAAATCCTTTCTCGGGTGCATCCTTGTAATTATCAACGCTGTAGCCAAAAGGATCCAAAGTCTCAATCGTAATATTCCGAATAATTTTGCCCTCATTGCGGTCAAAAGCCTTCTTGATGAAAAAACGTTTGCGAAGGATATTACTCGGTGTGCTGGCCGATTTACGATTGGATTTAAATAATAAGCGGTAAATAAATCCTTTCACCTTACTGTTTTTGGAGTAGGTTTCGATTTTCTTATACACCTTAACTGAATCGTTTCCACTGTTTTTTACTTGCGCCAAGACAGGATTGCTGAGAAAGCAAAATGTTGTAAATAAAACAAAGAATAGGTAGTGCTTCATTTAAAGGGAGCCATTTCAACAAATATAATGTTATTAAACGGCCTATAGCACATTTTAACATCGTCTATCGAACTCCAAATATAAAAAAATCCCCAATCGTTACAATTGAGGATTATTTTTCTTCGAGAAAAATGAAAGTCTAGACTTTAACTCTTCTGCTCTTTATTAAAATAAACCAAGTAGTAGTACATCTGCTTTTCTTCATCCCATCCTTTTTCAACAAACTTCTCAGCACTCTCGGGATTGATGAAATCCAACTTTATTTGGATATTCGTATCCAAGTTAATTACGTTCTTAATCGATTTTCTCGCATCCGTTACAGCGCCATTAGCAATAGGGAAGTTGGTAATGTCCTCAATGCTATATTTCTCTCCCTTATCAACTTTATAATTTTTGAATTCCGGAATCAAATCAGGATTGTCCAAAACCTCGTTCAAAAATTTACTTTCTTCAAACTCATCATTCTTTGCAAAGAAGTTTACCGAACGGTTCATAAACATCACTTCTTCTTTTTTGTCCTCTGCTGGCAATACAACATCTTTAGCAAAGCCTTGGCAGAATTTCAAATACTTCTTGGTATAGAAATTATCATCTTGGAATGCATCTACCGATAGGAAATGTTCCAACCAGTAACGCGCATCATAACGATTGCTGTCGACCGTCAATATTTTATAGCCTTCTTCTTTTTTATGGTTGAATATTAAACAGCCTTTATCCAACTTGTTTAAGTTAATTCCTTGCTGTAAAATCATTTCCAACGTAGTGCCTTTTTCTTCAAACTGCATAAAATCAGTTTTTATTTCACTCTTAAAAACCCCAATGGCGTCCACCACGTTATTGTCTATTGATACATTGGTCAAATGTGCCACATATACTTCGCCGTTTTTGATGTGTGGATGATTGGATTGCTCAAACAAATGTTTCGTGATCTTTTTAGAAATTTCGTGGGATTCACTTGGATTTATGAATAACTCAGATGCTAAAGTAAACATGTCATTATAATCCAAATCTACGTCGTGGGCAAACTGAAAATAGTTCTCTTCCTTTTCTCGAAAAGGCTTAAAGAAATATTCTTTCAGTAGAGGTACAATCTCATCGTTCAAGGCATAGGGCTGTTCCGATAAGAAAATAGCTTCGTTCCGACTTTTATTCCCCACTCGGTGTATGGATAAGCTCTCAATATGAGCATTAAATAAGTTTATCATTTTTTTAATTTTCTATTTTTTATTCAGCCACTTCGTCTAATTCCAATTTTCTTCGAATCCGAAATCTTCAAAACTGTCATCTCCACTGAACATATCCAAGTCATCTTCGTCTAAATCGTCTTCAAATTCTGAGTAGAAGTCATCGTTTTCAGCTTCAAATTCTTTCTCAGGTGCCGCTGCCGGCAACATTCCATGCGAGAATAACAAACTAGGATACGTTACGCCAACTTCCGCTTCCTCTAAAGCAGCAAGCTCAACCAAGAAAGTCCACATATGAATGAAATCGTACACATAAATAATCTTTGTTTGGTCTTCGCTCAACAATTGATTCAAGGCATAATCACCCATTATTTTTTGCTCTCCCGGCACATCGCCTGTATCAAACATCGGAATCTCATCTTCTTGATTCCATTGGTCGTCACAAGTATAAAAGGAGGCCATCTCCATCCCGTCAAAGCCAAAGGCATTAACGATTGCATTGTGTAAATCTTCTAAAGTATCCTCTTCTTGAATAGCAATATCCCGGAAAACATCTTCTTCGGCATCCAGTATCGCTCTGAATTTATAAATCATAGGTTCGATTTTTTGAGGACGTAAAGGTAAAATTTTAATTATGAAATACGAATGCCCACGGCGAATTGTTGATAAGAATTTGAGCGAAAAAAACCAAACGACATCACTGGGTTATATTGGAGAGGCTGCCTATTTAATTTTAGTATTTTCGGGGTATGTACGACCACAGCGAATTAAAAACGGTAGCCGAGACCTACTTTTAAAATAGTGACATTTGTATTATAATCTACGTCAGGAAAACCATCCTTTCCTTTCATTTTACTAAAATCATCCTGAATTTGGGAAAATAAATTTTTAGCTAGATCATAGGTTACTCCCAAATCCGCCTTGCCTTTAAAGTGCTTACCCATCAAGTTTTGATCGACCAATAGGGGATAATTAGCCTCCAAACTAATTTTTTTCTGTTGGGCAGATACAATCCCAACCAGCAATAGCAAAACACCTCCAACTATTTTTTTCATTTTTTTGAATTTTGACTACGACAAAAATAATAAATGTAGCTATAGTTTAACGAAGCTTTGTATTTATTGCTCATCATAGAAAAAGAAAGGAAAAGGAATCCAAATAGATTTTCTTTTCTCGATCAAGCGCCTCTGCAATTTATCCAGGATGAATGCATTAAAATGATAGTTGCATCGCACTTCTACCTAAAATCCAACTATTAAAAAATCTAGTAGTCCAGTAAACAATCCATCCCTAAAAAATAACATTTCGGTAACCATAAATTGTATAGTTTTATACTTTGATACACCTTTGGCACATCAAATTAATAATACATGAAAACGTTTTACATTTTAATCTTGTTACTGCTTACTTCCTTTGGGTTTGCACAAAATACGATCAGCGGCGCCGTGGTTGATGAAAAAAACAAACCTGTAGCTGGTGCCAATGTCTTCCTTGACGGAACTTACGATGGTTCCTCTACCGATGAGACGGGTCACTTCAGTTTCACGACCACAGCAACGGGTAACCAAAACTTAGTCATCAGCTTTTTAGCCTTTGAAACGCTGAAAGTTTCAATCGATGCAGCCAATTGTCAATACAAAACCTTCAAGCTTAAAGAAAGTGTTAATACCCTTGATGCGGTAGTAGTTACCGCAGGGACTTTCAGTGCAGGGGAAAAGAGTAGAGTGTCAGTTCTAAAACCCCTGGACATCGTTACTACTGCTGGCTCAGCGGGAAATATAATTGCAGCCTTGCAAACCCTTCCGGGAACTCAAAACGTTGGGGAAGATGGTCGGCTTTTTGTGCGCGGTGGAGAAGCCGATGAAACTCAAACCTTTGTAGACGGGATTCGAGTAGCACAGCCTTATGGGGCGACCACTAACAATTTGCCTACGCGTGGACGTTTTTCACCCTTCCTATTCAGCGGAATAGCCTTTTCAACAGGAGGGTATTCAGCAGAGTATGGCGAAGCCCTTTCTAGTGTGCTTCTGTTAAATACTCAAGATGAAGCGGACCAAAATAAAACCGATATCTCTTTCATGACCGTTGGTCTGGGGCTAAGCCATACCCAAAAGTGGAAAAAAAGTTCGCTAAGTATTAATACTGACTACATCGATTTGGCTCCCTATCAAAAAGCCATCCCGCAAAATGTCGATTGGAACCGTCCGTTTCAATCGCTATCAGGAGAAGCTGTCTACCGTTATAACTTTACTAATGGTATCTATAAATTATACGCCGCTTTCGATGCATCCCGCTTCGACCTAAATCAAGAAGACATCAACTTAACAAACCCTGTACGCGTCAATCTAAACAACAACAATTTCTATCTAAACAGCTCCTACAAAGGAAACTTTGGTAGTAATTGGCAAGTGTTTGGAGGTATAAGCTATGGCTACTCCCATAATCAAATTGATTTGGATGCTAATAAAGTAACTAATGGCGAACATGCCGCGCACTTGAAAGCAAAACTAACGAAGAAACTCTCGGACCGTATTAAATTGAATTTTGGTTCCGATTTCTTTATGACCAATTATGACGAAGATTATAATACCGCTCTAAAAAATGGTTACGATGCCAATATAGCAGCACTCTATACAGAGGCTGATATCTTTTTCTCTAAGAACCTAGCCGCAAAAGTAGGAGTGAGAGCTTCTAATAATAACTACATAAAAGAAAATGCTTTGGATCCTCGTGCCTCTATAGCTTACAAAGTGTCTAAAAACAGCCAGTTCTCTTTTGCTTACGGGAACTTTGACCAAGCCCCTAAAGCCGAATATTTAAAATATTCGTCTAATTTCAAAAACGAAAAAGCGGCCCACTATATTCTCAACTACCAATACGTTAAAGGAACTCGAACCTTGCGCGCCGAGTTATACTTAAAAGAATACGATGATTTAGTAAAGTTTGATACACAAACAGTACAATATGAAACCAAGTTTACTAATAACGGTACCGGCTATGCCAAAGGGCTTGATGTCTTTTGGCGCGACGGCAGCACAATCAAAAATCTAGAATATTGGATTTCCTACTCGTATATAGATACCAAAAGGGATTATAAAAATTTTTTCGCTGAAGTAACGCCAAGTTTTGTAGCTAAACAAAATGTTTCCCTGGTTACGAAATATTGGATTGGCGATTGGAAATCCCAACTGGGCCTAACCCAACAATTCAGTACAGGGCGCCCTTATAATAATCCGAATGAGGCGAGTTTCATGAATAGCTTAACCAAGAGCTATAGTAGCCTAAGCTTCAGTTGGGCCTATTTACTATCACAACAAAAAATACTGTACTTCTCCGTGTCTAATGTACTAGGAACGAAAAACATCTTCGGATATAATTATGCCAATACAGCCAACATTGACACCGGCATCTTTGCCCGTAAAGAAATTATACCAACCGCCGACAGATTCTTCTTCGTAGGCTTCTTTTGGACAATAAGCGACAATAAAAAAGATAATCAATTAAAAAATTTATAATTAAAAGTAGAACCAATTAGCATTTCATCCTCCAAATTCTACAATTCAGTTAGTATTAATTTTTGAAGTGGCAAAACCAACCTACTTTTGAACTGTAATTAGAAACCTTTAAAAACAAACAATATGAAAACAATTATTACTACAGTAGCTTTCTTTATTTGCTCACTTCTGCAAGCACAAGGACAATACGAACAAGGAATGGGTAAAGCCATGGGACTTTGGAAAGAAGGAAAAATAGCAGAGGCTTCGGCTTTATTCGAACGCATCGCTTCAGCTGAAAAGACCAATTGGTTGCCCAATTATTATGTTGCCATGGTGAACGTTACTGCAACGTTTGATCCGGCCAATAAAGATAAAGCGGCAGCCATGATTGATAAAGCTCAAACGGCTATCGATAATGCTAGCGTCATTAGTCCTAACAACGCAGAGATTAAGGTGCTACAGGCATTATTATATACCGCGATGATAGTACAAGACCCAATGACCAACGGAATGAAATACTCCGGTAAAGTGATGGAGCAATACTACCAAGCCTTGGCCATTGCACCCGAAAATCCGAGAGCAGTCTTTGGAAAAGCCGATTTCGAAATCAATGGAGCAAAATGGACCGGAGTAGATACTAAACCATTGTGCGAACAAGTAGCTAGATCAATCGATTTATTTGCAAAATTCAAACCTGAAAATGCGTTTTCGCCTAACTGGGGATTAGAAAGAGCACAAGAAACATTACAGAATTGTAAAAAGTAATTCAATCAAGCAAGAACAAAGCAGTATCATGGAAAATAATAAAGAAAACAATAAAATAACGGACTACCTTTTTGTAGGCTGTATGTTTTTGGGAATAGCGTTAGGAGAATTACTTGAGGAACCTGGAGTAGGATTAATGGGGGGTATGGGTATCGGGTTCATTTTATCGGCCGTTTACGGTACTGAAAAAACCAAATAAAGTTATACGATGAAAAGTCCTCAAAAAGCCATCCCAAAAATTCTATTGCTGTCGTTAGTCATTTTTATTGTCATTCAATTATTGAATGTTGTATTAGGAAATGATATTCAATTCGGCTTGGCTTTATTAATTCCTTTTGGTTATACTATTTTATATACACTTTCACTGTCGTATGCTAACTGGACGTTGTTTCACTACTTGGACAAAGTTTTTGAAACCAATCGCTTTGCTACCAAAAGAATAATAATCGGATTTGTAGGCTCTTTTGTCGTAACCTTAATAGTTATTTTTTTACTGCGAATTTTTGAAGAAGTCATCATTAATGGTCATTCGTTTAGGGACTATATGACTCACGAACAAGCAGCCAATTACGTTGTTTCAGTCATCATCACCTTCATCATTTCTTTGTCCTTTTATGCGTTTTACTTTTTTAAGGTATACAATGAAAACAAGGTTAAGGAACAGAAGATTATTGCAGGTACTGCTTCTGCTCAATTTGAAAGCTTGAAGAACCAAATCGACCCGCACTTCCTCTTCAATAGCTTAAATGTTCTAAGTTCCTTAATTGAAGAGAACCCAGAAAATGCGCAAAAGTTCACCACCTCACTGTCCAAAATATACCGCTATGTTTTAGAACAAAAGGATAAGGAACTAGTAACAGTACAAGAGGAATTAGCCTTCGCTAAAACCTACATGAACTTATTAAAAATGCGATTTGAAAACAGCATTACCTACGATGTATCCACGGATTATGACAATCCAGAAGCTAAAGTAGTACCGCTCTCTTTACAATTGCTTCTAGAAAATACCATCAAGCATAATGTGGTGAGCGAACAAAAGCCATTGCACATCAAAATTTACATCGACAATGGTTATCTTATCATAGAAAATAATTTGCAGAAAAAGGAAGTGCTGCAAGATAGAAGGGGCGTCGGACTCCAAAACATCGTAAACCGCTACGGATTAATATCGCAACGAAAAGTATTAATCGAAGAAACAAACACTTGCTTTAAAGTCATGATTCCAATTTTAACCAAACAGGTCGCTTTTATGGAAACTCAAACCATATATAATGAAAATTTGGCCTTCATCAAAGCTAAAGAACGAGTAGAAAAACTTAAAGGGTTTTATGGAAACCTAATATCGTACTGTTGCGTCATCCCAATGCTGATCTTCATAAACCTCAATACGGGAGGCAACCAATGGTTTTGGTTCCCTATGTTCGGCTGGGGGATGGGACTTATCTTTCATGCTGTTGAGACGTTTGGGTACGGCAAAGCTTGGGAAGAAAAGAAAGTACAAGAATTGTTAAATAAAGAGAAAAATAATAAATGGAAATAGCCATGGAACAAGATTATAAAGAATACGACCGTTACCAACGGGCCAAAAAACAAGTGGAAGAAATCAAAGGGTTTTACGGTCACTTAGTTTCCTTCTTAGCAGTAAATGCTTTTCTGCTTTTCATTAATCTTAAATACTCACCCCAAGAATTATGGTTTTTTTGGCCACTATTAGGCTGGGGTATAGGTTTGATTTTACATGGAATGAAGGCCTTCAACTATATGCCTTTCCTTGGAAAAGAATGGGAAGCTAAAAAATTAAAACAATTCTTAGAAGAAGAAAAAAGACAGCAACATGGAAACCAGTAACCCAATGGAAGAAGTACGATATCAGCAAGCGGTAAAGAGGGTAAAACGCATCAAGGGATTTTATACCCACTTACTGGTTTACGTAGTAATTAACATAATGATACTATTACTCCAATACACCGACAGTGATGCTTCCAAAGATTTTTGGCAGTGGCACACCTTTAGTATGGTTATCTTCTGGGGCATAGGGTTAGGAGCCCACGCTATGTCGGTTTTTGTTCCAACCATCCTGATGGGTAAAGCTTGGGAAGAAAGAAAGATCAACGAACTAATGGAAAAAGATAAAAATAATAAGTGGGAATAGACGGAAATGCTGCCGTTTGTAAAGTTTATAAACTCTAAATTTTCAGCAAACCATGAATATCATCATTATCGAAGACGAAAAACCAGCCGCTCGATTACTCCAACGTAAAGTCGAAAAGCTCGGGTTGCAAATTAATACCTTACTGCATTCTGTTGAGGAAGCCATTCATTGGTTCAATACTAATGAACACCCCGATTTAATCTTCCTTGACATCCAACTTTCTGATGGTTTGTCCTTTGAAATCTTTGAAGCGGTTTCTATTAATAGTGCCGTCATTTTTACTACTGCTTATGATGAATATGCGCTGCGAGCCTTCAAACTCAACAGCATTGACTACCTTCTCAAACCCATAGACGAAGACGATCTTGAAGTTGCTGTCAATAAGTTTAAATCAAGAACGAACAGTGCCGTTAACCTAGCGCTTGATTTCGAATTAATTAAGAAGATGTTAGTTAATCCAGTAGACCGCCACTATAAAAAACGTTTTACAATTAAAGTGGGCCAACAACTCAAAATGGTGCCAATCGAAGAAATTGAATGTTTTTATAGCGAAAATAAAGGAACGTATCTGTACACATTAGACAAACGCAGTTACTTGCTTGACCTAACTCTGGAGCAATTGGAAAGCGAACTAAATCCAACTGATTTTTTTAGAGTGAGTCGGAAGTTTATTGTTCCACTAAAAACTATTAAAGAAATTCAACTGCATAGTAATTCAAGACTCAAAGTGATACTGCCAACCTACAACGAGGATGAGGTAGTGGTTGCCAGAGAGCGAGTTAACGATTTCAAAGAGTGGTTAGGTTAGTGGATAAGTTCCCGTCGTATACCTACTAATACAAAAATAAGTAAGGTGTAGGCAATGAAAAAAGGAACGATATACTCAATCCAACCCATGGGCAACATCACAGCGATAATTAGCAATTGAAAGCCTAAACCATACAAAGAGAGCAAGGTCATAAACCAATTCGGAAAGGTTTTTACCTTATAAGCCTCAGCATCCATCCAATGGATAACTTTGTCAAATAATCCATACGCCACGGTATACAGGCCAAATAGGATGGTCACCGTGCGCTGTCGCTCTCCAACCATAGCTTTCGGAGTCTTATATTCAAATACCTTACTGGTAGAGTCGCCTCCAACCGACTTAGTTCTCAAAATTACATAATAGTAATTGTATAATGTGCCTTGCATTTGCAGTCCCACAAAGGCCATTAGGGTAAACCAAACGGTAGCATGGGATACATAACAAATGGTCATTAAAAAGATAAAGTTGAGAATTATATCAAACAAACTATCCAGGTACCTCCCGCTATAAGATGGGGTCTTCTTTAATCGCGCCAATTCGCCATCCGCAGCATCAATCCCTGATTTCAATAATAGGAAAAAGGCCGCTAAATAGTACTGCTCCTGCAATATACAATAAACGGCAATCAATCCCGATAGTCCAAAAAGTAAAGTAACGTGAATAGGGGTAAAGCAGGTGTCTTTTAATAACCGGGCGACAAATCTCCCGAAAGATCTTCCGTAATCAGATAAATCTAAGAATTGATCTTGAGTGGCAAGTTTAGACATTTAAAAAGGTAAACAAGGAACTGTGACAATATAGTCTGGGCATGCGAATTATTTGGAAAAACGATGTAAGGTAAAGGTCATCGCCGTCAATAAAAAGAAAGCAACTACTTGGTGCGTCAACCCTAACCATAAAGGAACACTGTATAACAAAGTGAAAATACCCAATCCAAATTGCAAGAACACAATAAGTACCAACGCATTTAAACCATTTTGTTGCGGTTTTGACAAATTGAATTTCCGACTCTTATAATATAGGAATAAAATCAAACCCACGACGAGATAGGCCATTGTACGGTGCACAAATTGTACCCCACTTTTGCCTTCGGCGAAACGCGCTAACCATCCTTCTTTCTCCAAGATGATACTTTCATGAAAGAACTGCCCATCGCTCATTAACGGCCAATGGTTATGCACTAAGCCAGCATTCAATCCTGCCACAAATCCACCATAAATGATTTGAAGTAATAGAAAAACTAATGTTACTCGGGCTAGCTTTTTTAAAGGAAGCAATACGTCTCTTTTCTCAGGATAAAGTAAATCTAAGGCAACCCATAAGGTATAAGCAAATGTGATAAAGGCAAACGTAAGGTGTAAAGAAAGTCTATAATGACTTACATCCGGATCATTTACCAAGCCACTCTTAACCATAAACCATCCCAAAAATCCTTGGAAGGCTCCCATTCCCAAAAGCAAATAGCATTTCTTTAAGGTAGCCGCATCCAGTTTTTTCTTCAGTAAGAAATAGACAAAAGGAATGATAAAAACAAAACCTAATAAACGACCAATCAAACGATGAAACCACTCCCAGAAGTAAATGAATTTATAATCCGCTAGTTGAAAATCATTGTGGATGTTAATCTTTTGATATTCTGGAAACTTCTTATACTCCTCAAATGCCTGTTGCCAAGCAGCATCACTTAACGGCGGAAACGTATCCGTAACCAAATGCCAATCCGTCATCGATAAACCCGAATTCGTGAGTCGGGTAATACCACCCACCACAACCATAACAAAAACTAAAAAACATCCAGAAAGTAGCCAAATAATGACCGATTTATTATTTTTCATAACCTTTAATAGCTGCGTTCCCTTGAATGAGCAAACGAATTGCAAATTTATATTGTTTTATTTTTTTACGGACTTAAACAAATTATAATTGTCTGTGAATTCAATCCACTTTTTTCAATCCCATCTTAGACGCCTTTGCCATAACAAAGTCATATGCCGCCTGATATTCATTCGGGATGTCACCCTCAAGGATCGCTTCTTTAACGGCTTCTTTGAGGACGCCGATTTCTCTCGAAGGTTTCAAGTTAAACAACGCCATGATTTCTTCCCCACTAATAGGCGGTTGGAAGTTACGTACATGGTCACGTTCTTCCACTTCTATAATTTTTCGACGAACGATGTCAAAATTGTTATGGTATTTCTTAAACTTAACCGGATTCTTAGTCGTAATATCCGCTTCGCACAAAGTCATTAAATGATCTACATCTTCCCCAGCGTCAAAAACCAAGCGTCGTACCGCCGAGTCGGTTACTATGTCTTCAGAAAGTACTATGGGTCGCGAACTCAACATCACCATTTTTGCCACAAACTTCATCTTTTGGTTCAAAGGCATGTGCAATCGTTCAAAGATTTTCTTCACCATTTTACCCCCCAAGAACTCATGACCGTGAAAGGTCCATCCTTGCTTTTTGTTAAATCGCTTTGTTGGCGCTTTTCCTATGTCGTGCAAGAGAGCAGCCCAGCGCAACCATACATCTTCGGTGTGCAGACAAATGTTATCCACTACCTCTAGCGTATGGTAAAAGTTGTTTTTATGCGTATGTCCTTCTATTTCTTCTACGGCATTTAAAGCGGTAAGTTCCGGCAATAGTAGTTCCAATAGTCCTGTCTGATATAAATGTAAAAAGCCTATCGATGGTTTGTCGGTAGCAAGGATCTTATTCAACTCATCGACAATGCGCTCCCCCGATATGATCGTAATACGATCTTTGTTGCGCGCGATGGCTTCCAAGGAATCAGCTTCAATAGTGAACCCTAATTGGGTAGCAAAACGAATGGCCCGCATCATTCGCAAAGGATCATCGGAATAAGTGATGTCCGCGTTTAAAGGGGTCTTGATCAATTTGTTTTCTAAATCGGTCAAACCATCAAATGGATCTACCAAGGTCCCATAGGTGTCCTCATTCAATGAAAAGGCCAAAGCATTAATCGTAAAATCACGACGGTTTTGGTCGTCTTCCAAGCTGCCATTTTCAACCACTGGATTTCGGCTGTGGGCGGCATAACTTTCCTTACGAGCACCCACAAATTCAATGTCTATTTCTTTGTAGCGCAACATTGCCGTACCGTAGTTTTTAAAAACCTGTACTTTAGGCTTGTGCGGCAAAAGTTCTGATACTTTTAAAGCCAAGTCGATCCCAGATCCAATAGCTACAATATCAATATCTTTTTTGAAATTACGATTTAATAAATAATCCCTAACAAAGCCCCCAATAACATAGCTCTCCAGGTGCAATTCCCGTGAAGCTTTGGAAACGATTTCAAAGATTTTATGATCTAATGCTTGTTTGTAATTCATAGGTTATTTGCGAATAATTTTAACCTGATTATCCAAAGTTAATTTAATAATCGTAGAAGGTTTATCGCATATTTTTTCGTGGTCCAAATTTACTACATAGTCCACACCTTTTATAATTTCAGGACTAATTTCTTTAAAACATTTTGGCGTAAACATCCCCGAAATATTGGCGGAAGTGGAAACCAATGGTTTTTTCATTCGCTCCATTAGTTTGTAGCAAAATGGCTCCTTAACTAATCGGACGCCAAGCGTTTGGTCTTCTGCTATTATGTTGGCCGCCACATTCCTCGGTCGGTCAAGGATCAGGGTCGTAGGCTTTTCGGATAAATCCATGATCTGCCATGCGGTCTCCGGTATGTCTTTAAAAACGTGGTACATCATCTTCTCTCCATTCATCAAAACGATCATGCTTTTGGATTCTTCCCGTTGCTTGAGCGCGTAGATTTTTTTGATCGCTTCCGCATTAGTAGCATCGCATCCTATGCCCCATATCGTATCAGTAGGGTAAAGAATGATGCCGCCATTTTGAATGACTTCAAATGCGTTATGGACTTCGGAGTTAATATTGTTCATTACATTTTTTTTGCAAAGGTATTAATTCTGAGAGAAACATTAATTACGGTTAAGAAAGCGGTTCTTCATAATTCGGTTTAATTCCTTTAGCTTCATGTATAAAATTATATATTTGTGAAAAATACGTGATAATGTTCAAAAATAGCCTAGACCTTTTTATAAAAAAATATTTCAAAAATAAGAACGAAGAGATTCCAGCATTCTTGCTTCATAAATTGTATCATCAAGGGGGGTATTTGCCTTTTACCGGAGCTTCATTACGCTTTAGATTAATGGCTTGTATTACCAATGATATCGTGATTAATCAGAAAAAAGCAGTTTTAGAATTTGGAGCAGGTATATCCACCATTATTTTTGCTCGTTTGATAAAAATGAACAATTTGGATACCAAAATTGTAACCGTAGACCATTCGGCCGAGTGGATATCGCTATTGCAAAAGATGTTATCCGACGAAGGCTTAAACCAATATGTTACTTTTGTTCATGCTCCGATCGTGAAAAGTACGGATTTAGAATTTTCTTTTGAATATGAAAGTGCTGCAGTAACAAAAGCATTAAGCGATGCTAAATTTGATGTCGTAGTAATTGATGGTCCAATTGCTTGGTCTTCCGATAAACGCATGAGCAGGGTTTCAAATATTAAGTATTTTATCAATAATCTAGACGCGAGGTATACTATTTTCGTAGACGATACGGAGCGTAGAGGAGAGAAAGTACTATTAAAGCAATTACAAAAAAAATTGGGTATTGCTCCCGTTAAAATAGATCCAACTTTTGCCTCCTTTACAAAGGGCCAAAATTTTGGTTTTGAAATTTAAGGGTATTAAACACGTGAAATAAAAATATCGGGGAATGAGATTACTACAATTTACAGCTGCTGATGGATGGAGAGGGCATGAACAAAAAATAATATATCTAGCGGAAGCCTTTCGAGATTTGGGCTTAGTAGAAGACCAATGGATTATTTGTCGAAATGATTCGATCATGAAGAAAGTCGCGACTGAAAAGGGATTGAATGTGTTGGCCTATGATTTCAAATCAGAGTATGATTTGAAGTTTGCCAAAAAGTTGAAACAAATTTCAAAAGAGGTAAAAGCAGACATCATTTTCATACACAGTAGTAAGGCGCATACGATTGCGGTCCTGTCCAGTATGTTCTATGGACTTAAGCAACCCTTAGTCTTATGCAGAACATTGGTTGAAAAAGTGGATACCAATTTTTTTAGAAAATGGAAATACAATTACCACGGCATTAAAAAAATAATTTGCTTAACCCAAGCCGTTGTTGACGTACTGTCAACCGCAATTAATGATCATTCAAGATTTAGTATCGTCGGACCGATAACCGATTTAAAAAAGTTTACCAAAAAAGCCAAAAACGGCAGTCTACACGAGGAGTTCAACATACCAAATGACTATGCAATAATTGGAAATATAGCCGCTTTTGTACCGGTAAAAGACCACATTACCTGGATTAATACGGTCGAGGAATTGCACAAAAGAGGTTTGAAGGCAAAATATATTCTTATAGGGGAAGGACCTACAGAGAATGATATGAAAGAATTAGTGAAAAGTAAAGGCTTAGAGAACGAAATTATCTTTGCTGGATTTCGTACCGATATACCCCAAATGCTGCCGGAATTTGATCTGTTATTGTTTACGTCAAACAACGAAGCCGCTGGAGGAGTAATTTTGGAAGCTTATGCCTGTAGAGTTCCTGTAGTAGCAACTAATGCAGCTGGAATTCCAGAAATACTGGAAGATCACAAAACAGGATTGTTAGCGGCGACCGGGGATCATTTAGATTTTGCCACGAAGACTGAATATATGTTGAGCAACAAAGAATTACAAGCGCAAGTAACCGAAAATGGTTATAATTATCTAATTCAAAACTTTACAAAAGAGGTTGTCGCAAAGAAGATGTTTGACGAATTGAACAACGTGCTTTTAAATTCTAATTAACTCATGATGTTTTATATTGTTGGTCTACTGCTGTTTGCATTGCTCTTTGGCGTGCTAAATTTTCAATTAAAACTGTTTGTGCCCGCTCATAAAAAAGTTAGAATATTAGAGTACCATTCCATTTCTGTTGACGGATTTGAAGATCAAATTACAC
>Ga0114967_10000796_pt1 | contig 26661 bp, 24 predicted proteins | sample M_130628_MF_Meta_FD_92639 | JGI IMG/M metagenome (GOLD analysis project Ga0114967, IMG submission 92639) | Freshwater microbial communities from Lake Montjoie, Canada to study carbon cycling - M_130628_MF_MetaG | ecosystem: Environmental > Aquatic > Freshwater > Lake | place: Lake Montjoie...
CTCGGCCTCATGTTCCTCTAACGGGACCTCATGCACAATTCAGGGCTTGGTTAATGGAACCACCTACTCGATCTCGGTTGTTGCACGATCTGCAGCTGGAATCAGCCAAGGAACAACGGCCACCGGTATGCCACGGACCGTTCCAGATTCGCCAACGACCCCTCACGTGACTCGAGGCAATACAAACGTATCCGTGGCGTGGACGCCGCGTGGCGACGGTGGTGTGCCGATAACGGGTTACCGCGCGACGGCATCCCCGAGCGGGCGCACGTGCGAGTCGGTCACACCAACCTGTACCATTTCCGGATTGCCAAATGGAGTTCCCCAAACAATTCAGGTTGTTGCGAACAATTCAGTGGGAACATCACAACCCTCTGCGCCGAGCGTTTCTGTAACGCCCGCAACAACACCGTCGATTCCACGAATTGAGTCCGCACGCAGATCGAACCAGGGAGCTGTCGTCGTATGGACGCCTCCGACTGATGATGGTGGTGATGCTGTTGTTTCCTATCTCGTCCGAGTGACACAGGGGTCTAACACTGTCTCGGAGTCGACTACTTCCGAATCATCCATCACGCTCGACGGTCTCACCAACGGTGTGAAGTACAGGATTGTCGTGTCCGCGAAAAACACCGTCGGATCCGGCGGTCCGTCGGAACACGCGTACGTCACGCCGGCTACTGTTCCCGACCCGCCGGGCGCGATCACGGCCTTGCGGCAGAATCAAGGAGCTGACGTCTCATGGGACGCGCCACTGGACGACGGCGGAGACCCAATCACTGGGTATCAAATTCAGGTTCGAGCAGGCAACGAACCGCCAAAAAGTTTCATCACCGCGGAATCTCCCTACTCGATTCGAGGTCTAAAAAATGGAACCACTTACGGCGTATCGGTCAGCGCGATCAATTCCGTCGGCAACAGCGTCGCGTCCGAATCTGCCCTCGTCACACCCGCGACGGTTCCCGACCCGCCGGGCTCAATCACGGCTCTGCGACAGAATCAAGGGGCTGACGTCGCATGGGACGCGCCACTGGACAACGGTGGGGACCCCATAACCAGCTACCGGTTGCAGGTTAGGCACGGTAACGAACTGCCGACAACTTTCATCACCTCTGAGTCGCCGTATTCAATTCGCGGTCTTGAGAACGGAATCACCTACTCCGTTACGGTCAGCGCCATCAATTCCGTCGGCGACAGTGTCGCATCCGAATCCGCCCTCGTCACACCCGCAACGGTGCCCGACCCACCAACTTCGCTGAACGCCACCGCGGCCGACGGTGCGGCGGAACTCGAATGGACGGCATCATCGAATAGTGGTGGCGATCCAATCAATGGATATCGCATTCGCATCTGGAGGGACACCGTCGTCATCAGTGAATTTGATACGCCAATCACGAGTGCGTCCGTGCCAGGACTGACGAACGGAGTGGACTATCGGGTAGCCGTGACGGCGGTTAATACCGTGGGAGAAAGCGTCGCGGGGGAATCCGTGACTGTGACGCCATTCTCACCAGCCGTCGTGGAACCGCCCGTCATCGACCCACCGGTTGTGGAGCCGCCCCTTGTGGAACCTCCGGTCGTGGAACCTCCGGTCGTAGACCCACCCGTCGTGGAACCGCCTGTCATGGAACCACCGATAGTCGACCCACCCGTTGTGGAACCACCCGTCGAAGATCCTCCGGTCGCGAGTCCCCCAACAGTCGGACCGCCCATTGTGGATCCTCCAATCGTCGACACTCCACCAGCCGTCCGTAACCCTAGCCCGCCGGTCGATGTCGCCGTGATTGGCGCAACGCGTAAGTACATCAGCCTGGGATGGCGTGTTGGTGACTCCGGCGGAGCGCCTGTCATCGACTTCATTGTGCACACAAGCAGACACAAAAATCGGGGGTTCACTGTGTGGCCTGATTCCAATTCGGCCACCCCAAGGGTTGAACTGCGGAAACCCCGTCGAGGTGGTGTTTACGTCCGGGTGATTACCGTCACCGTCCGGGGCGAATCCGCCCCATCACAGGCGACGTGGGTCGCTCGGCCAAAGAAACTAGCGAATACCGAGGATGGCGGCCGTGCGCTTGAGTGAAGCGCGTGCGGCTGCGGCATCGGTTGCAAGGGCTTTTCCGTAAGACGGTACGAGCGCGGAAATCTTGGTGCCCCACGAGGACATCTTGGACGGGAAGCAGGTCGCGAGAACGTCAAGCATCGCGGCGACCGCTGTGGAAGCACCGGGTGATGCACCGAGAAGACCGGCGATTGATCCGTCGGCGTGGGAAACCACTTCGGTACCGAACTTCAGCACACCGCCCTTGTTGGCATCTTTGGCGATGACCTGAACGCGCTGTCCGGCGGAATATCCATACCAGTCAGCGGGGTTAGCTTCGGGAAAGTATTCGCGTAACGCGGCCATTCGCTTCGAACGCCCGGCAAAAACTTCGGTCGCGAGGTACTTGATGAGGCCCAAGTTTGATACTGCGACTCCGAGCATCGGGATGATGTTCCCGAAGCGAATCGAGCGGGGAAGATCCCACCACGATCCCGCCTTGAGGAATTTGGGTGTGAACCCGGCGTATGGGCCAAAGAGCAGGCTCGACTGGCCGTCAACGACTCGAGTGTCAAGGTGCGGAACAGACATCGGCGGGGCGCCAGCCGCCGATTTGCCGTAGACCTTCGCGTTGTGTCGTGCGACAACCTCGGGGTTGTCGCATCGATAAAACTGCCCGGACACCGGGAATCCCGCATAGCCGCGGACTTCGGGGATGCCAGCGCGTTGCAAGAGGTTGAGGGCGTGACCGCCAGCTCCAACAAAGACGAACTTTGCGACAACAGTGAATGGGGTGCGACCAATCTCGTTGCGCACCACGACGTTCCAGAGGCCGTCCTTCCGACGTCGAATCGATCGGACCGAATGATTGATGTGAACCTCGGTCTTGGGTCCAGCGATTGAGTTGACCAAGATTTTTGTCAGAGCGCCGAAATCAATGTCGGTACCGTTCTGAAAACGAGTCGCTGCCACCGGCTCAGACTTCGATCGGCCCGGCATGACAATTGGAGCCCACTGGTGAATGACCTTCGGGTCATCCGTAAATTCCGCTCCCGGGAAAAGGGGGTGGTTCTTTAGCGCCTCGTAGCGAGTCTTGAGATACGCAACATTATCCGTGCCCCACACAAACGACATGTGTGGAACGGGGACGAGAAACGATGACGGGTCCGGGATCGTTCCGTCATTGACGAGGGTGGACCAATATTCTCGCGACCACTGGAACTCTTGGTTGACCTTAATCGCACCGGTCGTCGCGACGCTGCCGTCTGGTTGTTCTGGCGTGTAATTCAATTCACACAATGCCGAGTGGCCTGTCCCCGCGTTGTTCCAAGGGTTCGAGGATTCGGGAGCGAGTCCAGGCCCGCGCTCGAACAGTGAAATCGTCCAGTTGGGTTCTAGCCTCCGAAGAAGCGAACCAAGAGTGGCACTCATGATGCCCCCACCTACGAGGACGACGTCAACAATCTTGGTCACTCTTCCATCCTATCCGCGCCAGTAGGCTGAATTTGTGCCCACTGAAACCGTTGCGCCCCGCATTGTGTCCTATACGGCCATCGGGCTAATCGCAGGAATCTTTGCTGGATTCTTTGGAGTCGGAGGCGGGATCCTCATCGTCCCCTTGCTCATCCTTGTGGCGAACGTCAACCAGCGTCAGGCATCCGTCACGTCACTAGTTGCAATCATTCCCACCTCGCTCGTTGCCGCGTCAACGTTTTTGGTGTCGGGAAGCGTGCCCTTGGACCAAACCGTATTTGGGCTCATCATCGCAATCGGATCGACAGCCACGGCGCCACTGGGAGCGTGGGCACTTCGAACCTGGAACACCGTTACCGTTCGGTGGATTTTCATCACCATCTTGCTGATTGCCGCGATTCAAGTTCTCTATCAGTTGCCGGATCGCAACAGTCACCTGGAATGGTCAGCAGCGACGGTTCTCGTATTGATTGCGTCCGGAGCAGCGATGGGCTTCGTCGCTGGCCTTTTGGGTGTCGGCGGGGGTTTGCTGATTGTGCCATTGCTCGTGATCGGGTTCGGAGTGAGCGATCTCACGGCGAAAGCACTGTCTCTCATCGCCATGTTTCCCGCGGCAATCTCTGGGACCATTGGTTCCGCACGAGCCGGTGTGGTCAATTGGAAGGCCGGAGTTTCGCTGGGAATCCCGATGGCCCTCGCGTCAACACTCGGCGTGTGGCTGGCAACAATCACTCCAGTCGAATGGGCGAGTCCGTTATTGGCGGCCGTGTTAATCTACGCGGTCACCCAACTCGCCTTCCGCACAATCAAGGCGATGCGAAAGGGTTAGCGAAGTCCCTTGCGGTCGGCAACCAGTTCGGCAATCTGAACGGCGTTGAGCGCGGCGCCTTTGCGAAGGTTGTCATTGGACACAAACATGACGAGTCCCGTTCCGTCGTCGAACGATTGGTCCTGACGGATTCGCCCGACGAGGCTCGGGTCAATCCCAGCAGCATCAAGCGGCGTCGGGAGGTCCATGAGCGTGACTCCCGGAGCAGTTGCGAGAATCTCTCGCGCGCGCTCCGCCGTGATGGGGCGATCGAACTGCGCGTGGATTGACAGGGAATGCCCCGTGAATACAGGAACTCGAACGCACGTGCCCGAAACGAGCAGGTTCGGAAGTTCCAGAATTTTGCGGGTTTCGTTGCGAAGTTTTTTCTCCTCGTCCGTTTCTCCTAATCCGTCATCGACGAAGTTTCCTGCCTGCGGAATGACATTGAACGCGATGGTGCGGGGGAACGTGACGGGTTTCGGGAATTCAACGGCGCGACCGTCGTGAATAAGTCCCATCAGGTCTTGCCCTGCAGTCGCGGCGACTTGATCGAACAGTTCTGCGCCACCCGAGAGACCCGCACCGGAGGTTGCCTGGTAGGTCGACACTTGAAGACGTGTGAGCCCCGCTTCGAGATCGAGTGGCTTCAGCGCCGGCATCGCCGCCATAGTCGTGCAGTTCGGGTTGGCGATAATGCCCTTGGCCGCCTCATCAATCGCGTGAGGGTTCACTTCCGAGACGACAAGCGGAACTTCGGGGTCCATTCTCCACCCGCTGGAGTTGTCAATGACAGTCACTCCCGCAGCGGCGAAACGCGGAGCCTGCGCTTTGGACAGGGTTGCCCCCGCCGAAAAGATGGCGATGTCGAGGCCCGTTGGGTCGGCCGTTTCCGTGTCTTCGACGACGATGTCCTTGCCCTCAAACGTCAGCATCGTGCCGGCACTTCGAGAGGATGCGAAAAAGCGAAGTTCGTCAATGGCAAAAGCGCGATCAGAAAGTAGTTGCCGAACGACGGTACCGACCTGACCGGTCGCCCCGACGACACCGATTCGAGCCCCCATTATCGACCCGTTCCCGCGTAGACCACAGCGTCGACGTCGCCGTCGAGTCCGAATGCGGTGTGCACAACCTGCATTGCACTCGTGAGGTCCTCGCCGCGCGTGATGACAGAAATGCGAATCTCTGAAGTAGAGATCATTTCCATGTTGATTCCAGCTTCGAACAACGCAGTGAAGAGTTGTGCAGAAACTCCAGCGTTGGTGCGCATCCCGCCACCGATCACAGAGAGCTTGCCGATGTTGTCGTCAAAAGCGACGTCGCTAAAGCCGACCTTGTCTTGGGCGGCGCGTAGCGCCTGGAGCGTCTTTTCACCATCTGTTTTCGGAAGTGTGAACGAGATATCGGTCAGAGCGGTTGCCTGAGCAGACACATTCTGGACAATCATGTCAATGTTCGCGCCCGTGCCCGCAACGATGGTAAAGATCTCGGCGGCTTTACCGGGAATGTCGGGAACGCCGATCACGGTGATTTTGGCCTCGGACAGGTCGCCGGCAACACCGGTGATGATGGGTTCTTCCATGTTTTCTCCCCTATCTGCAATGACGAACGTACCTTCTGTGTCCGCAAAACTCGAACGGACGTGGATGGTCACACCGTGCCGACGCGCGTATTCGACAGCGCGAATATGCAATACTTTCGCGCCCGCGGCGGCGAGTTCCAACATCTCTTCAAACGTGACACGGTCAACTTTGTGCGCCTTGGGCACAATTCGCGGATCGGCGGTGAACACACCGTCAACGTCCGTATAGATTTCACAGACTTCGGCGTCAAGCGCCGCCGCGAGAGCGACGGCTGTCGTGTCGCTTCCCCCTCGCCCAAGAGTCGTGATGTCCTTGGAATCGCGGTTAAATCCCTGAAAACCGGCAACGATGGCAATCGCTCCTTCGTCGAGCGCATCGCGGATTCGATCGGGGGACACATCAACAATTCGAGCAGCTCCGTGCTGCGCGGTCGTCATCATTCCCGCTTGACTTCCGGTGTACGAGCGCGCTTCGTGCCCGAGACTTTTGATTGCCATCGCCAACAGCGCCATCGAGATTCGCTCACCAGTCGTGAGAAGCATGTCGAGTTCACGCGGGTCGGGCACATCAGTAATCTGATGGGCGAGGTCGACGAGTTCGTCGGTCGTGTCTCCCATCGCAGATACGGCGACGACGACGTCGTGTCCCGACTCCCGTGTCGCAACGATTCGACGGGCCACGCGCATGATGCTTTCGGCATCAGCGACCGAAGAGCCACCAAACTTTTGCACAATGAGGGACACGGGTTTTCTCTCGTTCGAGGGTCAGACGAAGGCGGTCGCGTCGTTGCCCACCAATTGGGGAAATTCTATCCAAATTTAGGGCTGGGTGATTCGAGTGCGACCCTCGAATGCCCGGCCGAGCGTGATTTCATCGGCGTACTCAAGGTCGCCGCCAACCGGTAATCCGCTCGCGAGGCGTGACACGATCATTCCCAGGGGGCCGATGAGCCGCGACAAATAGGTCGCGGTTGCTTCCCCTTCGACATTCGGGTCGGTGGCGAGGATGATTTCAGTAATCGATGTGTCTCGGAGTCTTTCCAACAGAGGCGCGATGCGGAGCTGGTCGGGGCCAATTCCATCAATGGGGCTGATCGCACCCCCCAGCACGTGGTACAGGCCCGTGAATTCCCGGGTCCGCTCGATTGCGACAACGTCTTTGGCTTCTTCAACGACACAAATCTGGTCCCTCCGACGACGTGGGTCGCGACAAATCGCGCATTCGTCGTCTTGGGACACATTTCCGCAGGTGACACAAAATTTGACGCTGTCCCTCACTGTCCGGAGAAGTTCCGCGAGTCGAGCCGGGTCAAAAGATTCCGTTTGAATGATGTGGAACGCGATGCGTTGTGCCGATTTCGGGCCGATGCCGGGAAGTCGGCCGAATTCGTCAATCAGTTCTTGAAGGATTCCCTCGTACATCGTTATTGGTCGCCCTGACGTGGGGTCGGGTCGATGTCAAAAATTGCGGGACTGTCATCGACCGTTGCGGTGCGCGCATGTGGTGTTGACGCATCATCAATGTTGGCAATCAGCGTGGCACCAAGCATCTCGCGAATAACGGATTCGCCTCGGCGTTCGGCTGGTTCGGCCACGGCAGGTGCGGGCGCGGGTGCCACTAATTCGGGCGATTCGACTGGCTCCATCTTGGTCGTCGGGGCGTCATCGTCGGGGGTATCAGTAGGACGCTCAATAGCCGCCGACGGTTCAATCGGCGTCGCATTGACGGGTGCCGCGGGTGTTGTCGGACCTGCGCCCGTCATCGTGCCAAGGCGCGGAACAAATCGAAGACGCACTCCGAGGGCACCCAGAATCGCCTCGCGCAGATCTTCGAACACGGCTTTGCCGCTCGCAGGGTTTTCTTTGAAGCGATCAACCCACATTTGTTCAGAGAATTCGAGTGTGAGCACGTCCCCGTCCAGAATCACCGGGCGGGCCGAGTTCACAACTACCCACGAACCCTTTGACGACTCGAGGTCTTCAAGGATCGCGGGCCATGAGTCGAGGATTTCCGCCAGCGTCCCTGGTTCGATGCGTGGCAATGCCGGCGATGGAACCACAACAGGATTTACGACCTCCGCGACCGGCGCGACCGGCGCGACCGGCACAACGACATCGGGTGCGGAAACAACTGGCGCAGGAACGGCGTTAGCCGTGAGGGTTGAGCTGACGACCGGTACCGGTTGAGAGGCGTTTCTGTCAGGGAGCTCTGTCAGCAGTCGGGCGACCATCAACTCAAGGTGAATTCTGGGAGGGGTTGTGCCCATCATTCCCGACAGCGCAGCGTTGACAATGTCGGCCGCACGCGACAGTGCAGCCGCTCCATAAAGAGCAGCGAGCCCGTTCATGCGAGTGATTTCGTCTGCGGGCATTCCCCGCAAAACTGCCGCCGCTCCGTCGCCAGTCGCGTCAATGATAATGAGATCCCGCAATCGTTCGAGAACATCTTCGACGAAGCGCCGAGGATCGTTCCCGGTCTGCACGACTCGGTCGATAGCCGCAAAGGCGTGAGCGGCATCATCACGTCCAATCGCCTCGAGGGTCTCGTCAAGAAGTTCGCTCGGCGTGTAACCCAGCAAGTTGTTGGTGCGTAGGCGGGTGACCGTGCTGTCGTCCGCGCCAGCAATGATTTGGTCAAGCAGCGAAAGGGTGTCACGGACAGAGCCTCCGCCGGCACGGATCACCAGGGGTAGAACGCCGTCTTCGATTGTGACCTTTTCTTGGACGCAAAGTTCCGACACATAATCGAGCATGACCGCGGGAGGTACGAGGCGGAAGGGGTAGTGGTGGGTGCGCGACCGAATGGTTCCGATGACCTTTTCGGGTTCTGTTGTCGCAAAAATGAACTTGACGTGCTCGGGCGGCTCTTCGACTATTTTGAGCAGAGCATTGAACCCCTGTTGTGTGACCATGTGCGCTTCGTCAAGGATGAAAATTTTGTATCGGTCGCGAGCGGGTGCGAACCCCGCGCGCTCTCGAAGTTCGCGCGCGTCATCGACGCCATTGTGGCTCGCGGCATCGATTTCGACGACGTCGAGTGAACCCGATCCGTCGCGTGACAACTCGACACAACTGTCACACTTTCCACACGGAGTATCGGTCGGACCTTCGGCGCAATTGAGACACCGGGCAAGGATTCGGGCGGAAGTGGTCTTTCCGCAACCACGCGGTCCGGAGAACAAGTAGGCGTGATTGACGCGGTTCTGAAGAAGAGCAGCACGGAGGGGGTCGGTCACCTGAGATTGTCCGATGAGTTCATCGAACGATTCGGGTCGGTACCGACGATATAGAGCGACTGCCACCCTACGAGATTACCCGCACCCGCCGACTTTCAGGGGGCGGCGCGTGCGCTCAGCTGGGGAAAAGAGTCGAAAAGACCCCCCGCGCACCCGCCAGAGCCGGGTTACCCTTGCTTCGTTTCCGACCTGGGGGAGTTGGCCTGGGTGGCGCCACGCGAGGGGCTGGCACAATTCTAATCCCCGATGCAGTCTGATTTCCAGGGAACATGAATGGCGAGCCTTACGTGACCTCCCCGAATCATCAGGGCCCAAGGGCGATACTGGGACAGTGATTATCGAACCGCGCGTCGTCAAACTCACGACCCGAACAGAGGTGGATGTCCGACGGTCGATTCCTCACGCAAAACTTCGTCGAATCGGTGCGTGGGTGTTCGTGGACCATTTCGGACCGACGGAACAGGTCGACGGAATGACGGTCGCCGCCCACCCGCACACGGGTTTGCAAACAGTAACGTGGTTGGTGGACGGACTCATCGATCACCGCGACAGCCTTGGCACGGCCCAGAATGTGACGCCTGGCTCGCTCAATCTCATGACCGCCGGGTCGGGTGTTTCTCACAGTGAACGGAGCCTTCCTGGACCAGAGACGCTACATGCCGTTCAACTGTGGATTGCTCTGCCCGAGGAAATGCGCTCGATGCGACCAACGTTCGAACACATCGAAACCGTTCCTACCACGACGTTCGGTGATCATTCTGCCCAGGTGTTCGTTGGCCAGTGGGGTGAAGCGGTTTCGCCGGCAACCGTGTTTAGTCCACTAGTAGGGGCCGAGGTAGTGGTTGGCAAACATGGCTCGATTCCGCTTAATCCGGCCTGGGAATACGGTGTTCTGAACATCGACGGTTCAATGACGACGAACGGTGACGAGGTGCCGCTGAATGCGCTCTGGTACTCACCGGTGGGAGCGACCGAACTCACACTCACGGGCGCTGGGACTGCAATTATCATCGGTGGCGAGCCTTTCCGTGAACAAATCTTGATGTGGTGGAACTTCATCGCTCGCACCCACGAAGAAATTGAAGCAATGCGAATGGACTGGAACCTTCATACCTACCCACCGATTGCCGACCGAGTTGGCGGATGGATCCCCGCGCCCGAAATGCCGAACGTGACGCTGACGGCGCGTTAGCACCTGTCGCTAGGAGAAGAGTTTCCGAAGCGAGGACATTACATCGGACAGTGCTTCGCCAATGTCGGCATCGGGACCAGCAGCTCTGAGGTACTTCGTGATTTCAGTCCAAACTTGAGCGGCAAGTGCACCGACGAATCCAGCGAGCGCCGCCCCACCAGGTTGACCCTCGAGGCGCCTAGCGACGGCCTTCTCCATTTCGCGGGCCCAATGGTCGCGGGAATATCGAACCGCACCATCACTTAGTCGCGCGGCCTGAACGATAGGGCCTGGATTGAATCTGTCTTCAAGCTCAATTTGCTTGTCGTGGCTGTGGTGAAGGCAATATTCAAGGGACTGGAACAGTGGCTCGTCCCGAGGTCTATCCATCAACAACGCACCAAAATGCTCCATGTACTCATCCACCGCGGGATACAACAACGCTTCTTTGGTCGCAAAGTAGTTGAAGAGAGTTCTCCGCGAAATTCCAACAGCCTTTGCAACATCCGCCATCGTGGTCGAATCAAATCCGCCTTTTTCAAATTGTGACCATGCGACAAGGATGATTTCGTCGGGCGTTGACTTCGGCTTGCGCCCCAACACATGGCTGGCACTTGTGACTGTCATCGTCTCGTTGCTCATGGCCTCAGTCTAGACCGATTTGACAGATTTATGCACTAGTGCAATAATTTCACTACCGGTGCAAAAATCGCGAAGGGTTTCCCGTGTCCCAATTTCTTTACCGTCTTGGACGATTCTCTGCGCGCCGGGCATGGCTCGTCATCGTCGGATGGATCGCGGTCATCGGAATACTGGGCGGAGTCGCGGCAACGGCCGGGGGTACGTTCTCCACCGCCATGACAATCAATGGCACCGACGCACAGACGACGATCGAAACGCTTGAAGCGAAATTCAGCGACGCGAGCCGCGGAATTGGCCAGGTAGTTTTTCACAAGACCGATGGACTGCCGTTTACCAACGAGGAAAAGGCGAGCATCTCTGCCGCGTTAGTGTCGGTTCACGACCTCCCCGCCGTGGATGACACGGTAGACCCTTTCAAAACTCAAAAGAAGCTGGATTCAAGCGTCCGCGATGTCGCAGACGCCCCCGCTGAATTTGCCGATGGCCAGAAAAAGATTGATAAAGGCCAAGCCAAGATCGACAAGGGACTGAAGGACCTTGCGGCGGCTCGGGTTGACCTCGCCGATGGGCGTGTCGAGTTGGCAACGAACCAGAGAAAGCTCAACAGGGGTCTGGCAAAACTTCACGACGCAGAACCAGATTTACGTGCCGCCAAAGCTGAGGTCAAGGCCGGAATCGCCTATTACACAGGTTTGGGTGGCCACGAAGCCACCGTTGCTGAACTAAACGCGAATCTCGCCCTCATCAACGACGGTCTACTTTCCATAGCCGCCGGCAAAGAAAGCATTCGCGATGGGCAGGCCAAAATTAATGCGGGTTGGGTCGATCTCCTCGACGGCGAGAGACAGGCAATCGATGGTGACAAGAAACTCGCCCGCGCACAACGCAAACTCGACAGAGGTCAGGCAAAGCTGAACGATGCGCGCGTTGAATTCACCTCTGCGCAAATCATCATGGAAGGAACCTCCAAGTTCCGTGCGGTGTCATCGGACAATCAAACTGCGACGGGTAGCGTCATGTTCACAACCCCGATTTCAGAAGTTGAAACCACCGACAAGGAAGCAGTCGTCGCCGCATTGTCCGCAACCGCGACCGACACAATTCAGGTTGAGTTTTCGCAAGATCTCACACGTTCACTCGGCGGACTGTTGGGGCCAGGTGAAATCGTCGGGCTTCTCGTCGCGGCCATCGTTCTGTTCGTGATGCTCGGAACACTGGTCGCCGCTGGGCTTCCCGTGCTGTCAGCAATCGTCGGGGTTGCAATCTCCGGCGCATCGAGCGTCGCTCTGGCAGCAGTGGTCGAATCGACCACAACTAACCCAATTCTCGGAGTGATGCTGGGGCTTGCCGTGGGGATCGACTATTCACTATTCATCCTGAATCGTCACCGCCGCCAATTGAAGTCGGGCATACCGATAGCGGAATCAATCGCGCTCGCAAATGGAACCTCTGGAAACTCTGTAACGTTTGCTGGCCTCACCGTGATCATCGCCTTGGCGGCGCTCAACCTCACGGGTATCGACTTCCTGGGCCTCATGGGGTCTGTAGGTGCTGCAGCGATTGCCATTGCAGTCGCCGTCGCCGTTACGTTCAACCCCGCCGTTGTTTCACTAATCGGGATGCGCGTGCTCAGCAAAAAGGAACGTCGAGCTCTCGCTGACCAGAAGGCGCACGACAGGAAGCCGGTCACCACATCAACGGCAAGCGTGTTCGCGACTCGGCACCCATTGGTCTCGTTGTTCGCCACCCTTGCGGTTCTCGGAATTGCGGCAATCCCGTTGCTCGACATGCGCCTCGGTCTGCCTGATGGCTCGTCCGAGCCGACCGATTCGACCGGCTACAAGTCTTACCACTTAACCCAAGATGCTTTCGGCGAAGGAGTGAATGCAACCCTGCTCGTCGTTGCAACATCCCCCACCCCCATCAGCGAAGACAACGAACTTGCCTTCCAAGCGGGTGCAACGAAACTCATCATGGGTGTCGACAACGTCGAGTCCACCGTGCCGGGGGGATTCTCGGACGACCGCACCATTGCCATTTTCCGCGTGATTCCGGCGGGTGGACCGAATGACCAATCCACGCAAGACGTCGTGCATGACATCCGATCGCTCGATGCAGAATTCCAAGCATCGCTCGACTCGTCGGTCAATGTGACGGGGATGGCTCCGATCAATATCGATGTCTCCGAAAAACTCAGTCAGGCCTTGCCAATTTACTTGGGCACGGTAATCGGGCTATCGCTTCTCATCATGATGCTCGTGTTCCGTTCAATCTGGCTACCGCTTATTGCTAGCGCCGGCTTCCTGTTCACTGTTTTCGCAACCTTGGGCGCGGTCACGGCAGTATTCCAGTGGGGGTGGCTCGGTTGGCTGTTTGACATTCACGACCCAGCACCGATTCTCAGCTTCCTGCCGACGATGCTCATCGGAATCCTTTTCGGCCTCGCGATGGACTATCAATTGTTCCTCGCCTCCGGAATGCGCGAAGCGTTCATCCACGGAAAGTCAGCAACGGATTCCATCAACTACGGACTGCGCCTCAGCCGCAGTGTCGTGACCGCCGCAGCGATCATCATGATCTCGGTGTTTGGCGGGTTCGTTTTTAGCCACACGACCATGATTCGACCGGTCGGTTTCGGCCTTGCCGTTGGCGTGCTCGTCGACGCATTCCTCGTGCGGCTCGTGCTGGTACCCGCCACGCTGAAGTTGCTTGGGCCCGCTGCATGGTGGTTGCCCAAATGGCTCGACCGCGTCCTGCCGGACGTCGATGTCGAAGGCGCAAAGCTGGAAAGATCTATCGCGCACCATTAGCCGGTGAGCAGAGTCGCCGCGCTACTTTTTACGAGTGAACAGCCTCAAAACGAGGAGCAGTGCTCCTACGCCAATCAGCCACGGAACTGCGCCAACCGCGCTGTAGGCAATACCAATCGGCGCTAACGGCGACATCGACCAGACAATAAAACCGACGAGCGCAATTAGCCCAAGTCCTGCGATTCCGCAACCGACACCCTTGGCGGCCGCGTTCTTGACGATTGGGTGTGATTCTTCGACCTTCGACCTATCGTGGTCCGCATTCGTTGTCATGGACGTTGCGTCATTTCCGCTCAATTGCGCGAAGGACTAATTCGGACACCCTTTTCTCAACAGCAGGCGTCCAGCTCGTCACCGCAAACGACGTTGGCCACATTTCGCCATCGTCGAGTTGGGCCGCGTCTTGAAAACCCAAAGTCGAGTATCGGGATTTGAACTTGCCGCCGTCTTGGAAAAACACAACTACTTTTCCGTCGAGGAAATAGGCCTGCATTCCGTACCAGGTCTTGACGTCCATGCTGGGAGCGATTTTTGTGACAAGGCGATGAATGTTCTCTGCGATTTTCCGATCAGCAGGTGCCATCGCGGCGATTTTTTCGAGCACCGCCGTTAGCCCGTCAACCTTTTTGCCCTTCATCTCGGCTGCGCGGTCCTTCATCGCTGCGCGTTCTTCCGCAGTCCATTTATCGGCCATTCTTCACTCCAATTTCGATCAGCTTCTCGTAAAGTGCGTCGGTGCGCAATAATCGCCCTGTCGCATTGTAGTGCGGCCCGGTCGTGCACAAAAGCGATGGGTCGTCGTAGTTGGTCTCTAGAACGGTCGAAACTTGGATTCCATCTGAATCAGGTTGCGCCCCAATCCAGGCTTCAATCTTCGACTGCAAACGCTCGAGGTAATCACCACTGGCGGCAGGGTCTACGGGATCGGCCGTGTATCGCGATGGGATGGTAATCACAATTGCCGCGTCAGGGAACCTCGAATGAACCAGGGGTAGCCAAGTTTCCAGTAACACGTCGATGTCGCGATCGGTCCCCCATTCAGTTGGGACTGAGCGTAAATTCGGCCGGCACAAATCCGTCGCGTCGTGCAATAAGTCCCCTTGACCGGAAATAATCGTGGGGAAAACTTTTGCGGGTGGCCCACTTACGAAGTCCCACAAGGATTTCGAAGGAAGCCAAAAGGGCGAGTCTCTGATCCCATCAAAGCCAAGCTCTTGTTTCGACTGTGGCTGTGGCGTTGACTCTGGCTCTGCGGAACTGTCGCGCCTATCAACATGCCAGTGCCGATTACTCGAAATTAGTACCGTCGAAACGTTGTCCGCATCGACCGAATTGATGAAATCGTCGACAAACGCAGCCATGTTTTCCCGAGTGAAACCTTCTCTGGGCAGCGCTCCGTTGAACCAAGTTTCACCCGACAGTTCAGACAACCGTTCGGCGGAAAGGCTGTACACAGCGTTGGATCCGCCGACAATCAAGCTGTCAACAGAGCTGATGCCTTGCATGCGGGTCACTTTTTGGTCGTGTATCGAACCTGAGAACATAGTCGCGGACGCGAGAAAGCCACTCACAGCGACCCACGCAATGTAACTCGCGACGAATAGGGCGACGAGCCAGACGTATTTATCTTTGACCATACGCAGCAATGACGTCTCCGATCCGTCCGGTGGTGAACAACACGATTGCCGCCATCAAGACAATCTGCGTCACGCGAACTCTAAGAAACTTATAGTTCCGCCCAATGAGGAGCGGGGTTCGGCGAAATGCGAATTCGACGACAACGAGGGCGATTGAGAGCGCGAGTGCGATGTGCGTCTCGGTCGGCCAGTCGAACACCGCCAGGGCAGCGAGTTTTGCGTCTTCGAGAGTCGGAACGTGATTCACTATCGCGATCAGGCTGTCGAAACTAGGGGTTCCGAAGATCATGCGGGCGATGACGACTGTTGGCGGAAAGATGATGAACGCCCAAATGGTGTGTTTGCGCTTGAGCAAGGCAATCGATACGACGAAAACCGCGCCATGAAGAAATCCCCAAATCGCGAAATTAAGAGTCATCCCGTGCCAGGACGCTGATGCAAGGTAGGTCACCATGACCGCGGCGTATGTTCCCCACCGTGCGCGAATCGGTTTGTAGAACAGTTCTTTCAGCAATGAGCTGAGGGACAGGTGCCATCCTTTCCAGAAGTCGAGGATGTTTGACGCCGAGAACGGTTGCTTGAAGTTAAGTGGCACCCGGATCCCAAGGATTCCCGCAACCGCATACACGATGAGCGAAAGGCCGGCGAAGTTTACGTAAATGAATAGCTCAAAAACGAAACCGAATACGAGTCCGGATACGAGATTGAGCTGTTCCTTGATGGCGAGTGCCGGCCCAAGACCCAGCCCCAAAACGATGAAAAAGAACACTCCAACGAGGAAAAACGGGAAGAAGTAATGGAGCCGACCGCGAATTGACCAGTGCCGCATCGACGCAACCGAGATCGCCAACGGCCCGGTTGCCAACATCAGCGGGTTAGCGATGTCAAAGGTGCGAACAAACGACGCGGAGCGCCCTTCCATGAGAACCAGGTAGGCCAGCGACGCTGAATAGAACGAGTATCCATAGAGGAACGGGTTGGGCGACGATACCGCGAGGCCGTTCATCACGCTCATAAAGCCCGTTGCCGTCAACGCAGCGACCGAGAAGAAAATCACATAGGCGAAGGCGCGCGTTGCGAGAGGTGGCAACACCCCCGATCGAACAAGCCCAATGACCAGAACGCTCGCGAGCGCTGGCATCACGACGTGTACGACATCAATCCACAACGTTGACGAGTTCCGATTGGAAATTGCGGTCAACGCCGTCAGGGTAAACCCAGCCAGAACAACGACAACGAACTGGGCCACAAAACCAAAACGAGGGACCGCGCGATCCACGAGCGACTTAGCCACGCGCGTCAATCTCAGCGATGAGGGCGTCAACCTTGGCGCGAATCTCATCTCGAATAAGTCGGACAGCCTCGATGCCCTGTCCGGCCGGATCGTCCAACGGCCAATCGAGATAGGTCTTGCCTGGGAAGAATGGGCACGTGTCGCCACAACCCATCGTGATGACGTAATCGGATTCTTTGACTGCCTCGGTGGTCAAGACCTTCGGAGCGTTGTTGGCGATATCGATGCCCTCTTCGGCCATCACCGCAATTGCCGCCGGATTGATTTCGTTTTTTGGCTCTGTGCCAGCGGACAGCACCGTGACGCGGTCCCCCGCGAGCGCCTGTAAATAACCCGCAGCCATCTGCGAACGGCCTGCATTGTGAACACAGACGAACAGCACGGTTGTTCCCATGAGGCTAGAGGCCTTTCAACTTGCGAAAATAGGCGACAAGTGCGTTGGCGTGACCGTGCCCGATACCGTGCACCGACTTGAGCCACTCGACTTGCTCCAGGTGTTTCTTGGCGACTTCGTTTTCAAGAAGTTCAAACCAATGAGTGACCGGCCTGCCGTACTTTTTTTCGATAGACGGGAAGTACGACGCTGGTCCCTGAACTTTGTCGCTCACCAGTCAAATATAACCGAGCGGGTTAGCGGCTGTGCATATGCTTGAAGGGATCACCCGTGAAAGGCAGTTCATGACAAGTCCCCGCGAGGGCGGTATTTTGCCTCGGCATCTATTTCGATTCTTCGCCTTCAGTGAAGCGGTGACGTGGACGCTTCTGCTGGGCGGTCTCGCGATTCGAGAGATGCTCGGTGCGCCACCAATTCTGCTGACCGTTGTCGGTGGAATCCACGGCGCTGTGTTCCTTGGTTATGGTGTTGTGGCCGCGCTGGTCGGTGTGAACAATCGCTGGGGTATCGGACGAACAGTGCTGGGGATTGCGCTTGCCGTCGTGCCGTATGCGACCATCCCGTTCGAAATCCGGGTTGACAAAGCCGGGCGACTCTCTGGAACGTGGCGTCGCGTCGCGTCGAGCGACCCGCGCGATGCGCATTGGTTTGACCGGCTTTACCGGTGGTTCCTTCTCGGCCGGTGCTGTTTGCTCTCGTGTTGCTGACAGTGATCGTCGCAATCTTTGCGACGTTGATCATCATTGGTCCGCCCGGTGGGTGGCCAGCCAGCGAGGGCTAAGCGACACCGCCGACGACCGTGAATCCGCCCGAAACAACATCCCCGGTTCGCGCCAGCGCAATCACGACTGAACCGTAACCCCCGCGCCATTCGCTGTGTAGACGAGCGTGCTCTTCCTCAGGAACTGCGGTGTCAACCGTGTAGCCCGATTCAGTCGCGGTGCCCGTCACACTGATTCCGTTTACTGTCACCGACACCTCGGTGGCGTCCGTGCGAATTTCGATGTGAATCGGAATGATTCCGTTCGCCGCCAAACCCGCGGTCGCCTCGACGATGAGCGCGGGTTGTGGAGACGCGTCGCCACCACGCGATTCCCACACTTTCGCGGGCAACTCTGGAGTGCGAGGTGGCTTGATTCGCCCAATGTGCGCACGGTCGAACGCTGAGGCGAAAGCCAGAAGGTTGGTGTCGTCATATCCGCGACCAGCAAACGTGAGTCCCACTGGCATGCCGATGTCACTCATGTTGCCCATGGGGACCGTCACTGTCGGAATGCCGAGGTGACGGATGACAACGTTGCCGTTCGCAACCCAGGTTCCGTTCCGCCAACCGATTTCGGCTGAAGCAGGGTTCACGTCCATGTCCGCTGGGCCAACATCTGCGACCGCGGGGAAAACGATGGCATCGAGCCGATTTTCGTCCATCCACTGTTCTAGGTCAGTTCGACGTGCCTCTTCGAGACCTCGAAGTCCCTCGGCGATACCCGGAATGTCGTCAAGCGCGGCAATTCCATCGCGCCGCGCATCACGGACATAACTATCAAGCGTGACGTCCTCGGGTGAAAATCTCGACTGGTGAATCCCATATTGGTCGTCCAAGGCCCCGCTCGGTTGCGGAAAAATCTTGTCCTCGTCGACATCGATGAGTGCGTGGAGCTTAGGGTCCCCGTTAGCGGAAAGGAATTCGTTCCAGCCCCACATGCTGAGTTCGTGAAGTTCGCGGTCGGCATAGTCCGCAGGCAACAGTCCGCGAGCAACAAGATTGTGGGACTGTCCTTGCTTATCTTCATAGTTCGCGACGACCGGGAAGTCTGTTTCGATTACCTCGGCACCGAGTCTCTCGAGCGTGACTTTCGCGTCTCGCCAACGTTCAACCACAGACTCTCGGGTTTCGATGGGGTCAGAGGTTTCACGATCGGCATTGATGTACATCCTCGGAATCGCTATTCGCTTACCTGACAGCGATTTTCCCTTCGCGAGCGCCGCGTACGATTCCGGTCGTAGTTCGGACGACGGCGGTGTCGGAATCCAGGGTTGCACCCGCCAGAAGTCTCCGCGCATTATCGTGTCGTCCGCGACGATGACATCGAGCAGCGCGAGCATGTCGTCCATCGTGCGAGTGTGCGGAACGACAACGTCCATCGTGGGGACAAGTGGCCAGTTTCCGCGGGTCGAAATCACACCGCGGGATGGCGTGTACGCACAGAGAGCGTTATTCGATGCTGGTGCGCGACCTGACGACCACGTTTCTTCACCCAAACCGAACGCGGCGAAACTCGCTGCCGTGGCAGTGCCTGACCCGTTCGACGACCCCGACCCAAAGGCCGCCGTCAGAAAATCGGCGTTGTAGGGGCTCTCGGCCCGACCGTACACACCGCGTTGCATACCGCCGTTGGCCATGGGCGGCATGTTAGTCAGACCGATTAGGACAGCACCCGCATTTCTCAGTTGAGCGATGGTGAAAGCGTCGTGCTGAGCAACCAGATCAGCGAACGCGGGCGAACCTGACGCGACTGTTAGTCCTTCGACTTGATAGGAATTCTTGGCCGTGTACGGAATCCCGTCGAGCCGACTGAGAACCTCGCCTCGCGCTCGGCGCTCATCCGATGCTCGCGCATCCGCAAACATCGCTGGATTGAGAACCGGGACTGCGTTCAGTGTGATTCCATGGCGGTCGTAGAAACCGATCCGGTTCAAATACGCGGCGACAAGTTCGACGCTCGACACCGTTCCTGCATCCAGTGCAGCGCGGATTTCTGCGATGCTTTTTTCGACAACGGGGAAATCGAAACTCATGTCGTGATTCTGCCAGAAACCAGCCAGCACGCGATTTCGCCCGCCCAGAAGTTGTCAATTGGCGACCGATAGAGTCGACAACATGAAGTCGCACGGCGTCCCCGGTTGGGTGTTTGCTGTGGCCGCGATGGCGATTCTCCAATTCGCGGCCGCCTTGACGACTCAGCTCTATCCCATCGTCGGACCGGCCGGCGCTGGCTGGCTTCGACTCGTGGGTGGGGCAATCATATTTCTCGCACTTGTGCGCCCCGATTTTCGCTCGTACGGCCGAGCGAACCTGCGCCTCCTCATCGGTTTGGGGTTCGCTACGGCCCTGATGACGATCTCCTTTCAGTTCGCTGTTGCCACGATCGGACTGAGCATGACCGTACCGATCCAGTTCCTCGGCCCACTCACGGTCGGGGTCTTGCGCGCCAAAAAGCGCAGTCACATTTGGTGGCCCGTTCTCGCCTTGGTCGGAGTTATCGCAGTAACCCAACCTTGGAAAGGGTCGATTGACCCGTGGGGAGTGATGTGGGCGTTGTTTGCCGCGTGTGGGTGGGCGTTCTATATCGTCTTGACCCAATCCGCAGGGGATCGCGTTTCCGGTTTCCGAGCGCTCGCGGTCACAATCCCCGTGGCCGCCATTGCAGCAACCTTCGTGGGACTACCGTCGGCCTGGGGGCACCTAGACATCTGGGTCGTGCTCGCAGGTTTAGGGCTTGGGATTCTCATGCCGGTGATCCCCTTCGCCCTCGAGCTCGTCGCGCTCCAACGACTGACCGCAGCGGCTTTCGGGACGCTTTCCGCCGGTGAACCAGCCCTCGCCGCTATCTTCGGGGTGACACTTCTCGGCGAACAACTCGATCTACTCCAAGTGGCCGGTATCGGCATCGTCATCATCGCGGCCGTCGCCGCCGAAAGAACTGGTCGGCGATGAGGCACAATTTGACCCGTGAGAGCTGATAAGTACTCCTCCCGAGAATCGCTTTCGTTGACGATGCCATAGCCTCTAACCATGAGCGACATCACAACTGTCGGCGACGTCGACAACTGGATGTGCTGGTTGTGCGACCAACCGGTTGACCCAGACGGGTCAGTGAATTCGGATTTGGGACCGAGCGTGGACAGCTACGCGGCGACGCGGGTCAAAAAGGGCGCACCCGCTGTCGAACGACTCGCTCATAGGGCGTGCAACACGATGAAAGGCAAGATCTCGCCAGTAGTTCGATGGGCACCGGAACTCTTCGTGGTGGATCCATCACCGATTTTTGAGGCGGTCGAACGGCTTCGTGCCAAAGGCGGTCGCGAGATCGTCGCTCGATGCCCCGACGAGGGTGATGCACGACAGGCCTCGGACTGGCTTCTCGATCGGGTGTCACGCCTCGCACCCGACCTTCCGTTATCGACTCAGATCAGTCCAGGTGGCGGTCAGTTCATGCTGTACCTGACGCGCTAATCCCCCGCGATCTGGCGGGAACTAGGCTGGAAAAATGGCAGACAAGATGGCGAAAGAATCAGTGTGGGATTACCCGCGGCCGCCTCGGGTTGAGCCCGTGAGTTCCCACATCGTCGTTGTCCACTACGGGGTGGAGATTGTTTCCACGAACGGTTCAGTTCGTGTTTTAGAGACTTCTCATCCGCCCACGTATTACTTGCCCATAGACGATTTTGTGGATGGGGTCTTGGTTCCGGTCGACGGAAACACCGTGTGCGAATTCAAAGGTACTGCGAGCTATTTCGACCTCAACATCGCTGGTCAACGCCTCAATCGTGCTGCGTGGACCTATGAAAATCCTTCGGCGGGTTACGCCGCTCTCGCGGGGAAAGTTGCTCTCTACGCAAGCCAAGTCGACCTCTGCCAAGTGGGGGACGCAACCGTCATCCCGCAAGAGGGCGATTTCTACGGGGGTTGGATCACGAGCAACATCGAAGGGCCCTTCAAAGGCGCCCCCGGAACGCTTGGTTGGTAAAGAGAATGCAGTGGCCGGACTCTGAAACTTCACAGATTCGGAAGGTACGGTGAGGGGTATGAATGAGATTTTTGACACCATTGCTGGACTACCGGTCCATCCCTTCGTGATTCACTTCGCCACAGTTCTGGTGCCCCTTGCCGCATTGGGTTTGATCGTCGCTGTGCTGAACAAAGCATTCCGAACGCGGTTCGCCTTCGCTCTTGTCGTTCTAATCGTGGTCACGGTGCCGCTCGCGTTCGTTGCGAAGGAATCGGGTGAGTCTCTCGCCGAGCGAGTGGGAATCACCGAAAACCACGAGAGTTTGGGCGAGATTTTCCCCTTGTGGGTTTCAGTGCTCGCGGTTGCGGCGGTTGTCTGGTACCTCATCTCACGACGTGACGGGCTCACTGCGATACAAAAAATCGCTGGAGCCGTGGTGATCGTCCTTTCTATTGGCGTCACGGCACTGACGTTTCTCGTTGGACATTCCGGTGCCGAGGCGACGTGGGCGAAACTCATGGGTGCCCCCGTCGTCCCGAGTCAGAGCCCCACGGCCGCCCCAACCGACCCTGCTGCTGGAACAATAACGGCTGCGGAAGTCAGTCAGCACGCCACCCCCGCGGACTGCTGGACCATAATCGGTGGCTCGGTTTATGACATGACACCTTTCTTGAACCAGCACCCCGGTGGTTCCGCCGCAATCGCCGGCCTCTGCGGCGTTGATGGCACAGCAGGCTTCGGGGCGCAGCACGGGAACGCCTCAGGGCCGAATGCACAACTTGATACCTTGAAGATTGGTGTGCTCGCTACTCCGTAGCAGAGCGACCTGGTTGAGCGAGCAGCAGGATGGCGTGTGAACAATGACCGTTATGCCTATGTTCCCGCTCGGGTCGGTGTTGTTCCCATCGATGCCCCTGACATTGCGAATCTTTGAGGAGCGCTACCTCAAGCTTCTCGGCGACCTGATGAGCGCCGAAAAACCCGAATTCGGTGTTGTGGGAATTAGGCGTGGCGCAGAGGTCGGTGGTGGCGAAGGTCGGATGTCTATTGGCACAATTGCGTCTGTCGCCGACGTTGGCGCGACCGGCGAATTCCTCGGCCTCGAGGCCGTCGGAACTCAGAGGTTTCGCGTCAGCGCCTGGCTACCGGATGATCCCTACCCCATCGCCGACATCGACTTGATTCCCGATTTGATCTGGGACGACAGCCTGATGCCGGCTCGCGTTCACCTAGAACTGGCCGTTAGGAACTTGCTCTCGTTCGCAAGCCAATTTGGTGATTTTCAGTTCGGAGCAGACGTCGAGTTATCAGACGACCCGATGGAGGCATGTTGGCAATTGGCCGGCGTACTGCCGATCGGCGAGATGGACCGGTTCGATTTGCTGAGTTCCCAGTCGGCAGAGGAACTGATTGCACAGACCTATGAAATTGTGACTACAGCAGATGACACCCTGCGAGCGATGTTGGCCAACGATGACGAATCGCCCTCGCCGACAGAGTTTTCGTGATCGCTGCTTTTACTTGCCAGTGGATTCGTGCGCGGCTGCAATGGCTCGTTTCCCTCCAGGAACAGTAATCGCAATCAGTGCGGTGACCACGGTAGCGGAGCCCGTAACGATGAGGAGAATTTCAACTGAGACGATGTCAGCCAGCGGACCAAGAATGGCCATGCCGAGTGGCATCGCAACGGACATGATGATACCGACAAAGCCAAAGACGCGCCCTTGGCGCTCTGGCTCCACGGTTTCTTGCAAGAGCGTCATCGCCGATGTGGAGAAGGCGGGCACGACCACGCCGATGATGAAAAACAGGCTAAAGAACAGAATCAAATTGGTGGTGAAACCCATCGTGACCGCGAGCAATCCGAACAATATCGAGGAACCGATGATTGCCCGAATGCGATTGATTTTTGCTGCGAAGATTGCCATGAGCGCGCCGCCGGCAACCATTCCCACCCCGAAGGAAAGCTCGAGAATAGTCAGCATCCACACGTCAGAACCGAAAGTTCGCACAAGCATGAGTGGCGACAGATTCGACGGCGCGACGATGAGCAGGAATACGATTCCGAAGACTGCCATCACCCAACGCACCAATTCGTTGTTGAATATGTAGCGAATCCCGTCGATCAGATCAGCGGAATAGGACGGCTTGCCTCCATCTGTGACCCGTGCGAGCGAGGGAACGGCGACCAGCGCGAGAAGCGAGAGCCCGATCACGGCCGTCACGAAGTCGATGAAAAAGATGGCGACGATCGACATGTTGGCGTAGACCGCTGCTGCGGCAACGGGTGCCAACAGTCCCAGTGACGACTGAATGCTGCTGTTGATGCTGTTCACGCGCATGAGCCTGTCGGGAGGAACGATCTGAGGAAGCAACGCAGAAATTGCAGGCATCTGAACGCCGGCACCGACCGACCGAACGGCCATGACTAAGAAAATGAGCCAGAGATCGTCCACGCCAGAGAGCATGAGAAATGCCAATCCCAGTGTCGCCAACGCTATTGCCGAATCTGACACGATGATCATGATTTTTCGGTTGACGCGGTCGGCCCAGACCCCCGCGAAGATCGAGACGATTGCTTGCGGGAGGAATCCGAAGATGGCGGCCAGCGCGAGGACCATGCCCGATTTCGTCTCGAGTGTCAGGTGCCACATGATCGCGTACTGCACCAGGAAAGAACCAAAGGTGGTGATTGTCTGTCCGACGAGGAATAGAGAGACCTGGCGCTTCCAACGGCCGAGAATAGCAGCGTCACTTGTCGACGTTGCAACGTTCAATTGTTCACTCTCTCTATTTATAAGCCGAAACCAAGTTCTTAATCATGACATCCCACGGGGTAGGTTTAGCCCCGAAGGTCTTTCGGGCTGCTGAATCGTCAATTACAAATGGCGCATTGAATTGATAGATCCCATTATTGAGTTCGCGAATCACCGGATTGAAAAGGCCCAAGACTGTCAGAATTCCAGGTGAGACCGATCCAACCTTCACGTCTTTGAGCCCCAACTCTTTCGCGATGTCTATCACCACTTCGCGCTGAGTTTTGGGGGTGTTGCTCGGCACGTGCCACGCCTTGCCCCAGGCCTTCGGCTCCGTCGCGACAATTCTCATCAGAGTTGCAACGTCGACGGGCGCCGTCCAACTGTGAAGATGATCAATTCCGCCCAGCAATTGAACACTTTTTCCTGATTTTAATATGGGCACAACGCGATCGCCGAACCTGCTCTGAATGCCCGGTGAGACATAGTCTGAGCCGCGAACCTCCACGGCGCGAATCACCCCTTGATCATGGAGATTCTTGGCCTCCAACCACATCTGGGCTCGAACCCGAGAGTTCACCCACGTGCCGTTCAACGGAAGAACCTCGGTTAGCTTTTTGTCAGTCGGTCCATACCCATAAAGGTTTGAACACGTCACCATGACCGCTCCTGTCTTCTTTGCATACTCAATGAATGCGTGTGCAAGCGGCGGCCACTCTGTTGCCCACTTGTCGTAGTGGGGAGGGTTTGCGCAGTTGTAGACAGCAACCGCTTGAGGAGCAGCCTTCAATAGATCGCCGACCGACGCCGCATCTCCCGCGATTTTGGTAATGAGTTTATGGTCAGGCCCTCGTCCTGAGCGAGTGAACAAGACCGCTCGCTTTCCTGCCTGGGCAAGTTGTATAGCTAGGGCTGAGCCAACGTGGCCGGCGCCAACGACGAGATGTGTGTCAGTCATGACATCCTCCTGTGATGTGTATGATATATACATAATCACAAAATGTTTATACTCTCAACATGGCGAATGTGAAGGCGAAGATGTACCACCACGGAAATTTAGAGGAAGCGCTTCTCGAGGCCGGCGTCCGAGAGGCGAGAACGAATGGCTCGCGAAATCTTGGGGTGAACTTTCTCGCCAAAAAAGTCGACGTTTCGTCGATGGCGGTTTACCGTCATTTCACTAATGCCGAAAACCTTCGCGCACGTATCTCACAGCAAGCCCGAGAAGAGTTGGCGCGGCGAATGGTCACGGCAATCGCCGCCGAATCTGATGTGAAAAATCGATTTCAAGCGGTGGGTAAAACATATATTCGTTTCGCGCTCGATGAGCCCGGGTTGTTTTCTACTGCCTTTGTTGGGTGTGACGAGGGGCCGAACCGCGAAGATGATCCTTCGGCGTGGCTTGTGTTCCATAATTCGATCGTCGAGCTTTGTGACGCCGGCCTGATCGCTCAGTCAGAAGTGGAGCAGGTGGCGTCATTTGCCTGGGCAGCCGTTCATGGTTATTCAACGCTCGCCGGTGGCTCGAACCCAATGAGACCGACGAGTGATGAGACCGTCATTGATAATCTTCTGGACCGGATCTGGTCTGGAATTGTTCCATCAAACAAAGGGGCCAAACGCTAATGACGATTAACAAGGGTCGAATGACCGCACCGGCGGACAACGATTTTGTCGTTTTTCTTATCGGAATGCGCATCAACAATGTTTTTGCGTTGTCAAAATGGGTACCTGTGTTTACGGCAATGGCACGAATGTTGCAGGAACTCTATAAAAACCCACAACTTGGATTCAAATCGTATGAAATGTGGTTTAGCCGCACGCTCATCCTTGTTCAATACTGGGAAAGCACCAAGAAACTCATGGAATACGCCAAGGCAAAAGATTCCGAACACTTGCCCGCGTGGAGGGCTTTCAATAAAGCCGCACAATCGACTTCGGCAGTAGGCATTTGGCACGAAACCTATGCTGTACCCAAAGGCAACACCGAAAATGTCTACGTCAATATGCCCGCTTTCGGATTCGGCAAGGTCGCGCCACTAGTGCCCGCAACAGGAAATCGAAATTCGGCTAAGGGCCGATTCACCGGA
>Ga0114967_10000797_pt1 | contig 26655 bp, 15 predicted proteins | sample M_130628_MF_Meta_FD_92639 | JGI IMG/M metagenome (GOLD analysis project Ga0114967, IMG submission 92639) | Freshwater microbial communities from Lake Montjoie, Canada to study carbon cycling - M_130628_MF_MetaG | ecosystem: Environmental > Aquatic > Freshwater > Lake | place: Lake Montjoie...
AAAAGACCAAAAATGAAAAAATCAAAGATTCGTATTTGCGAAAAGCCGAAGAAAAAGAGTCTAGTTTATTGCCATGGATTTCGCTTATTTTGCTTTTTCCGTTTATGCTTTTGGGAATAATTCACTGTTATTTACCTTACAAATTAATCAAAAATTTCGCAGAAAAATCGTTTAAGAGACGCGTTTTTTGGAGTTCTGTAAAAATGATGCTAGGCGCCATAGCCATTGGACTTTTCAACATTCCATTGGTGCTTTTGCTGAATAATTTTGTGTTCATTCCGCTGTTTTTTGACTTGAAAATGATCAATTTATTCATTCCTTGGATTTACTATTTCACGGTTCCGATTTTCGGCGTAATTGCCTACCGTTGGTTTCAAACAGCACAAGATTTGATTGCGGTGGCGAAGCTTAGAAAAGCGGCAAATCTTTTCAGTCTTTTGGAAGAAAGAAACGCCTTGATTGGGAAAATTGATGTTCTTGTAAAGAAAGTTTAAAAAAGAACAAGGTTAAGATTTACAGGCTATTTCTAACATTCTATTGTTGAAAGATTCTCTTCCCTACTTTGTGAAAGATGTTGGTTTTTTAAGGCTACTTTTGTTATACTCCAATTAATTTATTGGAAATATGGTAACTATGTTTCCTCAATTTGGGAACGATAAATTAAAGTATATGAAACAAAAAATCGTTTTACTTTTAAGTGGATTTTTATTTTTGGCAAGTGCCTCTTGGGCGCAAAATCAGGATTTAAAAACCCAAGATAGTTTGGCAATCTCTTCCGCTGCACAAGAAAAATTCAATGAGGGAATTGGCGCTTTTGAAAAGCAAGATTTTACCGCGGCAGTGACTGCGTTTTCTGAAGCGCTTGTGATTGCACCGCAGTTTTCCAAAGCATATTTGAATCGAGGTTATGCTTATTTGGAAATGAAAAACACCGAGAATGCCAAAGCGGATTTTTTGCAAGTTATAAAAATTGATAAAACTGCCCATCAAGCGTTTTTTGAGTTGGGAATCATCGCGCAAACAGAGAACAACAATACTGAAGCGATGGATTCATATTCCAAAGCGATTGCGTTGAATGCAACGGAAGCGAAATATTTCTACCAACGCGCGGTTTTGTATTTCGGACAAAAAGATTTTTCCACGGCGAAAAAAGATTTAGACGCTGCCATCGCTTTGAAAAAAGATTATGCCTTTGCGCTAAACGACAGAGGAAGTGTTTACCGTGAAATGGGCGATTTGCCTAATGCCATCAAAGATTACCAAGCGGCAACAGTTGTGGATTCAAAATTGACTATCGCCTTCAATAATTTAGGAAGCGTTTACCGGAAAGCGGGAGATTACGATAAAGCGATTAAAGCACACAGCGATGCAATTTCATTGGATTCCAAGTTTTATTTAGCTTATAACAATCGCGGTTTTGCAAAATTTAGCAAAGGTGATCTTCAAGGTGCAATCAATGATTTTAATATTACAATTGAATTAAAAAGCGATTATGCTTTTGCATACAATAATTTAGCCTCTGCTTACATTAAGCTCGAAAAATACGAAGAAGCAATTCAAGCTTGCGGAAAAGCCATCGAACTAGATGCAAACTATGGCTATGCTTTTTTAAACCGAGGAATTGCATTTGAAATGCTTCGAAATACAGAAAATGCTTGCAATGATTGGAACAAAGCAGTTGAATTTGGCATTGAATCTGCAGCAGTTTTTCTTAAAAATAGTGTTTGTTCAAATTAAAGAATGATAAAAATGAAAAAGATATTTTCACTGAGTATTTGTTTTGCACCACTTTTTTTATGGGCGCAAAATATTGAATTTGATAAAGCAAATTTCAAGGATAAAAAAGCCGAGTTGAAGGAAGCACTGGAAAATATTGGGGTTGGCGACAATTATTATTTTATGGCACCCTTTCCTCAATATCCACAAGCAATTCCATTTTACGAAAGGGCCAATAAGTTTAATCCAAAAAACGCGGTTTTGAATTTTAAGTTAGGATTCAGCTATTTGCATTCCAATCAAAAGTTCAAATGCATGAATTATTTTGAAAAGGCATTTGTGTTAAATCCAACGGTTGACCCCGCGATTCACTATTATTTGGGCTCTGGTGCGCAATTATTAAAAGATTGGGACAAGGCCGTCGCTTCTTTTGAACTGTATCTCAAAACGGCAGATCCAAAAAAGGACAATGTAAACATATTGTCTGCCACCAAAAAAATCAGTGAGTGCAAACTTGGAAAAAAATTAGTTGCAGCGCCTGTGCGTGTTTGGATAGACAATTTAGGACGAGAAATCAATTCAGACGCTCCTGAATTTGGAATGATAATGAATGCGGATGCTACAGAAATGTATTTTACAAGCAGAAGGCCAACTTCCACCGGCGGATTGAAAGACGAATCAAATAACTGGTATGAAGACATTTATACTTCTCGGTTTGAAAATGGCTATTGGACAACCGCTGAAAATGTTGGTGCACCACTTAATACCAAAGGCCATGATGCAGCAGTTGCCTTGAGTCCTGATGGAACGAAAATAATCATTTACATTGACGACAAAGGCGACGGAAATTTGTATGAAAGCGTGAAGAAAAACAATGTTTGGAGCAAACCTAAAAAATTAGACAACGACATTTCTTCTTCATATCATGAATCTTCTGCTTGGTATTCGCCAGACGGAAATAAATTATATTTTGTCAGCGACAGACCTTTGGATAGCCAAAGAGGAGATGCCAAAGACAAGGATATTTATGTTGCTTCATGGAACAAAAATAAAAGCAGGTGGGAAAATGTAGTAAGACTATCAGAAACAGTTAATTCACCGTATGACGAAGATGGAATATTTCTTCATCCTGATGGGAAAACGATGTATTTCTCCTCAAAAGGCCACCAAAATATAGGAGGATATGATATTTTCAAAACGGTTTTATTGGCAGATGGAACATTTAAAAAACCTGTAAATATTGGTTTTCCGATTAATACTCCTGATGACGATGTCTTTTTTGTTGTTTCGGCGAATGGAAAAAGTGGATACATAACTTCTTTTAGACAGGATGGATTGGGAGAAAAAGACTTGTATAAAGTGACTTTTTTGGGTGAAGAAAAACAACCAATGCTCAACGCAGAAGACATTTTATTGGCTAGCAACGGAACAGTTGTGAGAGAGAAAGTGATTGAACAAAAATTTGAAATTCAGAAAAGTGAAATGGCTTTGTTGAAAGGAATTATCCGTGATGCAAAAACCAACCAACCATTGGAGGCGAGTATTGAATTAATTAATAATGAAAACAATACAGCGATCGGTGAATTTACTTCAGATGCGGTAACGGGAAATTTCATGGTTTCTTTACCAGCAGGAAAAAATTATGGAATTGCTGTAAAAGTGGACGGATATTTATTTCACTCTGAAAACTTTGATATTCCAAGCGAAAGCGAATATGAAGAATTTTCAAAAGACGTTTTTATGAAAAAAGTTGAAGTTGGAGAAATCATCGTTTTGCGGAATATTTTCTTTGATTTGGCTAAATTTTCGTTGCGCAAAGAGTCTCAAAATGAATTGGATAGATTGACAAAATTGATGCAAGACAATCCTTCGTTGCGGATTCAAATCAGCGGACATACAGACTCTCGAGGTTCTGCGACTTTAAACAAAGAATTATCTGCCAACAGAGCGAAAGCTGTGGTAGATTATTTGATTACTAAAAGCATTGACCAAAAACGGTTAGAATCTCAGGGTTTTGGAAAAGAGCAGCCAATTATGACAGATGAGGTAATTGCTAAAATGAAAACCGAAAAGGCGAAAGAAGAAGCGCATCAGTCTAATAGAAGAACTGAGTTTAAGATTATTTCGAAATAAATAATTGTAAAAAGTTGGGTTTAATTTTGAATCCAACTTTTTGCTAATCCAACACAAAAAATTCTCTTGCAACTTCAACCCACTTTCTCAACTAAATTAATTCACCAATTGTTAAAAAAAAAAATTTATTTTTATTTCGTTAAAAGTTTCATTATGAACTAATTTTACATTTAATAATGTTATCTTTACAAAACCGTAAAACAAATTAAATTTTTAATGAAAAACAACGACTTCCTAGCCTTCGTACTATTTATTGTAGTAATCATATTTTCAGCTATTGTGTATATTATTTATAAAATTGTAAATCAATCAATAGGCACAGCGATATAACAAATAGGTACTTTAAACTTAACCTGTCGATTAAATAAACCCAAAGATTACTTTATTTGGGTGTAACACTTATTGTGGAAAAATGACAATGTAGCATCAAATTATTGTAAGATAATAGAATTATTTTTTTACGGTTTAATGACTTTAGATTTAAAATGGAGAGATCAAAACAAAAAGTAATTATCTTGATGCTTTCATTAATTCCACCCAAAACCGCGTACCTTTTTCACTGGTTTCAAACCAAATCTTTCCACCATGCATCTCCACAATTTGTTTCACCATAGCCAATCCTAAACCGGTTCCGGTGGATTTGGTTGTGAAATAGGGCACAAATAATTTATCTTGCAACGATTCAGGAATTCCGTCACCGTTGTCTTGAACTTCGATAAGCCATGTTTTTTCCGTTTCTCTAAGTGTCACTTTAATATTCCCTTTTCTATTGTCAGGAATCGCTTGTATCGCATTTTTAAGCAAATTATTAAAAACGCGCAACATCAAATCATTGTCAGCGTGCACCCAACAAGTTGTAAGTGATGTTTTAAATTCAATAGAAACATCTGCTTCCTGCGTAAACACCACAACAACGCGTTCAATCATTGGGATTAAATCCAAGTTTACTTCATTCGCTTTGGGCATCTTAGCGAAATTTGAAAACTCATTGGCTATTTTTGCCAAAGCATCAATTTGTTCGATAATTGAAGCCGAAACCTTGTCTAATTTCGCTTTTGAATCAGGATCATTTGGATTGAAAACACGTTGCAATTGTTGCAAACTCAATTTCATTGGCGTCAGCGGATTTTTGATTTCATGTGCAACTTGTTTCGCCATTTCTCGCCAAGCACTTTCTCGTTCGCTTTGCGCCAATTGCTGCGCTGCATAAGCTAATTCTTCTAATTTCTGGTTGTAATCTTTCACCAAAACACCAATTTCATCATTTGCCGCATAAGAAATAGGTTGATTGTATTTGCCTAATTGTACTTGCGCAAAATTTTGTTGCAGAATTCGCAAAGGCGAAGTCACCCAAGTAGACACAAAAACTGCCACAATAATAGACAAGGCCAACAGCAAAATAAAGACGTTCATAATTGCAACTAAAAATTGCTGAATTTGATCTTCAAACCCTTTTTGTTGACCGAAATGTTGCAAATTCAAGTAGGCTGTCAGTTGTCCGTCGTTTCCATAAAATGGAATGTAACCAGAAAGATAATCTAAGTTTCCGATTTTTTCTTGGTGAAAATATTCGCTTTTCTTGTTCCTTTTTAATTGCGTTAAAGCTGTTGGATTCATTTGTTCACTGACCAATCCAATGTTGTAAAGTTTTGGACGAGAACTGGCTAACAAAAATCCATTGCGGTCATAAAGATTTATGTCAGTCACAAAAACCGTTGCCAATTTTTGCAAGGTATATTCTAGATAATTGCCTTTTTCTGAAATGGAAAGATCTTCTTCTTCGCCTAAATCTTGCTTGATTTCAGTTTCTACCGAACGGATTTTTTCGCGAATCAATTCATTGGTGTACTCTTGGTATTGGTTTTTTACAAATAATCCGCTTCCCCAGCCAAATGCAACCAAGGCGATGAAAACCAAACCAATTAACACGACTTGAATTCTAATTGCCAGCGTCAAAGTACGTTTCGATCTTCCTGTTTTTTTGGTTTGCACATAAATTGGAATCAGCAAAAACAAACCGTAAAAACTAAACAAATAAGAGAAAGAAGTAAAAAATTGAATTGTTGAATGATTTTGTCTCGAAAGCACAATGGAATCTCGTTCGGTGCGTCGCAGCAAATAGTGGTTGTAGCCATCACTGTCGAAATATCCAGAAATGTTGGAGATGTTTTTTGTTAAACCTTCATCGCGAGAAGGATAAGAAAATTTTCCGTTGTGGCTGACCAATTTTCCGTTGTAATATTTGGCAATTGAATAGTTTTCAAGCGATTCAAAAACTTTCGCATTGCTTGAAATGAGCAATCTCGGAAAACCGATTTTCTCGGGAATTTTTTTCGATTTCAATGCACAAAACAACAACGCCCTGGTGCTATCTGCAGCGTAAATAGGCTGTCGAATGATGTATGAATATTGACTTGTAAAATCTTTAATGAAGAATATATTTGAATCGATTTCAGAAGTCACACTGTGTTTATTGATGATTGATTGCAGGGTATTTAATCTGCTTGCGGGCACATTTTTGTAGTTCAAAACAGGTTCACTTTCTTTGTTGAACATGAAAAATTCAATGTCGTATCGTTCCCAAAAACCATTGAAAAATTTGCGTTCCATGGCGTCTTTGAATTCAGAAACGCCCATAGTTTTGGTAGTGAAAATCAACTTTTGCAGGGAAAAATCACTTTGTAATTTAGGCACCAAGTTTAAATATTCTACCTCAGTTGTTATGTCTTGATCGGAAGCCAATTGATTGGCGAAAAGCTCACGTTCTTGCTTCTCTTTGATGTCATAAAATTCCTGAAAATTGAAAGAGACATAGACAGAGAAAAGAAAAAGGAGCACAATACCGATGGCAAATTGTTGTTTTCCTTTGAATAAAATGGAGTCTAAAATCACCAAACCATTGATCAACATCGGCCAAAAAGCCAAAATGGCGAAAGATTTATGCAGCGCAATTTCTATCCAAATGTAAGCAACGCTTGAAACAATCCAAATGAGTAAAATCCATTGTTTTTTCCAGTCGGTTTTGATCATCGCGATCACTGAAGCGCGCATCAAATGGAAGTAGCCATAAAACAAAATTCCCATTTAAATCGTTGCTAAAAACGAGTAAAAATTCAAGGAGAAAAGTTTATTTACTTCCAATGGAATTGAACCATTTTCTACCAAACCTTTGAATAAATCTCCAATGTAACTCGAGTAAACCAAACTAAATAAGAAGACCAAAAGGGCTGCTATTTTAAGGTGTAAAGCCTGATTTTTAGAATTTGCATTTGATTTTTTAATTTCAAATACTTTAAAGATTAACACAGAAGAAAAATAGAGTAAAAGCAAGCAATTAATCATATATTCTCCAAAGTTTGGTAGCCATTCAGAACTTGCATAAAGTGTTGGCTGAAAAGCGGTTGTTGATTCCATAAACCAGAGCCAATTTCCTTTAAGACTTAGAAATCGAAGCAAGAGAATTAGCAGAGGAATAATCCAATAAATGGTGATTGATTGTTTTTTTGACCAGGTCAACAAGGCGAGCAAGCAAAAGCTGATTGAACCAAGTAATAAAACGAGCAAAACATCACTGCTACTTGAAGGAATAGGTTGATTTTCGAAAGGAAAAATGGCAAAAACGAATTTTTTATGCAAATAAATTGGAAAGGCATTGTCTGTTTCCATCGCAATACTTCCCTTAAAAGGCAAAGTTAAATCAGCACTAAAATCGTTTCTGAGATTTTTGTTTTCATATTGATAATCTCTTTTGATTAAAAAAGAAGCGACCAAATGAATGTTTTTGTGTTGAATGGTTCGCGCATAATACCATCCGTTTTGCAGGTGCACAACACCATTTGCTGGATAATGAATTTCAGCGAAACGCAATATAGGTAATTGATTGGTAGTCCAAAAAACCAAGGAATCATTTTGATAAATGTGAAAGAAAAAATCTTTATTGGTGCTTTGGTGCATCAAAGAATCAACGCCGTATTTTTGAAGAACGCGTTTTTTATTTTTTACAAAATGAGTGAGGTTTTTTTCTTTTTGGGTAAATTCTTGCTGAAAAACCTGAACATCAGCTGCATATTCTTGGTCAAAAACAGAATGATAATAAAACAATAAACTTCCCGCGAAGCAAATACTTAGTAAAATTAAACCATATTTGCGAAAAAAAGAAATCAAGGCACTTGTTGGGATTTTGTTTGATCGAGTAATTTTGCTTCTAAAATTGCTACCAATTTAGCGAAATCTTCGTCTGCGTGAACATCATTTCTGAAAATGAATGTTGCGGCATATTTGTAAGGCAATAGATAATTTTCATAGCAAGGAGTCACGTGGTTTTTCCATTGATATAAAATGGATTCACGCGTATAACCTCTCGTTTCTTGATCACGGTAAAGCCTTCTATCTAGCTGCACTTCTAAATCAACATCAATAAAAATGGAAAAATCTAACACTTTTCTAACGCTAGGATAATGGAATAGAAATAAACCTTCTACGATAACAATATCTGAAGGTTGAATGGTAATCAGCACATTTTTGTCTGGTGGCGCATTGAAATGATATTCAATAACTTCAATAGGATCACCATTAGAAAGGTGATATAAATCTGAAGCTAAATGTCCTTCATTCAAAGCTGTGGGAAGGTCAAAATTTATTTCGCCGTTTTGATCAACGTGTTGTAAATGGATTGGTTTGTAATAGTTACCCATGGAAAAAACCGATGGATTCAATTCTTGAAAATGTTGAGACAAACGTTTAAGCAACGTTGTTTTTCCGGAACCACTCCCACCACAAATACCAACAATCATACTTTGTAAATCAAAATTAAAACTTTCTTGAAATACCAAAAACTGGCTTTCAACTATTTTACAAATGTATTGAAATCAATGTGAATTTTTGCAGAAATTAATTGAAAAGGGAAAATTCTATAATAATTACTTAAATAATATACTTTTGCAACGATTATCTTGTCAAAATGATGTTGGAGTTTTTCAATGTCCAAACTTTTTAAAAGCTGTAACTTTCTATATTTATTTGATTTCTTAAGACTCGTTTAAAGGAATATCAAATATATTGTAGAACTTAGCGCCGGCAAATTTTTTGTATCATGTTGAAATAGTTTAATCCTGAAGTCAATGCTACTAAAAACGAACTATTCATTCGATTATATTGAAAACATTGAGGACAATAATTTAGAAAATTAGTTATTGTACAAACAACAATATTTGTTATCTTTCCAGCTAATTAAAGTAGATTTGGTATGAAAAAAAACTGCTATTTATTTATTGGTCAAGTTTTTACTTTGCTTTTTTGTCTATTTGCATTTTCTTCTTTTGCTCAAAATTTCAATCAAAAGTTGGATTCTGTTGTTGAAAAGAAGATCAATACATTGATGAAAAAAATGACGGTAGAAGAGAAAGTTGGTCAAACTTGCCAAATCACTTTAGATGCGATTTTAAAAACAGATGCTTCAGGAAAAACGATTGAACCAATTTCAATAGATCCTCTCAAATTGAATGAGGCAATTATCAATTATAAGGTTGGTTCGGTTCTCAATGTTAGTTCTCATACCTTAACATTGGCTGAATGGAAGCAAACATTGGAACAAGTAAATCTTCCTTTTTTATCTAAAAAAGTAAATCTGCCAATATTGTATGGAATTGATGCAATTCATGGCATGAACTATACAGTGGGTGGAACTTTATTTCTGCAAGAAATTGGCTTGGCAGCTACATGGAATCCAACATTAGCGAAAGATTTTGGCAAAGTTGCGGCATACGAAATGCGCGCTTGTGGCATTCATTGGAATTTTTCTCCCGTCCTGGATTTGGCTCGACAGCCGCTTTGGTCAAGGTTTTTTGAAACTTTAGGCGAAGATCCTTTTTTGGTTTCTCAAATCGGGAAAAACATCATTATCGGTTATCAAGGTGAAAATAAAGTAGACGCATTTCATGGCGCTGCTTGCCTGAAACATTTTGTAGGTTACAGCATGCCAACTTCAGGGCGCGACCGAACGCCAGCTTTGATTCCTACCAAGCAAATGGAGGAATTGTTTTTACCACCATTCAAAGCGGGAATTGACGCAGGAGCAATGACCGTGATGATTAACAGTGGCGATGTAAACGGAATTCCAGGCCATGCAAATTATCATCTTTTGACAGAAGTATTGAAAGACCGATGGGGATTCAAAGGTTTTGCTGTTTCCGATTGGGAAGATTTTATGATGTTGCAAACCGTTCACAATGTTGCGGCGGATCCGCAAGATGCGGTGGTGCAAGCCTTTAATGCAGGAGTAGACATGAGCATGGTGCCATACAATCCACAATATAAAACCTATTGTGAATTGATGGTGAAATCTGTGAACGAAGGCAAAATTTCAGCCGCGAGATTGGATGATGCCGTGAGAAGAATTTTAAGGGTGAAAATCGCCGTTGGATTATTTGAGAAGAATTTCAATCAAAACAAAGAATACAGTCAATTTTCCTCAATTAATTCAAAAAATTTAGCTTATAAAAGTGCTTCGGAATCTATTACTTTATTGAAAAATAAAGACAAAATTTTGCCGCTTTCTGCTAAAACTAAAATACTTGTTGCCGGCCCAACAGCGAATAATTTGACATACTTAAATGGCGCTTGGACACACACGTGGCAAGGTGTTGATAGTAGTTTTAATACCAAAAATTGTCAAACTGTACTTCAAGCTGTGGAAGCAAAAATCGGAAAAGAAAACACGCTTTTTTCTCAAGGAGCCTCTTTGTTTTTGAAAGATGGATGGGAAGCTTCAGAATTGATAAATACGGAAGATTTTAAATCAAAGGCGGCGCTTAGTGATGTGATTGTTTTGTGTTTGGGTGAACTTCCATCGACTGAAAAACCGGGAGATATTCGCTCATTGAATTTGCTTCCTGCACAGCTGGAATTGGCGAAATTGGCTTATGAAACCAAAAAACCTGTAATTATAGTTTTGCTTGAAGCGCGACCTAGAATCATTCATGGAATTGTGAATGACGCTTCAGCGATTATTCAGTGCTATTTGCCAGGAGATTATGGTGCTAAAGCGCTGGGTGACATTATTTTCGGATCAGTTAATCCAAGCGGAAAATTGCCTTACACTTATCCGAAATACGATGGAATTATTGAGTTTTATGACCATCCAAAAAGCGTAGATAGATCCGGAAAAACGAATCAATTTGACGCTTTTGATCCAGAATGGGATTTTGGATTTGGATTGAGTTACAGTGATTTTATTTACAAAAATTTGACGTTGAGTAAAACGACTATGAATTCAGTAAATGATTCAATTATTGTGAGTGTTGAAGTGACCAACAATTCTGCCGTGGAGGGCAAAGAGGTGGTTCAATTCTACTTGTCAGATTTAGTGGCGAGTGTTGTTCCAGCAGGCAAAAAGCTGGTAGGATTTCAAAAAATTCAGTTAAAACCGTTTGAAACGAAACGCATTGATTTCGTTTTATCAAATGAAGCAGGTAAATTTGTGAACAACAAAGGTGAATGGATTTCAGAACAAGGTTTTTTCGATGTGAAAATAAACCAGTTAAGTTCAAAATTTCAATTAAATTAAAAGCAGTATAAGTAATGTATAAAATAGCATTCGACGATTTTTTCAATTACTCTTTTTCACTAGATAGTGTGATTTTTGGGTTCAGAAATGGAGAGATTAATGTGCTTCTGATTAAAAGAGCGTTAGAACCATTTAAAAATATGTGGGCAATTCCTGGCGATTTAGTATATCCTGATGAGGATTTATCAAATGCCGCAGAGAGAATTCTTTTTGAATTGACACAGTTGAATCATGTTGAATTACACCAAGCCCAAACTTTTGGTCATCCAAAAAGACACCCGCAAGGTCGGGTAATAACGAGCGCATATTTTGCATTGATTAGAATTGATGAATTTCATATCGAGGCCTCTTCATGGGCTGAAGAAGTGAAATGGGTTCCTGTTCATGAAATCCCAGAATTGGCTTTTGACCATAATTTGATTCTTAGTTCAACTTTCGAATTGTTAAAACAAAAGTTAACTTTTGAACCAATTTGCTTCGACTTGCTTCCTAAAAGATTCGCTTTGAACGAAATGCAGCAGCTTTTTGAATATGCTTTTTGTGTAGAAATGGACAAAGCCAATTTTAGAAAAAAAATTAAATCGATTCCTTTGATCTCTCACGATGAAAAACAAACAAACGTGAAACACAGACCTGCAAAATTATTTTCTTTTAATTCCGAGAGCTATGAAGAATTAATTGCCGCAAAAAAATATCAATTTAAAATGTAATTTTTGATTTTTTTATAGTTATTGTAGTTTATACTATAATTTTATTTATTTTAGCAAAAAAATTTGTTATAATTTATAAATTTAGAACGTATGAAAAAACAGTTATTTAATCTTCAAACATCCTTGGCGCTATTGTTCCTTATGTTTGGAATGTTCTGTTTACAGGCGCAAGTCCAAATGGATCTACCTGTAAATTTCGAAGGTGTAGCTTTCGAATATGGCGTAATCGGTTTTGATGGTGCTGATGCTTCAACAATTGAAGTTGATCCAACAGATGCAACAAACACCGTTGTAAAAGTAATCAAATCAAACACAGCACAAACTTGGGCAGGAACAACAGTTACAGCTCCTGCAGGATTAGGTTTTGCTACTCCGATTCCTTTTACAGCAACTCAAACGCAAATGTCAGTGCGTGTTTGGTCTCCTGATGCAGGAATTGTTGTAAGACTTAAAGTGGAAAAACACAATGACCCAACAATGTCAGTTGAAACGGATGCGATCGTAACAGTTGCAAGTGGATGGCAAACGTTGGTTTTCGATTTTGCCAATCAAGGAACGGGAACTGCCGCGCTAAATTTGTCAAGCATTTATGACAAAGCGTCTATTTTCTTCAATTATGGAGTCAATGGCGCAACTGCGGGTCAAAAAACGTATTATTTTGACGACGTTGAAGTATATCAACCAGCTGTGCCAACTGATTTAGTTATCACAACATCTGTCTGTACGACTGCAAATGAAGTAAGATTGACAGGTCCTTTCTGGAATTGGGATCCAAATGGAGGCCCAGTCGCAGTGAACAATGGAAACGGAACATGGACTTTTACCTTTGCTCCAGCTCCAACAGCAAACATGGAATATTTGTTAGTTGTTGACGGCGTTCAAGAAAACTTAGTTTCAGCGATGGTAAATGGCGGAACTTGTGCACCAGTCACAGATTATACAAATTACGCAAATCGTATTTGGACAACAACAGACCCTTTGACAGTTTCTAATACTTATGGACAATGTGTTGCTTGTACTCCTCCACCTCCAACAGATTTAGTTATCACAACAACAGTTTGTACGACTGCAAATGAAGTAAGATTGACAGGTCCTTTTTGGGGATGGAATCCTACAGGAGGTCCAGTTGCAGTGAATAACGGAAACGGAACATGGACTTTTACTCTGGCTCCAGCACCAACAGCAAACATGGAATATTTGTTAGTTGTTGATGGCGTTCAAGAAAACTTAATTTCAGCGATGGTAAATGGCGGAACTTGTGCTCCAGTTACAGATTATGCAAATTACGCAAATCGAATTTGGACTACAACAGATCCGTTAACGGTTTCAAATACTTACGGTCAATGTGTTGCTTGCGTAACTTCAACAGATTTAGTTATCACAACAACAGTTTGTACGACTGCAAATGAAGTAAGATTGACTGGTCCTTTCTGGGGTTGGGATCCAAATGGAGGCCCAATCGCAACTAACAATGGAAACGGAACATTTACGTTTACATTTGCTCCAGCTCCAACGGCGAATATGGAATATTTGTTGATCCTTGACGGCGTTCAAGAAAACTTAATTTCAGCGATGGTAAATGGCGGAACTTGTGCTCCAGTTACAGATTATGCAAATTATGCAAATCGTATTTGGAATATAACAGATCCACTAACAGTTTCAAATACTTATGGACAATGTGTTGCTTGTGCTACAGTAAATCTTATTCAAATGGATCTACCTGTTTCTTTTGAAGGTACAGTAATCGATTATGGAGTTATTGGTTTTGAAGGTGCTGAAGCATCAACGATCGAAGTTGATCCAACAAATGCAACAAATACGGTTGTAAAAGTGATCAAAGTAAACACAGCTCAACCATGGGCAGGAACAACAGTTACAGCTCCTGCAGGATTAGGTTTTGCTACTCCAATTCCTTTCACTTCTGCTCAAACTCAAATGTCGGTGCGCGTTTGGTCTCCAGATGCAGGAATTGTTGTCAGATTAAAAGTTGAAAAACACAATGATCCAACGATTTCAGTTGAAACAGATGCAATTTCAACAGTTGCTAATGGTTGGGAAACATTGGTTTTCAATTTTGCAAATCAAGGAACTGGAACTGCTGCTTTGAATTTGGCAAATACTTATGACAAAGCTTCAATATTCTTCAATTATGGTGTGAACGGCGCAACAGCGGGTGAAAAAACATACTATTTTGATGACATTCAAATGTACAATCCAACAAGTGGAAATGATTTGTTAGTTACTGTGGATGTTTGTTCAACAACAGCAAACGAAGTTAGAATGACAGGGCCTTTCTGGAATTGGGACCCAACAGCAGGACCATTCGCTGTGGACAACGGTAATGGAACATGGACTTTCACTTTTTCTCCAGCACCAACAGCTGATATGGAATATTTAGTGATTGTTGATAGTGTTCAAGAAAACTTAATTGCTGACATGCAAAACGGTGGAACTTGTGCGCCAGTAACTGACTATTTTGCTTATGCAAATCGAAAATGGTTAGTAGGTTCTGGAGATGTGAATATCGCTTACGACCGTTGTGTTTCTTGTTCTTATCCTGATTTAATTATCACTACAGAAATCTGTGATAGTGCAAACAGTGTGAATCTGACAGGTCCAATTTGGGGGTGGAATCCAGCTTTTGGACCTCAAGCGGTTAATAATGGAAACGGAACTTGGACATTTACAATTTCTCCAGCACCAAACGACACCTTGGAATATTTGTTAGTTAAAAATGGCGTTGTAGAAAACTTGATTCAAGAGATGGTAAACGGTGGCGGATGTGCTCCAATTACTGATTATTCAACTTACGCAAATCGCAGATGGTTGCTTGGTCAAGGTGATGTAGCCAACACGTATGGAAAATGTGGTTCTTGTCTCGCTGGGATTGATGAAACTTCTTTTGAAAACTTGATGGTTTATCCAAATCCTTCTGCTGCAATCTTTACAGTTTCAAACAATACACAAATTGAAAAAGTTACTTTGTATTCAATCATCGGAGAAAAAGTACTTGAAAAATCAATCCAATCGACAACATCAACGTTGGATTTATCTGCTATGGCTGCGGGAATCTACCACTTGAATATTCAAGTTGGGGGTGAAACGAAAACCATTCAGTTGATTAAAGAATAATTTATTTAATTAAATTTACATAGAAAGGGAGGTATTTTATATCTCCCTTTTTTATACAACAAACAATGAAAAAAAACATCTTATTTGCAGCATTTTTAATTCTTCATTCAATTTCTCATGCGCAATGGGTGATGGTTTGGTCTGACGAATTTGAATCAACAACCTTAGACAACTCCAAATGGAATTTTGACATTGGAGGCAATGGTTGGGGAAACAACGAAGCGCAATATTACACCGATAGCCCAACCAATTTTGGCATCGTTGGAGGAGAGGTAACAATCACTGCAAGGGAAGAACAATTTGGAACGAATGCTTACACCTCTTCCAAAGTGATATCGAAAGGATTATTTGATGTAAAATTTGGAAAAATTGAAGCAAGAATTAAATGTCCAATGGGAAAAGGCACTTGGCCTGCTTTCTGGATGCTTGGTGCCAATATTGATCAAATTTCTTGGCCTGCTTGCGGAGAAATTGATATAATGGAGCACATCAACAACGACACAAAAATCAATGGAACAGCGCATTGGGACAATGTTGGACACGTTTATATGGGCGGCATTTCAACTTTAGATGCGGCACAGTACCACATTTATGCTGTAGAATGGACATCGACCAATATCAAATGGTTTGCCGATGGGAATTTGTATTATCAACTAAACATTAACAACGGAATTAATGGAACAAATGAGTTTCAATTGCCTTTCTATTTAATTTTAAACCTAGCAGTTGGTGGCGATTGGCCAGGTTATCCTGATGCTACAACCGTTTTTCCTGCTGAAATGAAGATTGATTACGTTCGTGTATACAAAGATCAATTGGAAGCGACTCTTTCAGAAAACGAATTAGGAAATATCTCAGTAAGTCCAAATCCTACTTCAGGAAAATTGACCATCGTAAATTCTTCTGAAAGCAAATTGATTGCATACAAGGTTTTTAGTCTTGATGGCAAATTAAAACAAAACGCCACATTGGAAATCAATCAAAAAGAAATCGATTTGTCTAAACTTGAAAATGGTGTTTACTTGTTGAAATTGACGAATGAATTGAACCGAGAAATCATACAGAAAATCGTTATTCAATAATCATTTTACCCCAGACAGAAGGGTTTGTATTAAATCCTTCTTTGTCTGAACTATTCCAACGCTGCTGCTCGCTTCTGAGTTCATTTGAACCGCTTAAATCAACCGCAATTTCAAATCCTAATGTCATTCCTGAAACCAAAGAAGTTTTATACAAATCTTTGAATGGAATCGCCATTTCAACTGTATAACCAGTGTTGTTACCTTTGATTTTAAAAGCAACATCTTTCAAAATTTCTTCATTCTTCCAATTCCAAACGTAAGGATTTTCGCCGCAATTAATACCAATGTGGTTGTCGCTCATTAATAAAAATTTGCGTTTTTCACTGCTGCTTTGGTTGGTTGCAAAGGCAATTTCAATCGCATCGCCGTTCCACAAATTATTGCTAGTTTGCTTGTTTATTCTGGGCGTTTGATCGGTGATTTGAAAAGCCATAAATAAACTGTCATTTTTTTTCATCACGGCAAATTTTTGATTTTCCCCGAAAGAGGTAAACGGTTGTTTCCATTCGCTTAAATCGCCATCGATTTGAATCTTTTCGCTGCTCGTTTTCGCCACTGTTTCCAGCTTCAATTTCCCTGAAAAAGGCACAATTTTAATGGCGTTGATTTCAAACTCTCCTTCTGCAAAAAACTGGATTATCAATTGTTTCATGCTCGACATTTCAAAATCATTTTCCTCAAATGGAAACAACGAAAATGGAATCGTTACTTTGCTCCAAGCTTGTGTGATTTCTTTGTTCTGCACAAAGTTTTTAGAAAATCCTAGCCAAGATTGTTTGCCGGTATAATCTTCAAAACCAAATGCTAATGGTAGATTTTTAAGATTTTTTCCTGTCGAGCGAACTTCCAATTCTAGCGCAATTGTATCGTTTAATCCGCCCATGTCTTTTGCCGTCCAAAAATCCCAGCCGAAACCTAAACCAACCCAGTCGCAACCGTCTTGGTCTTTGTTCCATTTGACATTCAAAAACGTGTTTTGCGCATCTTCCTTCAGTTTGACGTTAATGCATGAAGTGTTTTTTGAAAACCAAACTTCGTCCGACATGTCATTGCTGAAAATATCCAATTGATTAAATCCGCGAATTGAAAATCCACTCGCATCCGCAGTTTCGTCATACAAGCCAATTCTTTTGAAAATGCGGTTATCATTTACATCAACTTGATCTAATTTTTGGATTTTCAAAGTATCCTTTTGCGCTGCAATTTGAAAGATGGACAAACAAATTGAAGCAATAGAAAGCGCTTTTATCATCATGGAATCAAAGGTCCGTTTTCAGTGAAAATAATGTAATCCAATTTAGATTTAGCAAAGCCTGAAATTGGATTCGCTAAATGTAACATATTGATTTGATTTATCTTATCTGAATTGTGCTGTCCGTTTCCATTCGCTGTGGCTGGACTTCCATTCACCAAACATGGAATGTCGCTGTATTTGATAGAAACCAATTTCCATCCGGTCCAATCTATTGTAATTTGGTGAGAATACAAATCTTCTGTCGCAGTATCAAAAGTACCGTTGGCGTCTTCATCTTCTTGAAATTGGAAGAGCACCAAACTGTTTGTCAACCCAACTTCGCCATAAACCATCACGTTGAAATACAAATTATTTGGATTAGATGTCAATGGAAACAATGTCGCGCCGCTGTATGCCGTTGCTTTGAAATTAATCAAACCAACCAACCAATCCCAATCCACAGTTCCTGCCATATTGTAATAGGCGTTTCCTTCAGGTGCTGTGACATCAGATTTGATTTGAAAATCCATATCTGCGCCAGATTGAATGAAAGAAGTCCAGCCAGGATTGAATCCAGTTTCAAAATCAGTGATTAAGAATCCTGCATTTACTTTGGGATTAATGATTTTTACATCAGTCATCAACGTATCAGGTAAACCAGGAAATGTAAGTTCTACTTTGCAGATTTCGGCGCGAAACATCGGCAAATTGGTCGTTGAGCCATTCCACAATGTTTGACTTGCATCAATGATTTTACTTGTTCCTGTCATGATTTTTTCTGCGCCGCTTGTCATTCCGATTACACGCAATTTCCAAGGCGTAGTTTTCGCAATTTCAGCGGTAAAAAACACCGTTTCTCCTGCGGCAAAATCAACAGAATCTTGGCTAGCTTGCAAACCGGTGATGACACTGAAGGCGCCATTCAAATCCTCTAAAGATGGCCCGTCAATTTTGTTTATTTCCTCCTTGCGACAAGAAGTGAACAAACTGAAACCTACAATTGAAATTAGAAATATCTTTTTCATACGATTAAAATTTCATAACATAAAACAACATCAATTGTTTGATATTGTATGGGTTTAAAGTATTAAAATTGTTTTTGTTTTGTTCATACAAACAAGCCAAATAAACGTCTTTCGAAAAGTTGAATTTCAAACCTGCTGAAAGATTAAGTTCTTGTCCATCCACAATATATGGACTAAAATTAATGATTTCTCCTTTGTCATTTCTTACCGGCAATATTTCATTTCCAACGCTTGAAAACATAAATGCGTTTCCAAGAATCGCTAAATCTTTCACAATTTCCAATTCAACGCCCACATTCACGGTGGTTGATTTCAAACTGATTTTCTCAAATGATAAATCACTTTTCCTTTGTGTGTTTTGATAAGCAACACCAATATTGACGATTTGTTTCAATTTCCATTTCAACAAATTTGAAACATCAAAAACCAAGTTTCCTTTCAGGTAATCGAATGTTTTTAAGTTGAAAGTTCCTTGTCCTCTGATTTCGCTCAACTTGTAGTAAGTTGCAGTAACTGCTACAATCTTCTTTTTGTCCTCATAAGAAAGCGTTGAATAAATTCCTTTTCGATTGAAAGTGGCTGTTCCATAGGGCAACGCGTTGTTTATTGACGGATTATACGCCATGATTCCCGTGTTGATTGAACTTGTGTATAAAGTTGGATCATTGTATAAATCGTACATCGACAAAGATCTAACAATCTGAGCGTTGGTGTAACGATCGTAGTAATTATTCACTTGATTGTAATCTACTCTTTTGGATTGCGCACCGGCACTTCTAAAATCTGCGCCATTGTCCATGTAGCCCAAATTGAATTTGATGCCCAATTTTTTCGCTTCGACATTCAATTTTGCATTCACGAAATAATCTGACAATTTTCCTTCGTTGTCTTGCGAGGAAAAACTGTTAGAAAATCCTGTTTCACCATCAATTCCAAATTTGATTTTATCGAATTCCATACCGGATGCAAATGTTCCAGTTGAAACGCTATTTCTATATGCATCGTTGGAAGCTGCAGTTTGTTTCAAATCAAAAACGCTGACATGATTTCCACCAATCGTGAAATATTTACTTTGAACGATTGTGATATTTCCACCTCCGTAAAATCTTTCCAAAATATTGGTCATGTTCGTTGGATTCATTCTGGTGATAAATCCGTTGAATTTCATTTCTTGAATCACTTTTGGAAATTTCAACGCAAAATCAGCCGCAGCACCTTGTTGACGCCAAGTGTTGTTTTTGTAGAACGTTTCATAGTTCACAATGTCTTCTTTGATTTTCAGAGAAGCCGTTGATTGAACCAACATATCAGCATTGTGATTGTAAAAAGTGTAAGGCGATAATTTGTAATCAATATTTCCAATTTGATATCTCAACACATTGGCTGCAACACCTTTGACATATAATTGTCGAACGTCAAAATTGACGCCACTTCCCCAAAAACCACCGAAATCGTTTTTGATACGGATCATTCCCAAAATTTCGGTTGTTGCATTTGGATTGATTTTAAAACCTAAATCAAGCAAAGCATATCCACCAGTCATTTTTCTTGCAGTGACTGTATCTTCCATATCTGTTTGGGAAGTGAAGTCAGAATGTGAAAGCAATGAACGAGCGCCACCGACAAATTGTACTTTCTTTCCTTCCTGCGCAAAAGCTGAAAAACTGCCTAAAAGGATTGCTATGTATATTGTAAATCTCATGATTAAAAGAATATTTTTAGTTCAACAGTAGTTTCTGTGCCGGCATATCTGTCCAATGAATAATTGGCATCGTTGTATTTAAACCAACGCTGACGGACATACAAACCGGTGTTTTTGGCCAATTGAAAATCCAATCCGATGGCGTAGCTCATTCCCGTTTGATTTTTGGGAAGATTTGAAACAGCATCTAATTGCGTTTGTGTATTGGCAATCATTCTGTCATATCCAAAATAGTTTGAAATGACCAATTTTGGGAATAACAAGTAATAAATTTCAAGTTGATTGTTGTAGCTCTGCAAATATGCTTTTTTAGAATATTTTGGAAGCGCTGAAAAATCACTTTGAACGGTATGAAATGCGCCTAAATAAAAGAACATCAATTCACGGTTGAACAATTTGAAATTGGTTTTATAACTTACTTCAACAGAATTGAAACCTTTTGCAGTAATAGAATCTGTGATTTTCAATGTTTCATAAACGCCTCTGTAAATTTTATTGATGTTGTTGTAAGGACCAACATTTGCCGGAAATCCCCATCTCCAAAATCTTGACATGGCTAAATTATTCGCTGTATGTCCATAGGTAATTTTGTCTGAAAGCGCAATAATTTCCTTGGCGGCGCTGTATCCGATGGCGATTTTTTGGTGTTTGAAAGGCATTTCCAAATTCAAAATCAATCCGCGGCGATTGTTGGTCAATTGTCCGATAGAAACCAACGAACTCGCAAAAGGAATCAATGAAGGTTGACTTCCTGGCGTTTCAGTATTGGTGAGCGAGCTGTTGTATTCCATGATAGAAGAATTCCAGAAAACGCCATTGTTGTTGATTACATAAGGACTGATTTGATAATATCGAACTTCCAAAGGAAAGTAAGTCGCTTTTTTCGAAAATTGAATTTTGATGTCCAACGCTTCGCCCCATTTAGCTTGGTAAGTTGGACTGTGGTAATTGCCGCTTCCAATTTCACCTAAAAGTGTTATTTCTTTGATTTTGAAATTGAATTCGGAAGTAATCAATTCATAACCCAACACATTTTTTGTCAAACTGTCTGAAAAAGTTTTGCTAGAAATGATATTGGCACTGATGAAATTTGATCCAAAATTTTTCTTGATTTTTCCAGCTGTCATCGTGTTTGGCAGAGGCAAAGCACCACCGTTAAATTGCGATTTTCCGTGCATGAAAGCAAATGAAAAATCTTTCGGCAATCGCGCACCTTCGAAAATAAATCCTTGAAAAGCTTGTTGTCCCCAACGAACATCTTGATTCAATGCGCCATCTGTGTAAAAACGTTTGTATCTTTCCAACACAGAACTTGTATTTGGATCCCAAGGATTTCTTTCAAATAAACTGAAACGGTTGTAACCAATGTTAGTCGCAAAAGTCATCGGACTCAATGAATACCAATGAATTCCGCCTGTTTTTACAGAAAACATTCCGTATTTGGTTGAATGCGTTCCAGTTAAATTAATCCCTAAATTTAATCCTTTGACATAATTTTTATCAGAACCTGACATTGGATTCCAAAGGTAAAAATCGGTGCTGATGGAAGTGTTTTTCGATGGTCTTAAACTAATGTTTAGCATCAATTCAGGAATGTTGCTATCGTCGCCTATAAACACCCGTTTATTAACGCCTTTAAATTCTGGATATTGCGTTTCCATGCTTGAATAGCAAGCCAAGAAGCGATAATAGCCAGAAATAGAAATGTTGTCTAACGCTTTTGGTGCTTTTTTGGGAAATAGGCCAATTCCTGATTCACTTTGTGCAGTATCAGCGGGAGATTGAGCCATTCCAAAAAAGCTTTGAAAAGCAAAACCGACTATAAGTGAAGCGATATGTAGCTTTTTATTCTTCATCAAATGATTTTAATTCTTGCTTTTTAAATTGAATTGATTTCGCATTTGCGGCGCTGTTTGCATCATATTGAACGTAAAAAGGCACATTCAAATAAGCGATTTTTTTGCCATCGCTCACCGTTACAAATAAGCGATATCTGCCTTCAGAATTGGGCGCAACGACTTGAATCGTTGAACTGTTTTTTCCTTTCAGTTTTCCAGGAATCAGCGTTGGTTTGGCTTCAGCATCGCCTCCAGATTTCAAGTCAGTACTTTCAGGATACAATTCCCATTCATAAGTTAATTTGTCTTGATTTAAATCTTTGGCAAAAACTTCAAATGCATATTTTTCTTTCGAATTCAAAATCACATTTGTGACTGAATTTTGCCCGTTGAAATGAATTGAATCCACCGAAGGACTTCTGTTTTCAGGATATTTTCCTGTGAAATCAAATTCCAAAGCATCGATTGCTTCTGTCGGCATTCCTGCTTCATTGAATAGGCCGTACCACGTGTGCGTATATTCTTGTTTTTGTCCCCACAAAAAGGCGAACGAACCGATGCATTGTTTGCCTTGTCCAGCGATGCATTTTTGGTATCTGTCCAAATAAACTTTCGCTTTTTCCGTGCTTGTTTGTTCGATGGAAGTTCCCCATTTGGTTTTGGGAGATTCCCAATGTCCGTTTGGCCCCCATTCGGTGATCATGTATGGACCTTGATAATTTCCGTCTTTCAATACTTTTTCAACGCCTTCAATATCGCCGTATGTATTGATTCCATAAATATCAATCGCTGTCATTACCTCCTTGATAAATTTCAATTTTTCAGGATTGGTTCCAGCTGTAACAGTTGAGGTCGGATGATTTGGATCTTCTTCTTTTACCATTTTAGCAATGTCGTTTACCGCAGCCCAAACCTTCGTGTTGCTGTATTCTAATTCGTACTCGTTTCCCACACCCCAAAGTAACAAGGCAGGATGATTTTTGTATTTTCTAACTGCCAATCGAAAAGATTCTAATTGTGCAGCAATTTTTTCGGTATTATCGTAATCAAATCCATGGCGCTCATGTTGCACCCATAATCCCAACATGACTTTCATGTTCATTTTTTGTGCGGCATCCAAAATTTCTTGTGCGTTTTCAATTCCCCAAGTTCGAATCGTATTTCCTCCGCAAGATTTCAAAACGTCTAATTGAACCGTTCCGCCGCCGCCTTTGATGTAATAATTTTCATTATTGACTTTCAATTGCCATTGTCCAGCAACATCAGAAACAATTATTACTTTGTTTACTTGTGCAAAAAGTATTGCAGTGAAACCAGCGATAAATTGAAACGAGATGAAAATTAAAAACTTATGCATTCAATTATTTGTTATGGTAATTTGTACAATATTAAATTTTATTTTTAAATTGCGCAACAAATTGACAAGAAATGTTAATTTATTTAACAGTTAAAGTCTTTAAAAGTTTGAATTTCCAACAATTATTGGATTTATCCTAAATATTTAAAAAATAAGTTAAAAAAAACGCAATTCATGGCACAAGTAGATAATCCAAAAACAAATTACGGCGCACTTTCAACCCTTTCAACGGTTTTTTTCTTCTGGGGTTTTATCGCCGCAGGAAACAGTGTATTTATACCTTTTTGCAAAAACTATTTTCACCTCGACCAATTTCAAAGTCAGCTGATTGATTTTTCTTTTTACATCGCATATTACACCGGCGCACTGGGAATTTTCATTTTCAGCACCACGGTTTCTAAAGACATTGTAGGAACTTGGGGTTACAAAAAAAGCATTGTTTACGGCCTTTTATTTTCCGCATTTGGCGCTGCGATTATGATTGTTTCCGTTTATTTCAATGTTTTTGTGGGCATGTTGCTCGGTTTATTCATCGTTGCTTTGGGTTTTTCACTGCAACAAACCTCTGCCAATCCATTTATGATAATGCTCGGAGACGAAGCGACCGGCGGAAACAGAATCAGTTTGGGTGGCGGCATCAATAGTTTGGGCACAACGATCGGACCGTTGATTGTTGCTTTGGCGCTTTTCGGCACAGCTTCAGCGATTAGCGACGATATGATCAAATCTCTTCCTTTGACCAAAGTCATTATTTTGTATGCTTTCGTAGGAATTTTATTTGTGGCTGTTGCTGCGCTTTTTGGATTTTCGAAAAAAGTTCCTGCGGGGAAAATTACGCCGATTTTGGAAGAAAGCACCCTAATGATTGAAGGTGTAAAACCTAGAAAAGCGATGTACACTTTATTGGTCATCACTGTGTTATTAGCAGCATGTTTTGCTCCGGTTTTCAATAGTTACAGAACGAAAGAAGCCAAAAACCTGGTGATTTACGAAGGTAGGTTGGACGAAATTCATAAAACCAAAGAGCAAATTAATTTTAATCCAATTAAACTCAAAGAAATCAACCAAGATGAGGCAGCCATTCAAGCCAAATTGGAAGCGACTAAAATTCCCTTGGAAAAGACCAGACTTTATTGGCTTTCTGGCGGACTATTGGTGGTTGTTGCCGGACTTTTATTTGCCTTTGCAAAAGGGAAAAAGCAAAAAGTTGGCTGGGGCGCAATGCAATATCCGCAGTTGACTTTGGGAATGTTGGCCATTTTCGCTTATGTAGGCGTGGAAGTTGCCATCGGAAGTAATTTGGGCGAACTCCTGAAACAAAAAGAATTTGGCGGTTACGGTTCTTCTGAAATTGCACCTTTTATCGCCATGTTTTGGGGAAGTTTGATGATTGGTCGTTGGGCTGGTGCCATCAATGCTTTCAATTTTTCTGAGCAAACGAAACAGATTTTAAAAGTGATTGTTCCTTCGGTAGCATTTGGTTTGGTACTTGGATTTACCAAATTGGCGGGCTACAACATCGACAAATTATACATGTACACAGGTTGCGTAATTTTTCAAATTGTCGCTTCTTTCCTAACGAAAGACAAACCATCATTAACCTTAGGCGTTTTTGGATTTTTGGGAATCGCAGCGATTATAGTAGGAATGATGACCACAGGTTTGACCGCAGTTTACGCATTTTTGAGTTGCGGCTTATTTTGTTCCATCATGTGGCCATCGATTTTCTCGCTTTCCCTAGCAGGCCTAAGCGGACATCAATCTCAAGGTTCATCCTTTTTAGTAATGATGATTTTAGGCGGCGCCATTTTGCCTCCAATTCAGGGTAAATTGGCAGACATTATTGGGATTCAATTTTCTTTTGTAATTGGCGCGGGTTGTTTTGCGTACTTGGTGACTTTTGCTTTTTCAGCAAGAAGAATTTTGAAGAAGCAAGGGGTTTCGTTGGATGAGAATGCGATAGCTACGCATTAATCCACAACCTTTTTCTTCTTCACCGCACTTTTCAAAGATTGGTAATCCAACCAATAAATCACTTTGATGGAAACGCTATTCAATGCACCATTTTCAAAGGTTGAATTCAAATTTTGCATGTAACTTTCTTGTACGCGTTTGTCGTTGGTGAAAATCGAATTCTTCCAAACTAGGTTGATTTCACTTCCTGGTTTGAAAACCCAACGGTAAACCATGTCGATTGTGAACGCATTGAAATTGGTGTTGTAAACCGATTCTCCGTTGACATCCAATCCGGTGAAAGCATTGCGCATTAGACTTCCATTGTCTTGTAAATCATAGAAATAATTGTATTTCACCGTCGAACGATAATGTCTCAAACGGAAAGTAAATCCCATTCTTTTGGTAAAAGTGTAGCGCAAATTGATGGTGTTTGTCAAATCGGTTCTATCGCGATTTCCGAAAAGAATCGCATTCGTCGTTTCTGCAGGAATTCCGAAAGGCACGGCGAACGCTTGACTTCCTTTATTCAAATTGTGTTCCAACTCATACACCAAGAAAATTTGATTGCTGATTCTCCAACGCGGCGAAATGCTGTAGCCATATTCTTGCCAATTTTTGCTGTCTATGGAATTCCAAGATGTATTTACATCAAGGGCAAATTTTTTCTGATAATTCGTCGAAATCCAACCGCTGTAGTTGACTGATTTTGGGCGTGTGAAAAATTTCCCCCAAACCCTGGGCTCAAAATAATCGTAATTCGGTGTCACTGATGCATCGATGTTGAAACCCATCGCGTGAAATTTTTTGGTGTTCACAAAGCCGCTGAGCGCAATGACAGTTGACACGTAAACATTTGGCTGATATAGGCGACTGTAAGTAACATTCATTTTGGTGGTCAAGCGATTGAGTCGCCAAAAAGGCTTGAAAATTCGGTAACTGAATAACTGATTGAACACGCGACTGTTGTTGTTCATCAAAAATCCCAAGTCGTTTGGATCATACGTATCCGATTCTTCGTAGTAACTGGATGAAAAAATGAATTTTCCCGTTTGCTTTCCCAAATTGAATCCACCAGTGTGACCTAATTGCTTTTTATCGGTGTAATATTTTCCTGAAAGTGCTCCAAAAGCGCCGATAAAATAACTGTTGTCTTTGGTGTTGAATTTACTATCAAATCCTGTTACATTGGCATCATAAAATGAGCCT
>Ga0114967_10000798_pt1 | contig 26649 bp, 19 predicted proteins | sample M_130628_MF_Meta_FD_92639 | JGI IMG/M metagenome (GOLD analysis project Ga0114967, IMG submission 92639) | Freshwater microbial communities from Lake Montjoie, Canada to study carbon cycling - M_130628_MF_MetaG | ecosystem: Environmental > Aquatic > Freshwater > Lake | place: Lake Montjoie...
GTCATCCTGATCTTGTCGAAGGATGATTGGAGCGCTCAAACCAGAATCATCCTTCGACAAACTCAGGATGACTTAGAACCTGTTTAGAATCTTTTTTAAGTTACCAAAACTAACTATTTATACTCTCAATTTCGAAATATGTTAATTTCATCAAAAGCAATAAAAGCAGCTGTAATCGGAAATCCCATTTCACATTCTTTATCACCAAAAATTCATAATTTTTTATTAGAAAAACATCAAATTGATGGCGTTTATTTAGCGCTGAAAATTGAGAAAAATGATTTAGCTGTTTGTGTTGATTCTCTGGTCAAAATGGGCTTTGCTGGCTTTAATGTGACGGTTCCGCACAAGGAAGAGATTTTTAAAATTTGTAATTACACTAGCAATACGGCGAAACTTTGCAAAGCTGTAAATACTGTAATTGTTACGCAGGATAAAAAACTTTTTGGACACAACTCCGACGCCGAAGGTTTTATTAACCACTTTAAAAATTCGGCGCCGGATTTTGATTTTAATAATAAAAATATTTTTGTAATTGGCGCCGGCGGAGCAGCGCGCGCTGCGGTTTATTCTTTGATAAAAGCAAAAACGAAAAAAATTTTTATTACCAATCGCAATCAAAATCGCGCTGAAGAATTAATAAAAGATTTTGCTGATTTTGCCGCGCAAAAAAATTGCGAGTTAGAATTTTTAGATGCCAAAAATTTTGAAGAAAAATTGAATATTTGCAATTTACTCGTCAACAGCACAACTCTTGGAATGGAAGGACAAGAGCCTTTGAGAATTGATTTAAAAAACTTAAATCAAAGCGCGATTGTTTATGATATTGTTTACAAACCTTTACTAACCGAACTTTTACAAGTTGCGCAATCGCGCGGAAATAAAATTATTACAGGAGTTGGAATGTTGTTAAACCAAGCTTTAATAGGTTTTGAAGCATGGTTTAAACAAAAGCCCGATGAAAAATTTTTAACTGAAGTTTTAAAGATTTTGTAAGTTTAAAATTACGACACAATGCGGATTCCATCGTTAGAAACTAACTTTGAAATACCGCTTTCTGCACTGGAGCGTTTTTCAACATTTGGATTTGGAGATTCTGACTGATCAATAATAATCTCAGCTTCATTAGCCTTTCCCTTAACTGCCATTCCGTAATATTCCACGCGAGTAAGTGCTTCTGGTAAAGAATTAAAAATTTCAGGTAAATTATTTTTTAAACCTGTCGCCAAATAAGCTCCCCAACTATCAACAACTCCCCAAAACTTGCTTCTTGAAGCCAGATCAGGATTGGTTTTATAGGAACATACAGAAATTTTAGCATCAGATTTTTCAATATCTGCGTGCTCTAACCACTCACCTAAAAGTTTAGGACTATATACGGCGTAAGGTAACATGTGATTATCCGCTTCTTCTTGAGCTTCTAAATCTGATGGAGAATAAAAAACTTCACTTTCTTTAAGTTTTAAAATTTTTCGCAATTTTTTGTCACTATAAGTTGCTTGTTCTTTCAAAAACATAGCCTTTCCCGGAACTGTCAAAACCACATCATCTCTGGTAATAGCAACTAATTTTTTAAGAAAATTATCGCGTGCTTCAGAAGGAAAAATATGCGAAGTTGGACCATATAACGAACTTGTAACATCAACTTTTCCGATAGAATCAGCTAAATCTTGAGGTTTAATATCGGGATTAACAGGCGACAATAATTCTACTAACAGATTTCCTTTTTTTAAAATTCCATGATTACGCATATGTTTTTCATCTGCTGGTGGATTGCTTATTCCCAGATCATCAAACTCAAGTCTCTGCAATTTTTCTTTATAAGATTCAATTCCCGTTGGAGAAATATCGTAAGCTTTAACCACGATATTTACATCCGGAATTTGGTTTGCAAACCAACGATAGAATTCTAAATCTCTTCCATCGCCACAACCAAAATCAAATATAGTAAAATTATATTGTGGCGCTGTTTTTTCACTAGGATTACTTTCCCATTCTGCGATTTCTTGCTTAAAATTTTCAGTTCTTTCTTTGAAATTATTTAGAGATTTTTCTACAGCATTTTTAAGAAAATACCATTCACCTTCGGGAAGCTGTCTTTCTTTATCAAATCTCGTAGCATAAACAGAAGATTCTCCGCCTTTATAACGTTTATCGTAAACCTTTGAAACTTTTTCTGGGTTCAATTGCGCTTCTAAATTAGAAAAACTGGGCTTGTTTACGCCTTGACTAATAGGATTTATCTAAGTTTTCATTTTGATTATCAGGTTCATGCTCTGAAACAGTGGGATTAATATCTTTAGGCATTTTAAAAGAAAAAATGAGATTAAAAAGTTTAAGCAAAGATTATAAAGTATTTTTCAACTTAGTAGTTTTTGCTTCGGTTTTTATTGCTGCAACAACATTATATTTTTCATACAGGGATTTTACTAAAGTCTCCAAACAAGCTATGATTAGCACCACGAATAAAATTGACCAACAAATTACAGAATCCCTTTCCTATCTCGATAATATTTCCAACTTTGTAGCAAATCAAATAATAAAATATGGGAATTCAAAAAAAGAAAATATTGCGTCAATTTTAATTAACACTCGGCCAAAAATAAATGATAATGGCTATGACTTTTTCACTTGGACACTTTTCGATTTCGTTGATGCCAATAATTACGTAGTTGCAAGCAGCACTCACGGCGCAATAGCAAATCCAATTTTAGTCACCAACGAAGAAAGATCTTGGATTTACGAAGCCAAACAAAAACCCTGGAAACTTTTATCTTCCAAAGTCGATACCGGAATTATCAGTCGCGAACCAATTATTCCTTTTGGTTTTGGAATTAGTGATAAAGGAAAATTTCTCGGCACAATTTCTTTTGGTGTTAATGTAGAAAAACTCCAAAGAAAATTAGAACTGCTTTCCAGCATTTCTTACATTAAATTCGTAGTTTTTGATGATAAAAATTCTGTTCTTCTTTCATCGGAAAATTTTAATAAGGAACAAGTTTTTGAGATCGCCGCTGGTTTTGAAAAACTTGATAAAAGCCTTTTAAAATCTGGTTTCATCGAGATCAATAACCAGACTTTTTACTATCAACCTAGTTCCTTACATTCTTTTGCAATTTTAACCGGCGTTAATAAAAAAATGTTTTTGTCGGAATTGCGCATCAATTTTTTACCACATTTTTTTAACACTTTATATTTAACTATTTTCTTCCTGATTCTGCTTTTCTTTTTTAGAACCAGACTTTTAAACCCCGTTATTCAGCTTTCAAATTCAGCGCGCGAAATTTCTCAAGGAAATACTAATGTATATGTTCCTCATGCCGAAATTTCTGAAATTGATTTGCTGGCAGAATCAATTGAACAAGTTCGCGAATTTGTAGAAAAACAGGCTCAAGGTAAGATGCTGGCAGAAAAAGCCAATTTCAATAAAACCGAATTTTTAGCTTCCACAGCTCATGAATTAAAAAATATCGTCGCTGGAATTATTGGTTTGGCAGAAGTAGTAAAAATTAATTTTTCTGAAAAAGCCGAATCAAATGATAACAATTTCTCAGCATCAGAAATTTTAGAAAATCAAAGTTTTCTTGAAGATATTGTAAAATTAGGTGAAGAACTTTCAGAATTTATTCACGATATTATTGACGTTAATCAAGCCCAAACCGGTGATTTCAAAATTGAGGAACATTCTCTGGTTGATATGAAAGAAATAGTTATGCGCTCGGTAAAATTACTAAAAATCCGTGCCATAAAATCACAAAAACAAATTGTTTCGCATTTTATAAAAAAGGATGACGAAGATTTCATCGTCAACAATATTGACCCTAGAAGAATCAAACAGGTTCTGGTAAACCTCATCAGCAATTCAATTAAATATGCCGACGAACAAACCGCGATTGAAGTAAAGCTGGAAAAGCTAAATGCTGGAGCTTCAGAAACTCTGCAAATCTCAATATTAGATAGCATCAAGCAAAACCCGCATATAAATCATGAACGCAAAACCTATTTACAAACCATTGTCAAAAAATCACGCCCCAAAATAATGATAAGTATCAAAGACCATGGTTACGGAATGAGTGAAAATGAAATCAAAATTGCACTAGAAAAATATGGCCGAATCAAAATGGCTCAAAGCAAATTCATTGATTCAACCGGACTAGGATTGCCTTTGGTAAAACATCTGGTTGAAATGCAGGGCGGTATGATGGTTATTTCATCGGAGAAAAACGTGGGAACTGAAGTAAAAGTGTTTTTGTAATCACTCGACTATCATTTTGTAACATAGCTAATTTTTATCAAAACCAATATGTTAAGCTTTATCAAATCAATCCTGCGCACGATTCGCACCGTAATTATTTCCTTAATTCTAATCTGCATCGTGATTTTCATGGTGAATAACCGCGACACTATTCAAGTGCATTTTTATCCTTTGCCTTTTGATCTCGAAACCAAAACTTTTTTAGTAATAATTTTATTCTTCATTCTAGGAATGCTTTTTGGAATTTTAGCCTGCACCCAAAATATTATCAGTCGCAGAATCAAGAGTTTCAAGGATCGCCGCAAAATTAACCAACTTGAAAAACAAATTCAAAAAAAATAAGCCAGCTCCTTAATCACTTGTTGATTTCAAACTTTCGCTAAATAACATCCGCCAAATCAATTAATCACCACTCTTAAACGCTGTAAATTCCCTACTCTCTCAACTTATTAATCAATCAAATATGGCAAGTAATTTAACTATCATGGGCAACAAGGAAATTTTGTTGGTTGCTGAAAACATTGCGCATGAAAAAGGCATCTCCCTTCAAGAGGTTGTAGAAGCCATGGAAGAAGGCATTAAACTTGCCGCTAAGAAAAAATATGGTCATCATTTAGATATTGAATGCCGTATCGATAAAAAATCGGGCCAAATTAAATTATTCAATAGATTGCAAGTTGTCGAAGATGATAAAGAAGATTTCGATTCGCGCACGCACATCACTTTAAAGCACGCCAAACTTGAAGATAAAGATGCGGCGCTTGGTGATTCTGTTGTTCAAGAATTACCCCCAATCGACTTAAATCGAGTTGTGGCGCAAGTTGCTAGAAATGAAATTATCCGCAAAGTTAAAGAAGCTGAAAAAAATAAAGAGTATAACGAATTTAAAGATCGTTTAGGCGACATTGTTAGCGCTTCAGTTAAAAAAGTTGGTCTTAAAAATATCGTTATGGAAGTTGATGGTTATGAAGCTGTTATCCATGAAAGCGGCTTGATTCCTAGAGAAAATTTCCGCGTTGGTGATCGCATGCGTTGCTATATTGAAGATGTTCGCAAAGAACCTCATGGCGCGCAAATCTTCCTTTCACGCACTCATCCACAATTTTTGGTTCGCTTGTTTGAACAAGAAGTTCCTGAACTTTATGATGGTAATATTGAAGTCAAAGCTGTGGCTCGCGATCCGGGTTCACGCGCTAAAATCGCTATTTATTCGCGCCGTGATGATATCGACATCATCGGTTCATTCATCGGTATTCGCGGCAGTCGCGTTCAATCTGTAAGTTCAGAATTACGCGGTGAAAAAATCGACATCATGAAATGGTCATCAAACATTGCTGAATTGGTAGTTAGCGCGCTAACTCCAGCAAAAGTAAGTAAAGTTGTGGTTGATGAAGAAAATGGTTTGATTGAAGTTGTGGTTGCTGAAGATCAATTAAGTTTGGCAATCGGACGCGGCGGACAAAATGTTAAACTTGCTTCAAAATTAGTTGGTTACAAAATCGACGTTATGACTGACGAACAAGAATCAGTAAGAAGAACTGCAGAATTCAATCAAGCTTCTAAATTGTTTGTTGAAGCTTTAGACGTTGAAGACATGATCGCCAATCTTCTCGCTTCTGAAGGCTTCTTAAGCGTTGAAGAACTTGCCTCGGCTGAAACTTCTGAAGTTGCTTCAATTGAAGGATTCGACGAAGATGTAGCAAAAGAAATCAAACGTAGAGCTGAAGAATATTTACAAAAAACAGCTTAAAAACGAAGAATTACCAAAGTGCAAGTGTGTTGATTTATATTATATCAACACCTTCGATGTCACCCTGAAGCCTGTGTGATCGGTGATTCAGGTTCAAAACACTATAATCACCCTTCGACAAGCTCTGGGTGACATCGAGTTTTTTTAAAAAAAGTAACTGGTAATTGAAACAAAAATTAAAAATGACCGACATAGAAAATAAAAATATAACACGTTCAACACTTACCTTAAAACTTCCATCGTCGGCAGGTTCTCAAACTTTGACGCTTAAAACTCCTGAAACCAAAAAAACTGGAAGTTCATTAGTACAAGTTACGATCAAAGGTCGCAAAAAAGAAAATAGAGACGATGATCGCACGCCGACAGCTTTAAATAAAAGCGAATTTGAAGCTCGCATGAAAGCGGTTTCCGAATCAAAAACAGAAGTTTCTGAAGTTAAAACTCATGAAATTCTAAGCAAAATTACTAAAGAAAAACGCAAACTTGCCGAAGAAGAATCGAAAAAAAATGAAGTTAAAAAACAAGAAGAAATCAAAGAAGAATCCAGAGAAGAATCCAGAGAAGAATACGTCGTAGCAAATGTCGAAGAAAAATCTCCGACTTCTATCGTTGAAGAAAAAGCACAACCTCAAAAAGTAAATTCAAATTATAGTTTAGACGGCTTTGACGTTAGAAATAAAATCAGACAAAGCATTGAAGTCACTAATCGCCAAAAAGAAGAACGCGAAAAATTGATCGGCGTTAGAAAAAAAGAAGAACAAGATCGCTTAGAAAAAGAAAAAGTCGAAAGAGAAAAAAGAAAAGCCGCTAACAAAAAAACAATGGGCGGCGGCAATCATTTCAAGGCTCCAAATAAACTTAGCGAAAGCGAAGAAGCGGCGCGCAAAAAACCAAATTTCAAAGAAGAGCGCGGCAATACCAGAAAACAAACTTATATTATTGATGGCGATTCTGATGATAGCGAAGGTGGTCGCAGAAGAAGAAAAGCTAAATCAAAACAGCAACATGAAGATAATTCGCAAAAAGAATATAAAAAAATCATTCGCGAAGTTGATTTACCAGAACTTATCACCGTTTCCGAATTAGCAGAACGTATGTCGGAAAAAACCGGCGATGTTGTGAAAAAACTTTTCACCATGGGCATGGTTGTAACCAGTAATCAAGCGATTGATGCTGATACTGCTGAAATTATCATCGGTGAATTTGGTCATAAAGCTACCCGGGTTTCTCACTCCGATGTTGAAAATGTTTTGGACGAAGGCAGCGAAACTTTAGAAACATTGCCACGCGCACCAGTTGTAACAATCATGGGTCACGTTGATCACGGTAAAACTTCATTGCTCGACGCTTTACGTGAAACTGACACCGCAGCTGGCGAACATGGCGGTATTACGCAACATATCGGCGCTTCCCGCATTTTAACTAAAGGCGGAAAATATATTACTTTCCTAGATACTCCGGGTCACGAAGCCTTCACTGAAATGCGTTCACGCGGTGCCAATATAACTGACATCGTAGTTTTAGTTGTAGCGGCTGATGATGGCGTAAAAGAACAAACAATTGAAGCCATCAGCCACGCAAAAGCGGCTGGCGTTCCAATCATTGTTGCGGTAAATAAAATTGACAAACCCGGCAGCGACCCAGAAAGAGTTAAACACGAACTTTTAACTCATGAAATTATCGCTGAAGATTTAGGTGGTGAAGTTATGTTCATCCCAGTTTCGGCAAAAAATAAAATTAATTTAGAAAAACTTGAAGAAGCAATTTTGCTACAAGCTGAAATTCTCGATCTAAAAAGCGTTTACGAAGGAAAATCAAGTGGCGCTGTTCTTGAGTCTCGCGTTGATCCGGGTAAAGGCGTTATTGCGACTTTGCTAGTGCAAAAAGGCACGCTGAACATTTCTGATTTGATCGTAGTTGGAACATCTTACGGCCGCGTTAGAAAAATGTCGGATGATGCGGGTAAAAATATTAAATCTGCAACTCCATCAGTTCCGGTAGAAGTTTTAGGACTTGATAATGCGCCAAACGCAGGTGACAAATTCATGCAAGTTGATGAAGAAAGACAAGCTCGTGAAATTATTTCTTATCGCGAACGCAAAGAAAAAGAAGCCAAATCCTTAAAAAATTCGGCCAAATCTTTGGCTGATATTTTCCGCGAATCCGGCAAAGGCAAAATGAAATATCTAAACATTATTATTAAAGCCGACGTTCACGGTTCAGCTGAAGCAATTAACGGCAGCGTTATCAAATTAGACAATGACGAAGTTGCAGTTAAAGTTGTACATATGGCAACAGGCGGCATTTCTGAAAGTGACGTGAATTTAGCCGCAGTTTCAAATGCAATTATCATCGGCTTTAACACCAGAGCCAACACCACTGCGAAAGAAATGGCCAAACTAAAAAATATCGACATCCGCTATTATTCAATCATCTATAATCTAGTTGATGATTTGAAATTATTATTAACTGGAATGTTAGCTCCAAGCCAAAATGAAGAATATCTTGGACAAGCTGAAATCAGACAAATATTTAAAGTTTCTGGTTCTGGAAAAATTGCCGGATCTTTTGTTACTGACGGATTGTTACGCAGAAATGCCAAAGCCAGATTGCTTCGCGATAATATCGTGATTCACGACGGAATTCTAAAAACCCTTAAACGCTTCAAAGATGATGTAAAAGAAGTTAAAGGTGGTTTTGAATGCGGTATTTCTTTTGAGGATTACGAGGATATCAAAGAAAAAGATATTGTTGAATGTTATGAAATGGTCGAACAAAAAAGATCTTTTAACTAATTCAAATTACATGAATAAAAAGAAAGCCTTTTCCTTGGTTGAAGTATCAATCGTTATTATGATCATTGGAGTTGCGATTGCCGCAATCACCCAAGGAACAAGGCTGGTTAAGCAATTTCGGCTTAACAGCGCTAGATCTTTAACTCAAAGTTCGCCAGTTCCTGCAACTGATAATTTGGTCCTATGGCTTGAAACTACCAGCAGCAACAGTTTTCAACCAACTGGCTATAATAACAACGCTCCATTAGCCGCAACATCTGGTACTAAAGTTTGGTATGATTTAAGCCTTAAAAATGATGCCTTAAGCACTTCTAATTCTCCTTATTCAAGCAATCCTACTTACATCAAAAATGGTATTAATGGTTTACCCTCACTCAAATTTGATGGCGTTAGCCAATATCTCGATTTTACTGATCCTTCAGCTTTAGTGAATGGTTCTTACACAATTTTCGTAGTTGAACAACCAACCAAAACTAGTGGCACTTTTAATTATTTTCTATCTTCAAAAAGTGGCGGCTGCTCTACTAACACATGCTTCAGTCTTGGTCACGAAAATATTACCAGCGGCACTTATACAATTTATTTATCCAATTTTTCTAACTATATCGCAACCACCGCATCTGATATTAGTGGACTTACTTACAGAACAGATCTCGCAATTTTACATAGTGCAATTTTTTCAACAATCGGCAGCAGAAAATATTTTTACAATGGCAAGCTTGGTAAAAGCGACGGCAACAATATTGCCATTAATGGCAATAGCGGCATGACAATTGGCAATGCCGCATCTCTTTCAGGCGGTTTTTATCAAGGATTAATTGGTGAAATAATAATTTTTAACCGCGCTTTAGATAAAGATGAAAGATGGGCAATCGAAGCCTATCTCGGCAAAAAATGGGGAATTTCAGTAAATCAAACTTAGATCAAAATAAACTATGTTAAAATACGCACTTTCTTCACGCATCATTCATTGGATCAGCGCCATTCTAGTTTTAACGATTCTTGGGATCGGAATTTATATGACAGATTTTCTGCCCAAAGATTCTCCCAATCATTTAAAAATTTACGAATTGCATAAATCTTTCGGCGTTATCGCTTTAATGCTGATAATCATCAGAATCATTAATCGCTTCGTCAAAAAAGCCCCCGCACTTCCTGCGACAATGCCAAAAATTGAAGTTATTTTGTCCAGTCTCGGTCATTTTGGGCTTTATGTTTTACTATTTTGTGTTCCGCTTTCTGGCTATTTAATGTCTAATTCTTTCGGATTTCCGGTGCATTTATTTGGCATAGAAATGCCATTTTTAATTGGCACTAATTATGAACTCGGAAAATTATTTGCCGAAGCTCACGAACTATGCGCCTACGCCTTGCTTGGTTTGGTAATTATTCATATTCTGGCAGTTATTAAACATCGTTATTTCGATAAACCCGAGCATGATGTTTTAAAAAGAATGTGGTAAAAAAATGCTGAAAAATCGAATAATTCCCTGCCTCGATGTTAAAAATGGTCGCGTTGTAAAAGGCGTTAATTTTGAAAATTTAGTCGATGCTGGCGATCCAGTCGCTCAAGCAAAATTCTATTACGAACAAGGAGCTGATGAGCTTTGTTTTCTTGATATTGCTGCAACGGATGAAAATCGCGGCGTAATTCTGGATGTAGTAAAAAAAGTTGCCCAAGTTTGTTTTATCCCTTTCACCGTTGGCGGCGGAATCAAAGAAATTCAAGATTTTTCTAACTTGCTAAAATGCGGCGCTGACAAAGTTTCGGTTAATAGTGCCGCAATCAAAAATCCAAAATTAATTTCTGAAGCCGCGTCAAAATTTGGCTCACAATGTGTTGTCGTTGCAATTGATGCCAAAAAAAATGAATCGGGAAATTATGAAATTTTCACCCATGGCGGCAAAAAACCCACCGGAATTGACGCAATTGAATGGGCCAAAAAAGTTACAAATTTAGGAGCTGGAGAAATTCTTCTAACTTCGATGGATAAAGATGGCACCAAGTCCGGCTATGATTTGGAATTAATAAAAAAAATCACTTCCCAAATTTCAATTCCGGTAATTGCTTCTGGCGGAGTTGGTAATTTAGAACATTTAGCCGAAGGCCTAAAATCTGGCGCCAGCGCGGTTTTAGCCGCTTCAATTTTTCATTTCAAAGAATATTCAATCAAGCAGGCGAAAGAGTTTTTAGATGAACAAAAAATTGCCGTGAGAATTTAGGAACCTTCGAAAGACTGTCTTTATTTATTAAGAATATCCGTGCTTAACTTTTTTCTCTTTTGGCTCAGAAATTGAAACTGCCAGCGCTACTAAATTTCTTTTTGATTGCGCATTTTCAATTTTTTTAAAAGCGCGAACCAATGGCAGAAGTTCTTTGTCAAACTCTATTAATTTTTTTGATTGCTGTTTATCGGTTGAAAAATCGTAATTGTAATAAGTTCTGTCTGCTTTAATTCCCTCAAAAAAAGCGTTGACTGGTTTTTCTAAAAGCTGCGCAAATTCGAATAAACGACTGGCACTAATTCGATTTTTTGCTTTTTCATATTTTTGAATCTGTTGAAAAGTAACTCCCGTCAATTCTCCCAACTTATCTTGACTCATTCCGGCAACAAGGCGGAATTGGCGAAGCTTCGCAGCGATATGAACATCAATTGGTGTGATTTTGTCTAGTAACATTATGCCTCTTTGGTGTAAAGATTAGAAATAGGAGTATTGCCAGAACCAGCAATACTAAGGGTTTATAGCTATATTTTTCGTAAATTGTTGGAGCAAGATTTTTGACCAGATCAACGTCAATTATTCCAGATTGATTCAAATTGATTCTATCTACCACGCGACCAAAAGGATCAATAAAAGCCGTAATTCCAGTGTTCGCAACACGTGCTAGTGAAATTCCCGACTCAATCGAACGCATTCTCGCCATGTCAAAATGCTGATAAGGACCAGAACTAACGCCAAACCAAGCATCATTTGTTAAATTAACTAATAGATCGGGGCGATTTTTTTTATCACTAATCTCGCCAGAAAAAATCACTTCATAACAAAGCAATGGACTAAAAGAAAAGTTTGGGGTTTTGATTGTTTTGGCGCCCTCGCCTTGCGAAAAACCAACCGCGCCTTCAGTGATTTTATTGATGAAAGGGAAATATTTTTGCAAAGGCACATATTCACCGAAAGGAACCAAATGATGTTTATCGTAAGTTGCAAAAACTCCATTCCAATCAAGAGCAAAAACACTGTTCCAAACATTTCTTAAATCATCTTCGCTTCCTTCAATACGCAAGCCGCCGGTAATTAGCGTGCCATTTATCGGAGTTGCCAGTTTTAATTTTTCCAGCAATTGCGGGTTTGAGTCAAAAATATAAGGCACCGAAGTTTCCGACCAAATTACGGAATTAATTCCTTCCAAACTGCGCGAATTTGTTAGCTCAATATGCTTTAAAAAATTGCGGTATTTTTGTTGTAAATTCCATTTCATTTCCTGTTCAACATTTCCTTGAACTAAGCGAATAGTGGTTTTGTGATCATGAACTAATTTTTTTTCATCAATTGAACAATAGCCGTAAATAAAATTTCCAACAAAAAAAACTGCGATAATTACAGCGAAAATTTTATCACCCAAAGTTCTTTTAGTAAAAAATAAGGCTGGAAATAAACAGGTTAAAACCGCTAAAACACTAAGTCCGTAAATTCCAAAAACATTCCCTGCTTGAGCGAAATTAACATCAAACATCCAAATATAGCCCAACAAATTCCAAGGAAATCCAGTGAAAAGCGTGGCGCGTAAAATTTCAAAAAATAACCAACAAAGCGCGAAAATAAGAATTTTTTGATAAGTAAAAAGTGGTCGAAATTTCTTGATAAAAAATTTATAACTAAGCGCGAATATCGCCACATAAAGCGCCAGCGCGGCTGGAATTAAGGTTAAAGCAAAAGGAATTAACCAAGCAAATTTTTCAGCATCCACTAAAAGCGAAATTGCGATCCAATAAACTCCGGTTAAAAAATATCCAAATCCATAAGCAAAACCTAACCAAAAAACTGATTTTTTAGCCTCAATTTTTTCCAATAATAAATAAAAACCTGAAAGAGAAATTGCGCCGACTAAAAAAAAGTGAAATGGCGCAAAAGCTAAACTGCAAATCGCTCCTAAAAAAAGTGAAGCCGCATATTTATTTTTAAAAAATAATTTAATTTTTTTCATTTCTTACATAAACCTCATAATCTTGCGTGATCTTTACGGTTGTAGGCTTCGCCTGATCAAAAATACTCGCTTTTTCTCCGGTTATAAATCTTAATTTTTTTAACGGTTTAACTTTTTTTGTAACTATAACGTGATTTACCAAATGAAAATTTTGAAGGAATAATTTTTTAAATTCAGGATCAATAAAATAATATTCCAAAACGCCGATTAAGCAGCGATGTTTTTTGCCTAAAAAATCTGGCGTATTATTTACAAAAATCACTTTCACCTTGTCATTTTTAATTTGATCAACGATGTCCAAAAAAAGATAATAGAGCGTGAATGCAAAATCAGTATCTCTAATTGGAAAAATTAGCGGACTACCCGCCTCTACTTGATTTGCTTGGACTACAGAGATATGAAACTTGCCGTAATTAATTTTTTGTAAGTAATTTAAAAGTGGAAATTGATGCGCAATCATGGTTGATAAAACTATAATTCCATCCTCTTTTTTGGGCGCATATTCATGAGAATAATAAGTCATGAAATCAGAAATTTTATTGGGATAAGTATAATAACTATCGCGCCTAACCAGATTTATTGCTGAAGTAATGTATGAATAAAGCAGACATGAAATTGAAGCTAAAACTACAAAAACAAAAAACGGCGAAAATTTAGGAAAAAATTTGGCGTAAATTTTCTTTTCAAAAAAGAAAAGAATCACAAAAAGAATAGATAAATTAACAGAAATATAAGCCCATCCACCAAGGTAGCGCAAGGTTAGGATTATAATAGTTAGAAGCGTTAAATAACCAAATAAAAACAGAATAATTTTTTTGGCAGAGAAAAATTTACGGCGCTGTTGGGCAGTTAATTTTTTAGTGAAAAAAAACGGGTAAATTAGAATTGTCAGCCACCAAATATTTACAAAACCGCTAAGACCAAAAATTGAAGCGGGTAAAATTTCTAAATCAAAAATCGGTAAAAAAATCAAAGCAGCGCTGATAAATTGATTCTCCATTATTGAAAATTGTTTTGAGCTAAAAAGATCAAAAAGAAATTTGGCAAAACAGATTGTTGTAACTGCATAAAAAACCACGATTTGGTCAATAGTACCAATGTTTTCAACGATAATCAAAAGTGATGCGCCACAATAAAAACAGAAAAGTATTTTATCATTGGCGCTAAATTTAAAGCGCGAAAATATTAAAAATATAAAAGCAAAAACTGCGACGCGCGAAGCGATATGTCGCCAGAAATTATCGATAAAAATGCGGTAATCATAATAAGCATTATAAGTTTTTGACCACATTGGAACCATGAATTCAAAGAATTCAGGGGTTAATTTTATCATTAAAAATAGATAAAAAGTACCTACGAGATACATTACGAGCTTATCAAATTCGTAAAAAAAGCGCAGAGATTTTTTTTGCCAAAAGCGATAAAATTCGACAAAAATCATCAAGCATAAATAATGTGGTTTAATGCATGCAATCAATCCCATCAATATTCCACGCCAAGTTAGTTCTTTTTTTGTAAACTGATTTTTTCTTGTAAATGAAAAAGAAATGTAAGGATAAAGTGCAATTAAAAGGAGGCTGGTTTTAGTACCGAATTCTGCAATTTCTAAAGCGCGCGGTCTCAAGAAAAAACCTAAAAAATAGCCGATAATAATCAGATTATAATGAGCTTTGTTCTCTTCAATCGTGGTATTTTTCAAGATTTGCGCTGACCAAAATATCGACAAAAGTGCGAGCAGGTTAATCACGATTTCCGACATAAAAATCGGGTTTATATTCAGGATTTGCGCCAACTCATATTCTAGAGCATAAAAATAAAAAGAGATCGGGAAATTGCTTTCAAAAAATTCATAATAATAACGCCCGCCTTCGGCAACTTTTTTGCCTAAGTTCAGGTAAACGCCAGTGTCAGAACCAATATCAATTAAAGAACGAAAAAAAATACTGGCCAGAAAAATCAGCAGACAAGCGCTTTGGAGGAAAATTCTTGAACCGATAAATTCGGTCAAAGATTTTTTACTAATCATTTTTTCTGGTGTAAATTTCAAAATCATCAATTGAGGTTTTTCTATTAATTATTTTTGAAGAAAAAATTCTTCCGGCAAAATGGTAATTTTTTAGAAAAATATTTCTAAATTCAGAGTCGCGCAGATAATTTTCGATAAAACTAATTAAACAAGTATCGCTGCGATCAACAAAAATAATTTTCATATTTTTATCATTGATCTGCTTTTTTAAATCATTGAAGAAGTAGTTTGATATAAAAATGTCATTCTTTTTGTCGCTGCTTTGATAGTTAAAAAAATCATCACCGATTTTAGAATATAAGGCCCCAGCAGTATTATTGGCAGTAGGATTTATCTTATCTAAGTAAGTTAAAGCAGGAAAAGATTTTGCGATAAAATATGATAAAATAATGATTTTATCACTCTTCTGATGGAGGTTTGCTTTGGAATAGTTAATAATATTTTCACTTAAAAAATTTGGCGATTTAGAAACATTATTACCGCCGTAATTATTGGAGATCGATAGACAAAATGTCAGCAAAAGATTCAGAATTAAAAGCAACTGCACAAAAATAAATATAGGCGAAAAATTTTTAGCTAATTTTATCCGAGATTTTTCATAGAAAAATAAAAATACAAAAAATGCCGTGTTAATAAAAGTAACATAAAAAATCTGGTTTTTTGTCGCAATTATTACACTGGCAAGAAGTATAAAAATAATGGAAATAGCAAAGATTACGAGAGCAGTTTTTTTATGTTTAACGAGAATTATTCCAGCTTTTAAATCGCAATAAAAACTTTCGATGAGACAGATAAAAATTATCCACCATATAATACTGATCTGCATTAGACTGATGAATAGCTTGGGTTCCAAGCATATAATTATACAAATAATGGCTGCAATAATTTTACTTGAATATTTGCGAGTAATTATGGGTTTCTCTTCATAAAAAGCATAAATCAAATGAATAAATATAAAAAATGTCAGGGCAAAAAAAGTAGATAGATGATCAAAACTACCAAGATTTTCTGAAATTAGAATTAGAGATGCAGCTACAAAAACCAAAGTCATTATTTTATCTTCTGGCTTAAATTTCCGTCTTAAAAAGATCAGGAAAAATCCGCTAAATACAACTATTTGCACTCCAAAAAGATGAATTGCGTTTTTTAAAAAATTGAAAGAATCCCTATAAGAATAATAAACACGAGACCACATCGGAACCATGAATTCAAAGAATTCTGGCGTAAATTTTAGCATTAAAAACAAGTATGAAATTCCGATAAAACCAATTATCAATTTATCGGTTTCTATAAAAAATCTGATGGTTTTTTTTCTATAAAATCGCTCCCCTTCAATCAATAATGGCAGAAAAATATAATGGGGTTTTAAGCAACAAATAAGGCCAGCGAGAATTCCACGACTGATTAATTCTAGAAAATTTAAGGGATTTTTTCGAGCGAAAGAAAAGGCGATATAAGGAAAAGCAAAAGCCAATAAGAAGCTGGTTTTGGTGGCAAATTCATTTAATTCAATTGCATAAGATCTTAAAAAAAATCCTATGGCAAAAGAAGTTAGAGTAAGATTCTGATTAATTTTATCTAAGTTAGTTTTTCTTAAAATTCTTGCCGAAAAAAATATTGAAATAATACCAAACAAATTAACAAAAATTTCAGTAGAAATAACTGGGCTAATTTTAAAAAAACTGGCGAGAAAGTAAGGAATTTTATAAAACCAAAATGACAGCGGGAAATTACTTTCAAAAAAATCATAATAATATTTTCCACCATTCGCCATTTTAGCGACAATATCAATGTAAAGCGCGCTATCGCCTCCAATATCGAGGCGGGAACGTAAAAAAATGCTTAGTAAAAAAACCAAAATACAAGAGGAAATTTGAAAGCTGGAGCTGGCGAGATATTTAGTAATTTTATTTTCTGACATAAACTTCAATTTCCCTCTCAACAATTCTTGCGCTTTTTAAAATATTTAGATTTTTTTCATCAGCATAAAGCTCAACTTTTTTATCCAAATTTTTATATTGGATTATGCGGTTTAGAAAAGTGTAATTTTGAAGGAAAATTTTCTTAAATTCGGGATCGTAAAAATAATATTCTAAAAATCCGATTACGCATAAATTATCAACGTAGCTACTTTTATTTTCGATAAAAAGAAGTTGGTTTTTTGGGTTTAGCATTTGCTCCTTAACCCTTAAAAACAAATAGTTTTCGACACTATTTATTTTGCCTTTATTGTTGATTTTTTCATACAAGAAAACCAGTTGCAAAGAAGGTAATTTATTTTGTTTTCCAGCATAATTAATCATCGGATAAGTTCCAGAAATTGCATTGGCAATCACTTCTATTTCATCATCATTTTTGGTGTTATTTTTAACCGTTTTAATCATTTCATCATTCACATAATTTGTGGCATGAGATTGATCAAAAATTGCAAAAACATGCAGGCTTAAAAAATAAGAAAAAACTGTAAAAATAATACAGACTGAAAATTGAGAGAATTTTTTTGTAGCAAAGAATTTTTGGTATAAATTTTGATAAAATCTGACTAATAAAATCAGAATTATTGTCGATAAAAACCAAGATAAATCTCCGGTTTTTTTATTAAAAAATAGCACAATCGTAAAGATCGTTAAAGCGCTAAAACAAAGCCAAGAAATAAAATTACGCTGCAAAAAATAACGCCCAAAAAAACCGCCAGTTTGCAGATTTTCATTTTTTAAAATATGACGCCATTTAGCCGATAGAACCATGGCAAAAATCCACCAAAAGGCACCGAGATTAAAAATAACTTCGGTAAAAATTGTTTTATCAAATTGCGGAATCAGAAAAATTACCAGCAAAGCAAGAATATCGCGGCGCCAATTGATGTAATTATTTTGTCCTTTATCCCTTCGGGATACGGAAACGCGACACGAGTCGCGCCCCGCTTTGCGGGGATCCCCATCCCGTATGTCAATGGGACATACGGGATTATTTTGTCCTTTATCCCTTCGGGATACGGAAACGCGACACGAGTTGCGCCCCGCTTTGCGGGGATCCCCATCCCGTATGTCAATGGGACATACGGGATTATTTTTGACAATTTCAACAAAGAGCAAAATAAAAAAAGGCAAAGAAAGTGAATAAAAAGCAAATCTTTGATCCATTCCTCCAACAAATTCTGCGATTACAACCAGAAGAGATCCTGATGAAGCGATGAATAATGTTTTTAGTAAACTGGGTTTTTTTACGAATGAGAAACATAAAGTCATCAATAAAACAAAGGGTAAAAGATCTTCTTTGATTACAAAAAATATGCCAAAAAAACCGTTAAAATAAATTTTGGAAAAACTAGGAATTGCTGCAATATAATCAGGAAAATGGAACAATAAAAAAACCAAATAAAAAACCAGCAAAGCAAAAGTTACATAGTTTTGTAGGCGAAAAATTGTTTTAATTGATTTTTTTTCAAACAGTCTGACCAACTCAAAAACTATAACCAAAATGCCATAATGAGGTTTGAGGCAAAATATCAATGCGGCAATTATTCCTGCTATTATTTGATCCGATTTTTTTGGTTTTTCTAAAAGCCAAAAAGAAATATAAGGCATTGCAAAAGCCAGATAAAACGTGGATTTGGTGCCAAATTCATTAAATGACAATGTAAATACACGAAGGAAAAAACCACAGGCAAAAGCCAGAATTATTATGTTAAAAGTGATTTGATCTTTGATAACGGATGATCTTTTTAAAATTTTTGCCGTGAAATAAAGCGCTAAAATCCCAACTAAATTGGTGAAAATTTCCAAAGCGATTATCGGATTTATGGCAAAAAATTTGGCGGGAATTTGGGCGAGCGATAAAAAATAAAAAACTAGCGGCAGGTTATTTTCAAAGAAATCGAAATAATATTTGCCGCCATTTAAAAATTTTTGAGTAATTTCAAGACAGGCGGCCGAATCATGGCCAATATCGCGCGTTGATCTAATTAAAACGCTCAAAGCAATGATTGCGAGGCTTCCAAAAAAGGCGCAGCTTTTGGCGGAAAAAGTTTTTTTCAAAAAACCGCCAATTTTAGAAATTTTATTAAGCAAAAAATCTTCCAGTTTTTTTCCTAAAATAAGTCTTTTTTCCTCGAAATTTTTTTGGATTTCTAGCGTATCAAATTTCCGCATCAGCGCTTGCAAGTAAAAGATTGAATTTTTCTTCGTAAAATAAAGAATAAAAGGCGGCAAATAAATCTCTCTTCAATCAAAAATCAATTTATAAAATGACCAGAACGATCACGGTTGCCTATGGCGATGGCATTGGCCCCGAAATTATGGAAAGTACTCTTGAAATTCTTAAAGAAGCAAAAGCTGACATTAAATTTAATGTTATCGAAGTTGGTAAAAAAATTTACGAAAAAGGCTTTAATTCTGGCCTTATGCCGTCGGCTTGGGAAGATTTAAACAGCACGCGCATTTTGTTAAAAGCACCAATCACAACTCCGCAAGGCGGCGGTTACAAAAGTTTGAATGTGACTATGAGAAAAAAACTGGGTCTTTTTGCCAATGTACGACCAGTTTCATCATTTTACCCTTTTATCGCCACAAAATGTCCGGGAATGGATGTGGTTATTGTACGCGAAAATGAAGAAGATCTTTATGCGGGAATTGAATATCGTCAATCTGAACAAACTTACGAATGCTTGAAATTAGTGACTCGCAAGGGTTGTGAAAAAATTATTCGTTATGCTTTTGAATATGCGGTTGCAAATGGCAGAAAAAAAGTAAGCTGTTTTTCAAAAGACAATATTATGAAAATGACAGATGGAATTTTTCATAAAGTTTTTGATGAAATTGCTCAAGAATATCCCCAAATTAAAAATGAACATTACATCATCGACATAGGAACGGCACGCCTTGCCGCTAAGCCAGAAATTTTTGACGTGATTGTAACAATGAATCTTTATGGCGATATTATTTCCGATGTTGTTGCCGAAACATCAGGCTCTGTAGGTTTGGCTGGTTCAGCAAATATCGGCAAAGATTATGCTATGTTTGAAGCAATTCATGGATCAGCGCCCGACATTTCTGGGCAAGATATCGCCAACCCAACAGGATTATTGCATGGTGCGATTATGATGTTGGTTCATATCGGTCAAAATGAAGTTGCCAATAATATTAGAAATGCCCTTTACAAAACGATTGAAGATGGAATTCACACTTCTGATATTTTCAATGAAACCAACAGCAAAAAGAAGGTTGGAACCAAAGAATTTACTCGCGCAGTAATTTCTAGATTAGGTCAAAAGCCAATCCAATTGCCGCTTGCCAAATTTTCTACTTCCGACAATAAAACTGAAATTAAAGGCGAAGAAATTGCTCAAAAAATAGAAATAAGAACTTTGATTGGCTTTGATTTATTCGTGGAATGGAGCAAAAAATTCGACGATTTATTAGAAGTTTTAAAAGACATGGAAAGCGAAAAACTGGAAGTAAAAATGATCAGCGCCAAAGGCCTTCTTCTATGGCCACATTTGGATAAACACATGATGCCAAATTACGCAGGCGGACAAACAATTTTGCGTTTTATCGGCAAAGGAATTACCGGAAAATCAAGCAATGATATTATTGACGCCAAAAAAACAATCACGCATCAAGACATTATTGAAATGCTTTCGATTATGAATGAGAAAGAAATTGATTTTGTAAAATATGAAGGCTTGTACTTGTTCGACGGCAAAGCGGGATATACTTCGGGACAAGGCGAATAATTTTAATATCATAAAAAATGAAAGATAAAATCAGCTACGATCAACTTCTTGAAGTTCTCGAAAAAACAGTTGCGAGTTCTAGCCTTTATTGGCAGTCCTTGTCGCTGATTTTATGCTTCATTCTTTCTTACATTTTTTACAAAATCAGCCGCAAATTCATCTTCCCAAAAATCATTTCTTCCACTCTTAAAAAAAATATCGAACTTAATCGCCTCGTCACCAGATATTTAATTCCGCTACTTTATCCAATTTTTGCCGTAATTTTTCTAGCAATCGGATTGTCGATTTATTCCGAATTTTTCAAAGAAACTATTCTCTTTTCCACCACATTAAAATTGGTCGCGCTTTTCTTGTTTCTGCGCTTCCTACGCATTTCATCCAACAATAGTTTTGTTGCCAATGTTGCCGGCTTTTTTTTAATTCCCGCCTTAATTCTCGATATTTTCGGCATGCTCGATTTAGTAATTGAATATCTCGATTTCTACGCTTTCAAAATCGGCAATCTCCGCATCTCGATTTACCTAGTAGTTAAAGCCATTATAGTTTTGATGATCGTGTTTTGGATTTCAGGTTTAGTAAGCAAAAAAAGTAAATCTTACGTCGATAATTCCAAAAGCATTAAATCTAGCACTAAAAGCATTATCGCAAAATTCATCGACATCATAGTTTACGCAATAGTCCTAATAATTCTGCTTAAAACTTTCGGGGTTGATATGACAACTCTGGCTGTAATTGGCGGCGCTGTTGGCGTGGGAATTGGGTTTGGTTTACAAAAAATCGCCTCCAATTTTATCAGCGGCATTATTTTACTTTTTGAAAAATCAGTCGAAATCGGCGACGTTGTTGAACTTGATGGCGGCAATATTTACGGCATCGTAAAACATTTTGGCGGCCGTTATACTTTAATTGAAGGCTCCGACGGCAAAGAAATCATGGTGCCAAATGAAGATTTCATCATCCAAAAAGTGACCAATTGGAGTTACACTAATAACCGCGCTCGAATTGAAATTAATTTAGGCGTGGCTTATGGCTCAGATTTGACAATGGTTCGCGATATTTTATTAAATTGTGCGCGAGAAAATCCGCGCTGCTTAAACTATCCAGAAGCTGAATGTTTTGTCACATCTTTTGGCGAATATGATATTAAATTTACACTTTATTTCTGGATCAGCGACATTGTAGAAGGACGCGCCAAGCCAAAGAGCGATGTTTTGATAAATATCTGGGACAAACTTCAAGAAAATAATATCCGCATTCCGTTCCCACAAAGGGAGATTAAATCTTTGGTTTGATCTTTTGTTAATAAGATCCTGAAACAAGTTCAGGATGACAGATCTAGTAGGATGACAGATCTAGTAGGTTTCACATCATCATCCTGAACTTGTTTCAGGATGATGATGTGAGAAGGCCTACTACGATCTGTCATCCTGAACTTGTTTCAGGATGATGATGTGAGAAGGCCTACTACGATCTGTCATCCTGAACTTGTTTCAGGATCTAGCGCGAATAATAATTCAAAAACATTATGAAAATTCTCTTCGACCATCAAATTTTTGTCTCCCAGAAAAATGGCGGTATTTCGCGTTTTTTTTGCAATTTAATCGACTATTTGAAGCAAGAAAAAAATACCGAAATTTTATTGCCTGTTGTTGAGCATGAAAATGAATATTTAAAAGAATTTACCAATATCATAAATCCAAAAATCGCACCCAGTAAAATTCAAAAATTCTTAAAAAAAGATCAAAATTTCGTCGCAATTAATTCATTTTTTGAATCAGGAAATTTCGATATTTTTCACCCAACTTATTACAGCAAATATTTCCTCGAACATCTTCAAAACAAGCCTTTCGTGACTACAATTCACGATATGACTTACGAACTTTATCCTGAGTTTTTTTCACCAAAAGATCAAACTGCAAATTTAAAATTGGAATCGGCGAAAAGAGCAAAAAAAATTATCGTGGTTTCGGAAAATACCAAAAAAGATTTAATCCGTTTAACCGATATTAAAGAAGAAAAAATCGCTGTAATCGCGCAAGCTTGTTCGCTTGATACTTCGATAAATATCGACCGCAATTTACTTATTTCAACAAACCAAGAATATTTACTCTTTGTTGGAACCAGAAGCATTTATAAAAACTTTTATTTCACGGTTTTGGCAATTGAAAAAACTCTAAAAGATAATCCAAATTTAAATCTTTTATGCTTTGGTCAATCTTTTAACAAAAAGGAAAAAACTTTTTTAGCCAGCCATGGTTTAGATAAAAAAGTTTTCGCAATTCAAGGCAATGATTCAACTTTGGTTGGTCTTTACAAAAACGCCCTCGCCTTTCTCGCACCTTCTTATTGCGAAGGTTTTTATGTAACTTTGCTCGAAGCTTTTGCTTGCGGTTGTCCCGTACTTGCAAGCAATAAAGAACCAATTCCAGAAGTTGCGGGTGACGCAGCAATTTACTTTGATCCGAAAGATAATTTGGCGATTAAAGCAAGTGTTGAAAAAATAATTTCTGATTCAAATTTAAGAAAAAAAATGAGCGCCAAAGGTTTGGAGAGAAATAAATTATTTACTTGGCAAAATGTTGCCAGACAAACGCGGGAGCTTTATGAATCAATCATTTAAACCAGCGCCAATCGCGTTTTTTTGCTTTAATCGCGCCGACAAAACCAAAGAAGTTTTGGAAGCTTTAGCAAAAAATGATTTAGCCGCAGAATCAGAAATTTTTATTTTTTGCGACGGGCCAAGAAACATCAAAGATTTGCCAGCTTTAAAAGAAGTTCACCAAGTTATTGATGAAATTTCTGGATTTAAAACCAAGCATATTCTTAAAAAAGAATTAAATCACGGCATTAAAAACTCGATTACGAGCGGTATTAGAGCAGTTCTAGAAAATAGTGAAAATATAATCGTAGTTGAAGATGATATTTTAACTGCCAAAAATTTTCTTCGATTTATTAATGAAGGTTTGCAGTTTTATAAAAATTCCCCTCAAGTTTGGTGCGTTGCTGGCTTTAATTATCCATCAAAAATTATCGAATATCCAAAAAATTATTCCGCCGATATTTTCTTCGCCAAAGGCCGCAACTGCGCTTGGGGCTGGGGAACTTGGAAAGATCGCTGGCAGAAAATCGATTTTGAAGTGAGGGATTATGCTGAATTTGTTAAGGATAAAAATCTGGTGAAAGAATTTAACAAACCCGGCTCAAATATGGCGGAAATGTTGAAATTTCAGATGCAAAAAAAGATCGATACTTGGGACATTCAAATGTCTTATTCGATGTTTAAGAATAACGCCTATACTTTACATCCACTTAAAACTTTAGTCAAAAATATTGGCTTTGATAATAGTGGCACCCACACGACTTCTGACCTTGATTTGACTGGATTTGAGTTTGAAAATTTTTCCGATTTTAAACTAAAAAAACTAGAAGAAATTCCAGATAATGATGTGGCGCAAAATGCTTTTTTTAAATTTCACCAAGATCCAAATTTTTTGTTGAGATGGGCGAGATCGAAGAAAAAGAAGAGAAATTTAAAGTGGTTTTTGTTGGGTGTTTTGGTTTGTGAATTAGTAAATATTTTGTTTATTATGGCATCTACAAAAGATCGCGAAACTTATTTTAAGCCTTCAATCCAGCAATTCAAAACAAACTATAAATCATGAAAATTTATAAAATATTCTTCAGCCTATTTTTATTTTTCTGCTTAAGTCAAGAAAGCTTTGCCAGTATCAGCGCAAAAAATGCTTATCAATTTTCTTTTAATGGAATTGACGGCAAAAAAATTGATTTGTCAGATTATCGCGGCAAGTTGATTTTAGTTGTGAACACCGCTTCAAAGTGCGGATTCACGCCTCAATATAAAGCTTTGCAAAGCCTTTATGAAAAATATAAAAGCCGTGGCTTGGTAATAATCGGCGTGCCTTCAAACGATTTTGGTAATCAAGAATTTGGCGAATTACAACAGGTAAAAGATTTTGTTCACAAAGAATTTCACGTCACTTTTCTGCTAACTCAAGTTAGTAAAGTTAAAGGCGAAAATGCTCATCCATTTTATCTTTGGGCTAATAATGAAGCGGGTTTTTTTGCCTCGCCAAAATGGAATTTTCATAAATATCTGATTGATAAAAATGGTAATTTTATCACTTGGTTTTCTTCTGCCACCGATCCGCAATCCAAAGAAGTTATTGCGGCGATTGAGAAAAATTTATAGATCATCAAATAATTCAGGCATATACCAAAACATAAATTTATGTTTTGGCATGAACTACAAAATCATAGTTCCAGCGCCGCTCTCGGTAAAAATCTCCATCAATAAAATGTTATCCACACCGCCATTTAAAATATGGGCGTAGCTAACATTATTTTCCAAGGCATTGATGCAAGTTTCAATTTTTGGAATCATGCCGCCAGTAATCACGCCGTCTTGAATCATCTGTTTCGCAGTTGCGATATTTAAGTGACTTACCAATTCGCCATTTGGCAACATCACGCCATCAACATCAGTTAAAATAATTAATTTCGAAGCTTGTAGCGCCGCGGCAATCGCGCCTGCAGCAGTATCAGCATTAATGTTGAAAGTTTCACCATTATCGCCAATTCCAATTGGGGCAATTACTGGAATGATTTCAGAATCTTCAAAAACATTCAGCACTTCTGGATCAATTAAATAAGGCTCGCCAACGAAACCTAAATTAAGAATTTTTTCGATATTTGAATCTGGATCTTTTTTGGTTCTGGTTAATTTTCTGGCGCGAATCAAATTACCATCTTTACCACAAATGCCGATTGCTTTTCCTGCTGCGGCGTTAATTTCTTTTACAATCATCTTATTGATCGAACCTGCCAAAACCATTTCAACAACATCGACCGTATCAGAATCAGTAACGCGAAGACCATCAACGAAAGAAGATTTCATGTTTAATTTCGCCAACATCTGCCCAATTTGTGGGCCGCCGCCGTGAACTATGATTGGGTTAATTCCAACCTGTTTTAGTAACACAACATTTTTTGCAAAATTGCGTAAATTTTTATCGCCGCCCATTGCCGAACCGCCAAATTTAATTACAAAAGTTTCTCCCGCAAATTTGCGCATGTAAGGTAAAGCTTCGCAAAGAATTTCTGCCTTATGCGCCCATTCCTGACGGCCTTTTTCCTTTTGCAGGGAGATATTTTCTATCGACGTAATAATGCCTTCTTTTTCTTTTTGATGATCGGAGAAATTGATGATGTTGGTCATTGCAGTTGAAATTGATTTTATAAAAACAGGAGCCAATTTTTATTTGGGAGAAGCTTTGTTAGCAAGCAGGTTTTTCAAAGAAATTACTGCGATTTTACTGAAATTTTCAATTGTTTGGTTTGGCGATAAAGATCGTGGCAATTGAGTTGGCAAATCTTCATTGATGATGATTTTTTCAATTACCACATTTCTTGATTTCAAAGCTGTAACTGCGCAAAGAGTGTGACTGATTGAACCTAGATAATTAGCACTTACGAGCAAGGTTGGAATTTTTAAATCTGCCGCTAAATCAAGAAAAGTTTTTTCGTCATTGATTGGCGTCATTACGCCGCCAGCGGCTTCAATGAAAAGAAATTGGTTATTAGTTTTAGCGAGAGCAATTTTTTCTTGGCAGAAATTTTTTACATCAAGAAAGTTGATATTTGTGCCAGAATTTTTAGCAGCAAAATGCGGGGAAACAGCTTCGGTAAAGCGCCAAGGACTAATTGAATTAAGAATAGATCCTGAAACAAGTTCAGGATGACAAATCTTCTGATAGACCTTTCCTTCATCTTCAGCTTCGGTAGAGCGCCAAGGACTAATTGAATTAAGAATAGATCCTGAAACAAGTTCAGGATGACAAATCTTCTGATAGACCTTTCCTTCA
>Ga0114967_10000800_pt1 | contig 26645 bp, 24 predicted proteins | sample M_130628_MF_Meta_FD_92639 | JGI IMG/M metagenome (GOLD analysis project Ga0114967, IMG submission 92639) | Freshwater microbial communities from Lake Montjoie, Canada to study carbon cycling - M_130628_MF_MetaG | ecosystem: Environmental > Aquatic > Freshwater > Lake | place: Lake Montjoie...
AAGATAAGTGGGCCCAGACGGGCTCGAACCGTCGACCCACGGATTAAAAGTCCGTTGCTCTACCGACTGAGCTATAGGCCCCACTTGCATCTCTCGATTAAGCGCCAGAATTATGCTGGTGCCAAGCAAGAGCGAAATAGTATCGGATTATCTGCCCTTTGCTGAACGCGATAACCGGTCTCTAATGGCGATTGCTAGGCCTTCTCCAGTCGGCTGAGCTATATAAATACAGTCAAGATTCTGATGGTCCCCTTCACGAAGGGCTGAATACAGAACTCGAGCAAATTCTTCAATAGATTCTGGCGCAGCCAATCTGATTACTCCATCTGGCGTATTGATACTTTCAAGTGCAATAAAGCCAGAACCATCAACAGGTTGTTGGTCTAAGAAAACTTTGGCCTTTGGCGCGTAATGATTTTCGAGAGATCCGCTCACACGAATCGTTTCCTGTTTGAAATCATCTGAATTTTTATATGATGGTTTCGAAACTTCAAGTCCTGTGATCTCCTCAATCATGGCAATAGTTATTGCGCCAGGACGAAGAATTCTTGGCAAGTCCCCTGTGCAATCGATGATTGTTGATTCCAGGCCAACCTCAGAAGGACCACCGTCGAGAACTAGATCTATCTCAGATAAATAGTCACCTATCTCTTCTTTAACTGCCTCGGCTGTTGTTGGTGACACCTGACCAAATCTATTTGCACTTGGGGCTGCAATACCTGCGCCACCTAACTTATGAAATGCTTCTAATAACCCAAGTGCAACTGAATTATCTGGAATTCTGATCCCAACTGTGTTTTGCCCGCCTGTTATGAAATCTTGAGCTAGGTCGCTACGTTTTAAAATCAAAGTCATCGGGCCAGGCCAGAATTCACGGGCAAGTGCAATTGCGTATTCCGGAATATCTGAGATCCATTGTTCTAAATATTTAAAGTCTGCAATGTGAACGATTAGCGGATGATCTGCGGGTCGGCCTTTAACTTCATAAATTCGAGCAACTGCTTCTACATTAGATGCATCAGCGCCTAGGCCATAAACAGTTTCGGTTGGAAAAGCTACTAGCGCTCCACGCGCTAATTTCGCCGCTGCCTCGTGCAGTGCATCGGCGGTGCAATTAGATATCCAATTACTCATTCCGTAATTCTTTCACTATTCTGAAGATTATTTAACGTCTCCTGTGGGCAACGCTAGGTCGCGCGTTCAAGTCCCGTACGGGTCACAAAGGTTTGGTGTCGAACTTTAAAAGGGGCGATATCAGAACCTTGTTTGACTGAAAACCTCAGTCATCACGAGTAGAAGACTGAAAACCGTTAGTTCACCGAGGTCGTAGGGGTTAAATCAGGATTTGCACGATTAAAGATAGGTCGAAAGGTAAGGTTGGACTATGCCTCGTATCCACGCCACCGCAGATGTTGCTGGAAATGCGCAAATCGGGGATGGCGCTGTCATTTGGCATTATGCACAATTACGCGAAGATTGCATTGTTGGAGAAAATGTCATTATTGGCCGCGGTGTTTATATTGGTAATGGGGTTAGCATTGGGGCGAATAGCAAAATTCAAAATTACGCACTTATTTACGAGCCGGCTGTGCTTGAAGCAGGAATATTCGTTGGCCCTGGCGTCATTCTCACCAATGATGAATACCCTCGCGCGGTAAACCCTGATGGTTCACAGAAGAGTGGCAGTGATTGGAGTCCAGTTGGGGTAACAATTCGCGAGGGTGCATCTATTGGAGCTAACAGCATTTGCATTGCGCCAGTAGAGATCGGCGCTTGGGCGCTTGTAGCAGCAGGTTCAACAGTTACGAAGAATGTTCCTGCATTTGCCCTCGTGGCAGGTATCCCAGCAAAACGAATTCGTTGGGTAGGAAGGGCGGGTGTACCTTTATCCGACGAAGGTGCTGGTCGATTTTCATGCCCTAAAACCGGCGCACATTATTTCGAATGTGACGAGAACACTCTTGAGGAAGTGGATATATGAGCGAGATGATTCCAGCGGCAAAGCCTCTAATTGGAGATGAAGAGCGCGCAGCAGTAGATCGTGTTCTGCAGTCTGGAATGTTGGCGCAAGGTCCTGAAGTTGCTGCCTTTGAGAATGAATTCTCTAAAGTCGTTGCTGGACGACAATGTGTTGCCGTTAACTCAGGAACATCTGGTCTTCATTTGGCTTTGGTTGCAGTTGGAATTAAAGAAGGCGATGAAGTAATCGTCCCTTCTTTTACTTTTGCTGCAACCGCCAACTCCGTGGCACTAACTGGTGCAACCCCAGTATTTGTAGATATCGATCCTCGAACTTTCACTATCAATCCGCTAGCAATTGAAGCTGCAATTACGCCGCGCACTCGCGCAATTCAACTTGTTCACCTATATGGCCAGCCAGCAGCAATGAAAGAGATCATGGCAATTTCAGTGCGTCATAACTTGCTAGTGATAGAGGATGCAGCGCAGGCGCATATGGCCTCTTTCGATGGGACGCCCGTCGGTGCATTCGGCATTGCTGGTATTTTCTCTTTTTACCCCACTAAAAATATGACATCGGGTGAGGGTGGAATGATCACGACAGCATCTGATGAAGTCGCTCGCCAGAGTCGTTTGTTGCGCAATCAAGGTATGGAAAAACGCTATGTTAACGAAATTGTTGGGTTTAACACACGTATGACTGACATTCACGCAGCGATTGGTCGAGTGCAACTTACTAAATTAACTGGGTGGACAGAGCAACGACGCAGCAATGCTAAGTTTCTTGATGAAAATCTGAATGGTGTAGTAGTGCCTTATGTTGCACCGGGTGCATTCCATGTCTACCACCAGTACACAATTCGTGTCGTAGGGCACGATCGGGATGCCTTTGCCGCTGAGATGACTAAACGTGGAGTTGGAAATGGTGTGTACTACCCAACCCCAGTACACCGGTTGCCTTCATTTGATCACAATTTTGATTTACCTGAAACAACACTAGCAACCAAAGAAGTTCTTTCAATTCCAGTGCACCCGTCCCTCTCATCAGAGGACCTCGAAACAATTGTTTCAGTAATCAATTCAATTGCGGCGGCTGGCGCCTAACTCTTGAAGAACGTGCGCGCAGGTCTGGTGGGCTTAGGCATGATGGGTCGCCATCATGCGCGCGTTCTGGCTTCCCTTCCTGGTGTTGACTTTATTGGGGTTTCTGACCCGGCAGGGGATGTTAGTGACGTTGCACAAGGTCGCCCTGTCGTAAAATCTGTGGCTGAACTAATTGCACTTGAAATCGATTACGCGGTGGTTGCCGTTCCTACTATTTATCATTTAGAAATTGGCTTAGAACTTGCTGCTGCTGGCATACACGCAATGGTAGAAAAGCCATTGTCACAAGACACGGCTACCGCAAAGGAACTCGCGAAAACCTTTGCTAACGCTGGTTTAGTGGGCGCGGTTGGCCATATTGAGCGTTATAACCCAGCTTTACAAGAGGCGCGACGTAGGCTCGAACAGCTCGGTTCGCTCTACCAAGTTGTTACACGTCGCCAAGGACCATTCCCAGCACGTGTCGCCGATGTCGGAGTTGTTAAAGATTTAGCAACTCACGACATCGACCTAACTGCGTGGATCACAAGCCAGCGATACACATCCGTTTCAGCGCGCACCGCGTCACGTACGGGTCGCCAATATGAGGACCTCGTAGCCGTAGTGGGTACTTTGCAAGACGGAACCATCGCTAATCACCTAGTGAACTGGCTCAGCCCACTTAAAGAACGTGTCACAATTCTTACTGGTGAAAAGGGCGCGTTCGTTGCAGACACTTTGACAGCTGATTTAACTTTCTACGCAAATGGAACTGTCACTTCATCGTGGGGCGAGATCGCACAGTTTCGTGGAGTCAGCGAAGGTGATGTGATTCGTTACGCGATCTCTAAACACGAACCGTTACGGATGGAACATGAGAATTTTCGCGATGCGGTTTTGGGTAAGTCAGCAGATATCGTGACCATGAATCAAGGACTTGCAACTGTTCATATAGCTGAGGCAATAATCAAAAGTGCAAAGACAAACCAAACAGTAAATATTGTTTACTAAAGGAATATCAAGTGAAAATTACAGTGGTTGCCCTTGGAAAGATTGGTCTTCCGCTGGCTGTGCAGTTTGCCCGCAAAGGGCATACGGTCATCGGCGCTGATGTAAATGAAACAACTGTCAAACAAGTAAATAATGGAATCGAGCCTTTCCCAGGCGAAGCTCATCTTGCCCAGTACCTTGTTGAAGTAGTCAATGATGGCAAACTCACCGCAACAACCGATATCACTGGAGCTGTTGCCCAAAGCGATGCCGTAGTGGTAGTCGTTCCGCTCTTTGTTGACGAGAAAGGGAATCCTGACTTTCACCAAATGGACGTTGCTACAAAAGCGATAGGTAATGGAATTAAACCTGGCACTCTTATTTCTTACGAAACTACCTTGCCAGTCGGTACAACGAGGACTCGCTTTGCTCCGGCCATTGAGGAAATTTCAGGACTAAAAGCGGGCATTGATTTCCATTTAGTTTTTTCACCAGAGCGGGTCTTTACTGGTCGAGTATTTGCTGATCTTCGCAAGTATCCAAAATTAGTGGGCGGGATTAATCCTGCTAGCGGCGAGCGTGGCGTAAAGTTTTATGAAGATGTTCTGGACTTTGATGTGCGCCCTGATCTCGAAAGACTAAATGGTGTTTGGGGCCTTGAAAGTTGTGAAGCAGCCGAACTTACAAAACTAGCCGAAACAACATATCGCGATGTAAATATTGCATTGGCAAATCAGTTTTCAATGTTTGCTGAGTCAATTAATGTGAATATATATGATGTAATCAAGGCTTCAAATTCTCAACAGTTCTCAAACATTCACAAACCGGGAATTGCCGTAGGAGGACACTGTATTCCCATTTATCCTCAACTTTATTTATGGTCTGACCCCGAAGCAACGGTTGTAAGAGCTGCTAGGAGTGCAAATTTAGAGATGCCACGCAAAATAGTTCGAAAGCTTCAAGCCATGCATGGAACTCTTGAAGGGCAAGATGTTGCAATCTTGGGCGCGTCTTATCGTGGCGGCGTAAAGGAGACAGCTTTTTCTGGGATGTTTCCCGTGGCACAAGAGTTGACTTCTTTAGGGGCAAATGTCCTAGTTCATGATCCTCTATTTACAAATCAAGAAATTCATGTGCTTGGATTTACTCCATATCACCTTGGTGAAAGAATTGATGCTGTGATTTTACAGGCTGATCATCATGAGTATTTTAGTCTTGGAAGTGATTCCTTCCCTGGAGTAAAAACTTTTGTCGATGGCCGTGGGATAACTAATCGTAAAAATTGGAATATTGCTAATTACTACTCAATTGGGCGACGTTCGGATCAATGAATTCCCAACATACGCAATGAGCCCTTGGCGGAATACAATTCTTTGAAACATTTGTAATGTAAATAAAACTCACTTGCACTATTAGGGTATCTTGTTCGGATGAATACAGGAACCATGAAAATCAAGTTCTTCAAAATTCTCGGTATGCAAATTCTCATGGAGTTCAGTCTTCGAATTAAGTCAATTTTCATCATTCCTATATTAATCAGCAAACTCGGCTTTGCAGATTATGGAAAATATGCGCTCTTGCTAACACTAGTCTCTATGGTGAGCGCCGCAGCATCATTTGGAATTCGTGAGAGTCTTTTGAGATTCAACTCCGATGAACTTAATTCTCAGATAGCTAGTTCTACTTTCCGGAGAAGTTTGTACACAACCATTGCAGTGCATTCAATAACATCAGCTACTATTCTGACTTGCTACTTCAGCTTAACCAACACGATTGAACTGGGTTTTTTCCCATACATATTCATCTACGGTCTTCTCGTCGAATTGCTTGTAGTTTTTAACACTCACTTTCGGGCTATAGGAAAATTTAAGTTTTATTACTATATTAATTTCTTAGATGTCATATTAAATCTTATTTTCACATTCTTAGCCCTGCAACAAACTTATTTTGACTTAAGATTAGTTCTGGTTGCAATGACAGGATCTTCTATTCTGGTCTTAGCATTAGGAGTTACTTTAATCAAAAGTTCAGGTACTCGATTCACTCCGATAGGCTTCCTGACCAGAGATATGTACCTATTTGCATCACCACTTGCTCTAAATGGCATCTTGATGTGGGTTACAAATGGCGCCGATAAGTTGATTTTGTCTGAAATGGTGTCGGCTGAAAGTCTTGGTCAGTACAGTCTTGCGTACACACTTGGACTAATGAGTGTAAGTGTAACTGCATCAGGAGTCTTCATGATTGCTCCAAGAATACTCTTTAATTCTAATCAGATTCGTTGGCAAGCAAGAGAGATAAGTTTTGCTTCTAGGACCATGGGTTTATTGACAATCTCTACATTTGTCTCCGTAACTTTCCTAAAATATTCGCAACACATTATCGAGAAATACTTCCCTCCACTAAATTGGAATGAATTTTTATCGGTTACCTACATAGTGGCAATTTCATATCTATGTCTATATTTGGGTGACCATCTTCGCTACATACTATTCCATGCTCGAATTACTCGCTATGAACCATTTATTCTTGGCGCTTCGGCTCTGTCGAACGTTGTCCTAAATCTGGTATTAATTCCTAGCTACGGGATTCGCGGAGCAGCGTGGTCCACATTCTTGTCAATCTTAATTCAACCTATTCTGATTATGGTGGTCTTGCGAGCAAAGAATCTGCAGATACATACTTTAGAGGTATCTATAATTTGGAATGCTGTGTCAATCGTATGCTTTAGTGTAATCTATTGGAACACCAAGAACGTTATTGTTCTTTTACTATTTATAATTTTTGTTGCACTATTTTTTTACTATTTGATACTTATTCCAAAAAATATTGATTTGCACCAAAAACGACAAATTTTTAACCGGAAAGGGAAATGACGTGATTGTTTATGATTTTGTTGTAGATATCGTTTCTCAGCAAACGAAAATTGGTGGGAAAGTAGTGGATTTTGGATGCGGTGACGGTCTCTATTCAAAGCCGCTCACGCAAGCTGGATTCAAATACACTGGAGTAGACCAAGCTCCGCGTGGTGATGGATTTATTGCTTCAGATATTAGATCAACACCACTACAAAATAGTTGCGCGGACACGGTTTTTGGAGTTGCATCATTCTACTTTGCGGGGCCTCTCGCCTTTGAAGAAGCCTTTAGACTTTTGGATAGAGATGGCAAATTGATTATATTTGATTATAAAAAAAGAGTTCTTAGAAAGATAGACAAGTTAAATCCTCATTTGAATATATCGTGCTGGAGTAAGCAAGATTTGTTTAATGCCTTAGAGAAATGTGGTTTTACAACTATCACAGAGATCTCCTACTCTTATCCATTCAGCCGCATGAAGTTGTTTTCTTTTACCGGAATCAAGTCTTTTTTATTCAGTTCTTGGGTTATCATAGTGGCTACAAAATAATTATATGTATCGGAGCCATGAATGGATTTTAACTACACCGTAGGTGAGACTACATTTAATAATGTAGTTGATTGGAAGGCTAAGCTACTCCCTTCGTATGATGATTTCTCAAAATTACCATCACGCCAAAAAAAATTGCTGGAATGGCTCATGGTCTATGAAAATAGAAATATCAGAATTCTTGATTATGGGGCCGGAATTGGTGCATTTGGGTGGTGGATTTCCAAAAAACTTGATTCGGTTGAAGTTGTAAACTATGACCAAGACTTCACTTCGAATTTGATTGGGAGGGAGTGCTTTACTCGAGAAAATTGTACCCACACATTAGATGGCGAATCCTTAGCCAGTTCAGAAAAATTCGAAGTAGTCATGGCCCTGGAACTCGTTGAGCACATTCCAGATTTAGCGCAATTTCTGGCAGAGATTAAGGAATGTATGCATGAAGATGGGATTTTGATAATTTCCACTCCAAATGCCTTCGGATTTCAATCCATAAAAGAAGAATTTTTTCGGAGATTAAATGTGTTAATCGGACGCAGAAATAGCGCAGGATACGTTTCAATGGTTAACTCTGTTCCGTACGATCCTGTAACGCACCTTGGACATCTAAACTTATTCTCTCCGCGCACTCTGTTTACATTGTTAAAGTCTCAAGGTTTTGAAGTTGTCAAGTTTATGAATATTCCTCAATCAAAGAGTGTTTTCCATCGATTTTTTCCGGAAACGCTTGCTGTTATGGCTAGAAGAGTTAGCGCTGCGTGAAGTTATCAAACAATCTAAGTCTTTTTCCAATTTATTCACATGCGAAATTAGAAAGAGTTCTTAAACGCCCAGTATTTAGCCACGATAGAATTTTATTTGCCAGCTCTTCAGATGGACTGAACTGGGCCGACCTCGATATTCCAGTTCTATCTTGTCAAAAAGTCAGAGGAAGTATGACTTACTTCGCAGCCGTAAACTTGCACAGAGATTCATTTTACGCGTTGTCATCCGGCTGGATAAAGAGAGCAAAATCTTGGAGGCAATTCCTTTTCTGTGACGGAGAATGGCGATCCTGTTCTTCATTAGGGATTCCAGAAATACACTCTTTATCAATTTGTAACAATGTAATGTATACGATTGAAAAGTTTAGTTTGCTCAACTCTTCAAAGATTCGGGCATACAGTTTAGAAACTTCAAAGTGGCCAGAAAAGGAAATTGAGCAGTATTGGCCGGAGATTACGCGAGATCTGCAGGATCTTTCTGTCATTTATTCTGGAAATCATTACATAGCAATCGGGACATTGAGTGAAGATGAATTTCAATCAACTTTATTGTTGTTTACCAGTGTGAATGGACAAACTTGGGAGTTGTCTCATGAGGTTTTTCTGCAAGGAATTAGTGGTGAGAGAATTCTCTCTAACCCAAATCTTTACACGCTTGCGAATGGAGAATTTAGACTCTACTTTAGATCTGGGACCAAACCTGCCGTCGGAAATTCAATTTTTTCTGCAGTGTCTAGCGATCTCAATTCGTGGAATATTGAGTTAGGGAAACGAATTAGTCCTCACGGGAAGTGGGCTAACCATGGAGTCGGTTTCCCCTGCGTTTGGAAGAGCAAAGATCTTTACTTTATGGCTTATGGTGCTTTCTGGGGAGAAAATAAACATGGGGAAAGCGTGAAAGAGCACTGGGCTACATAATTCAGATATACAGTTAAGGCTTTACAAAGCGAGAGGTGCAGGTATGTTGAGATTAGGCCCAAAAAAGGACTTGTTAAAGATTGCATTGTCCCAGAATAGAACTTTCGGGATCGTGAACTCAATTATGCAAAATATCCCAATTGATAGTTTAGGTAAACCCACACCTTGGTTCACTTACTCAGCTATACATTTCTTAAACTCGGTAGATCTCAATGGTAAACGTGTTTTTGAATATGGTTCTGGTTACTCGACGCTTTACTTCAGAAATCGTTTAGCAGATGTCACCTCAGTAGAAGATAATCAATTCTGGAAAGATAAAATTGAAGGTATGTCTCCAAGCGTGAATAAAAGTCTAATTCTTTATAGAGAGGGAATTGAATATGTAAACGCTCCATTAAGTTTTGACCATACATTTGATTTAATTGTTGTTGACGGGTCATTTCGTGAAGAATGTGTGAAAGTTGCGATTAGAGCATTGTCGAACAACGGGATGATTATTCTGGATAATAGTGATGGATATGTTAGTGAGGCTGAACTCCTTAGGAAATCAGGTTTTCTTCAAATTCCTTTCTTGGGACCTGGGCCTATGAGCGCAGTTCTATGGGAGACATCTCTTTTCATTAAAGAAGAAAATTGGAGTAATTTTTCAATTGAATAGAGTGGGCGAATTTACAGTTCTAATCACGATGAGTGACTCTCTAAAGGAGATTATTGAGAAAGGCGAGTTGACTAAAAATTATTATAATCCGGAAGGTTTCTTTCAACGAGTTATTTTTTTAGTTTTCTCTGAAGAAGATCAATTAGAGATTGAGGCTTCGGCCTCAGTTTCCGGTGCTTTATGTGAATTCATTCTAGTTCGAGCGCCTAAACATTTTTTTATAAAAATGCTTGGTTGGCGCAAGCCCATGCTTAAGTTCTGGGCTAAAAAACACATGGATAAAATGCCTAGGCTAGACATGGTAAGAAGTTACGGTTTGCACATAAACAGTTATTTAGGAACCTTGATTGCTAAGGAACAATCGGTCCCACATGTGATCTCTCTCCACACTAATCCCAGAGAAAATCTCAAGATGCAGATTGAAGATAATCCATTTAAAGTTATTGAAATAGTTAAGTTGCTCGCACTGAGAAGTGTGGAAAAGTACTCTCTCGTGAATGCAGACCAAGTTATATGCGTTTATAAATCTATTTGCTCATACACATCAAGGTGGATAGATGAATGCGAAGTTATATATAATTCAATACCTCCGATTCCAGAGGTCAAGACCAATCATTCGTCATTTAGAAGAGCAGTATTAGTCGGTAGATTGATACCAGGAAAGAATCCAGCTAACGTAATTCGAGCACTAGTTTCTCTCCCCGAATTAAGGCTCGACATTATCGGAGATGGCCCCTTAAGAAATGAGTTAATCGGATTAGCAAAAGATCTAAGGGTGATCGATCGGTGCAATTTCATTCAATCAGTTACAAATGAAAATCTAAGAAAAAATTTGCATACTTACGATTTTGCAGTGTCAGTAAATTTTTATGGCGGTGTCAGTAAAGTGGTTTTAGAATACATGGCTTCGAAAATACCTGTTATTTCAACCTACCGGAATGATGGTAATTTACCCGAGATCTTAGACTCTTCTTGTATTTTAACATTAGACGATGAAAAGTCTTGGGTGGAAGCAATGCAAAAATTAGGGATTTCGGAAAGTTTTCGTGTTAACTTGAGTAACGAGGCATATCAAAAGTATTTGACATCAGGTGCCGCATACTCTGAAAATACCCTAGCGAGCTTATACAAACGGATAGTAATCAAGGGACAAGGTTATGACAAAAGAAACTAAGAAAAGGATTCTATTTGTCTACCCCGAAGGTTTCCCAAATTTACGAATCAGTAAGATGATCGCGATGCTCGAATCTGAAGATTTAGAAATTTACTATTTGTCCGAAGGAAATCTCAAATCGAGGAATTTTAAAGATAAGGTTGTTTTCAATGAGACAAATATCGTTTGGTATGAGGGCCTTGCCGCCAAGTTAATCAGAAGATTTAAATCTATTTTCTGCAAAAATAAAGTAAAATTAGTAAATCAAACCAGTAGAGATTTTGTCAAAATTTTGAAACAGATCCAACCCGATGTAATTCATTGGGGAGGATTGGCAAAATCATTGTCCGCGTCCAGGGTAGCATCTTCTCTTAATATACATTTTATTCTTGACTTACATGAAAACTATCCATATAACTATTGGAGCACGGCTCGTGATTTGGATTCAGAATCTAAATTGTATTCTCTTAGTGATTGGCTTCTATATGAAAAGTCAGCCATTTCTGCTGCAGATGCAATTCTTGTTACTTGCGATGAAATGAGGTCTCGCTTAATCGGAATGCATGGTTTAAGTTCAGGTAAAATATTCGTAGTGCACAATACAGAAAATCCTGAAGAATGGGGTGGAATTAATTTTGATTTGATTAACAAAGCACGTCTTGAATCAAGCACATTCGATTTGATTTATGGTGGTAGCTGCAGTATCCATAGAGGACTAGATGTGGCAATCGCTGGTATTTCTCTATTAATTGCAGAGTACCCAGATATTCGTCTTCATATCGTTGGAGAAGGCCCAGGAATCGATTATTGGAAGAGCTTAGCGAGGAAGCTAAATCTATCTAATATAGTTACATTTTATGGACAATTACCTTATCCCAGGTTGCGTCAGATGATGCTGGAATCTAATGTTGGAATAATTCCTCACCACCAATATGGTCAGACAGACAATACTAACCCTCATAAGTTGTATCAACACTTCGGAGCTGGATTGCCATCTTTAGTTAGCAGTTGTCATTCGTTACAAAATGCTATTGCTGAAACGGGAACCGGGATGGCCTTCATGGCAGGCGATTCACGGGACTTTGCTAAGACGGTGATAATTCTTAGAGACAACTTTATCCCTAAAACTGACATTGTACAGCTAGGTCGTTCGGCATTGAAGAATGGAAAATACTCTTGGGCATATTCTCGATTACAACTTATGAATGCGTATACCTATAAAAATACTTATTAAGTTTGATTAAAATCCTAATTAGAAACTCTTTGTTGTGATTCAATTTCACTTTTCTTATGACTGGATAGCTGACAATTTGTGAACCCCAGGAGCTCTTTGCGTCATCAATTCTCTTCAATTTTTCATCTTTGCTTTCAGTGTTAGCTCCCACGAAATCAATGAATTTAACTCCGCGCGAATACGCCCACTTTACTACATTAAACTGGAGAAAATCGTTGGCTGGTATTCCCTGCGATCGGGATTCTGGGGACACGGCAACACCTGTTAAGTACAAATACTCGCCGGATAAAAATGCCGCTTGTCCGGCCAAACATCTACCGTTTTGCTCAGCCAAAAAAATAAAATACACATCCTTGTCGCGAGTTAATTCCCAATTTTTCTCAAAATGAGAAAAGGGGATTTCATTAAGTTGATTGTGTCTTTGTGCTCCATTTCTAACGTCGACATAAGACTGAACATCATTTAGATTTTCGCATAATTGGAATGTTAGTCCGAGTTCGTCGGATTTTTTCACGTTCTTACGTCTATCACGTCGCATTTTACTCGGGCCATCTTTATCTTCGTCACTCAGTTCAAGAATCCATGTTTGATTAACTTCAATTTTAAATAACCTTGAGAGGGGCTTTGATGTCTGAATGGCGTCTTCTTCAACTGGCGAACTGAACAATTCTATAGTTCTATATTTTCTTGCATGTTGCTCGATGAAATCGAGAAAATTCACCAATACTTCATTAACAGACATTCCCTGATCCAATATTACAGGACCGTGCATGCCAATCAGCGATTTATCAAAAAAACTAACTAGCTTCCATCTTGAGTAGTCAGACAAATAATCCGATTTAGTAACGTACATCAAGTAATAAGCTACAACAACTTTCTTGTCATTAACTAACGTGATCAAAAAAGGTTCTTGACCGTAGGAGGCCAACAAATTTAGCCATGTTTTGGATTGGAAAAAAGAGCAAGGGCCTAATCCATCCAGAATTTTTTCACACTCTTGAACATTTTCATATAGAAGTACTTGGTGATGTGAAGCTGAATACATCGATGCCTTTCCAAGCTACATACTAATTTACGTTACTCACAAAGTTCTGAGTTTGTTTAAATATTCACTTTCTACCTCTTATTTTACGCACAATTGTCTTGTATTGGTATTACGGACTCTGAAATTTAAGCATATTTCTTTGCCTTTTCAGATTTGATCCTTGAATATTGCTAGACTTTCTGGATGAGAGACGCAATATGTTGGAAGTTAGATTGTTTAGTCTCTGACTGGTTTTCTTCTAATGAAAGCGTGTAGTTCGATGAAAATAGTGGATTTAGTAATTGGCGCTAGACCCAACATTATGAAGATTGCTCCCTTGTACCATGCATTTCTAAATTCAAAGACTGTACGCCCTAGACTTATTTTCACTGGGCAACATTCGTCTCCGGAAATGATGTCAAATTTTCTAAAAATTTTTGATCTTCCCGCCTCCGAATATCAATTAGCTAATCCGGGAAGTTCACAGATTGAGCAGTTATCAAGAGTGATTGATTTCTATCGAAAAATCGTCATTGAAGATCGACCAGATTTATGCGTCGTCGTGGGAGATGTAACATCTAGCCTGGCGTGTTCACTTGTGGCATCGAAGGAAGAAATCAAGCTTGCTCATGTTGAAGCAGGTCTACGTAGTGGCGATAGAAGTATGCCGGAGGAAATAAATAGACTAACAATTGATTCACTCTCTGATTACCTCTTCACGCCTTCAATCGATGCAGATCTCAATTTGATCGCTGAAAACAGAAACCCAAACTCAATCTACATGGTTGGTAATGTAATGATAGACAGTTTTGAGATGGTCCAAAACAAAATAGATCGTTCAAAGATTTCTAGTGTTCTAGGTCTTAAATCTGGAGAATATGGCGTGATTACTTTTCATAGACCTGTGAATGTAGATAATGTCGAAAACTTACAGAAGATATTAAGTCAGATAATCAGAACCAGTGAACTTTTTCCACTAGTTTTTCCGCTTCACCCACGAACTCGGGGGCGAATCACTCAATTTGGATTGGATGAACTACTGATGAGAGGTAATGTAATCGTCACGGATCCACTTGATTACCTCGACTTTATGCACCTGGTTAAGAATGCAAAACTTGTAATCACGGACAGTGGGGGTGTGCAAGAAGAAACCACCTACATTGGAGTGCCTTGCCTCACTGCAAGAGAAAATACAGAGCGACCAATTACCATCGAAATGGGAACAAATAAGTTAGTGTCAATTGATAGAATTTTTGAATCTGCACAAGAAACTCTACTTTCAGAAGATAAAGCGCATAGCATCCCCCACATGTGGGATGGACATGCATCTAAGAGGATAGTTGAGCACATCGAAAGAATTTTGGAGAATCACATTCCATGAGGAGCATTCAAGAATTTGCACTTAGGTCAATTGGAAAAGTCGCGCCAAAGTTACTTTGGGAAGTTTTTGATAGGAAATGCGTAAACGCGGGATTTGATGTTCCTAAGTTTGTCCTAACTTTTGATTGCGATACGAAGCTAGATTATAAAGTCTTGCCTTTTGTACATGAGAAACTAGCCAGTTTAGGAATCACGCCAGTATATGCAGTACCAGGGCAGTTGATTGAAGAGGGTTTGACGACTTATAAAACTATAGCTGAGCTAGGTGCGGAGTTTATAAATCATGGTTATCTGCAACACACAGTTGTTGATGATGAACGGACGGAATACATCAGCACACTCTTTTATGATCAGATTCAAGAACACGAAATACTCAAAGATATCAAAAAGGGGCATAATGCGCTGGTTGAGTGCCTTGGACTAGAACCTCAAGGCTTCCGAACGCCACATTTTGGAACTTTTCAAAGCCTTAGTAACTTAGACTTTTTACATAATGAACTCAGGGAACTGGGTTACACTTTTTCAAGTTCAACAAGCCCCAAATATGCTTATCTAAAGGGTCCTTTTTTTTCAAACAAGGATATTTTAGAAATCCCTGTAACTGGCTGCCCCTCTTGGCCATTAGGAATTTTGGATAGTTTCAACTTTAGGTTTTCTGGTAGTTTGAAATTTACCCCAGAAGTCTTTGAAAGCGAAATGAAGAAAGCCTTCGAAATGATGGAGAATGGGACCCTCAAGCGGATTAACATGTATGCCGATCCTTCGCAGGTATATGATTGGAATGGTTTTTTTGAAAGTGTCGCCAGATTCGCGCCCTTTGCTGTTGCGAATTTCTCAAGTTACTTGGAGGAATAGAAATGAGTAGAATTCTTATCACCGGCGGGATGGGTGCTATCGGCAAGAATGTGGCTGCAGCTGCTATTAATAAGGGTTTTGATGTAGTCGTTCTCGATGATTTCTCCTCGGCGGGCGGTGGAACTCTGGACAAAAAAGTGCAGGTGCACAAAGGATCCATTGAAGACCACGTCCTGGTAGAGAAAATCTTGAAGGATTCGGTGGAATATGTAATTCACTTAGCTGCTTTATTTGCGAATCAAAATTCCGTAGACAACCCTAGGGCTGATTTATCCACCAATGGTCTTGGCAGCTTGAATGTAGCGCAAATTTCTGCTCAGGTTGGAATAAAACGAGTCGTCTATGCCTCATCATCATGTGTGTATGGGAATTCCAATGATGCTATGTCAGAGAATTCAGAGGTTGGAGGTTTTGATACCCCCTACGCACTTACGAAGTATCTAGGGGAAAAATATTTCGAATTGTATGGCCATTTAAATGACCTAAATTATTCTATAGTGAGAATTTTTAATAGCTATGGGCCATATGAACTTCCCGGAAAGTACCGAAATGTAATACCTAATTTCTTGAATTTAGCAAGTAATCATAAGCCTCTACCGATCTTAGGTACAGGTAGTGAAACAAGAGATTTTACATATGTAACAGATATAGCGGAAGGTATTTTGCTTGCCTTGATAACGCCGGAAGCAAAAGGGGAAATCTTTAATTTGGGAAATGGAAAAGAAACCTCGGTTATTGAATTGGCAAATGCCATCAATGAAATCACCGGCAATCCTGCGGGAGTGGAATTTTTTGAGAGACGTAACTGGGATCATGTAACTAAACGATTGTCTAGTATTGATAAGGCAAGATCTATTCTTAAGTATTCTCCAAAAGTGCCTTTTGAAACTGGCCTTGCAAATACGTACGAGTGGCTAAAGGTAGAAGTTGGTTAAAAAAGGTTTATTAATTTCACCAATATTTCCTCCTGCAGCTTTCCCAGAATCACACCTGATGGTCAAACTGTTATCCTCTCTTCCCGGTTATGAATTTGATGTGGTCACTTTTTCTGCATGGAAAAAGTGGTTTGGAAAAGACAATTCGTTCGAGGTGGTAGTTAACGAGAATTTTGGCATTGTTGAGTACGTGCAGGTCCCCGGAATTCTCCGTTGGGTGCCTATGGGTAGATTTGGTCCATTGAGTAAATTACCGGATTCGTACCGTTTTTTTAACTTTCTTTTGTATCATAAGGCAAAGCGAATGATAAACGAAAATAGATATGAGGTTATGGTTACTTGGTCTCAACCACATTCTTCACACCTTATTGGTCTCAAACTTAAATCTTCGCTAAAAAGATCGCCAAAATGGATTGCGCATTTCAGTGATCCTTGGATCTCAAACCCTTATTTTGAGGTAAAAAACTGGATTAAAAAGACTAATGAAAACCTGTTCAATCGCGTGCTAAATCAAGCAGATGCAATCTCGGTCACGAATGAGTTCGTGATTATGGCCGAGAAAGGGTTTTCAAGTACCGAAATTCGAAGGAAAGTGCACGTGGTGCCTCACTCTTTTTCGCCATCTATGTACCCCTGCGAAATCAAGATTCGGCCCAATGAGCCGATAATTCTTCGATACATTGGAAGTTTTTATGGATTGCGACGTCCAGACCCGATTATCTCGGCTCTCGTAGAGCTCGAGGCTAACGAGCCCGGTATTGCCAAGAAATTGCGGGTTGAGTTTGTCGGAGCGAAGCTAGATGAAAAGGCTCTCAGAGATATTCAGAAACTTAAGGTGGTCTCCATCGAAGTTCTTCCTTCTATTTCCTTTCGAGAATCTCTTGAATTAATGCAAAATGCGGATCTCCTTTTACTAATCGATGCACCTATGGAGATGAGCCCTTTTCTTCCGAGCAAACTGATTGATTACGTCGGTAGCAATGTGCCGGTTCTGGCTTATACGCCTCCAGGACCAAGTGCTGATCTTGTTAAGGAATTGGGCGGGTGGGTAGTATCGCCAACGGAAATAGAATTAGGGTATCAAGCACTAAAGGATGCGCTAAAGGTGATCACCTCTGAGGGCTTCCACTACTCGCCCCCTATCCAGGTAGTCGAAAGGTTTAAGGCTTCTGAAAATGGAAAAACTTTTGTGAAGATAATGGAACAGATTACTCAGGAAATTCTTTAGATTTAAGGGTAGTGATGTCAATCAAGCCTAGTAACAGATAATATTTCATTACATCACTTGGATCGCCTCTTTTGAATCAAATCTGAATAAATTTTTACCTGCTCCTCTGTAATGCGAGATGGACTAGCCAATTCGTGAGCGAGTTTGAACATTTCTTCGCGCATATCTGCACGTAATTGATCATCAAGTAATATTTTTTTTGCAGCTTCGCCCATCGCCACGAAATTTAAATTCTCAACAAGTTCGCCCGTGACGCCAGCGTGAACAATTTCATCGTGCCAATCCACGTCATAAGAAACTGCTGGACAGCCCGATAGGCTGGCTTCAAGAAGGGCTCTTCCGCACAGCGGAGCAACATTTAAGTCCGCATGGGACATGAGACCTGCTATCCAAGCTTGACTTCTATTTCCAGCAAAAATCACATTGCCCGCAAGTCCAAGCTCGCTGGCCAACTTCTCGAGATTATTTCTCTCTCTTCCTTCGCCAATTAAAACAAGTTTGAAGGAAATCTGAGCATCTTTGAGTACTGCACATGCACGAATGGCATGGTCTACCATCTTGAGAGCTTCTAGCCTCGAAATGCAGAACAAGAGAAATTCTTCTCCTATCTGCAAGGTTTCAAGGTCGGATGAGATATCCAAGCGATTAGGTAGCGAGAGATAGTGCACTTTGTCGATCCCTACACCTAAAGGTGTAATCCTTGTCTTTTCCAGCTCAACACCCATTTTAAGTGCGTAACTCATGTTCTCAGCATTTTGAGCTAAGACGATATCAGCACGTTTGAGAATGAAGGTTTCAACTTTTTCCTCCAAGTAGATTGTTGGAAATAGTCGAGGTGCGATTGGTTTACCGTTAAGTTTCCGAATGCGACCGGGATTACCCCACAAACCAATGACGAGCGGTCTTCGTAGAATGCGAGATGCAAGGTATGCATAAATTCCATTGAATCGTGGATCTTCACCTCGAATCAGATCAACTTCTCGGAGTTTTCCTTGTCTAAGAAGCGTGATCATCAGGGCACCTTGCGCCAGTATAAAATTTAGGATCTTAAATCTTTTTAGAAAATGAAACCGCGCGAGTCGTCCTTCCAAAATAAGGTTTCGATCATCAAGCTGGAAGAATTCCGGAGAAGAAATTTGTCGTGGATCTTCTGGTTGGTATTGCAGACTGGCAACGGGGCTAACCGTGAGAATTTTCTCAAAGAAATTACCCGCATCTCGGGATTGCACGAATATTTCCATCCCCAACTTCTTTAAATCCTCAAAAGTGTAAGCGGAGTGAAAGACCAACATTCTTTTTGCTTGCGACATTACATATCCTCCTATTCACATTCGAGATCCAATCCACCATCAGCAGATGATATTTTGATGAGGCATCCAGGACTTATTGTCCGTGCGTCAGGGACAGCACATAAGCGTCGATTCTGGTCAACTTTCTATTGTTAGTAAGCCAATTGGTTAGCTACTTCAATGACCTTTTCAATTTCCTCATGCGTCTGCCCTGGGAAGATTGGTATGGATAAAGTCGAATTGGCGAGCCATTCGGAATTCGTCAGAGCAACTGGTTTTATAATTTTGCTTGAATATGCCGGTTGCTGATGAATAGCTTTTGGATAATGAAATCCAAACCCGATTTTATTCTGACTTAAATGTTCACAAAATTCTGCTCTGTTGCTAGAGACGATTGAAAATATATGGTAGACATGCGAGCTTCCCTCATCAATTGGCTTCATAAGGCAATCAGGATTCAATCTCTGTCTATAAATATCGGCAATCTTTTTTCTCTCTTCGGTCCAATTCTTTAATTCACGCAATTTAATCCTCAGAAAAGATGCTTGCAAGGCTTCGAGTCGGAAATTACCGCCCCAGACTGTGTGATTGTATTTTTCACTGGCACCCCAGTCTCGCATCAGCAAGAGCCTGTCTTTGACTTCTTGCGAATTGGTCAATATCGCGCCAGCCTCACCTAAAGCACCTAAATTCTTACCAGGGTAGAAAGAGAAGGTGGCAGCATCACAAAACTCTGATTGCGGCCTTCCATTGAAAGTACCAAGATGTGATTGAGCCGCATCAATGACAAAACGTAAATTGTGCGCTTTGCAAATACCTTGTATCTGCTCCAGATTTTCGACTCTGCCGTGCAAAGTTACAAAAACTACTGCCTTGGTCTTTGGAGTTATTGCTCGCTCGATTCCAGCTGGATCCAATAAACCCGTTAGTGGGTCAATATCTACCAAAACTGGAATCGCACCTGTTTGAAGGATCGAAAAACATGTAGCAACAAATGTGAATGCCGTAGTTATCACTTCATCACCGTCACCGATGTCCAGTGCTCTTAACGCCAATTCTATGGCAGATGTTCCATTGTTCACTCCGATAGCGAAATCACAGCCTTCAGCTATAGCTAATTCCTCTTCGAATGTGGCGACCTCTTGTCCCAGAACTAGGCTAGAACTATCGACTAAGCGAGTGAGCCCGCCTTTAAATTGCTCAAGCAGCGGACTATGAATTCTAGATAAGTCATTAAACGGCACGCCTTCGTTATTTGACATTCTGAGACACCCCTCCTAATCGGTTGGACTCTCGGAGAGCTTCAACAACTCTCCAGACATTTGCAGCACTTCGGGCATCGGGAATTATTGACCCAGTATCGCCGACAGTAAGCGCTTGAGCAATCATCTCAATCTCTCGGGCAAGAGCTTCATACATATCTACCTGCGGCACTTCAAGGTTGCCCATCGTGAAGCTAACATTTCTTGTGTGCCTCTCTTCGGCGGTAAGTGCGCCGTAGTCTGAATCATTAGGCACAAAATGAACAAGTTGTATTGGGGCCTCTCGGTTCATTTCTTCTAAGAGTACTCCGCGATCGTTACTTGCGATTGAAATCAGTCTTACTTTTTTAGGTGAATTCCAACTAACGTGGATCGCTGCAGTCATTCCCTCAGCCCATGTCAGGGTGAGAAATGCGGCTTGCAGTTGTGAATTATCTGAGGTGTTTGTTCTGAGGCAATTTACGAAAATTGGAAGTTCTGATTTTAGCAAAAGTAAAATATAGATATCGTGCACGGCTAAGTCAGCTAAAACATCTACATCCGATTGAACTATTCCAAGTGAAGTTCGGTAAGAAGTATATTCACGCATTTCTTTTACAATCTGAGTTGCTGACGGATTAGAAGTTAGGAAGTTGACGAGCGGTGAATAATGGTATGTAAAATCACAGAAAACTTTAACGCCAACTGCCTCGGCGAGTGCTGCGATTTCATCGGCTTCCCCAGAAGACATACCACAAGGTTTCGTGATTAGAACATTAATATGTCTCTTGATGAAATGTGAAGCAAGAAACTTGTGGCTACTCGGACGTGTGCAAATCACTACTAAATCTATTTTTAGCCCGATATCAATTTCATCATACGATGAATAAGTTGAAACCCCGTAAAGAGAGTTGGCTAAGTACCTTCGTTTTTCATCTTGGTCGATAACGGCAACAAGTTGATAACTTGAATTCAGCACAATGTTTCGTGCAAGATTTGGCCCCCAGTAGCCATAGCCAATCAAAGCGACATTAATTTTCCCCACAGGGCACAGCCTTTCCTAAGCTTTGATTCTACTGAGTTATGAAGTCGTGCAAAGGCATTTCGTGCGATTCCCCCGTCTCGAAGTATTCTCATTCAGATGTTCATTTCTTGGGCATGTAAAATTTAAGGTAGTTGTCTCGCATCCGCTCGATAGAAAAATCTCGGATAGCCACTTGGTATTGATCTTTCGCAATCTCCGCTAGTTTTTTAGGATTACCTAGCAAAGCAACTATTTTCCCCGCAACAATTTGTGGGTCTTGATCAGACCAGATCCAATCGTTTGCGCCGTTTTTATAGGTTGGGGAGAGTTGAATACCGACAACTGGGACTCCTGAGAAGACTGCTTCTAGCCCGGCAATTCCAGTAATCTCTTCAACATTTAGTGCCACGTAAAGATCAAGGTCCTCCAATACTACCTTTGGATCCTGTACCAATCCTGGCATTGAGAGATTTCCACTGAGCTTCATTTTTCCCGACATTGCACTCAGAGAATCTCTTTCTGGCCCTTCTCCACCAAGAATGAATCGAACTTCACCATTCGTCGATTTATGAACTTGTGAGAATACCTCCAGAAAGAGCCAAGGTTTCCTTTCCGCTTGGAGGCGGCTAATGGTTCCAACTGTCCAAAAGGACTTTCTATTTTGTTGTCCCCGCTTATTCATCCACATATTTTCTGAAATACCATTTACTACAATTTCAAAGTTAGTCCTCTTCTTAGCAGAGATGAAGTTACGCCATTTAGCATCTTGTGCCATAAGAGCAAATACATCAAAAAAATACGATAGTTGTTCGTTAAGAATTCTAGGTATGCGAGAAATGCCAACTCCAACCACATGGCAAGTCGCAATTAATCGTAAATTTTTTGTTCGTGTGATTTTGCGAAAGAAAGAAATGAAGAATCCAAATACTAAACCGTAAGTTAAATGACAGTGGATCACTTCATATGATTTAAAAACTCTCCAATATCTAATCACGTAGAATGGAAGTTTCAGGTATGCAAGGATACGACTAGCTGAGTTTGGTGATACGAACTGAACTTTGATCCTATTATCCAAATCTTGCTGATTTAATTCAGGATCAACTGGAAAAATTAAAAGAATAGTAACTTCATGACCGGCCTCAATTAAGGCATTCGATAACTCAATGACGACACGCTCAGCCCCTCCTTTTGAAAGATGAGGGAGCACTTGAAGAATTCGCATGATGAATTAACCCTATAGGAGGCTCGCCTCGCGAATCCGCAATTCCGAGAAATTTGGGGTTTTGTAAGCTCGCAGATGAAAGCCTAGACACCAAAGGTTGCCTTTTACGAACTTAAACGGCATAGAGGGTTGATTGCTCCCGTGGGTCAGTTTTAAGGGAAGATTGGCGAGTGAGCCAAACAAATATTAGCCCCATACGGGTAATGCGAATAATTGCCCGGATGAATGTCGGTGGTCCAGCGGTCCAGGTTTCGGGGTTGATGCGGGGTTTTAATCCAAGCGAGTTCGACCACCGTTTATATACCGGATTCTGTGCCGCCGATGAGGCCGATTATTTGGACACCGTTGCACACGATGTCACCGCGATCCACATTGCTGGTTTTGGGCGGCGCGTGAGTTTGGGTGGGGACATAAAGGCTTTTATTTCACTTGTGAAAGAGATACGGAGTTTTAAACCCCATGTAATTCATACGCATACAGCTAAAGCTGGTTTCTTGGGGCGTATCGCCTCAATAATTTCCCTACATCCATCCATACGCGTACACACATTTCATGGTCATCTCTTAAATGGTTACTTTGGGCAATTTAAAAGATCACTTGTTGTACTTGCGGAGAAGTTATTAGCCATATTTACGGATGAGCTATTAGCTGTTGGTGAAAAAGTTAGGCAGGATTTGTTAGATGCTGGAGTTGGTAACTTAGAGAAATTTGGGATCATGCCACCAGGTTTAGCATTAGGGAAGTTGCCACCAAAAAAAGAGTCACAAGAATCTTTTAGAATATATTCCTCGAAATTGCAGTTCGCTTTTATTGGAAGAGTTACACGGATAAAGCGGCCAGATAGATTTTTAGATGTTGTCAGTGAATTAAAGACCCGGGGAATTAAAGTTGAGTTTTTTATGGCCGGTGATGGTGAATTATTGATTGCGTGCCGGGAAAGAGTTACACGTGAAGATTTACCCGTAAAGATTCTCGGTTGGCAGAGTGATATTGAAAAAGTCTTATCGGCTGCTGATGTGGTTATTTTAACCAGTGATAACGAAGGAACGCCTTTGAGTTTGATCCAAGCTGGAATGGCGGGATTACCGGTTGTAACAACGAATGTAGGTTCGGTACCTGAGATTGTTTTGGATGGCATAACTGGAATTATCACTGGTTTAGATGTCCACAAAATAGCCGATGCCATTGAAGAACTAGTCAATAACAATGAACTGCGTGACCAGTTAGGTTCAGCTGCACAAGAGTTTACAACTGATAATTTTGGGGTTCAGCGTTTAGTCAGTGACCACGAAAATCTATATAAAAAACTGCTTGCTAATCGAGCCAGGCCCTAGCCCAAAGTTCTAACATCAACATCGGCCATAAAAGATTGTCTTTATCTTCACCTGCCATATGGATATCAATTACTTTTTTAACTTCCAACTTATTGAACCAGCCACGTTGCGTTGCAGTTGTATCGGTGAGGGTGTCTATAACCATTTCTCTCATTCCGGTTCGTAGCCATTCCGCACGCGGGATACCAAAGCCCATCTTGGGGCGATCTATCAAGCTGGCTGGCACAAGCGAACGGGCGACATCTTTGAGAATATGTTTGGTTTCAAACCCTTTTATTTTATACTTAAGGGGTAGTGAAATACCCCATTCAACAACATTTACATCAAGCATTGGTGATCGCAGTTCTAAACTATTGGCCATAGTAGCCATATCAACTTTAGTAAGGATATCGCCCGGTAGATAATAATTTAGATCAGATCGCACTAATTGATCTAACTTCGTAAGATTTCTACCTTGATTAAAATGATTTAGGAATTCAGCAGAAATTACATCAGTGAAAATATTCTCATTTAGCAAACTCTGCAACACTTCCCTTTGTGTAAGTGACTGAATTGAAAAATACCGCTCTGCTAATGAAGGCATTGACTTCATCTGCGACCCTGCACGAATAATCTTTCTCTTATTGCCTACAGAACTCATATTCATTAGGTTCAAACCGAACTTAGCAGAGCCAAGAATTGGGTTTAGGGTTTGGAGTATTGGGGCAGCTAAGTAACGGTCATACCCTCCGAATATTTCATCCCCGCCATCGCCACTTAGGGCAACGACTAAGTTCTCGCGCGCAAACTTAGCTAGTAAATACGTTGGCACAATCGATGAATCGGCGAATGGCTGATCCAGGACATGGGAAATTTTCTCTACAACAAGTGCCGGGTCAGGGCTAAGGATTTCTTCGTGGTGGTTAGTACCGAGGTAATTAGCCACTTGCTTGGCGTGGTGGGCCTCATTGAATTGGGCGCTCTGAAAACCGATTGAATAGGTTTGCACTTTCTCGCTCATTAACTTTGCCATATAGGCAGTGACAACAGTTGAGTCATAACCGCCACTTAAGAATGACCCAAGAGGTCTTTCTGAAATAAGACGTCTTGAAACTGCTGCTTCGATTAATTCTTTGGTTGTCTCTAGTGCTTCCTCATAGGAAACCTTAATTTTGGTGTCAAAATCAAGTTCCCAGTAAGTAGAAGTTTTGGTTTTCCCATCTCGCCAAGTTAGAACGGATGCAGGTGGCACTTGCGAGATCTCATTGAATGCAGAATTTGGTGAATTTATATAGCCGTACTGCATGACCTCGGCGACCATCTCTTTACGTAAAGTGCGATCAGGGCGAGTAGGCAATATGGCACGTACTTCAGATGCGAAATACAAGGTGCCATCTGTTATCTGTGAAATCCAGATTGGCTTTTTGCCCATTCGGTCTCTGATTAGATGTAAGGAATTATCTCGCTGGTCGTGCAGAGCGATTGCAAACATGCCATTTAGCTTGTTAATGAAATCTAATCCGTGCTTCAGATAGAGATTAATTATTACTTCAGATTCACTTGAATCTCGACAGTGAACTCCACTTGATTCAAGCTCTTGGCGCAGTTCACGATAATTATAGATTTCGCCATTAAATACTAGGTGGATAGATTCCCGAGCATCTGATGCAGGTTGTTTGCCATCTGCAATTTCAACAATTGCTAATCTGCACATACCTAGCGCAATTCCTTGATTTACATAGGTTCCCTGGTCATCTGGGCCTCGATGATGAATTGAATTTAGTTGGTTATCGAGAAGTAATTTATTTGGAGCACTGGGCCCGATTCCACCTGCGATGCCACACATTTAGTTGCTACTCAAAATTAGATCTGCGCTAATTGAATTAATCAACTGTCGCAGGTCCATTTGCAATACTTTGGCCAAACTCTTTGAGCCAAATGACTGTTTCGTTAAGAGCCACTTCAAATTCAGTTGGTTTGATGCTTGGGAAAAGTTGCTTGAGAAGAACAGGATCGTTCTGAGAATCTTTTACATCGCCTGGGCGAATATCGATGAAGTTAACTTTCAGATCAGGGAAGTGACTCTTTAACAATTCGATAGTTTCCAATAACGAAATGCGATTTCCGTAAGCAAGATTTACGGCGCCTTCAGTGCGAACTCCACGATTGAGTGCATCATCTACAACATCTAGAACAGTGCGCACATAAGTGAAGTCACGAGTCTGGCTACCGTCGCCATAAACATCGATGGCTTCGTTTTTCATTGCTTTCCAGATCCATTTTGGTAGCACAGCTGCATATTCGTGGTCCGGGCGTTGCTTTGGACCAAAGACATTAAAGAAACGAAGTAGCGTTACTGGCACATCGTAGGCGGCACCGTATGCCTGCACATAACCTTCAGCCGCTAACTTGCTCGCCGCATATGGTGTTAGCGGGCTAAGCCACATTCTTTCATCTTTGGGTAGTTGGCCATTGCGACCATAGACCGATGATGAAGAACTAAAGATCACATGAGCACCATTGTTGCGAGCAGCTTCGAGCACATTTAGAGTGCCGGTGGCGTTTACATCATGGGTTGCTATTGGGTTCTTAAGTGATCTAGGCACTGAGCCACGTGCACCAAGGTGCACGATCGCATCGACACCTTTAACTGCTTTAGCTAGGCCATCGCGATCAGTCAGTGAAAGTTCGTGAAAAGTCACTTTAGTTAAATCAAGGTTACTTTTAAGTCCGGTAGATAGGTCATCTACAACAGTTACTTCCTGGCCATGCGATAAAAGACGCTCAACTAGGTTCGAGCCAATGAAGCCAGCTCCGCCCGTTACCACGATTTTTTTCATGGCTTGATCCTACCTAAGTGATCTCTTATTCACACCAAATTCGCAGGGCTGGCTAACTAGAAACCAAGCAAATCAGATAAAATTTAGCCATGAAACTTACAACTAAAGGAAATATCACTGTTCTTTC
>Ga0114967_10000810_pt1 | contig 26473 bp, 18 predicted proteins | sample M_130628_MF_Meta_FD_92639 | JGI IMG/M metagenome (GOLD analysis project Ga0114967, IMG submission 92639) | Freshwater microbial communities from Lake Montjoie, Canada to study carbon cycling - M_130628_MF_MetaG | ecosystem: Environmental > Aquatic > Freshwater > Lake | place: Lake Montjoie...
AAAAATGAACAAAAATTCCTCCAAAAAACATCGCCTATAGCTATGGGGAGACCCTATTTTTGACCCCCGAAGTAGTAGGTCTCACTGTACTCAGGACGCCTTGAAAACATACGTGGAGGGCTAAAAATAAAATTTTTGACCCTATTTTTAACATTTTTTGTTCAAATTTTTAATACATTATTCCGTATATTGTTTAAAATTTCACAAGTTATGTAAAACTTCATTTTTACTATATTTCATACATTTTGAAAAATAAAATATATAAAGAGTATATATGAAATATAAAATATTAAGTTTTAAGTAAACAATTGTTTACTTATATTTTTAATAAATTAAGTTCTTATAATAATACTATAAGCGTCTAATAGATTATCTAATTCTTTCATTTTTGTCTTTTTTCCAATGTCAAGCCTTTCAGCTTCTTCTATGAAATCACTGTCAGGTGTTGTTTTAGATTTCATATTGTATTTAAGGATAAATTTACCTGAGTCACTCTCAATTTTTATTAGTTCACTTGTAATAAGTCTTACTTTTCTCGAAAAATCAATGTTTATAATCTTTTCAATTTTAGATCTATCACTTGCAATTACTTTAAGAAGATCTTCTATTTTTGCATTTAAAAATTCTAAAGATTGTTCCATTTCTGTTTTTGATATTTCTAAATTATTTGATTTCATACACTCTTTCTTTAACTCTTCTAAAGATTCATTTAACGAGTTAATCTCTTTTGTTTTTGAAACGTTTAGATCATTAGATTCATTTAATTTTTTATTTAGATCTAAATACTCATCTGATAGAATCTTAACATCATCTAGTAAAGTTTCATATTTTGATTTATACATTTCTGAAACAATCTTTTCTTGATTTAAAGAAACTGTTAATATATCTGATTTTTGACCATTTTCCTTATCAGAATTCTCAACAACTGTTAAAGTTTCAGAACCATATTTATTCTCAGATTTAAATTTTGCGTATAATTCTTTTGATAGACCATCACAAATTTCAGTTAAATATTTTACTCTCTCTTTAAGAGTTAAGTTTTCATCATTAACATTTTCATCATTAACATTTTGATCATTATTTTTTAAATCTTTTAATTTTGCGTATAATTCTTTTGATAGACCATCACAAATTTCAGTTAAAGAATTTACCTTCTTTTCAAGATTTATTTTGTCTTCTTCTAGAAGACTAATAATCTCTAGTAGTCTTTCGGTTTCTGAGAAATGAACAGCTTCTTTTTGAAATTCTTTTAATTTTTTGTTTTCTAAAACAAATTTATGAATCTGATCAGTTAAATTAGATGATAAAGTATTGGATATTTCTAATTTCTCTGTTAAAACTTTATTTTTCTCATTAAGACTTGAATATTCATTTATTATATCAAAAATATCATAAGCCTCATTATAACCAACTTCTAAAACTTTTTCTTTTATCTCTTCAACAAAATCTTTTACTTCATTGTAATTAATTTTTAAACTATTTATCACTAATTTGTTCTTTGCATCATTTTCACGAAGTGTTATATTTTCATTTGAGATATTTACTTTATCAGTTTCAAGGTCAGAAACACGTTCTTCAAGTTTCTTTAAAAGTAATGTTAACTCCCTAATAAGTTCTGAATACTCAATTGATTTTGAAATTGATTCATTATCTTGATTAAAATCTTTAATAATTTTTTTAATATCTATAAGTGAGTTAGTTAAATTTTCAACGTCTATTTTTAGTCTTTCGTTATCCTTTTTATGACAAAAGGCATCATTAAGTTCAGATTCTAATTCTTGTACTCTTTTCACCATAGAATTAAATGAAATTTCAACCTCATTTAATTTTGATGATTTATCCGATATTAGTTCATTAAGCTCTTGAATGATATTTTCTTTTAAAGACATAGAATCTTGTGACGATAAGTATGAAGATCTTAAAAGATGTAGTTCATTTTTAAGATCTTCATTTTCTTTTAATGAACTCTCGTATAGAGAAGTTTTTTCAGTAAAAAAATTTACATCTTCTCGTAATCTAGAGTTTTCTTCGTATAAAGATGTAAACTGTGCTGTTAATTCGTCAATCTCAAATGAAAGATCATTAATTGTAACACTCAAAATGTTATTGTCATTTTTTAGTTCAAGATTTTCTTTCTTTATATTTTCGATTGGAGATTTATCTTCATTATCTTTTATCTCACACTCAAGTAGTTTTTGTTCTAGAGCAAGATTCTTTTGTTCCGAGATATAAAGTTTCTCCTCAAGAGTTTTTAATTGATTAGACAAGCATGAATTTTTAATGTTAGCATTATCTAACAATTCAGCGTCTTTACAGTGTTGAGATTTATATAATTCAGAATCACTTTCTAAAAGTGCTAATGACTCTTCTAAAACACTTAAAAAATTATTTTCTTTTTGTTCATCATCTAAGGTTACTGTTTCAAGTTTAGAAAGAGAGTCTATGTTCATTCTTGTTTGTTCAATCTCTTCATTCGTTCTTTCTAAAATATTCTGAATGTTTGATTTAATATCTTGAATACTCTCAATTTCTGGATCTTTATTAACTAATGATAAAACTTTACGAAGTTTAGAAATTACAGAAATTGGATCATTATGAGAAGAAGCATGTGAATTAAAATCAAGGTCAAGATCTTTTAATTTTTTCTCTAAATTCTTAACGTCTAAGTTACGTCTTTGAATTTCTGACCTTAATTTAGAAGTTTCATCAAGAATCTTTTTTTCTTCAGAAACAAGTGATTTTAATTGATCTAAATCTTCTTTATCATTATTAAGAATTTCAGAGTTTTTATTTTGAAGGGAGTATATACGGTTCTGATATGAATTCTTCAGATCCTCAAATTCTTCTACTTTCTTATTAACATCATCATTTAATCTTTTAAGTTCATTTGAAAGGACTTCTTTCTTTTCATTCATATCACTATAACGTCTTACAATTTCATATAAATAACTTGGATTTTTTGTTACTGAACCGAAATCTGTTACATTAATATATGACTCTTCATCTAAAACCTTCTTTGAACGATCTGATAGTGAAATATAACTTCCAGATGAAATAACAGTTCCGGGTTTTAGTATTGAACTATAGTTAATCTTCAAATCTGTTTCCAAACCATACATATTTTCAAATTTCTCTTTATTTAACTCAGAACCGCTACTAATTAATGTACCACTTTCCAAGATTGAACTTGAAAAAGCTACAATTTCATTCTCTAGTTTTACATTTTTAATAATAAAGATTTGATTGTGCATTTTTAGGATTTTTTCTTTTAGAAAAACATTTATTTATAAAATTTAAAACAGAAAGATTCATTCCCTTTCAAAAATACCAAAAATATTATTCCATTTGGAATAATATGTTATTTATACAATTTTTATAAATGATTTAATGGTTGTGTCTCAATTCCAATTCATCAAACTCTTCCTTAAGTTGGGTAAATTTGAGAATTAGGGATCTTAAATCAGTCTTTGGAAAATCAACCACATTTGTTTCTGAATTAATAAGGTATGGAAAATATAAATCACTGCTCAATGGACTGTTTTCCAAAAGAGCGAATAAATTATCTGAAGAAAGAGATAAGATTGAACCCAATGTAATTTTACCATTTAATGAAGTACCAGCTGTAAAAGTTGAGCCAGCTGTAAAAGTTGAGCCAGCTGCAACTTTTGCATTCGGTGCAAGGTTATAAGTATTTTCACTAACAAAATGGTCAGCTGCTAGAACAACGTCAGAAGTTAAGGTGATACTCTTAGGAAGACCTTGTCCTGACATAATGTGAATATCACCAGGAATGGCTTGACCTTTTAACAAAAGCATACCACCTTGAGCAATGAAAGATCCATAGCGGGTAATGTCTGATCCAATAACAAAATCTTCATTTACAACCATAGGATTTATTAGCTTAACTGCAGTGCTAGTCTTCAACTGAGTTCCAACAGGCAGATCAATGGATGCTTTTAAAGGATTAGTACCTGTCATGGAAATGTCTTGATTTAGTGCAAGTCTTAAACGTGATGTTGTAGTATAACCTGCAGGAAATTTAATATAATTGGTGGAATCAGTTCCAATAATACCATCAATAAATTCGGCGTTGGTTTTAACATTAAATTTAACAGGTTTGTTAAGGGTTGCACCAGAGGTATAAAAGCTGTAAGGAACAGCTAAAGTAAATTTCGTTGGAAGTGGTCTGCTAGCTGGCCAATAAGCTGTATTAACACCGGTAACCTCATAAGGATCATTTAAAACAAGATCGTTAATGAGTGTAAATGATTCACCCATGCGAAGATATGAAACTGATTCAGGATCGAAATCAGATGCTTTAATCAAAAGGTCTGATTTCAGAACAAAAGATCCCAAAAGTTTAATATTGCTAGATGTTGGAACACCCGGTTCTAATGTGATTGGATCAGTTGCAGGACTAAACCCATAGCGAGAAATATCAGAACTCCATTCAGCTTCATCATAAGTAGCACCAGATGCACCACCATTTGGATCAGATGCAGCACCAGGTGAGGTTCCAGTTCCTGTTGTGCGACCTGGTGTTGGATTTCTTGATAAAATTGATCCTTCAGGGATTACGAATCCTCCAATCAAACTAGTAAAACCTTTAATAATAATCCATTGGATAGAATCAGAATCTGTGTAGAGAGAAATTGAACCAGCAGTAGTTGAACCGTCCGAATGAGGTCCTGCCTGAGTTGTTACATCATGAGTTGGAAGTTTTGCACCGTCTTTAAATGTAGTACCAGCATACAAGACCTGACCTCCTGAAAACTTAGTACCTGGTGGAATTGGAAGATTAAAAGGAAGATTCATTTGATGATCAAACTCTGTACCATGTGGAAATGTAAAATTACCGTGAATATAAGCTTGAGCAGGAATTGAAGAGTTCTTTTCAAATCCAATGTTTCCATACAAATATGCACCACTACCAAAATGAGTTCCAACTTCAAGCTCCATACCTGACAAAAGTTGAACTCCCATAGATTGTACTATCTTTAACAAAGCAGGTAAGACATTTCCGCTAGTTAAAGATGTTTCATTTGCTGGAAGTGTAAATGGTGCTCGAATAATAGCACCTTTTGAAAGAGGGACACTGTTATTCTCAACTGAAGATTCAATTCTGTAAGGACCTTTGATCTCAAAATCTTCACTAACTGTTGAATTGTTACCTGTTGAGATCACAACCTCTCCCTGAAGAAGGGCTCCTTCTAATGAAGTGGATCCTTTTAAAAGAGAAGTTCCCTTTTTAAGGATTGAACCGTGATTTATGATGATTGGGTTTTCTGTAAGGTATTCATCACCTAGGGTTAAATCAGACTCAATTGAACAACCAGGTGGAAAATAAGCACCTGAGATAGAGAGATTACTTTTTGTTTTTAGACCAGCTGGTACAACTTGATAAAGGGATGATGTCATCTGAGCTGGAATTTTTGCACGGCTACCTTCATCAATTACATAAGAAAGAACAGTTCCAGGTTGAAGTATAAATCCTGGATCTGCTCTAACAGAGTTCAAAACAAGATTGCTACCAAAATCTGTCTTTTCACCAACACTAGAATCATGCGGAATAACAAAACCTGAAAAGAGTGAAAACCCCTCATCGATAGTCGTTGGAACTGAAATTTTTGATCCTTGGTAAAGGTTAAAAGAATATCTTGGAGATTTATCGTATAGGTAAAGTAAAAATTTAGTATTTGAAGTACCAGACGTAACATCTTCAGTAGTTCCAGGTGTAAAGTCACCAATTGATAATGTAGTATTATCAGGAATTTTAGAGTTAGCCAAAAATTTAACTCCATTACTGATAAATGATTTTAAAATAGTATGTTTGGACGGATCAACTACGAAATCATGATTAAAAACTCCATCAGAAATCAAATTTTGAATTTCTGATAATTCTATAAGCTTTCCATTTTTATCCTGGAAAGTTTCGTCGTCTGGAGCAGAAGATCCCTTTAGCAGGACAAAAAGTTCAAAATCATCTAAAACAGCTGGAATAGTGGCATTAACTGCCCAACTTCCAAATGAAGTATTATCTGACATGTTTGTACCCGATCGGGACGAGTAACCAGTTGATTCTAAATCACCCTGATTTAATTGACTGTTAGATTGAAAATATTTACCACCGGATGGAACGTTAGCTGAAAGAGTTCCACCAAGTTCTAGGCTTCTATTTCCAAGTTTAGTTGAGGTAAAAGTATGCTGATCGGCAGTTACGTTTTCATTTAGTGAAGTCTCAAGGTTTCCTCCAGTGGAAGCTTCTCTATAAATAAAAGAATTAATTGGTCTAATCGCAAGTGTTACTGGTCTAGCTGCACCAGGAGGTACTTCAATTGAAGTTAGGGTCAAGAGTGGAGTCTTATTATTTGATACTGGAGTAAAACCATCCATTAGTTCAATTGGACTTTGAAAGACTTGCCCCTCATCTGGAAATGTAATAGATCTGGCAGTAAAACCTCTTGGTGCTAATTCATGTTCGTCACCAACAGTGTAGGATGACTGTCCATATAATGATGCTAAAGTTTGTTTGTTGGTACTCATTTTTATTAAAAAACTTTTTTAAGAAAAAAACAATTTTGTATTTTTAACCTGGAATATTATATTTTTATTATTAATAATTTTTTTAACGTAACTTATATCTTGAAATATAATATTAGTCTTAATCTTGGCAATTAAAAGACAAAATATGTTTACATTGATTTTATGTATTTGTTAATTTTATCAGGGAGTTTTAAATAAAATTTCTATATACCAGCCTTATTTTCAACAAGGTATTTAACTTAAAATAAAATAAAATAAAATATTTTAAAATTTTTTGTAATAAAATGTTAGAGAATTCTTCAGGTATTATCGCTTTGGTTATAATCATCGTTTTTGTAATTATTATTATTGTCGCTCTTTCATGGCATCCTGCTACTGCAATTATTAAACCAAATGGCTGTGATGAAGCAAAATCTTTACTGAAAACAAAACAACAACAAAGGAATTCACCATCTGCACTTTTAACCGGAAGAGATCAAAATATATCTCCTCTTACTGATAATTCAGTAGTTTCAGATGCTTGGGAACTTGTTAGTAAATTAAGAGGACGTGTACAAAATTAACATAACCATGAGTAATTTTTTTAAATATTATTAAAATGGTCTAATCGATTGGTAACGTTTTTGATTAATAACAAAAAATATTCATTCCTATATCTTAAATTATTTATCTTCAAATATTTAATTAAATATTTGAAATGTTGAAATTATGTCATCTTTAGAAATGATAACAAACTTTTATTACAAGATCCTATCTTCATATAATTTTTTTAAAACATCATATATTGATTTTTTTGTAGAATATGGAACACCCATAAGTATTAGTTGATTATTTCCATTCATCTCAAGCCTAACCATATTCCAATGTACGTTACCAATATTTATTAGTAGTAGTTCGGGACAAGATTCTCTTCTAGGAACAAGATCTAAAATTTGTGTATATCCAAGACCTAATACAAATGATGTGGCATTAATACCAATATAATTTGCAATTAATGTTGATTCCATTTGATTTAAGAATTCAAATGGAGATAGAAGTGTAGCAATTGATTTTAAAAGGTCTTTATATGGTAATATTGCTTCTACAGATTCGTAATATCTAATTGTTATTGGTAATCTTCCATATCCATAATCTTCAGGTTTTGCACCATCTGATTCAGCTAATGTTAGCCTATGATCTTTTTTATATAGATCATGAAGATATTCAATTGTAACATCCACACCATTTTTAGTTTTATATCTACTTGATAAAATTAAAGAATAAATTTCATCTGCATTATTACCGTTAAAATTAGAGCAATGATCTTGGAGTGAAACAATAGAACTTTGATCTTGATCTAATCTTAAAAATTTTGACATTGTACTGGGATTTAAAAATCCTAACCTTTCAGATATTTCTTCCGATGTTTTTTTAGAATCAGACATAAGATAATTTGCAAAATCAATTCTTAGCTTTCTAGAAATTTTGCTTTTATCACTTGTATTTGAACAATTTAAATATGTTGGGCTGCAAGATTCTAAATAACAATTAACAAAACAATGTCCATCACCAATTATTCTGTGATACACATATTGAAATCCTTGCGATTGATTACCACCAATTACAATTTTCTTTGACATTTTTATAAGGTTCAAAATAATATTATTTTTTATCAGTTTTTATTCTTCGATTATTGGTCTTATTATTATAATTGTAATAATTCATGTCAATTCTTAGATAACAAAAATAAAATTATGTGAATAAAAATCTTAAAAAAATGTCTGGTCACACAATCGAACAATTACAAACATTTCGATCCAATATTCTTCCATCTTTCAATACAACTAGAGGAAATATAGAAACCAAAATAGAAGAAGTTAGTCGTAATTTTGAATATGATAAGGATTTAATATATGGTTTAGTAAATCCAAATTTTGATGACATCATTTTAAATTTTGGTAACATTCCAAATATTGAATTTATTATTAGAGTATATGGAAGATGTATTGTAAACAAATATGAGAATGGTGTTCCAATTGATCCAATTACTTTAACATCTATTGATTACAATGATATTGTTGTTCTTGAAAATACTGGATATTCAAGAGAGTCAATTAGAAATATGATATCAATTAATATGAAAAATCCAATGAATAATTTAAAAGTTCATGGTAAAGAGATTGGAAGATTAGAGTATGAGTCATCATTATATGGTAATGAATATATAAATGTTTTACATAATGTAAATTATGAAGATAGAATTAATGGTGAAGATTTATCACCAGTTCCAGGTGTAACTAAAAAGTTATTCGAAGATGATTAATCATCCCTGGTCAAATATTTAGTTATCTCAACTAAAAATTATACAGTTGTATAATTTAATAATAATGAAAATTTATTTTAAAGTACATATCCGGAGTATGAAATATTTCTATTATCATCACATTTTTGGACATTGGTAGAAATCTGATTATTTAGTTTATTCATACTTAAATTTTGAATGTTTGTTGTGTCTTCCTCAATAATTTTATCCTGTGTATTTTTTAAATGTAAAACTGTTTTATCTATTTTTGAAGCCGCAATTCTAATATAAGGTTTTAAATCATAACAATCGAATATATCTTGTTTATTTCTAGAAAAGAAATTCCAATTTATATTTGTAGATTCTTGAGTTTCATTACTTGCCACATAAGAAAATAATAATCTACAGTCATATATATTTAAACATGACATAAATGGATATAAATTTATAGGAAAGTTTTCAAACTTTCTAAATTGTACAATCTTATTTAAAGCTCCCTTAGCACCAACGGATTTCAAATTATTTCCTCTTTTAGTTGGTTCTTTCATTCTTTCATTAAAATCACAACCATGTAAAATACATAGATCAACTAGATTATCAAGTGTAAATGGGATTTGATTTCCTTGATAATCTTTCCATCCACAGTATTGTGTTAAACAATACATTATTTCTTCCATATTAACACAATCATAAACAAGTCCTATTCCACCTTCATGATATATTTTAGTAATCAAAATTGAAGTACCTAATGGATAATTATCCGTATCATTTCCATATACTGCAGAAACAATTCCCTCTCTAGATAAAGAAGCACAAAGTTTCTCAGCATCGTGTGGTGCTGTGAGACATCTGATTCCTAATTTTTCAAAAATATCCCACATTATCATTATGTCTTCTTTTTGAATTCTAATCATATTCTTCATTGCATCTCTTAATTCATTCATCATTCCTTCTGTTCTATCAAAAGCCATTGTACTCAAATAAGAATTAGTTAGTTCTTGAACATGTTTTATTTTTTCTTGTTTCTTTTCGTGTCTCTCTGCAACTGTCGATTTTTTGAGTTCATGTGTTTGACCATCAAATACAATAACAGGTGTTATTCCCTCAGATATTATTTGAACAAAAAAAGCTATAATAGCTTCAAATGTTTTTCTTTGAAGAATTTTACGATCGTATGCTTGTGTTATGTTAACCATTTTAGCAATTATTTCATTATGTGCAGTTATCATTTTAGCATTTAAAATGATGCTAAAATCAAAAGCAATTTTCTTACCTCTTAAATTTACTATAGGTAATCTCTCTCTAAATCCATAAGATGTTATACCATAACCAAAGGAATTAATAACCTGAACTACTTTACTAACAACATCCTTTAATGTAGAATTTATATCTGCAATTCCCATTTTAAGATTATAAAAAACTAAATTTTCAGTTTTAAATTAAATATCTCTATCTATCGTGTATTATTTTTAAATTTTTGTTATTTTGAAGCCATTAACCGTTGATAAACTTGTCAATATCACTTGGAACAGATGATAGAAGATCGCTATTTGATTTTCTATCACCTGTTCCAGATGCAACATCAACAATTCTCCTAATATTGTTCTCATGTAATCCAACACTCTTCATAGTTTCTTCAACATGCTTAGTATCAGCACCTGTTAAACAACTAATTATTTGACTTATATCTCCATTTTTATTCTTTGCAAATGCGTTAATAGCACCATGAGCTTCTTCAGCTATTTGATCAATTGAGTCATCTGTTAGTTCTTCTAAACCATCCTTAATTTGCTTCATCATTCCACCAAAAGCTTCTTTATTATCACCAATTACATCAGTAAATTGGGATTTTACTGATGAGATTGCTTTATCAATAGAAGTTTGATCTTTATCAAGAAGGTCCGCTCTTCTTGAGTAAAGATCTTCAATAATAGTGTTTATTTGAGGATTTTGTGAATCCTCAGGTAGAGAATATTTTATGCAATTATAAATTGCATACAAAATAACATATGGATATCTAGGTTTTTTAATGATATGTTTATCTACATAAATGGAAGCTCTGTAAATTTCTGAAAGAGCAAGTTCTATTTTAATAGAACCTTTTTTAACTTGCTCTTCATTAGGTGTAAATATATTAATTATTAAACCTCTGTTTCTATTTATAGAAGCATCCTGCGATAGATCTTCTACACAAAATTCACTTTCAGATATATCACCATCAATTCGAAGCCACTCATCATTTACTTTCTTTTTATCACCATCTTTAATAAAAAGTGGTTTTTTAAAGTCTCCAGTAAAATCATCTTCTAAAAGTCGTCTAAACTTCTCCTTTAATCCTAAAAATCTTTCACTCTCAGGTGTATTATTCTTAAGATATTCATTAACTGTTTTAGTTGTAATGGCTTTTGAAAATGATTTTAGTGTTTTAGCCCAAAAATGGGGATTATTTCTATCATCATTACCAGTAAGAGAACATAATTCTTCACTTGCGTTAATTGCAAGTGTAATAGCTGAAGAAAAAGATTTTATTTCCATTTTTTCTTCTAATTCTTCTTTAGAAGAAAATTTTATTTTTAAAAATCAAGATCTTAAATTTTAAGGGTATTTATTTTTTATTCTTATCATATTTAATATACTCTATATTTTTAAAATGATAATATATATCATTCAAAGACTAATTATTATTTTAAACCGCATTTGTTTCAGAATTATCAAAATCATTATCAAAATCCATACTTTCATCTGAATAGTTGTCAATTAATGTACTTAAAAAAATTGTAAGATTTACACCAGAAAATAAGTCACAGTATATTTTTTTCGGTTTACTATCTCTATATACTAAAATAAATGGGACTTTATGTGAAGCAAACATATGATAAGATGAAGATGTATCTTTTGATAAATCTTCAAAGTTTTTTGGTATTAAAGTTTGTTCTTTCATGTTACAAATTGCAAATACTGGTCCCGATATTTTTTGAGAAATATCATTCCAAATATCTGTTAATTGGATTGATAAGTCTTCTTCATCTTTAAATAAAATTACAGTAAGTGATTTATCTTTAAGGTTTATTTTATGATCACTGTCAGTCATAAAATCAGAGTCTGATAAAATTTTAACTTGTCTCATAGGAAAAAGGTTACTCATATTTTATAATTGAAAATAATTGAAAATTCATTTTCAATTATAAAAATCTTTCATTTGGATATAAAAAGTAAAAATGAAAGATTTCATTTTATTTTTGTAAAAAACATGAGCAACGAACAAAAATATAACGAATTTCTCAGATCAACAACCGACTCATTTAATGAGTGGAATTCTCAGCAGGAACCCACAGATAAAATCTATTATCGAGTACCTTTTACACTAACTTTTCCAAATGTAAAAATGTTAGCTTACGATAAGAAAGAAAGTAAAGATAAGGAAGGAAAGCCTATTGTAACAGAATTTAGAAAGTTTAAAATGATTTCTGCTTCTGGAACTGAGGTTTCATATCGGGTTCAATCACCATCAGTTATTGCAAAACGTGGACTTTGTCTTATCAAAACAAAATCAGGTTCACTCCTTTCGATCCCATGTACGTACGATATTAGAAATCCTGAACATGCAAGATTTTTAGATGAGTATGAAAAGAAAATAATTTTACCGTCTGCTTATGAGATTTTAAAGGAACCCGGAAGGTTTTCTATTGATAATATTGACCCAGTTTCAAATTTTGATGAAGAAACAGTTAACAGTCAAGAGTTTCAATTCGCCCTTCGAACTGCAAAAAATTGTTTGGCTAAATTCTCCAGATTTCCAAAGAAGGATGCTACAACTTTCGATATAAAATCTCCTCTAAGAACTGTTTTTTACAATCCTTCTAATTATCTTCCAAAGGATGATCAAGAAACTGGATCCTCAATGAGTGTTAAAATAATGCTTGCTCCAGGACAACCACCTTTAGAAGTTACTCTTCTTGAACTTCAAGATTTATGTGCAGGAATTGTTGTTTCACCAGAAGGTAAAAAAACAAAAGGAACTCCAAAAGGTTTTGAATGTTCACCTGAACTTAATGTCATTAAATTACATGTTGCAAAACAAGCCTCTAATAAAGGATCATGTGCTGCAATTTTCATTTCAAGATTTCAAGAAGCTCCTAAAATGGATTCACAAGAAGAGAAAGTTAAATACTTCGATTCTATGTATGAATCTGGTGACAGTTACACAATCCAATCCGATATTTCGTCATTAATCGAGGGTTTAAGAAGAACTGCAACAAATTCAGTAACTCCTAAAATACCAGAGGGTACAGGATTTAACCCTATGGGAATCGATTCTAACTCTGGAAATTCTAGTTTACCTACTATCGGTAAAAATGATGGATCTTTTCTTTCAAACGTCGAGAAACCAATAAATCAATCATTATCTTTACCAACTAATAATTCATATGGCGAAATTTCACCTTCTATTCCACATCAACAAGTTCAAAACTTTTCACAGCATACAAATGTTACAATTCCAAATAATACATTACAAATTGATCAGTACCAACAAATGGCAAATTTCCTTCCTCCACCTGTACAGATGGGTCAGACTGTATATCCAAGTATGCAATTTAATCAGGGACAGATTCCAAATTTTGGACAGAATATTAGTATGCCTACTCAAATTCCAGGTATGAACTTACCTGGAATTTCTCCTTATACTTCATCAATTTAATTTTATATTTTTTAATAAAAGGTAATTTATTCGGAGTATATACTTCTTAAAAATAAACGCAATAAAAATAATTTAGAAAAAATTTTCTAAATATAACCTTTAAAAAGAATTTATATAAAAACATGGAGACGGTTACACCCGGTGAAAAAATTAAAGAATGTAACAACGGTAAGTTGGGCTATCAAGTGCGAGGTATGGCTTATCAGGCATATAAAGTAAAAAGGAGAACTATAATAAGTTCGCCTGATCATATTGAATCTAGTAAAAATCATTCTTCAGCAACGCCTAATATTTTAGGTAATAATAATTTATTAAACGAGAGTGTTTCTCATTCATCAAATAGTAGAAATAAGAATTTTAAAATGGAAGACAATCCTGAAAATTATTCAAAGAACCTTAAATATGAATCTTATTCACCAAATGTTCCAGAGGTATCATTACCTGGAGGAACAGTTTACAAAATTCTTGATGATAAAGATGGTATATCCGTAACTAATTCATATCAAAAGTCATTGGATAAAAATCAATATACACCTAGATCATATAATAACATAAATAAAAATTCAGATAATGAAAATCTATCTCAAGATAGACACTCAAATCACAGTTCTAATGAAAGATATAGAGGTACTTTTGGAATTCCTAGGAATTCCAAAAGTACCAGATACAGACAAAAACATAGTAAAAAAGCTAGATCTCCATCTCCAATTTCTGAGTATTCAGAATCATCGTATGATTCTGATGAGGAAGAAAGAATACAAAAAAGAAAAGAACGTAAAGAAGCTGAACATAGAAGAAATCAAATGATGGATATTATTTTACAAGACTATTTTGATCGTAAACAAAAAGAAAAAGATGAATCTAAAAAACAGGATAATAAAGAGAATACATCTTCAAAAATAAATGAACCTTCATTTCAGGTTCCAAAAGCAGAACCTGCTCAAAAACAAAAAATTCCTAATTACAATGATTTATCAGATGAAGATAAAGAAAAAGCAAAAAATAAGTTCATTGACTTATATCAAAGATTAATAAATAGTTATCCAGAATGGACAATTAAGTTGCCAGATTTTGAAAATTTACCCCTTAGAATTATTCACGAGAGATACGAAGAGGTTGTAAAAGCAATTTGTATATATCAAACCGCTATGAAATGGAAAGTTTATTTAATAATAATTATTGCAGCTATTGAATATTACGGTTATAATGTTAAGGGATATACTTATTTAAAGGGTCTTTTAAAATCTCAAATAAAAAGTATACATAAATATAATGGATATCTTATTGAAATAGCTGAACAATTTTATTCAGATGAAAGTGGTGAGGATTGGCCTTTATGGGTTAGATTTCTTGGTACTATTGCAAGTGGACTTACATCTTTTTGTGGTATTAATGGATTATCAAAAGCTTGTAATATGGAAGCACCAGACTTTGTTTTTGAACAAGCCGATAAATTTGTATCTCCTCCGGAAGGAACTGCAAAATTGAGAACAGATGGTATATCAGATCTACCAACACCACCAACTGGATTTCAAAATCCAGACACAATTGTTAATGTTATTGGAAAGATATTCAATACATTTACAGGTAATGGGACCAATACTTCTTCAAGTGCTCCAACAGCAACCGCTCAACCAGTTAATCAGAAAAATCCTGATGATGACTATACAAATATTGAATTTTAAAAATAATCAGTTGATTATTTTTAGGATGTGCTTATATTTTAAATAAGTTATACTTATATTATTAGTGTTAAATTTTTAAAATAGTTGTGTTATATGTCCCATAAAATCATAAATTTATGATTTTTAGACAGAATAAAAATTTTAAAAACATCGCCTATAGCTATGCGGAGACCCTATTTTTGATGTTCGAAGTAGTAGGTCTCCCTGTACTCAGTACGCCTTGAAAACATACGCAGAGGTATAAAAATAAAATTTTTGACCCCTTTTTATTTAAATTTTTATGAGAAATGTTGCATAATTGATATTATTTGTTAAGTATATAAAAACATTTGTTTTTATATTTTTAATAGTATTTAACACTTTTAATTAAATTGTTGAAACAGATCTACAGCTGATTTTTGAGAACTGGAAATGGGACTGGTAGGAAAGAAATCATTTGAGGGTACCGTATCGGATAATACGGATCTAACAGGAGATTGAGGACTGAAGAATTGACTTGGGTTCATTTGGCTCGGGTTCGTTTGACTTTGATTGAAGATATCATTTTGTTTTAATTGATTTGATACAACTGGAGATTTAGATTGACCAATATTAAAAATATCTGATAACTGATTAGGAGATCTTGAACCAGATTGATTAGGAGATCTTGAACCAGATTGATTAGGAGATCTTGAACCAGATTGATTAGGAGATCTTGAACCAGATTGATTAGGAGATCTTGAACCAGATTGAGAAACTAATTGACCAAGAGGCTTGAAACCAGATTGATTTGCAGAGGAGATACTAGATTGAACAGAAGGAAATTGCTCGTTAAATTTGATTGGTGAAGTATTTTCACCGTATACCTCCTCAGCTTCATTTTCTACATGAGGAGGAAGTGCTTGAAACAAAGGAAGTTGTACTTGTGCAAAAGGGTTTGGTGCTGATGAACCACCCATGACAATGGCTGGTGATGTGTAATTTTGGACCTGTTGTATTTGTGGTGATAATGCATTTACACCAGTTCCGCTATGCTTTGCAAGTGCCTTTTCTAGGGCAATTTGTTTGGTCTTGGAAGTCTTTCTTTGTTCAAAGAATTCATCAAATTTATTTAAAAAACAATTGGCAATCTCATCTAACATGTTTGCATATGGTAATAAAGCAGCAAATCTTTGTTGCTCCTTATCAAGATTTACGCTTCTATCCTTAATAGTAGAAGTTAAGGACATTACACCGTTTTGTAGAATGCCGGTATGACCATATGCGTCGCGTGCAGATGCAAATTTTGTCTTGTAATCATTTGGAAGAATTGCTAACGCTTCTTTAGAAAAGACAAGTGCATTCTCTGAAACTGAAAATTTGGAGAGATCACCGTATCTAATAATTGCTTCTTCAATAGAAAGATCCAAAAATTTACGAGAGTTGTCTCTTAGTGTGAGAGAAGTAACCGAGATATATCTATATATAGAATCCATAACACGTGGATTTACATATCCACTTTCAAAGGCTTTAAGTGAAAGTTCAAGCTCACCCTTAGTAAAATGTTCCTTGAAAGTATAACCATCTTGAAGAGTTTTAATAGCAGACATAAAAGTATCTCCATATACTAAAGCAACTTGATAATCAAGATAAGCTTCGGCTGAGTATTGAAGCAAGGTTTGAATGAGCTTTATAGCTTCACTTCTCATGTAAGGCTTAGGATCAGGAAGACTTTGACCTGCATGTACTATTTTTAACATCTTGTCCAACAAAAGGAAATAAACTGCATTTTGAAAATCCTTCTTTTTTGAAGAAGGATCACTTATTGCTAAAAGGACTGATGCGTACGTTTTATCACTAGGATCTAAACCAGTAGTAATATAATTTAAAAAATTTATCGCTCCTGCTTTATTTTGTACTGATTCACCTGCAGTTGGTGGTGTTTTAAGAATTTTTCCAAGACGTGCACATATAATCTTTGATAATTTTACGTAATGAGGAGGGTATTTGTAAGATGCTGAGTTCTTAACATAGTGTGTATTTACCCACATTTCATCCATTAGTTGGAGGCGTGAGTTGCAAGGTTCAAGTGTCTGTGACTCCTTTCTGTAAGACTCTGTAAAAATGGGAGTGTTATCGGGTAAACCATTTAATTCAGAAAAGCAATTATTTCTAATCCATGTTAAAAATGAAACAATAATTGGTTCGTGCACTTTATAAAACTTTGTTTCAGTTAAAGAATATGAGAAAGTTCCTTTAGATTTGTAATACGCAGCATAACAATCATCAATGAGAGTTGGAAGTTTGTCAATTAAATATCCTTTAACGATTGATTTCATTGATTTTATAAAACTAAGGTTTAGCTTTAACTTTCCAATACTGGCGGCTTGTGCCGGTTCAGGCCATTCTCTTCCATTAGCATTTTCAATATAAATACGAGCGCGTGCTAAGTTAAGAATTTCAAGTGCAGAAACTAATTCTTCAATAGTAAATCTAACACGAATTTTCATTCCAACAGATTTTGTTGGAAGTTCAGTACCTGCATAAGGATATTCAACATGACCGGGAACACCTTGATTATGACTTACAATAGATTTATTTAATTCCAATACTGATTGGATCAATCCTTTATATCCAGGTTGCTTATCGTTCTGAATACCGCTTCCGTTAGGATTGGCATAAAGCATATACTTGTGAATCTCTGATTTTTGGTTAGATGATTCGAGACCTTCTTTAAGAAGTTCAACAACAGGATCTTTCTTTTTTTGTTCAGTTTTAGTAGACAACATCTTTTATTAAAAAAAGTCTTTAAGCATTTTTCATTTTTTGTAAAATAAAACCAAAATAATAAATTTATTACAATAATTAAATTTATCTAGCTTTTTAAATGGTAATATTAATAAACATATTTTAAATATATATTTATTTTAAATATATTAATGTTATTATGTTCAGAAAATTAATATTAATTAACTAATTAAATATATATATTTAATTAGTTATATATGTTTATTTATACTATTTCTATACAGTTGGTAATAATTTTATAGAAAAATTTAGTATTTTTTGTGATTTATAATATACATCCCTTTCGTGGTATTATATTGATTTGAAATTTATTTTTCAGAAAAATATAAAGAAAAAAAATAAAAAAAATTTGTTTTGTAATAAAATGTCGTCATCTGATGCTTTAAAACCTGCTAGTAGTTTTTCCGATAGAAAGGCTGGAGTCTGGGCTGCTCTTACTTCTTTCTTTTTGATGTGGTCTTTTCTTTACATCGTACTTATTGTCTTTCGTCCCTCATGGGTTTGCATCGCTCGCGATGTGACTCTTGATACGTTGAGCGTTGGGCCTAAAGAGGCCTTGGCTATCGACCAGGGCCGGGCTTTTGTAGTTGCCTTAATTATTACTTTGATTGTGATGCTCATCGTTTGGCTCGTTGTTGCAACTGCCGGTGCTTCTAAATCTTCTTAAATACTTCTTTTTGTTAGAATTTAGAGAGAGTGTTAGTTCTACATAAAATTTTCAAATAGAATTAGTAAAGAATAATTGTCGCCAAATATCAGTTATTAGTTACAATATTAGACAAAATTGTCTAATAAAAGTTAATATGACGTTGTCATTTATCGAATGCTGAAATTTCTATTATTTGCAAATAATAGAAATTTCAGCATTATTACAACATTTATTTTTAATGAACGGTAAATCTTTTATTTATTAGATTATTTAATCTAATCATTTAATCCATAGAGTTTTGTTTCTCAAACTTTATATTCATAAAATTAAAGGTTTTCTTTTGTTGGAAAACCTTTAATTTTATGAATTATTAAGGTACGGTTTCTCTCTAAAATTTTGATAAAATCTTTCACTAGTAACATCGTTATCGTCTGTAAAATGGTAATCATCATCTATTTCTAAAGTAGATGGATCTAGTTCCTCAACTACACCATTACATATTGTTCTCTTTATAGAAAGAGGAATTTTATATTTTTTTCTATTCTCTACCCAAAAGAGTGCTATCTTTATTGCATCACCTGTTTCTATAATCTTTTCATCAGTCATATCGTCTGGAATATCAATTTTAGAATCAGCTATGTATTGTGAAAGATTTCCAACTAATTTTGAAAACTCATATTTAGTAATTTTTGAGATGTTACTCTTTGTCTTTTTTTTACTATAAATTGAATAGTTTAAAGAAGTTTCAAAGTCTATTGTTTCATCTAAATCAAACATCAGATCATCTTCACCATCATCTTCAGTTCTTTCTTTTATTTTAGAAAGATCTTGTATATCAAAATCTTGGCCTTTATATTCATCTATTGATACGTCATCATCATTTAAATCTACTTCTGGTTCATCATCTGAATCAGCAATTGAGTCATCATCAAAATTATTAAAATCGGCCATTTTATTGTAAAAATACGTTAATTTTTTCATTATTATCTTACAGGATAAATATTTTTGCCTTCTTTTTTAAGGCGATTCAAACGATACAGTAAAAAAATTTTTTTTTATTTTTTCTTAAAAGAATTCTATATCGAAAAATGGACCTCGTAGAAGAGAAAGAAATGTCTTTAGAAGCTGGCGATGCTACACTGTTAAGAAATCTACCATCAAAGAATAATGCATTAAAAAATGGTGTAATAGCATCCATATGTTTATGCGACGGAAAATCCACTAAATTTCTTTTTGCATATATGTTATCACATCCATCAATAACATTGTGTTTTGGTCCAGATGGACTTAAAATTATAGAAACATCAATAGATAAAATTAAGGGAACTATAGAGTTCATTACATGTCTAGATTTTGAAATAAATAAACAATTAGAATATTGTTTTTGTCCTCAAAATATTGATAATGATCTAGATAAGTCTTGTGTATGTCTTACTGTTTCATCTGCAGCTTTAAATAGTTGCGTTTCTTGCAGTAAGGTGGGAACATCACTAAGAATAGAATATAACAAATCAAGAAGAGGTGATATTATAACTAGTATCACAACTAATGGTATTATCGTTCCTAAATATATTCCAATTGTTATATCAAAGCCTCCACAATTACAGATATCTGGTGATATAACTAATGATAAATTTGAGGCTAATGTTAAAATTGTTAGTGAGATATTTTCATCTAATATGATAATAAACTCAAAGAAAACAAATGGTGTTAATTCTGGAACTATAATTAATATATATAACGAAGGTATGGAAATACAATCAAAAGCTCCTGGTACTTTACCATCTCTTTTTGGAGATAAAAGTGGAGAACCAACTATTTTTCATTTTGATGTTAAGACCACAGCAAGACTTGCAAAATTAGTAAAAATAAGTTCAAAATCAGCAATCTTTATCTCTGCAGATAAGAACATCATGAAATTAACAATGCCGGTATCAACATATGCAACTATGAAGATATACCAATATTCTGATCTACAGGAGCCTCAAAATATTCAAATAAATTCACAATTTAAAACTTATCAAGGTGTCTCTCAAGAAGAACTCTCAAAATTTTATCAGTATCAAAACCAAATTACTTCATATTATGATAACATGATTAAATCAGGTTCAATTACTCAGGAAGATGCAAATATGTATAAAAATTCTTACTTATCCCAATGCTGGAATTTTATATTGTCACAATCTCAACAAAGAATGAATGGAAACTTTGAAAATTCACAAATCACACAAAAATCCAAAAACTCAGTTAAAAATAGCACAAATAATGATTTTAATGGTCAATTATATACAGGAAATGCTATTTCACAAATAAATAGCATTAGATCAAATCAACAAATCCAAAACAATCAAAATTTAGGTGCAATAACACAACAAAATCCTGTCCTAAATGAGGTTCCAAAAATATCCATCGTTAATTTCGAACCTTCATCTGTAACTCATGTATCAAATCTGAAATAAACTATACGGTTATAATTTATCATACAAATAGATAATTTGAAAGTAATTTATGTTTTGAAAGTAAAAATAAAAATGATAATTCTTTATTAATTATAGATATAAAATGTCATCTAAAAATCTACACTGGAAAGGTGGCTTCAAAAGAAGATTTAATAAGAAAAAAGTTGATGATACACCTTCTCATCATAATTGTGTTTCTGGAATTAGAGATCCAATTATATTTTCAAATCACATAAATGAAAACTGCATAGATTCTAGACGATTATTTCCTAAAATACCACAATTTTTTCAAGCAGCATTTATAGATCCCGGAAGGGTAAGTTGTGCTATAAGAATTGTAAGATATTATGTTGATAAAAATATTTTTGAAGTTCTTTGGTTTGGAATACACAATTTTGGAACAGATATTCCTGATATAATAGTGGGAATGGAAAGAGAAATAGATCCAATAAAGGATATGTTAAGGTTGTGCCATCATATTGTAATCGAAAGTCAACTAATGAAAAGTCAGGTAAATTATAGAACTTTTCAACACATGATATCTTATATAGAAGGATTTGTAAGAAATCAAGGAATGAAAGCTGTAATATTTGAGGTTGATATTGCGCTTAAAACAGTTTTTATAGGTGGTCCTCGATGTAAATCTCAGAATAATAATGAAGAAATTAAATCTTGGTCTAGAAAGAAAGCAAGAGAAATATCTTTATTAAGGTGTGACTTTGTTACATTATCAATCCTTGAAAATTCTCTTAAAAAACAGGATGAAGACTATTCAGATACTGTATGCTATGATTTTGCGTGGTGGTTTTATATTGGTAAAATTGAGACTTTAAACTGGAAAAAATGAGTTTCAAGTTATTTAGTGATTCTAACCAAAAGAATTAAATATGAAAAAAAATTAAGTTTTTATTATAAAATGAATTTTACGGAATCTCAAGAAAAAACAGTAGAACCTCTATTTCAAAAAATTCCAAATCGATTTTCTTTATTTCCAATACGTCATCCTGATATTTGGGATATGTATAAAAAGGCAGTAGCATCTTTTTGGACCGCTGAAGAAGTTGATCTATCAGGTGATAGAGATCATTGGGATAATGTATTAACAAATGATGAGAAGAAATTTATATCCAACGTATTAGGATTTTTTGCAAATTCTGACGGAATAGTAAATGAAAATCTTACATTAAATTTTATGAATGAGATAGAAATACCAGAAGTAAGATTTTTTTATGGTTTTCAAATAGCCATCGAAAATATTCATGCTGAAACTTATTCTCTTCTTATAGATACTTATGTTAAAGATAGAGAAGAAAAGATGAACCTATTTAATGCAATATCAAATATTCCAATTATTAGTAAAAAAGCTAATTGGGCTTTAAAATGGTTAGATCGATCTGCTGAAAATTCTTATGCAAAAAGATTAGTTGCTTTCGCAGTTTTTGAAGGTGTATTTTTTAGTGGTTCATTTTGTGCTATTTTCTGGTTAAAAAAGAGAGGTTTAATGCCAGGTCTTTGTTTTTCAAATGAATTAATTAGTCGAGACGAAGGTCTTCATACTGATTTTGCTTGTCTTCTTCATTCAAAATTAATTTATAATTACAACGGTGAAGAAGATGCTAAAGAAATAATATCAGAAGCTGTTGAAATAGAAAAAGAATTTGTAATTAATGCACTTCCAGTCGCATTAATTGGAATGAACAGTGATTTAATGTCTAAATATATTGAGTTTTGTGCAGATAGATTAATGGTAGCATTAAATTATAATAAAATATACAACGCTAAAAATCCATTTGATTGGATGGAATCTATAAGTTTAAAAGGTAAAACAAATTTTTTTGAGAAAAGAGTTAGCGAATATTCAAAACAAGGAGTCGGATTAAAGGAAAATCTTCATAAAATTTCATTTTATGAAGATTTTTAATGTTTCATATTTACATAAGAGATAAATTTATCTCTTATTTTTTAAAGAAATTTAGGAAAGTTACGGTAAATTTTCTTCTCAAAAATTCACAACTTATGTAAAACTTCGATTTTTACTTTTTATATATACTTTATATATTTTTACAGTTTTTCAAAAATTTAAAAGGTATATAAAGTATATATAAAAAGTAAAAATCGAAGTTTTACATAAGTTGTGAATTTTTGAGAAGAAAATTTAAAAATATATAAAGTATATATAAAAAGTAAAAATCGAAGTTTTACATAAGTTGTGAATTTTTGAGAAGAAAATTAAGAAACGAAGAAAAATAAGTTTATAAAAAATAAGAGATAAATTTATCTCTTATTATAGGATACTTTAAACATAGAATGAATAGTTAGATCATATATATGTATATATTATAATAAGTTAAGCACTGCACGTATCACATGTTTCTGAACATATTATTTCTTTTTCTTTTTTCTTTTCAACTGTAAATTGAATAGGATTTGCTTTTGCAAGTGTTCTTAAATAGTACAATCCAGTTTTTAAACCCTTCTTCCATCCATAAAAATGCATTGATGTTAAGGTACCAACAGTTGGATTAGCCATATGAATATTAAGAGATTGACTTTGACAAATATATGCACCTCTATCTGCTGCTTGATCTAAGATAACTTTTTGTTTTATTTCCCAGACTGTTTTATATAAATTTTTAATATCTTGAGGAATTGAGTCTATATTTGCAATACTTCCATGATTTGCAATTATTTCATTTTTAATATCAGACGACCAATTATTAATTTCAATTAAGTCTTTTATTAAATGTTTATTAACAACAATAAATTCACCTGAAATGACACTCCTTTTGTATATATTACTATTAATAGGTTCTATTGATTCCGTATTTCCTAAAATTTGAGCTGTTGATGCTGTTGGCATTGGTGAAACTAGCAATGAATTTCTAACTCCGTACTCTGAAATTTTCTCTCTTAATTCATTCCAATTCCACCTATTTGATGGTAATACATTCCACATATCAAATTGAAGAACACCTTTTGATACAGGAGAACCTTGGTAAGTTTCATAGGTTCCGAATTGTTTGGCTAATTCATTTGATGCTTCTAAGGCCCCAAAATAAATTGTTTCAAAAATATCCTTATTTAGTTGTGCCGCTTCTTTACTGTCAAAAGGATATCTCATCTTAATATATGCGTCTGCTAAACCTTGAACTCCAACACCAATTAGTCTATGTCTAAAATTAGATTTTTTAGCTTCTGGAACTGGATAATATGAATTATCAATAACTTTATTTAAATTGTATGTGACTATTTGAGAAATCTTCCTTAATTTTTCAAAATCAAATATTTTAACATCTTTATTTGAAGGATCATCTACTACGAGTAAAGTTAAATTTATTGAAGCTAAATTACAAACTGCAATTTCTTCATTACTAGAAAATTCCATTATTTCAGTACAAAGATTACTTGACCTAATCGTTCCCAAATTTTGTTGATTTGATTTTGAATTGCAAGCATCCTTGTAACAAATATATGGAGTACCAGTTTCAACTTGAGAAGTTAAAATTCTATTCCATAGTTCTTGAGCTTTAATTGTCTTTCTAGCCAATCCTGTACTTTCATACTTTAAATAGAGTTTATCAAATTCATCACCCCAAACATCATAAAGTGCTGGATCTTCTTCATTTTTTATTTCATTTGGACAAAAAAGTGACCACATGCCATCTTCTTCAACTCTCTTCATAAATAGATCGGGTACCCATAATGCATAAAATAAATCTTTTGCTCTATCGTTTTCATTACCGATGTTCTTTTTTAATTCTAAAAAATCAAATACATCCGCATGCCAAGGTTCGAGATAAATAGCAGCTGATCCTTTTCTTTTTCCTCCACCTTGATCGACATATCTACATGAGTTGTTAAAAACTCTTAACATTGGACAAATTCCATTTGAAACACCATTAGTACCACCAATATAAGATCCTGTAGCGCGAATGTTTGAGACTGATATTCCAATTCCGCCGGCATATTTTGAAATAATAGCACTATCTGTAAGAGTTCCATATATTCCTTCAATAGAATCATCTTTCATAGCAAGAAGAAAACATGAAGACATTTGAGGATTAACAGTACCTGAATTATATAATGTTGGTGTTGCATGTGTAAAATAAAGCTGGCTCATCATGTTATATGATTCAAGAATTTTTTCAAGATTGTCTTCATGAATAGCAACTGCAACTCTCATAATCATATGTTGAGGTTTCTCAACAATTTTTCCTCCACATCTCATTAGATAATGACTCTCTAGTGTTTTAAATCCAAAGTAATCGTAATTATAATCTCTATCATATATTATAGCTGAGTCTAATTCTTCTTTATGGAGCTGAACGAAATTATAAAATTTTTCAGAAACTAAAGGTATTTTCTTTGATCTTTTTTGGTCAAAATTATTATAAAGTAATTCAACAACTTCACTAAAATTTTTAGAAGTTTCTTTATGAAGATTTGATACACATATCCTTGAAGCTAAAATACTATAGTCAGGATGTTTAGTTGATAAACTAGCAGCGGTTTGTGCAGCAAGTTCATCTAATTGAACTGTTGTTACACCTGGATACATTCCATCAATAACTTTTTTTGAAATATCAACCCAATCTATAAAATCCTGATTTAATCCGTAACAAAGTTTTGATATTCTCGAAGTAATCTTTTCGAAATGGACTTTTTCGTGTTTTCCATCTCTCTTGATAACATAGTGTTTCTGATTTTCAGGTTTGCTCATTTTTAACATAAATATTGTAATTTTTTCAATTAGAAATTTAAAAATTAATGGTGATATCACCATTAATTTTTTTCAACTTTATTATTTTTAGATTTCTTAAATATTAGTTTAATCAAAATTTTATTTTAATTATTATAATAAAATGAGTTCAAATAAACAAGAAATTAAAGCAGAAGATTTTAAACCTGAATATATTGGTAGGGGTGTTTGGCACAGTTGGCAGTTAACAGGTTTTAGAGCAAAAACAAGAAGTGAAGTAGTTATTATATATGCATTTATATTAATGTATGTTGTAAATATGATTTGTAAAAATTGTCAGCATCATGCAAAATTATATATAAGTAATACAGGATACATTGAAGATATTCTTAATTCCAAAGAAAAAGATTTAACAGATTCTGAAATAATAGAACAATTTAATATTTGGCTTTATGAGTTTCACAAAAGTGCAAATTTATTTTCTGGAAAGTCATCTCCTTCATATGATGAGGTTTCAGAATTTTACCTTAATCTTAAAGTTTGTACTGAAAATTGTGGTAATTAATAATTTTTTTTCTTTGATTTTTACTTGTTTTGTTCAAAAAATGAACAAAAAATTTCTCCGAAAAACATCGCCTATAGCTATGGGGAGACCCTATTTTTGACCCCCGAAGTAGTAGGTCTAACTGTAC